>Ga0210003_1000929_pt1 | contig 26082 bp, 22 predicted proteins | sample LantaG_FD_182804 | JGI IMG/M metagenome (GOLD analysis project Ga0210003, IMG submission 182804) | Deep subsurface microbial communities from Baltic Sea to uncover new lineages of life (NeLLi) - Landsort_02402 metaG (SPAdes) (version 2) | ecosystem: Environmental > Aquatic > Marine > Oceanic >... | reverse complement strand
CCAGACCCGCTATATGGCCCGTACAATGTCGTTCCCTCATCGGGACATGCAGCGGGTTACCAATATCGACTATCGGCAGGATATCGCCATCGTAGCTGTTGTACCCGGCGTTTCGGGCGAGGAAATCGTCGCCATCGCCCAGTATTTTCTCGATCCGAAAACCAATGGTGCTGAAGTGGCCTTTCTGGTGCAGGATGAATGGCAGCGAAAGGGTATAGGCACCTTATTGCTGGACTACATCGCCCAAATCGCAAAGCAGCGGGGCGTAAAGCGGTTTTGGGCAAAGGTATTGCCGTCGAACGAGGCGATGCTTTCCATTTTTCATAACTCCGGCTATAAAATCAACCAGAAATTCGACGGCTATGCTTACGACATCACTTACGATTTAAGAGAACAAAAATAATCAGGTGCGGCATTGACAACTAAGAACGCTGTTTTCATTTACTCATCTGAGTTTGAGAAATATAGTTATCCGCCGGAACATCCTTTCAACACCATCCGAGCCACGAGAGTTCGAGAGATCGTATCCTCGATGGGGATGCTTTCCGGCAGCGGCAAAAGCGAAGTCTCGCCGAAGCCCACCGGGAGAATCGTGCTAAAGAAGTTTCACACGGCACGTTATCTGCACGCGCTGAAGAACGCCGCCGCCGGGCATTTGGATGTTGAGGCACTTCAAATGGGTATCGGCAGCCAGGATTGTCCGGTTTTTAAGGGATTGTACGAGTATTCGGCTTTAGCTGCGGGAGGCACGCTGACAGCGGCCAAGATGATTCTATCGGGCCAGGCTGATATAGCGTTTAATCCATCGGGAGGATATCATCATGCGGGCCCCGAGCTTGCGGCCGGTTTTTGCTACATTAATGATGTGGCGCTGGCCTGTATTGTGCTGGCAGAGCAGAAAAAACGGGTTCTATATCTTGATGTTGACGTTCATCACGGCGACGGCGTTGCTAACAAGTTCTATGGCCGTTCGGACGTGATGACTATATCGCTTCACCAGAATCCCAAAACGCTCTTTCCCGGGACCGGATTCGAGAATGAAATCGGAACGGGCGAGGGAAAAGGCTACTGCGTGAACGTTACTCTTCCCGTGGGAACTTATGACCAGGCGTATCTGAAGGCATTTGAAACTATCGTTATGCCGTTGACGAAAGCTTATAATCCGGATGTGATTGTTTTTGAATTGGGCGCCGATGCTCTCGCGGGCGATCCCCTGGCGAATCTGCACCTGACGAATAACGTTTATGCCGATATCATCCATCACCTGATGCGCTTCAACAAGCCGATTGTCGCCACCGGCGGCGGGGGGTACAACATCGAAAATACCGTGCGGGCCTGGGCGTTGGCATGGAGCATCTTCTGCGGCGCCGATCGGGGCGAGGATATGAGTCATGCCATGGGCGGCGTTTTTCTCGAAAGCACCGAATGGCAGGCCGGCCTGCGAGACAGGGCACTGGCAGTAACCGAGCAGCAGAGAAACGCCGTCCAGCCCGCAATCGAAAAGGTTATACAGAAAATCAAAAAGAGCATCTTCCCAATCCACGGCCTTTAGTTAATGACATAGGCCCGTTTTGTAAAACCTGCATCCCCATATCATTCCGTAATTTTGCCGGTTATTTTCTTGTTTTGCTTTGCAGATTGGCACTATTATGGTATCATATTTATATATTATTCTTTGGGAAGGAGCCTAAAGTGCCTGAAATATGCAGATTTTTCGGCATTATTATTCGGATGTTTTTTGATGATCATGAGCCTCCGCATATTCATGTCGAATATCAAGGGTACAAGACCGTTTTTGATCTTAAAGGAAACATCACACGGGGTGATCTCCAGTCACGAACGGCTATTAAACTTGTACGCGAATGGATAGATCTAAGATCCAACGAACTTCAAGAGGATTGGGAATTCGCACAGGCTGGAAAAGAACTCAAAAAAATATCCCCGCTGGATTGAGGTGTAACATGTGGAATCTTAACGAAGTAAAGAGCATTCGATACCAGTCAAATTACTGCTTTATGATCGTTTTTGATGATGGCACTAACGGAGTGATTGATTTTGAGGAGTATTTAACAAAAGGACCTGTATTTGCCCCTCTGAAGGATTTGAAATTTTTTAAAAAGGCAAGGATTGAAGGCGGTACTATTGCCTGGCCAAATGGAGCCGATATTGCTCCCGAGACTTTATACGAGAAATGCCAACAAGCGGCTCCAGTGAGACACCGCTGACACGTCGCTCCGGAGCCACAACGATCAACGTCAACTTTCGGGACGGCAATATTTCTTTGCCGCTTTTTTCTTGTTTCGCCTGACAGATTATCTTAAAATCAATCTTAGCGCTTGTTTGCGGAAAAAGTTTGACGTCGAGAAAAAGTTTGCGAGTTTCACTGTTAATATCAACTTTGAACTGTTATCGAGAAAGCCATATAAGATTATGTTAGAAGGTAACTTTTGATGAAAGATATCATATCAATTGCTGCTGTTATACTTGGCTCTATCGGAGCGGCAGGAGCCATTATTCTCGGTTTATCTAATTGGTTGGGTAAAGTCTGGGCTAATCGTCTCTTAGAAAAGGATAAGTTAATTGCATCCAAAGAAATGGAGGCTACTCGCCGCAAGAGGGATGTATACTCAAAACTAGCGGTCAATATGAGAGTCTTTCTTGCAAGCCACGACATTACAACAGATGACCGTCGCGTCAAATTCTTAGATACATATGATGAGGCTTTTCTGTGGGCTTCCGATGAGGTGATCGAACAAGTCGGGCGATTTCTAGATCTGATTGAAAAAGACACATCAAAACCCTTATCTGTTCATATGTCAGCTAAGCGTGAGACCTATGCAAAGTGCTTAAACGTAATGAGAAAAGATGTTGGTTACCCGAAAACTTCAGCCAACTATAGAATAGTAAGCTTCTAAAATCCGAGCACAGAAGCCACAGAAGGCGTCAGGCTTATCTTTTTGCGTTTGGAAGTTTACGCCACCAACTTTCTGTGTCCTTTGGGCGGCCTATTCTCCTGATCTTGTTTCTATCAGGCAATAAAAAAAGGCACCCGGAATTGTTGGGTGCCTTTTATATACTCTATCTATATTACGGACTTTTTATGCGGCTTTCGGAGGTTTGATACACGCGGTAACGGCCGCGGCGACTAAGCATAGGACGCCGCAAATCAGGAAGGCCTTTGGGAAATCGCCCATATCTCCGAGCCGGCCGCCGAGGCTCGGGCCGCCAATGCCGCCCACGCCGTAGGCCAGGAATACGAATGGATAAAGCTGGGCAATATTTTTGGCCCCGAAGGTATCGGCCGTGATGGTCGGGAACAGGGCAAAGTTGCCGTTTCCTGTTGTGGAATCATATGAAAACACTGGAACGATGTCTGAGGCTTATTAGCCACAGAATCGGCTGGTTGGGTATAATAATCCTGATGCTGCCCATTCTTTTCTGAGTTTGGCTGGCGGCAAGGTAAAAAAGAATGGCCCAAACCGGAAGGTTCGGGCCATTAAAATTATACAATTATTGGTATGTGTTAGGCGTCTGCCGCTTCGGTTTTAATTGGCTTTAAGGTCATTGCCAATCCTGCTGCAACCAGGCATGCGATTCCGGCCGGGATAAAGGCGAAGCCCCATGTCTTTGCGTCTCCCATCGCGCCGCCGAGGAACGGCCCGACGATACCGCCAACGCCGTAAGCCATAAAGACCCATGGATAATTGACGCCGACGTTTTTATTGCCGAAGAAATCGGCCGTCGCTGCTGGAAACAGCGCGAAATTCCCGCCGAAGTTGAAGCCAATCACCGCTGCACCGATATAGAGGCCAATCTCTTTGCCCCCGATGAAATAGAACACAATCATCATAACGCCCTGGATTGCGCTCATCAGAACGATGGCGTTTTTTCGTCCGGTTTTTTCCGATACGATGCCCCAGATGATTCGTCCAAGCCCGTTGAACAGGGCATAGAACAATCCCATCGCCGTTCCGGTCATGACGTTGGCTTTAGTCAGTTCGATTCCGTTAGCGGTCAGTGCATCGATGCCGTAGAGCTTTATGATCCCGATGACCATCAGTCCCGCCAATGCCCCGACTGTAAACGTCAGGAAAAGCACCCAGTACTGATATGTTCGGACCATTTTACCGACGGTGAAATCTGTGCCGCCCGCACTTGCGGCGCCGGTTGTCGGCGGTGTCCAGCCTGCCGGCCGCCAGCCCTCGGGCGGATTTACGGTTACAAGAGAACCAATCCCTACGAGCACGGCGAAAAGCACACCGTATAATTTGAAGACGGCACTGAGGTCCCAACCGGCGCCGTACAGGCCGGTCCAGCCGGGGGTCAAATCAATCGGCCCGAACTGAAAGCCGCTTGTCAGCTTGATCCATATCAGCGCGCCAAAACCAAAACCGGCAACGGCGAGCCCTGTAATCATACCTTTCTTGTCGGGGAACCATTTTACCAGTGCCGCGATGGGGCATACGTAAGCCAGCCCGATTCCGGCACCGCCCAGGATTCCGACGCCGATGAGAATGCCGGCGAAACTGCTGCCCGAAAAGCCTGCTATCAGATAACCGATACCAAGCACGATTCCGCCTGTCATCGCGACGATTCGAGGCCCGACCTTTTTCTGCCATTTGCCTGCTATCAGAGCCATAACGACCGCAAAGGTCGCCAGGCCAACGCAGAAGACAATCTGTGTTTGCAGTTTCGTAAAACTGAACGGGACTTCCGTCAGCTTTTTCGTGAATGCCGACCATGCGTAAATTGCTCCAAGGCACAATTGGATCAGGATTCCGCCAATCACCACCAGCCATCGATTCATTACCTTTTGCCCGGCCATAATCTTCCTTTCAATAAAATATGCCGGATGCACACGGTTGTATGCATCCGGCTTTGAGTCTTTTTAAGAAGGCATTTTACTCGCCTCGGCCTTTAATCAGGTCTTCGACCACATGCGGGTCGGCCAGCGTCGTAATGTCTCCCAGATTGTCTGTGTCCTTCTCGGCGATTTTACGCAGGATACGCCGCATAATCTTGCCGGAACGCGTCTTCGGAAGAGCCGGCGCGAACTGAATCGCTTCAGGTGCTGCGATCGCACCAATTTCCTTTCGCACGTGCAATATAAGCTCCTTCTTCAGCTCTTCAGTTTCCTCGACGCCACCGATAAGCGTTACGAAGGCATATAAACCCTGCCCCTTGATTTCGTGGGGGATGGGTGTTACCGCCGCTTCGGCGACTTTTTCATGACTGACAAGGGCGCTTTCGACCTCGGCAGTGCCGATACGGTGGCCGGATACGTTAACGACATCGTCGATTCTGCCCATGAGCCAGTAATCGCCGTCCGGGTCAACTCGGCAGCCGTCGCCGGCAAAGTAGATGTTGTCATACATAGTGAAATATGTATCCACAAATCTGTCATGGTCGCCCCACATTGTTCTCATCATACCGGGCCAGGGTTTACGAATACAAAGCTTGCCGCCTTCGTTTGCATCGCATTCGCTGCCGTCGTCGCGTAAAACGACCGCATCGACGCCGAAGAAAGGCTGGCTGGCGCTGCCCGGTTTCAGTGTATGGGCGCCGGGCATTGGTGTAATCATAAATCCGCCGGTCTCCGTCTGCCACCATGTATCGACGATGGGGCATTTCTTTCGGCCGATTTTCTCGTAATACCACATCCATGCTTCCGGATTAATCGGCTCGCCTACCGTTCCGAGAATTCTCATCGTGTCCAGCTTATACTTGGCGGGCCATTCGTCGCCGAGACGCATTAGTGCCCGAATAGCTGTCGGTGCCGTATAGAAAACTGTAACGCCGAACTTATCGCAAATATGCCAGAATCGGCCGGCGTCCGGATAGGTGGGCACGCCTTCGAACATCAGCGATGTGCTGCCGTTTGCCAGCGGGCCATAGACAATATAGCTGTGCCCTGTGACCCAGCCGATATCGGCGGTGCACCAGTAAACATCATCGTCGTGAATATTGAAGACGATTTTGTGAGTAAGCGTGATGTGCAGCAAATATCCACCTGTTGTGTGGACGACACCCTTGGGTTTGCCTGTCGAGCCTGATGTGTAGAGGATAAACAGCGGGTCCTCGGCATTCATCGGTACGGCCGGGCATTCTTCAGATGCACCAGCCATCTCATCGTGATACCATTCGTCCCTGCCTTCTTTCATATGACACGGCTCGTTATTCACTTTGACGACGATCACGTTTTCGATTGTTGGAGTTTTCTCCAATGCAACATCGGAAATATCCTTCAGCTTGATGTGTTTTCCGGCACGCAGCGATACATTGGATGTAATCAGCATTTTGCAGTCGGAGTCATTGACGCGGCCTTCGATTGCATCTGCGCTGAATCCGCCGAAGATGATCGAATGAATCGCGCCGATGCGGGCACATGCCAGCATAACAATCGGAAGTTCCGGGACCATTGGCATATAAATCGCCACACGGTCTCCTTTTGTTATACCCTTTGACTTCAGGACATTGGCGAACTTACAAACTTCCTTATGAAGCTGCTCGTAGGTGTATTTCTTAACAGCGTCTTCCGCCTCACCCTGCCACAACAGTGCGACTTTCTTTGCGGTTGGGGTTCCGAGATGGCGATCAAGGCAGTTGTATGAGACGTTCAATTGGCCGTCTTCGAACCATGTATGCTCGATCTTACGGCTCTTCGTATCCCACGTGTAATCCAGAGCCTTTGTCGGTTCCTTGTCCCAGTGGAGGCTCTTTGCCTGCTCAAGCCAAAAGTTATCGGAGTCGTTGATCGACCTTTCCCACATCTGTTGAAACTGCTCCATGCTGTTGACATAAGCATTGGCTTTAATTTGCTCTGGCGGTGGAAACTTTCTTCCCTCGCTCATCAGAGAGTCAATTGCTTTTTTTTGTCCCATGGATTCTCCTTTACGTAGTTTAATGTTATTGTGCTTTAATTAGCGTTTTTTATGCTTTTTAGCAAATTGTTTATATAGTAATCTCTATGTTATATGCTTGATTTTAATAGATATCCTCACTAATCTCTTGATTATAGATAGGATCAAAGTGAGAATCTACCCGAATTTCCTTAACATGTCAACCTTTTAAAAGTTAACTTTCAGAATTTGTAAATTAAGGCTGTTTGTAACCGCAGGTTATCGGCATCGCCGGGTCCGTCGTACTCGGTTTTCCAGTGCGAAAGCTCAAGAGCCCATTCCGTGTTCTTATTGAACGCGTAGAACATATTGCCGAATATAGATTTGTTCAGGGTGCGGTTGCCCGTATTGATTTGTCCGCCGTCCACATCATCTATTCCGCCTCCGACGTTGAAACGCATATCATCCCACGGCCCGAGGCTCGCAGCAATCCAGCCGCCTTTGCTGCGGATTTCTTCGTATTGATTTGGACTGTCTAAAGTAACGCCCTGGCCTATCCCGCCCAGGTAAGCACTCAGATTTTCTCCAGTGAAAAGCTCGCCCTTGAATGAGAGCCACTTGTTAATCGGCTGAGTAACATCCATGTTCAGCGACCAGGTCTTGAAATTCTTATGCTGACCGCTCGCATCAATGTCATACTCTTCTTTTCCCAGGTGCCCCGATACGCCCACAGTGGTCAGTTTGGATCCGACCAGCGGCAGCGACGTACTGGCTCTGCCCTGCAAGGAGGGCAAACCCGAATCCTCGCCTGAGTCGGTTTTGGAAACTGAGTCTCTGCCGATAGTTCTGGCAAGTGCGCCCTCAAGCTTGAGATCCGTATCTGCGCCCAGCTCGGTTTCTTTTGTCAATCTAATCTGTGGACGGCGGTAACCGATGTTTCCAGTCCACCAGCCGACGCTGTAGTTTACTGTAGAGGGAAACAGCGGGCTGATTACGTCCGATGTCTGGCCGGTGATAATATTGAATCGATACTCGGGCCAGTCCAGCTTTACGTAGGCGTGCCGCATCATTAGATGGGATTTGTTCTCGCTACCGCCGCCGTAGAAATCCACCTCGACTAGTCCGCTGGCGTTCATGGCTTCTCCGTCAGGCCCGTTGATTTTCATCCCGAAGCGGCTCTGGTTGGCTGTCATGTTGAACTGGTTGTCGTCGTCATTCTCGTTCTCCTTTTCGACCCACTGGGCATAATTGCCGTTCGTAGTCCGTGAAGAGTCGTAAGAGGCGTCGAGTTTCAGATACCCGTAAAGTTGGATATCCAGGTCTGACCAGACGATCATCGGGCTCTGCGATCCGCTTGCCTCGGCTTGCGGAATGACGATTTTTTTGAGTTCTCCGAGATCCTTGTCAAGTTTCTCGACTTTCCGTTTGAGTTCGGCATTTTCCCTGGCCAAATCCTCGCTATTAGCCGCAAGGCAGGTTGTCCCGATGCTTGTCAGCAGGACAAGACTCAATAAAATCTGCAGTTTCTTCATTGTAAACCCCTTTCTTTTCTGATTTCCCTAAGTGTTGTTTCGCCAATGATTTAAATGGATGCGATATTCAGCAAACCGGCAACAATAAGTGGCACATTGTTTTCGAAGTCTTTTTTCTTAAGAACTCTGTATTCGTTTTCGAAGCATTTTTTGAACAAAGTTTGGTATTATACGGATATGTCAAACGAGGTCAACAATATTCCCGCAGAATTCCGGCAAACGGTTCCCAGACCGCTCTGCGGCGGCATTTTTTCGTTCTGATGTCCTTTTTCTATACAATGCTACCGGTTGGAATCGATTCCCGCGGCCCGCCTGGCGGATTCAACAGTGTTGTAGAGCAGCATTGTTATTGTCATAGGACCTACACCGCCGGGAACAGGGGTGATCAGCGAGGCTTTTTCCTTGACCGCTTCGAAATCCACGTCGCCGATAAGGCGGTAACCTCTTTTTTTAGTTGAATCTTCGACACGGTTGACGCCGACGTCAATGACCACCGCTCCTTCTTTAATCATATCTGCGGTAACGGTATTGGGCCGGCCGGCGGCGGCGATGAGAATATCCGCTCGTTTTGTATGAGAGCTGAGGTTTTTCGTCCGGGTGTGGCAAACGGTCACAGTGGCGTTTGCATTGGGCTTTTTCTGGATGAGCATGTTTGCCAGCGGCTTGCCGACCAGGTTGCTTCGTCCGACTATTACGACGTCGGCGCCCTCGATTTTTACCCCGTTGCGAATCAATAGTTGAACGATTCCATGCGGCGTGCATGGCAGAAACGCCTTTTCACCCACGACCATCTTACCGACGTTCACCGGATGAAACCCATCGACATCTTTGGCAGGATCAATTGCCAGCAGAACTTCCGATTCATCCAGACCTTCAGGCAAAGGCAATTGGACCAGTATCCCGTTGATTTTCGGGTCATTATTCATCTTCTCGACCAGCGACATCAACTGCTGCTGCGAAGTATCGGCGGCCAGGTGATTGTCATCTGAGTATATACCCATATCGTCGCAGGCTCGTTCTTTGGCTGTGACGTAGGATTGTGAAGCGGGATCTTCACCCACCAGGATAACGCCGAGGCCGGGGATAATATTCTGTGTTTTTAATTTGGCGACTTCAGCTTTGAGTTCCGCCCGCATATCCGCGGCGATTTGTTTGCCGTCTATGATTTTTGCTGTCATCGAGTACTCCCTGAACAACTAAGCGACTTGTCATTTCATTGTGGCCGAAAAATGAGAAGTTCATTAAAACAGGCCTTGCACTTTTCCCGTATCGACGTCGACGTCGATACGTCGGAAAGCCGGGTTGGATGCTGTTCCCGGCATTAGTTTAATATCTCCGGCGACCGGCACGATAAAGCCGGCGCCTTTATAAACCAGAACATCGCTAATGGGAAGCTCCCAGCCGGTCGGTCTGCCCTTGAGGTTCGGGTCGTGCGACAAGCTGAGATGCGTCTTAACCATGCAGGTCCCCAGGTCTTTAGCGGTCGGGTCGGCCTCAAGGGCGCGGACTTTTGAAAGGGCCTCGTCTGTGTATGTAACGCCGCTCGCACCGTATACTTCTTTGGCGATTCGTTCGATGCGTGTTCCGAGCGGAGTATTTGAATCGTAAAGAAATTCGAAATTATTTTCCTGTTCACAGGCCTGAATCACCATTTCAGCCAGTTCGATGGCTCCTTCGCCGCCCTTGAGCCAATGCTTCGAGACCGCGGCTAAAGCACCGTTTTGTTCGGCTACTTTTCGGACAAGCTCTGTTTCGGCCGGTTTATCGGTTTGAAAGTGGTTGACGCAGACTACAGGCTGAACTCCGCTTTTCTTGACCGTTTCGATATGAGCGATGAGATTTTCGCATCCTTTTTCGAGAAGTGTGAGGTTTTCGGTGGTATATTCCTCGCTCAGCGGTATTCCGGGTTTGACTACCGGGCCTCCGCCGTGCATTTTTAGGGCACGGATGGTTGCGACGATGACGACGGCGTCGGGTTTAAGGCCCGATATGCGGCATTTTAAGTTCCAGAATTTCTCGAAGCCGATATCCGCCCCGAAGCCGCTCTCGGTTACGTGGTATTCGCCCAATTTCGTTCCAATCATGTCGGCGATGACCGAGCTTTGCCCGATTGCGATATTCGCGAACGGACCCGCGTGAACGAATACGGGCTGGCCCTCGATGGTCTGCAGCAAAGTCGGGTGTATCGCTTCGGCCATCCAGGCGGTCATCGCGCCGTCAACCTCAAGGTCGGCTGTTGTGACTTCATTACCCTTCTTGTCGTAGGCCAGCACGATTTTGGCTATACGCTGACGCATGTCTTTGAGATCCTTGGCGACGGAAAGTATGGCCATGACCTCGCTTGAGGCGGCAATCTGGAAGCCTGAGTCCATATCGAAGCCGTCCATTTTTCCGCCCCGGCCGATCCTGATATTCCGAAGTGCCTGGGCGCAGAAGTCCATAGCCCATTTGAAATGAACCCGTTCGGGATCGATATCTATCCGCGTCAGGTTGCTTTTTGCCAGCCTGGCGTCATCGTAGTTTCTCTCGTGCTGCATTCGCGAGGTCAGGGCGACCATTGCGAGATTGTGGGCGTTCGTGATATGGTCGATATCGCCGGTAAGGCGAATAGACAGGGGAGTCAGAGGAATACATTGTGCCAGGCCACCCCCGGCGGCGGATCCTTTGATATTGAATGTAGGGCCGCTGCTGGGCTGGCGGATTGCACCAATCGCACGCTTGTCCAGCTTACCCAGACCCTCAAGCAGGCCCATGGTAGTTGTCGTCTTTCCTTCGCCCAGTGGCGTTGGCGTAATAGCGGTAACATCTATATACTTTGCCGTCGGGGCGTCCGCCAGCCGGGCGAGGGCTTTTTGATAGTCAACTTTGACTAATGTGCGATCCCTTGGGATTAATTCATCTTTCTGCAGGCCCATCTCCTCGGCAAGCCAACGGATGGGTTTCATAGTCTGTTCGGCGGCTTCAGCTATCTGCCAGTGTGTCATTCTTGTTGGGTCGAGATTCATCTGTATGCCCCGTATTTCATGTCGTAAAAATAAGGTGAGCCGGGACACAAAAAAGCTTTCGGTCCATACTCACCATTCAGCACCTGCAATAATGCTCATAATGGGTTGTTATTGTACAAAAGCTATTGAACTATGCAAGAGCAGAACTTTTTTTTGAACTTTTTTCTGTTTCTCGCCATTACCGCCGGGTATGGGGTATTTAATATCGGCTCGGTTAAGCTGGATTGTTAGTTGTTTACAAGTAAAGTCTTATGTAGATTACGAATTTATGGCAAGTCTCGCAACACTGCATAAACTTCTCACTTGATTCAGTATGAAAGTGGTTAAAGAGGTGAATCTGCTGGAAAAAAAGTCGAAATGTCCTTGATTCTCAGTGTCATATCATATCAAATACCCCTTCTAAAACTATGGATTATTGCTCTTTTTCGAAACGAGATATTTTCAAGAATTATTGTAAAGGAACGATTTATGGCGTTAAACAGTTTTCTGAGTCCGGCAGAGCTTGCACAAACATTTGTTGGTGTAGGTGTGAAGAAATCTAAACTCCCAATTGGTAAGATGCTTGTACTGGGCATTCTGGCCGGTATTTACATCGGCTTTGCGGCCCATTTGGCCACGACTGTGGCTACCGGCTGGACGATTGGCGGCGAGAGTGCGCTTTTCGGATTTAAGAAATTCCTTATCGGAGCGGTCTTTAGCGTAGGCCTGATGCTGGTGATTATTCCCGGCTCCGAGCTGTTTACCGGCAACAACCTGCTGACAGTTGCCCTATGTCATGGCAAGCTCGGTTTTGGCGGTATGTTTAGAAACTGGATACCCGTTTATTTTGCCAATTTGATTGGTTCGATATTATTAGCCTGGATGATTGGAGTCGGTTCCGGCCTGCTTTCTGGGAATGTCGGCGGTACCGCAATTGCCATTGCCTACGGCAAAGTTGCATCTTCGGTTCCCCAGGGATTCAGCCATAATGTTTCATTCTTTTTCAGGGCTATCGGTTGTAACTTTTTGGTCTGTTTGGCGGTCATGATGGCTATTTCTGCCAAAGACCTCGGCGGTAAAATATGGGGTATCTTCTTCCCGATTATGGCGTTTGTTACATCCGGCTTCGAGCACTGCGTTGCCAATATGTATTTCATTCCCGCCGGTATCTTCGCCAAGAGATTCGATTCGGCTGTTACAGCATCAGGCGTAAGCGCCGAGAATCTGGAGGCTTTGAACTGGAGTTCGATGTGGTCACAAAACCTCATTTCTGTAACGCTTGGCAATATCGTTGGTGGGGCATTCTTCGTCGGCGTTGTCTATTACTTCGTCTATGTACGCGGGACAAATGCCGGTTCTGAAGAATAAATACGATATAGATACTCATCTCGAACTATATATCGTAAACGTAAAACTGAATACAGGGTAATCGAGATATGTATCGAGAGCCCGGCGAGAGACTTCTGTAAGAGCTAAGGAAGCAAACTATGAGTAGTGTTTCGGCTGTTTCAAAAAGCGGAGGGCGACAGAGCGAACAGAAGCTCTATCGACCTTTCATGTGTAGAGTCGAGTCTGTTCGAGACTTGACGTCTACGGAAAAGTTGTTTCGGCTCATCCGGCAGGATGGACTGCCTTTCGGGCAGAAACCGGGGCAGTTCATGCAGGTATCCGTGCCCGGTATCGGTGAGGCGCCGATTTCGGTATCGTCTTCGCCTACTCGGGGGGATTATCTTGAGCTTGGAGTCCGTAAGACCGGCACGTTGACCGGCGCTATGCACGGACTTAAGGCAGGCGATGAAATCGGTTTGCGCGGTCCTTTCGGAACATTCTTCGATACAGAAGCAATGAAAGGCAAGGATTTACTGCTGATTTCCGGCGGCTGCGGCCTCGCGCCGATGAGGGCGCTGATCCAGAACGTTGAAGATTGCCGGGACGATTTCGGGAACGTTACAGTGCTCTACGGGGCAAAATCTCCCGGCGATATATTGTACAAAGACGAATTGATTAAGTGGCAGAGTTCGGAGAAGCTCGATTGTCAGGTGACCGTGGATAATGTTCCCGAAGGTACCTGCTGGGATACGAACGTTGGTATGATTACGAAGCTGATTCCGCCTCTGCAAATCGATACGGCAAAGACCGTCGCTGTGATTGTCGGGCCGCCGATCATGTACAGGTTCGTGATCCTGGAGTTAGAAGCCAAGGGCCTGGGCGATAAAAATATTATTGTCTCGCTGGAACGATATATGAAGTGCGGCGTCGGTAAATGCGGCCATTGCACGATCGATCATCTTTATTGCTGCATTGACGGTCCGGTCTTCAGACTGGACCAGGTTGCTGGCTTGAAAGGTGCAATATGAAAAAGATTCTTACAACTTGTCCGTATTGTGGCACCGGATGCATGTTCTATCTGGTCGTCGGAGATGATGGTAAACTGGCCGGTGTTGAGCCCAGCACCGAACATGTAGTTGCCAAGGGTCAGCTCTGCGTGAAAGGTTGGAATGCATACCACTTTGTCAATCATCCCGACCGGCTGACTCAGCCGATGATCCGGAAGAATGGAAAAATGGAGCCGGCCTCGTGGGATGAAGCGCTCGACCTGATCGTCAGTAAATTCAAAGAGACCCAGGCTGCCAACGGCAACGATTCGGTGGCGTTTTTCTCGTCCGCCAAGACGACGAACGAAGAAAACTACCTGATGATGAAGCTCGCCAGGGCCGTATTCAAGACGAATAATGTCGACCATTGTGCCAGGCTCTGTCACTCCTCGACGGTGCTTGGCCTTGCGGCAACCTTCGGCTCCGGTGCGATGACGAATTCCATCTCCTGTATGGAGAAGGCCGACTGCATTCTGGTGACAGGCTCGAATACAACCGAGCAGCATCCGCTGATCGGCACGAGGGTTATCGAAAATGTCGTCAAAAACGGGGCGAAGCTGATTGTTGCCGATAATCGCAAAATCCGCCTGTCGCGCCTGGCTGATATCCATGTTCGGAGTAAGAACGGAACGGATGTCGCCTTCCTCAACGGCATCATGAATGTCATTATTGCCGAGGGTTTGGAAGATAAAGAATTTGTTAAAACCCGCACGGAAAACTATGCGGAGCTGAAGAAGACCGTCGCGAATTATCCTCCGGAGAAAGCGGCAGAGATCTGCGGTATTAAGCCCGAAGAGATTATCAAAGTGGCCCGAATGTTTGCCGCAGCCGACAGGGCGATGATTGTTTATTCGATGGGAATCACCCAGCACACGCACGGCGTTGACAATGTCAAGAGTTGTGCCAATCTTGTGATGCTCACCGGTAATGTCGGCCGGCCTGGTACGGGAGTCAATCCGCTCCGCGGCCAGAATAACGTACAGGGCGCCTGCGACATGGGCGCTCTTAATAATGTGTTTTCAGGCTATCAAAAGGTGGTTGACGCCGCGGCGAGAGAAAAATTCGAAAAGGCATGGGGCGTTGAAAACCTTCCGGACAAACCCGGACTGACGATAACAACCGCTATCGATGCCGCCGCGGATGGCCAACTCAAGGCGTTATACGTGATGGGCGAAAATCCCATGATGTCCGATCCCGACCAGAATCATGTTCGCAAAGCAATGGAAAAGCTGGATTTCATTGTGGTTCAGGATATTTTCCCGACGCCCACAACCGAATATGCCGACGTCATTTTACCGGCCGCTTCCTATGCCGAGAAGGACGGTACCTTTACCTCAACCGAGCGAAGGATTCAGCGTGTCCGCAAGGCGATCGAGCCGATAGGCCAAAGCAGGTCGGATTGGGAAATCCTCTGCGATGTGGCCCGGCGGGCCGGCTATGACCAAATGAATTACAAATCTGCCGGAGAGATTATGGACGAGGTCGCTGCTGTGACTCCGATTTACGGCGGCGTATCGTACGAACGAATCGACCAGGTCGGTCTCCAGTGGCCCTGCCCGGATAAGGATCATCCCGGTACGCCGGTGCTGCACAGCGGGAAGTTTTCACGCGGTTTGGGCATGTTCAGCCCCGCCGAATATCGTCCGTCCGCGGAATTGCCGGACAAGGACTATCCGTTCCTGCTTTCTACCGGTCGATGCTACTTTCACTTTCATACAGGCACAATGACCAGGCGGTCGAGACTGCTGGATCGCGAGGAGCGTTTCCCGTATGTAGAGCTTAGTCTCGAAGATGCCAAAGAGTTGAGAATTCATGATCGGCAGTGGATATATGTGACGACCCGTCGTGGAGAGGTCAAGGCCATGGCCCGTGTAACCGATGTTGCGAAAAAAGGCGTGCTGTTCATGCCGTTTCATTTCGAAGAAGGTCCTGCGAATTTGTTAACCATTAACGCCCTGGATCCGGTGGCGAAGATTCCCGAATTCAAGGTCTGTGCTGCAAAGATAAGGAGCGCCTAATGAACGTATTGACAGAGCAACAATTGGAGGCGTTTTTTAAGACTGCCGAGTCGGACTACGATGTGCGGGTACCGGTTAAGCTTCATGATGGAACCAGAACCCTTGGCAAACTCGGTGAAGGTCCGTTGGCACTTGCCGGCGGAGTTGTTCCCAGGAAAATCACCAACGTTTTCTTTCCACAAATCGAGACGGTGCTTACCATAGGCCCGGATGATATACAATTGCAGGAGCCTCCGGTCAAGCCGCTGCTTGTTGTCGGTTTTACCGCACAGGATGCCGACTGCCTGGAATTCATCGACCGGTTCTACAGTGAGAACTATCGCGACGACATCTATTTTAATAAACGTGAAAATGCCGTGATTGTTTGTGTGTCGGGCCGATGCGGTGCCGATGGCGATTTTCTGAAGATAGCTGGCGAAAAGTGCGACATGGAGCTAATTTTCGATGGGCAGAAGTACCTGGTCGCAGCATACACAAAGGCCGGGGACGCGCTTCTCGAAAAGGCTTCGGTTAAGGAGCAGGCCCCGGATAAAACGTTTGAGAAGCTTCAAAAAGAATCCGATGCTCTTGCTACTGACGATCTCGAACTGATTCAGGCCGCCTCGAAACTTCTCCTCGACGACAAAGTGCCGGACGAGTTTTGGAAAGGTATCTCCGACCGTTGCATTGCCTGCACATCCTGCAATCTATCGTGTCCAACCTGTACGTGTTTCGAGGTTTTCGACCGTAAGGCTGAAAACGGGATACAGCGCCAGCGAATGTGGGATTCATGCCAGCTTGACGGTTTTATGCGCGAAGCCAGCGGCCACAATCCCATGGGCGAAGAGAAGATCCGCACTCGCCGCCGGATTCACCATAAGCTGGCCGCCGATGTGACCCGTTGGGGCCATTTAACATGCTATCTTTGCGGACGATGTGACCAGGTATGCCCGACGGGTATTGGCATCAAGGCTGTCTGCGGGGAGATGGTGGAGCAGTACGGCTCGAAATAACTGTTAAAGCATAAGCAAGACAGGGCGAAAACTTCCGTTTCACGCATCAAATCAACCTGATGCTGACGGTGGTTCCCTTTGCGATTTGAGCTGACCCCGCCGGCATGAACATTAAACCGTCGGCTTCGCACAATGCGTTCATATTTCCTGATCCATGACGCTCGATTTGTGTCGCCTTGCCGTTTTTCGTGAATACCATGGCCAGCCACAAATCCTTTTTCGTATTCTTTCTCGTTATTGTCCTTTCCATTTGCATACGGGCAACGGCCGGCTTGAAATCGTGCCCCATCATTTTATAAAGGAAAGGTCTTGCCAACAGCTCGAACATAATAAAGGCCGATACCGGGTTTCCCGGCAGTCCGAAGCAGGTAGTTTCACCGGAGGCCCCGAAGATCATAGGCCGGCCCGGATCCGCCGCAATCCGCTCGACTAATATCTCGATATTGTTGTTTTCGAGAACCTGCCGGACAAGGTCGTAATCGCCTGCCGAAACACCGCCGGAAAGGACTACGACATCATTTTCCGCTATCGCTTGTTTGAGCGTTCGGTCAATAGCTTTTTCAGTATCGATGGCGATGCCGTAGTTTTTTGTTATAGCGCCGGCACTTGCCGCCTGGGCGGTTAACTGAAATCCGTTGCTGTTTCTTATTTGACAGGCCGACGGTTTCTTGCCGGGCTCGACTAATTCGCTGCCCGTAGCTATGATGCCGACCCTCGGCCGCAACGCGACCAACGGATTTACACACCCGCTGCTTGCCAGAACGGCAATGTGGGCGGGACCGATTTTGCAGCCTGCCCGAAGAACGACATCTGCTTTCCTTACTTCTTTACCCTTTGGACGAATATTATCTTCCGTGCCGCCGCCGACGAATCGAATCCTGTCTTTTGCCGTGCTTTCGGTATGTTCGGCCATGATAACGCAATCGGCGCCATCGGGTACGACTGCGCCTGTCATAATCCTGGCGCACTGTTTTTGCCCGACAGTTTTGTTCGGCTGCGAACCGGCGGGAATCGTCTCGATTATTGTCAGCTCATCGGTAAGGTCGGCTCGACGGCAGGCGAATCCGTCACGGAGCGATTTGTTAAAAGGCGGCATGTCGATATCCGAGGTGACATCTTCCGCCATGATTCGGTTCAACAGTCCATCGTCCTCGATGCTGAGCCGTTCTGTTCCCGTCAGCCGAGCAGAATTCATTACAATTTCGAATGCATCGTCAAACTTCATCGTCGTGATTTTTCCGGAACTCTTCGTATTCGGCCATCGTGTTTAAGTTCACCAGGCTTGCCCCCAATTCGACGTTCCTGACCTTGCACAGGTCAAACACATCGCTTATTTTACGGCCACCCGACGATAGAACCTTGTTTATCGCTTCGAGTGCACTTTTGCGGTAGACAGCGAAAAGTGGCTCGTACCTGCCGTTGCCGGTCGTTGGAACAATGATATCCGCATCGCTGCCGGCCGCTTCGGAAAGAATTCTTCTGACATTTCCCGGTTTGATGTCCGGAATGTCACAGGCTACCACGAAGTTGATTTCATTGGCGGAAGCTTCCAGTGCAGAAGCTATACCCATCAAAGGTCCCTGCCCCGGCACTTTATCAGGGACAATTTCGAAGCCGAGAAATGCGAATTTCTCCGCTTCGTTGGCGCTGATGAGTATCTGTTCGAAACAGCCGGCAAGCCGCCGGCAGGTTCTCTCAATAATCGGCCGGCCCTCGATCGGCAGCATGCTCTTGTCGGTACCCATCCGCCGGCTGCCTCCTCCCGCCATAATTATCGCCGTTGCCTTTTCCGCAAGTCTCCATTTTCCATCGGCGAGTTTTATCCGGTCCGGGGCAAGGTCGAAACTGCTGCCGTCGGAGACGACAATTCTGTCGGCATATTTTCTAACATCCAGGGCCGAGCTTTTCCATGCGTTCGAGTCGTTCTTTCTGGCCATCAGAAAGAGTCCCGGTTCTACGACTTGCCTGAGCGAGTTTGATTCGCAGATTGAAACCGCCTCGGGGCCGATTACATCCAGCAGGGCGGTAATGCCCTCGACAAGATGCTCTTTGAGAACGCGAATCCAGAAAACCCGGCCTGCACCCGCCGCCAGGAGTCTGGATGTGTCTTTGCCGGAAGTTCTGTTGGTTTCTTCCGTGATGCAGAAATTCCCTTCCAGCGAGGAACAAACTCCGCAGCCTTTACCGCCGCGAGGGCACTGCCCGTCTTTGTCCTTTATCGTAGTGACTTTTATTCCGACGATATCATGGTTTTTGCTGAATTTTCCAAGAAGCGCGCAGGCCAGCTCGGTCTTGCCGACGTTCGACCCGGTAGATCCGATCATTAACATTTTATCAAGCTTGATCATTTTGTTTCTCGCTGTGACCGGCGGCAATCTCCGAGCATCCTGATGACTTCATCGATGGATTCCGGCTCGGTTGCGGCGAGATTCCGGCAGGGAAAATCTGTATATACCCGCCTAACCCGCTCGGCCAATTCCTGCCGGACGACAAGAAGTATCATAGCGCTGCTCGAAGCTAATAACGAATCTACATTCTCGCGCCAGCCCCGGCCGTCCAGCTCCATAGGCCCGAACTCGTCAACAATAACAAGATCGGCGGATTTAGCGGCCGTTACGCTCAGAGCGGCGTTGCCGAGTTTAAATCCTTCGGGCAGGAAAGTGAACCGCCCCGTTTTGCCTGCGTCTGTGTTACGCTTTGCCAGTGGCGCGCGAGTTTCATTTTGCAGATCGAGAGCGTCAAACCCGAACAATTCGCCGTCACGGTATAGTGAAGGGGCCAATAGCCCGGCGATGTTGAATCCTTCGCCGCGGGCTATTTCGACAAGTTTGGCCACACCGGTCGTTTTGCCGGAGTGTTTTTCCCCCGTCCACAAAACGAGCTTGTTCCGAGTCGATACCATCGGCTGTTTCTTTATTATATTAACTGCTGAGAAACCTGCTGGAACGGTTTTCATTAAAGAACATATACCGCTATACTGAAAATCCACAGCCCCACGGTGACGGCCAGTACGCTGCTCGGGACAAATTGCAGTCTCAGGTTAAAAGGCCTGGCAAAGTTTGCTTTGATCTGCTGGCCGAGACGCAAACTCGCCGGCACCAGGATTGCGCATGCCAGGGCTGCCATGCTGCCGCTGATCGCTATATGTCGCAGCACGCCTGCAACTCCCGCCTGCACCCAGTGCTCGTACCGGAAGACATATGTAATCATCAGGGCAAACAATGCGTAGCTCAAATAGACAGCCGCACCCGAAGATAGCGACCGGTTCTTTATCTTAAATACGCAGACAAATAAATCATAGCACACGCCCGTCAGAAGAATCCCGAGAAGGTGACAGGCAAAGAACGGGGCGTTTAGAAATTTGTACAGCATCGCGCAGCCGGCGACAAGTGTTGCCGTGCCGATTTGCGGAAAATATACCCGGGCGGCGGCCATTAGCACAAAGCCGATAACGGTTAAAGGAACCGATGCGTAGGGAATATTTGAGCTGTACAAAGCGTCACCCAGAACGGCTTCCGAGATACCCCACAGTCCGCCGAAAAACAATAATCCCAAAATGTGTTCTTTCTTCATTGTGTTACTCCTTAAATTAAACCTGTGTTAAAGCGATTATTTACCTTCGAGCCAGTGACGTGCGAATTCCAGCAAGTCTAAGGCGTCTACTATTCCATCCGCCTGGTCTGTTGCCAGGTCCGCTCCGCCGCAGAAGTCCGGCTCGCCGCATTCGGTTTCGAGCCAATGTCCGGCGAAAATTCCGTAATCGGCAAAATCCACATCGCAGTCGTCGTCGAGATCCGCGACCTGGTCGATAACGAAATCCTCGGTACTGGTGGTGAGCAGTTGATAATAGTCGTAAGAAATGCCATCCTGCTCTCCGGTATATTGTTCCAGTATCCCGGTGACGCCGCAGAGGTTCAGGCCCGTTTCTATATACGGGTGATAAATCAGGCCTTTGTCCTTGCCGGCGTTCATATAGTCGGACACCCAGCAGGTAAGGTTGGGATCGGCATTGCTTGCGAGTATGTAGTTGTCGTATGCCTTTCCGTAACCAACATCCTGAACGCTGACGTCTACGACCTTAATCAGCATAGCCTCGTATTTTTCGGCATTGCCGCCGGCGACGAGCCATGTATCGAGGTCCTCGACCGGCGCTGCGATTTCGTCAACGGTGACAACCAGCGGCTCGGGCAGCGGATTATTTGTGCTGACGATTGTGAAGCCCGACTCGTTCTCGGTGTTGAATTGCAAAAATGTCGTGCCCCTGTAATCTTCGACTTCAATATTGGTAAATGAAATCCAGTCGCCGACGTTTACATCGGCAAAAACTCCCACTCCATTAATGTCCTTTGCCATAATGCCGCCCCAGGCATCGGAGTAATTGGGGTCGTACAGCGTCAGTTTGGTCCTGGAGCCGGTAGTCTTGTCTATCACTATTCCACCGAGGCAATCGACTATGTTGCCGTGCTGGCCGCTGGCGCCGTTGGGATCGATAGTGTACTGGATTTCATAGATTGACAGTTCTTCCGCCTGCGAAGAGCCGGCCGGTGACAATGTGATTGTCATAATTATCATCATCATTATTAATATTGTTCTTTTCATCATTCGCCCTTTTTGAATTTCTGACATAACAAAAACATTTTCCTTACTACCTTGAGTTTTTAATTCTTACGGGTACCAGTCGGAATCGCCGAGCGGCGGCACCTCCAGATCGTTTGGCCACTGGGATTTCCAGACCGACGGCATCCATTGGACGTGGGAGTCACAATAGAGAACCGAGCCTCCCAAAACTCCGCCTGGCCTGGCGTGACGTGCGCTGAAAGCCTTGGGATAGCTGCCGCAGTATTTTCCCGCTGTCGCGTTATATTGCCCGCCGCCGTAGCCCTTTGCCGGGTCGAGCAGTTGATCGAACAGCAGAATCAGGCGGGCCGGATTTCGTACGGACGTCTTTCTAAAGAAACTGGGCATGTGCCAATCCGTGCCCTCAGACCCGTGAGGGGCCCAGCAGTTCTCGTCGAGTTCGAGGCAGGAGTTCATAGCGTAGGAAAAATAGCCGCTTCTCCGGGGCCTGTATTTATAACTCTTATCCGCCGCCAGTTCGGCGCTGGGGCATTGAAATATCGTATTATTACCGGGCTTTTGCCAATAATCATAATCGCGCCAGGGCTTTTCACCCATCAGCGGCGGAAGCACATCGACCCAGCCGAAATAGTAGTCTGCCAGCTCGGTGTCCGTTTGCGGATTGCCCGGCGTGCGGTCCCGGCCGTCAATGTGAGGATAATAACCATCGTTTTCCACGGTGTAGGTTTCAAAGGCCAGTCCCCATTGCCGCAGCCGGCTCTGGCAGACGGTTTGCTTAGCTATCGACCTGGCCCGGCCAAATGCAGGTAAAATGATGCCGGTCAGCAGAGCTATTATGGATAAAACGACCAGCAATTCGACGAGGCTGAAGGCGGAACCTACAGCAGGCCGAGATGCGGGCCTCGCTGTTTTGCTCATCTTAGCAGTTCCTCAATGCGTTTCTCATAAGCCTTTCCGACCGCCTTTTCGACGTCAGCGCGAAACTTCGCGTACGCTTTGACCCATTTTTTCCCTTCGACGGTCAGGATAGTGCCGCCGCCCATATTGCCTCCACGCTGTTTTTCCACTAAAACGGTGTTCAGGGCATCCTGTGCTTTATTCAGGTCCCCCCAGGCCTTTCGATAGCTTATACGTAGCGATTCGCTGGCCGCGGTCAAGGAGCCTGTCCTGCCGATGGCTTCGAGCAGCCGCCACTTGCCATCGCCGAAAATACCGTCGACATCTTTGCTGTTCAGCCAGAGCTTACACCTTGCTCTTATTCTCTTCATGTTCCCGGCCTTTAAGATTATTATGCAAAGCAGCCAAGCTGACATTTACAGATTCTTATATTGTGCTGATTGCAGATACGCCCGATCTCGATAATTTCCGCATCGTATTTCTTCGCTAACTCGAAAGCCTCGCCGCAGGTCAGTTGCTTCCGCCCGTCCGGCTGGTGCTGCCCCTTGGCGGACTTAAGTACGGCATCAATTAATTGTTCTTTTTTATCCATTTCTCCCTGTCCTTAGAATTCCATTCGGTTATGCACAACCCGACATATCGCAAAAGCGAGATTAGAACCTCTTTTGGACTCACAGTCAATATAAATTTGCTTTACAATGTCACACACAAGCCGCGGGCAATAAATACCGGCCGAACCGACGGGTTTTGGCGCTGATTTCGAACAGTAGAAATGACATAGCCGGGATAATTATGAAATGCGGATTAGCTTGTGGTTTGTCCGGGCAACTCCTAAAACCGGCATCGTGAACTCGTGATCCGAGACCCATGCCAATTTTCCCGGAAAATAAGTGACAAATATACTCACGTATGATAATCTAAAGAATATGGATGTTTAGCGAGGCCATTTTAACGCATCCTTTTGGATATCCCTATGCGAGATAAGAAAGGACCTCAATGAAAGGGAGAAATAAGTAAGGTGTACTCGGATTCTACCTAAAATTCAATATGCATTGGCGGCCTAAAACAATTATCAAAGCTTGGATCGAGGTCTGAAATGGGTAAAAAATCAAGGAAACAAAAACGAAGAGAAAAATTGCGAAAGCAATACATAAAGAGAAAGAGGAAAGTTCATGCCCACCAGCTACCGCCGGAGCTAATTACCCTAAAACAATATTTTTCCAAATATGAGCAAAAGAGTCTAATAGCTACGCTTGGAGGATTACAACTTGCTCCGGAAAATCATTCTCACTCCGTTCGCTTGGAAATGGCATCTCTCGTTGCATGTTCTCTTCATAACAAAAGTAAGGCCACTGCTGATACAAACGAGCTGAGAATCCGACTAAATAAGATCTTACCAACGAATGGAACGTTTGGAGTTATGGAAGACCCAACTGAGAGTTTGTTTACAGAGAATATAATTTTTAATGGTGGCAATTACATCACTTACTCTGGAATTACTGAAGGCGGTAGTTTCGTCTTGAATAATCTTTTAAAAGCTGTCTTTCATTATGGTCAAAACCTCAGTAAGTCTTTCACATCAGGTGTTAACTCTGCAACCATGGCGTTACTTGCAATAAGCAATGAAGTTGCGAATCGAGTGGGACATGCGAGAAATATAGTGAGCCCGAATACTTGGCGAGAAGATATATATGTCCCAGACGTCAAGGAAACAACGCATTTAAGCAATGCGGTAGTATTTTCTAGAATAGAAATTAGTAATTTACTCCAAAGGTTTGGTCTGGATTTCAGGTTCTTGATGCATTTTCTACACCAAGTAGGTGACAATAATCTAAAAACTGCTGATCCTGATAAGAATCCATTTTGTGGAAAGCCATTAGTTCAAATTGGAGAAAGAGTAATTCTTGCTCAGCCAGGTTCTGTTACCAGTGCACTCAGACATCAAATTATGGTTACAGCCCAAAGTATGGGATTAATCGAGAAACTGGCAGAGAATTACAGAAATGTGATAAGCGACAATGTCAAAAATTGCTTACACAATATGTTTTACACAGACGTAGGATTTGATTTTCCGCCACTCGAACAACCAGTTCCAATGAAGGAAAGTCTATGTCGATTTGATACAGATAAATTAGCTTACGTCCAAATAATAGTAGACGACGCTTCCAACTATGAAAAAGACGAGGTATTCGGCCATTGGAAAAACAAGGAAATCAGTAAAACACTTGAGGTAAGACGAGATCGCATCAGCAAACTGTTGTTGGATGATCCCAATTTAAGTTGTTCGAAAATTTTACTCTTGATAGTTCTGGGCGGCATAGGCCGATTCAGCACAATGGGGATAAACAACAATCCAGATAATACATATACAGAGCTAATATTGGCGAAAGAGTTAGAAATACTCTCAAATCTTCGCGAATGTGACAGTTTAACGATGTGGAAACACACCAGAGCAAAAGAAAAATTGCATCAGACCTGCCGTGTGCCTTTTGGGGCATCTTCATTCTTAGATGTATTTGCGCTTTATCTCAATTATCATCATTCGTTTTATCTCAGTGACAAGGGCCCTGTAATACCATTTCTACAAGTAGGATATGGTCATGAACTCCGGATAAAATCAGTAATGACCTCTGACATTCATGCGGTCTTGGTCAGGCCAAAAGGCTTACCCTCTCGCTATGTTACCGTCACAAGGCGCTATGAAGGTGATCCAATACCAATTTACGTGCTACATCATTCATTATCTCCTTTTATTAGGATTGTAGAAGATTACAAACAGCCATTATGGGTTATGAGACCCTCCTCACCCGAATACAACTCAAGCGATCTAGACGATATATATTTTAAGGTAACGGATTTAATTGCTTATTGGCTCTGGCAAGTTACACCAAGCCTTAAATCTCATCTTGAACCTTTAGGGGAAACACCAATCAACATCGATATTCGGATAGATAAGCCGGAGGATTGGGCAGATATTTCACTGGTTACTTCCCGAGATACTTCACCAGACTGCACTTATATAGTCGAAGGTTTTGACATTATCCTATCTATCCCGGCGCAAATTCAAACGTATTTTGGCAAAGTAGATAATGCGGGCGATAGACTAATTGTTGATGAGCTATTGAGAGCATTTAATGTCATGTTGGGGCAGAACGGAAAGACACAAAGCTTAACAGATCAAATTCGGTATGGCATTTTAGAAACACATGCCCCACTTGGCCCCAAGAAATTAATGAATTTATTTCACCAGGATAGAGCTGCTCTAAATCCTGATAACCTTCCCAGGCTTAGGAAGCTTCAGGAACATGATCTGGAAGAGCAGCTTGATGGCCTTGTTGAAGAACTAGATGATAAGTCGCTAGTTGTTGGAGAGATCACGGACAAAGAAAAGCAACTCGAGGTAGTTGGTAAAATAGTCGATGTGTACGTATGCCGCCTTAAATCTGTCCTTTCAGAATTTGCATGGCAACCTCTTTTAGAGCGATTGGTAAGCAACAATGAAGCAGCCCATCACCAGCGAGTGATAAGGTCAATTACTATGGCAACTGATATAGCATGTTTTTCAGATATCAAAACAAGGGTAGAAAGGGAAAAGGAAGAAAAGGTCTCAATCTCAACGGCAGCAATCGCTACAAGAATATTAATTGAATTTATAGCAGCAGAGCAAACAGAAGGCAAGAAATTGGCAAGTACAGACGAATTCGACAAGCTGCTTGCAATAGCCTTCCAGCTCTTCAACTGGGGGGGCAATTATGACCAGATTAAGTTAGGCCTATTCGATTTTCATCTGAGTATATTGGGATCTGGAAGAGTAGGAAGAGCGCGAGAACCACTGAAGCACTTTACAAACACATTTCTGAGAGCCAA
>Ga0210003_1000928_pt1 | contig 26085 bp, 24 predicted proteins | sample LantaG_FD_182804 | JGI IMG/M metagenome (GOLD analysis project Ga0210003, IMG submission 182804) | Deep subsurface microbial communities from Baltic Sea to uncover new lineages of life (NeLLi) - Landsort_02402 metaG (SPAdes) (version 2) | ecosystem: Environmental > Aquatic > Marine > Oceanic >... | reverse complement strand
ATATTTATATGCCTGATATGAAGTATTCGGACCCGGCTGTCGCCGAGAAGCTCTCGGCCGCGCCGGATTATCCGCAGCTTAATCGCGCCGCCGTTAAAGAGATGCACCGGCAGGTCGGCGAGCTTCAGATAGAAAAGGGCCTGGCGACGAAGGGTGTCCTGGTCAGACATCTGGTGCTGCCCGACAACCTTGCCGGCAGCTTTGAAATCATAGATTTCTTAGCCGAGCAAATCAGCGTAAACACGACCATTAACGTAATGGACCAGTATCGCCCCTGCTACAAAGCCTTCGAGCACGCGCAGATAAACCGGCGACCAACGCTACAAGAGATTGAATCTGCCCGTCAGTACGCAATCCAAAAGGGACTGCACGTACTTTCGTAACTCGTGGCTCGATTGCCGATGGCCTGTGAGCGTTGACAAATGGCCTCTATTTCGGTATGCACGCCGGGTTTCCCGGGGTCAGCCTCCTTTCTGCGGCCACGCCGCGGTTTTTTTCTGATGCGGGTTATTCTAACCCAACACCAGGAGACACGCTTTCATTGCCAGCGCAACGCGGCAATCTCAACCCCCCTGCTTGCCCCGTTAGAGTATCCTTCTCTCTAATGGGGTCATTCCCGCGCAGGCGGGAATCTACTTTTTCACTCAAACTCAAAAAAACATGTCCTGCTTGCCCCCCGAAGCTTCTGCGAAGGTGGGAGCCTAATCGAAGGCTCAAAACTCTTCCCCCCCCCCAACTAAAAACTCAAAACTAAACACTAAAAACTCTTCTCCCCGCTCCTATGTGCCTATAAAGCACCCGCCTGCCGCTACGGCGACGCTGTTTAGCCCCGCCACCTGTGGGCGGGGGTGCATACGTGAGGAATGCTTAATCTTTTTCCCCGTCCTCCGGCCCGGGGTGCCTAAAATAAATCTTTGTGGTTTTATCTCAAACACATATAATCTGCAAAGATAAAAACGAAAGTTTCGTTTAATTGCAGATTACGCTGATTTCACCGATTCTGGCAGATGTTTGTGGGAGAATTTTCTTAGTGTTTGCGTAAATGAATATAATTGCGTAGGATACGTGCCAAAATATATGGGAGAATGCTAAACTCCGAAGTTCGACGAATGCTATGTCCATTGCAAGCGTACAACTGATTAAAGATTTTGATCTTAAAGGTGTATCTGCGCCTGATTTTTTTCGTTCAGCCGAGGACATTGAAAAATATGCCGGTCGTCATCCTTACTCCCATCTTATGAGAAGAGCATGGGAAACAATGCATCTAAACGGCATACTCTGTGTCGATGGCAGACCGACGGTCTATTTCAAGGAAGTCAAACGTATTGATTCCCTTAGACAGCAAGAGCGTTACCGGAAATTTTGGAATCAAGGCCTTGCTACCCTTCTTGTGATTAAAAGCCCTGACAAAGTCCAGGTCTTTTCGAGTCTTGCAGAACCTGCGAAGGAAGATTCCGTTATCGAAGATGAGCATAGGCTTGTAGAGATACTTGATTCGACAGCTAAGGTGCTTTTTGTTCGCAGGGTTCAGACAGGACAGATTTACAGAGACAATCCAGACAGTTTCCAGCCAGATAAAACTGTTGATAGGTTTCTTCTCAGAAATCTGAAAAAGGCACGTGATCAGTTGCATGAGCATAATGAACTGAATTACAAAATTGTGCATGCCCTTCTTGGCCGTATTATTTTTACCTGCTACCTCGTTGAACGTGAGATCATCGATGAGAAGCAATTTAATAAAGCAGGTGCAAAAGGAATAAAAAAACTTCGTGAGTTGTTTACAAAGTATAAGGGTAATAAAGCAAAGAATATTCTTTATGATCTCTTCGCTGACCTGCAGGAACATTTTAACGGCAGCATGTTTGATGATACTCTCGAAGATGAGCGACCACTGGTAGATAAAGGACATATAGAAATACTCCGGAGATTTTTGAACGGGGAAGAATTAGACGGAAATCAATTGACATTTGATTTCTGGGCATATGATTTTAGTATTATTCCGATAGAGACTATCAGTGCCATTTACGAAGACTTCCTCGGTGCCGAAGATGAGAATGAGCAGAGTAAGAGCGGGGCATATTATACGCCGAAACATCTGGCAGAGATGGTTGTTGATGTTGCGGTTGACGGCTGGGATACGCTTTTAGGAAAAAAGATTTTGGATCCAGCATGCGGGTCGGGCATTTTCCTTGTGATACTGTTTAATCGAATCGCAGAGCAATGGAGGCGGAAAAATCAAGGGGTTCACAATATAACCCGTGCCGAAGCGCTTTTGGAAATCATACGGGAGCAGTTGTGCGGTGTTGATGTTAATGAAACGGCTTGTCGTATCGCATGTTTTAGTCTTTACCTTGCTTTCCTCGACCAACTCAAACGAAGGGAGATTCAGGAGCTGGAGAAAAAACGCGGAAAGGTTCTGGACAATTTCCTTGCCCTTAAAGAAAATTCTTATGCAAACAAAGAATCCCCCGTAATCTTTAAGGGGAATTTTTTTGACGATGGTGTGCCTATAGAAAAATCTTTTGACCTTGTCATAGGTAATCCACCTTGGGTAAGCAGAGGCAAGGCTACTGATACCAAAGCACTTGAATGGTGTTTAAGTGAAAATAATCCATATCTTAAAGATTGTCCTAAATCAAAAGCATGTCGCAAACAATATTTCCTGCCAGCCAAACAGATTGCCCACGCCTTTATGTGGAAATCACCGGTACACCTGAAAGCTAACGGAAAGTCGTGCCTGGTTTTGTCCACTAAGGTGCTTTTTAATAACAAGACCAACAAATTTCAGGCAGGCTGGTTTTCAAATATTACAGTTGATAAAATTATTCAACTGTCAGACTGGCGAAGGATCCTATTTGAAAATGCAATCAGTCCGGCAGCAATTATTCGCTTCGGTTCCCAAAAGCCGGAAGGTGATTATTCAATAGAATACGAGGCACCGAAGGTCAGCGACCATGATCCGCGAAGGGGAATTATAGACATTTTACCAGAAGACCGTAAGCTCATAAAATTATCCGAGATACAGGAATCCGCAAGGAAAAAAGAAATATCAGTTGTTTGGAAGAAGAAATTCTGGGGTACACCAAGAGATGCTCTTCTTATCGATCGATTACTTGAGATGCCTCGTTTAGGAAAACTCGTCGGAACCCCTAAAAAAACGAAGCGATTTATCTCCAGCCAGGGATTTAAGCCATATTTGCCGGAATACTATGAAATAGTGGACGGAAAACCTCAACCTATAATAATTAAAGAAAATGGGAAAGAAAAAGAAAAATACGGAAAGCCAAAACCAATCTGGTGGACAAAGAAGCATCTTTATATTGATGCAAGAAATAAAGGTATTAATCTGGTACTAACAAAGCAATATTGTTGTGAATTTGGGAAGTATAAATTCAAAAAAGATTTCACTGAGCTTCATCGTAGCCCAAATGAAGTTGTCTTCGTTCCGCCGATGGTTCTTATCAATCATAGCGTTTCACGAAAAGCATTTTGTGATTTTTCAGTGGTTTTTCGCCACGCATTACAATCAATTTCCTGTGCAACAGAAAGTACAAAAGAAGATACAAATCTATTGATGTTTTTGGCAGCAGTGTTGAATACTAAGCTTGCCGATTATTATTTCTTTCATATTTCCGCCAATCTTGGCATTGAAAGAGACCAAGTTTATTTAGAGGAAATAGAACTTCTCCCGTTCCCGCTTCCCGAAGATACTTATGATTCGCCAAAGTCACGCAGGATAATAGACCAGATAGCCAAGCAAATGAGAGATTTGAAAACATCTATCGAGAAAGAAGATATAGGGCAAGCAGAAAAAGTAAAAGCAGCCATGCAGAATATTCAGCGATTGGTCTATAAGTATTATGGAATTTCCGAACGTGAGCAGATGCTGATTGAGGATACGGTTAATATCTTCAAGCGGAGTATGATGCCGACATCGGTAAGTAAAGAAGTGCGAACTATAAGAAAGCCTACGCTGCTGAATGAACGCAAAGATTACGTGGAATTGCTTTGCGAAATATTAAATTCGTGGGCGAAACGAAGCAAATTCAGGGTGAGTGGGAAAGTTGAATTCTCAAATATTTTAGGGATATCCGTAGTTACTCTTTGTAAATCTGAGAAATCTAATCCATTCCAGCAAAGTCAAACATCTGATGAATTACAAGCGGCCTTGAAAAGTATTCAAAAGGCACTTCCTGAAAGGAAAGGTAGATTTATATATCATCGAGGGTTGAAGGTTTTTGACAGAGACAATCTCTATATTGTCAAGCCGCTTGCATTGAGGCATTGGACGAAGACGGCAGCTATCAATGATGCTGATGAGATAGCCGCTGCAATACTATCTTCAGGGAGGGATAGTTGATGGTAATGGGGGCAGAGGCAAATGCTGTGGTATGGAAGGAGGATTTATTTCCGGAAGATCTTATTCCCGGAATATTGGAACTTGTCAGAACCTCATGGGACTCTTTCGAAAAGCCTGATCGCCTCGAACGTGAAGTGTTTATATCAGAAAAATTCGTGAAAAATATACGCATTGAAAGAAATAGACGGGACGATTTGCCATTCCATGTATGGCCGGAGGTAAACACTCTTGATACTCAAGCAGAAGATAAGGGGCGTACAGATATTCTCTTTGCATTTTTGGGTACTCCTAAAGAAGAAGTTCATTTTGTTTTTGAGTGTAAGAGATTGCGTATTCCTTATCCACCTCCATCAAAATTAGCAACTAATAACAGTGAATATGTTAATAAGCAGGGAATGATGTGCTTCGTCACCGGCAAATACAGCAGAAGTGTAACAAATGGAGGCATGATCGGATATGTCATGGATGGCAGGACAGAAAAGGCGATCCCCTCTGTTGGGATACTCATCAAAAAAAAGAGGCTTGCCCTGAAGTTAGCTGAAGATACGGGCCTTGAACGTTCTTCTGTAATGGGGGATTTGCAAAACGTTAGAGAAACAAGACATATATTGAACGAAAGAAAATTTACAATCCACCATATATTTCTCGCTGTCTGACTTTTCGATATGTGCTTTGGAAGAATCAGGTGTCCGGCCATATTTCTTCCAACTAAATCCTAAACCCTATACGCTATCCGCTAAACGCTACCCGTTGGGAGAAATCAACCAAATGCGCATGCGCCCAACGGCCCAAACCGAAAATTCTGAAAAATTCTTACTCCTTTCTACATAAGCACTTACGCTCTTCGAGAACCCCCAAAATACCCGAATTTTCGCACGAAACGCGCAGGTTGCTCTAAAGGTAGAGAAGCTGATTTTGTAGGCTGGGGCCTCAGCCCCCGCCATTTCAGCTAAAACGTAAATACTGAACCCTAAACCCCTTAGGAGGACCTGAAAATGGCAACCGAACCCCAAATCCTCGCAAACCGCCGTAACGCCCAAAAATCCACTGGCCCCCGAACCCCCGAAACCAAGGCCGCCGTCGCGAAAAACGCCCTCAAACACGGCCTTACCGCCCGCCAGGACGTAATCAAGGGTGAAAACCAAGCCGATTTCGACCTCTACCGCGACGAAATCCTCGACGAATTAGCCCCCGTCGGCCCTATGGAGACTATGTTAGCCAACCGCATCGTAAGCCTCTCCTGGCGACTCAAACGCGCTGAACGAATCCAGAACCAGACCATCGACGCCCTCAACGCCAAACACACCCCCGACCCGATACTAACAAAACTCACCCAATCAATCATTGCCCAGTATGGCCCACCGGCGATCAATCCCGCCGCTCCAGACCCCAACCTCGTTCTCGGACGAATGGCCCTCAAGGACTTCTCAAATCAAAGGGTCCTCGAACACCTCTTATTGTATGAAAGGCGAATAGAGCACAGCCTCTACAGAACAATGCTCGAGCTTCAAAGGCTCACTCTTATCCGAAAACGCCACCTCGCAGACATCTCCCAGGAAGAAACCTGCCATTCATCCCCCCGCGCGCACAAAACAACACCTTTTATGCAAAACAAAGCCAATTTCCCAACCCCTGCTAATGAACCTAACCTCAGCTCTAACAAGCACTTACGAACACAAACCACCTCTGGAAGCGCCAAAAAACAAAGCCAATTCCCCAAAACGCCAAAATCAGCGCAAACCAAGCCTGCACAAAGGCTTACGAAAAAAACCCCCGCTGGAGCCGAAAAAAACCAAACCCAACCTCAAACCCGCCGGATGCCGCGGGCCGATTATGTGCCGGCGCCGGATGCCACAGGATGACGGATATATTGCGCCGCGTCGAGACTACGCGTTTTCTGCGGAAGTGTTGGTGTTATGGTTCAGCAACACCTTGAGGACGTCAAACGCAGTGATGAGGCCGCCGGCAAGGCCGTCCTGGTCAACCATGCACACAGCGTACCGCCTGAGCCGACACATCTCTTTGGCTATTTCGGCGAGGCCCGTTTGCTCCGCTTTCATGCAAACCGCCTCCTTCATCACCCATTTTATTTTGATTTTAAGCGTCGCCTCGTCCATTTGCCCCCGCCATTTCGCAAACTCCGGCCGAAGGTAAGGACTAATCGCTTCTTTCAAATCAGTTTCTGATACGACACCTTCCAGCATCCCATCCACGCCGACCATTACGTAATCGCACTTTTGCTCCTGTAGTTTAGTAAGAGCCTGTTCTATGCTTTCATCGGGACTTGCCCAGACAAGCTCTTTTTGCATTATATCCGCCGCGACTACATCCGGCAGCGCACCGAGCAATTGCTCTGCGGGCGTCTCCGCAGGTTCGGCTTTATCCGCCACATCAGCACGAGGGCGGGTCATTCTTTGAATGGCCTCGGAAACCGGCCCGGCTTTGTCTTGCTCTGACTCGCTGCGCTTCGCCGGACTTTGTTCGGGAGCATCTGCGTTGCTGCTTGTCTCGACATCAGCTTTGTTCTGTTCTGCGGTGCTCTCGGGCGGAGTTTCTGCCGTATTGTTGGTCGTCTGGCCGGCTTGCTCCTGTGCGGGAGCTGTCTGTTCGGCAACGGCTTGCATTTGGTGTTCCGGGTTCGGCTGGGCGACTTTTGCACCACGCCGCTTATGCGGACGTTTTTTCTTTGTCGCGGCCTTCCTGCGGGTCGCTTTCCTGACAGCGGTTTTTGGTGCCGCGGCGGGTTCTTCGGAAGCAGTCTCGTCGCCGGCGGTCCTGCTCGTGCGGTTTTTGCCGTCAGCTTCTTCTACGACTTTTTCCTCGGTTTCAATGTCGGGTATGAAGACGGAAATGGACGTGTCGTCGAGAGTAGTCTTAGGCACGATAACCCCGCATTTGAAAGCCGGGTACGGTTCCATTTTCATTTCGTAGGGAATATAGATTGCTTCTTCCTTGTCTGTCAGAGCAGCCTTGTGCTCTTTGCCCCACGGGTTGCCAATAAAAAAGTCCGTTTGAACAAACCGGGCCTCGCCGCATCGTTCGCGGAGTACATTGTTCCAGGAACCAGCCAGATTCGCGCCAATTTCTGCCAATACATCGCTTAATACCTTGGCTTCTTCAGGCGAGCGAAGGCGTATGCTTTCGAGAATCATTTGTTGCGGATGCATCGAAGCGACTCCGCCGAGCGTAAACAGACCGCCCGGACAAAGAACCAGTTGCAGCGTTCCGTTAAGGGGACCCTCGGCTCTGACCATGTTTACAGCCGTCAGCTTGTCGAAGCTTTTTTTGAGACGTCTGACCGTCGTCGTGCAGACTTGTTGCTGACTGCAGGTTACTTCCGTGCCGAACATCACCGAAAGCTGGTTGCAGAAGCCTTCAAATGACTCTTCGGATAATCTGATGAGACTATCCAGGCTGGATTGGTGCGGCTCCCGTGACGTCCTGGCCACTTGGAGCTCTGCAATCTGCGATGTGGGTTGTCTGACGGACTTTGCCATTTGTCAAAACCAACTGCGCCGACGGCCTGGGCGAAATGGTCTCTGAAGCCGTGCTGTGCTGAACGCCCGCCGCCATTCTGTGTTGAGTTCCATTTAGCAAGTTTGTTTTCGATATATTTTTCCTGATACTTTAGGACTTTCTTGGACCGTCTGATAAATTCGGTTCCGTTTTGCTCCTGCCGGTTATTTGCGTTTTTGCGGGTTAAGAGCTGCAGGCGTTGATTTTTTGATAATTATCTGTACTGGCTCCTGGTTTTTGCCGATAGAGCGAGATGTGGGCCCGTCCGGTAATAAGCGATAAAGGAGACGAGCAGATGCAAACGAAAAAACGTCTAATAGTCGTGGCCGCAGGTTTAGCCTGCTGTGTTGTAGTTCTTTCCATCTCGGCATCCATTGAGGGCGGCGAAAAGACTTACGAAATACGGCCTGAAATCTGGACGCCCGAATACAGAACCGATGCCGCCCGCGCCATCGACGCTTATGAAAGTCTGATGCACCGCTATATGGACGTGACAGAAAACAACCTCATAAGTGTCGGTGCAGACGTTCACACGCTTACAAAGAAATTGGACGACATCGATGCCAAATTGACACTCATTAGCGTCAGAATAGCAAGAATCGAGACCGCTCTCGGCATCAAACAGCCCAAGCCTGCTGAGCAGCCCAGGCCGAAACAAAGCCGCGGGAGCACCGGCAAAGAATCGGCACAACCAGCACGCAATAGTTTGTTCGGCGCCGATACGTCTCAACCGTAGGTCTTGCCGTCCTCGTCCACGTAGATAGTGCCCTTGGCCCCTCTTATCACTTTGATTGCCCTGGGTACGTCCTGGAGCTTTGGCACCTTAAAGAGCATTGCGCACTTGCGACATTTTATCCTTTTGTCCGCTGCGGTTTCATCGAGCAGCCACGCACTGCCGCACTTAGGGCACTGGGCAATGACCTGCATCAGCAGAACCTTTCGTTCAAAACTCCGGCATCACGTATAACTTCCGATTCGAACCAGAGACTAACGCAAAAACATTCTAACTCGCCGGCAGACTAATATCCATCATAAGTTGCTTGGGTCCCATAAGATTCGGTTTATTGCATGCAGCACCGGCAATCCTGCAAAAGCCCCCGCCTGCTGGACCGAAGCAGATGCGATTTTGCTTGATTTCCATGCCCGATTTTGTTAGCATATAACTCAATTGGGGGTGGTGGTGAGATGACAAAGAAAATTCGCTGTCGGGTTATTAAATCCGTTCCTCTTGGCGGGCTCTGGAGCGAATCGGACAGTGCAAACAACTCCGGCGGCAGTGATTGGCAGATTGAAAGGGCCTGTACTGAGAACCCTGTTTTTCAGCACGCGACTGGAACTGCTGCGTGCGGGCTGTTCGTAGACTTCTATGCGTAAAGGCCTTTCTACGCCCTGGTCAGAGCAAATCCTTTAAATGCCTTCTGAGGTAGTATCGAAACTGAGACAGCACGAGGGCGCCTACCAGTATAGTCAAGAAAACGTCCGCTGACAGGTTATTTACGAGCACGGCCAGGGTTGTGCCCGCCGCCGGGGCGTGTTCGACATCGAGGGCTATCATCAAAAATATCGCTACGCCCACCGCCAGCGGGTAGCAGATAAAATATGGCAGCCCGAAGAAATACAACAGTGTGCCCGAGCCCAGACCTACCAGATGACCGCCAATCACGTTTCTGCTTTGTGCCGATACGCTCTTTGGCATTGCGAAGACAATCATAGCGGTCGCTCCCATCGTACTGATTGCCACCATTTTCTCTCTGCCAAGGACCATAATAATGACAAACAGCACACTGGCGGCCAGGAAGCTCTGCAGAAGGTAATACTTCCACAGCTTTCTGAATTTGCCGAACAATGTCGGTTTGGGCTCCATATCGAGAACCTCGATAAGTGTAGCGTGCAGGCGGCTTACAACAAAAAAGGCGAGGTGATGGATTATGGGCCCGCCACAAACCAACGTCCTCGCCAGCTCGCACGCAATCCCTTATGGCTTGTACGCCCGGGCCTCCATGCCCGAGTCCTGTAGTTTGACGTTTTTTATTAAGCCTTTTATATACCGAATCTTGCGATGTTTTCAGCGGCTGCTTGAATGTTCTGCGGACTCTCAAGCTGCCCGGACAGCAGCATCTGTCGGGCACGTTGAACCGCTTCAACATCCACTTGTGGTATTTGCCCGGCCTGCTCAATAATGGAGGCGGAATTCACCTGCAGTGACGCATCCGGCGCGTTTCTTGAAGGAGCATTCGCCTTGTTCACCTGCGGGGCTTGCGGTTTCTCGATAAAATCCTGAATTCCGTTGGCATCTATCTTCATTATTCTGTTGTCCTTTTGCGGCTGTTAGCCTAAAATCCTTTTCGCTGATTTCTCAAAAAACTTTAGAATTTCTTGTCAAATTCTTGCTTTTCTCTAAAGAAAATTTGCCTTTGGGCCGAGCTATGCAAGTTACTACCTGCCATATCCTAATACAGCCACATGCCATTGACCTGAATCACCGTCCAGCGTCCTTGCCACTTCGTAAGCTACAAAATCGATGAATCCAAGTGGGCTGACCGTCACTAACTGCTCCCGCAGAGCCGACACATCAGACGGCATCTGCCTGCCGGAGTACTGTTTTATCCGTTTTGCTGTTGCTTTATCGGCGGCGTCCCAAATCTGCTCGGCGGCCCACAATAACCGCCCGTCTCTCAGGTCCACAAGCTTCAGGCGAAGACCAAGCACCATGTGAGGATAAGGTTGGTAGCGCGTGACCGTACCGGTAAACAGGCCGTTGCAATTCAGGGTCTTCCGGATGGTCGATAATTGCTCAGGGCTGTATTTCGCGGTTGCTGTAGACCCATCACGCTCGCCGTTGGAAGCGCCGCTCGGCGCAGGCTGAAGACTACGCCAGGAAGGGTCATCCTGCCGTACAACCAGCAGCGAAAATATCTGCTTCTTCTGCAACGCCAGGAAGAGGGCCTGGGTCATGTCCGAACCGATGGCTGGATAACTCGAATTGTTCTCCATCTCGACTATAGCAACGCTTCCCACGTCGTATAAATCCTTCGTTGGGTTAAGATAGTAGTAGTCGGACGCCGGCACAGAAGCGGTGTAAAACTGGCAGCCCGACAGGGCTATGCCGCATAGTAGTAACGATGCCCACAAACTGTCTATTCTTCTTATGCACATTTTTCGCCACCTATTTAGATTGAAGCTTAGCGGAACCACTTTCCGAGGCAACGGTCGCCCCGGCATTCTTGCCGTCCTGTTCGCTTTGCACTGTTTCTTCATTGACCTGGCCGCCAAGGACCCGCAGTATCTTGAGCAGTGCCTGGAGTTGAGCCTTATCAGCCCCACGCACCTCTTCGCGGAAACCCATCACACTGCTCTTCCAGTTGTTCAGCTCGATGACCATTTCTCTAAGCAGGTCATTGGCCTCGGTTAACTCTTTCTGCGCCTGTTTCAGTTCCGTCTCCAAGGCGCCAACCTGTTTTTTGAGTCCCAGGTTCTCGGCCAAAAGCTCCTGTTTTTCCTGTCTAAGTGCCGTCGCTTTATCCGACAGGCTGGCGTATTTTCCTGAGAGCTCTATTGCCGATTCCAACTCGGTAGCGCCCTGCGTGGAAGTACCCTTGAATCTTCTGGCGACAGAAGCATCGGAGCGCACAGCTTCGAAGTCAGAGACCGGAACAAATCCTATCGGTTCACGACCGATTGAGCAGCCCCCAGCCAATGCCGTCGATACGGATACGAACAAAAAAAGCTGAATTTTTTCCCTGGCTTTCATAATAGTTACCTCCATTTATTCTGCCTGGCTATTTACCGTTTCAGGGGTTCCCACCTCGCCGGTTGACGTCTTGGGACCCTCAGCAGCCGGCTGTGCACCGGCGTATTCGCACCTCAAATACATCGTCTGTCCACATGAACAGGTTATTTCGACAAGAGCAAACTCCGGATGGTTCTTAACCACACGCGCCGTTGGTTCACAGGCGCCCGGTTGGCCTTTCGGCGAGGCCGACCCCGGCTGCAATAGACCAATTTGCGTCTGTCCTTCAACCTTGACATCGCTGACTTTCAGAATACGTCCCGATGATTTCTGCATTTGATAATCCTGCCTTCCGTTATCGTCGAAAACTCCAATTCGCGCCTCAGGCACGATAATCAATACTGTGCTGCTGGTCTTCCTCGGCGCCATTGACGTCGCTCGCATCGAGCTGCTCTGTCGAGCCCTTTGGCTTCTGCTCGGATTGCTCGTCTTTTTGTTCCTGGGGGCTGCGTCGATGCCGTCGCTGGTCCCGACGTTTTGCAGGAGTCAACCCTGAAATAGTCTGCAAGCCTTCCACCGGCTTTACTACGTGGTAGTCATTGCCCGCCATTTTTCCACCGCCTTAATCTGATTGACAAATTGAATAGAGCCGCCGCGTGCAGTTGGCTTACACGCGACTCGGTGATTTCGAAAACCTCGGCGATCTGCTTCATAGTCAGTTCCTGCTGATAGTAGAGAAGAATGATTTGCCGCTGTTTATCCGGCAATTGCCGTATCGCGTCGGTTAGTTTGTCGATAAGCTCGGCTTTCTCGAGCTGCACGTCAGGCCTGGCGTTTTCTGCCGCCGGCAGGATTTTACCCAGCGCCGGCGTGTCTTTGCCGTTGCCGTCGATTGATAGAAAATACTGTGTCCGCGCCACCTCAAATGTTTTGTACAGCTTCTCCATCGTTATGCCGAGTCTCTCGGCCAGTTCGGAATCTGTTGGGGGCGCGCCTCTTTGCTCGGTGATTTTGCGGCTGAGCGCCACCGTCTTTTGGACCTGTTTGTTGAGGTTCGGCGGCAGCAGAGAAAGACCTCTCAGCTCGTCAAGTATCGCCCCTTTGACCCTTATGTAGGCATAGGTCCCAAACTCAGCATTGTAAGCCGGGTCATAATCACGGGCCGCCTTAATCAAACCCACAGTGCCCGCAGAGACCAGGTCTTCGAATGATAAGGGCGGCTTGACATAGGTCGTTACACGCCGCGCTATCTTACGAACCATCGGCAAAAAACCGATTATCCTGTTGTCATTGAGCGACTGTTTTTGATGGCTCGTGTAAGCCCGCACGGCGACAGACTTCAGATAGCCTGTGCCTTGCTTTGTCGTGCCGGGCTCGGTGATGTTTTTAGTGCTTAGTGCCACTCGACTTTTCCTGCCTGTTCCTGATTTGGCTCTCTATTATTGCGCTTCTTAATATCGCGTTTATCGCGTTGAAGGCTAACGTGGCCGCAACGTACGAGACCACGGCTCCTGTCAGGGCACGCTTGCAGCAGGTAAACGGCGAAAGCCCGCTGAACCAGCCTAACAGACTGATGACGAAAAAAAACGCCACAGCAATGCTTACCGCAATCGGCCTAACCTGTAACGGCATAATCGCAACTCCATTTAACTACCTGCGTTCGGTTCTCTTGAACAAATCATCCTGTTGAAACTCCCACCAGCTCCTGCGGTTGAGTCGCTCCGGACTGCTGGATAGAGATAAGTTCCAGCGGCTCAATTTCAGTTCCGAGCACAATCTCATCGTACGCTATCACCGACAGCACTGGAACGGTTCTTGACAGCATCGCCGCCAGTGGGTATCGCAGTCTCGAATCGCACAGCAGGGCCACCTTGTCCTTGCCCGAGTCCATCGCTGACTTCCACGCCTCGGCAACTTTTCTGCTCAGCTCAACCGCCAGCTCCGCCGGCAACTGCAGTGTCAGCTCCTCTCCTTCCTGCCGCAGAGTCGAGCTTATCTGATGTTCCAATGCAGGCTCCAGTGTTATTGCACAGACCTTGCCCGTCTCGTCCTTGTACTGCTCTGTGATTGTCCTGCTCAGACGCTTACGGACCATCTCCGTCAAGACAGTCGAATTCTTGGTCCTGGCAGCATTTTCTCCCAGAGATTCGAGAATAGCTGTCAACTGACGCACCGGTATCTGGTCCCTCAGCAGATTCTTGAGCACGCGCTGAAGCAGCCCGACGGTCACCAGCTCACCGACAACATCACCCACCAGTGCAGGTTGGGTCTTCCGAAGCCGGTCCACAAGCATCTGCACGTCCTCACGCGTCAGCAGCTCGTCGGCGTGTTTGCGCAGTGTTTCAGACAGGTGCGTAATAAACACCGACTCGGCATCAATCACCGTGTATCCGTTTAGCTCAGCTTTCTCTTTATCTTTTGCCGAAATCCACAACGCCGGCAGACCGTAAACAGGCTCGGCAGTCTCTATCCCTCGAATTTTACTTCGCACCAGTCCTGAATCCATCGCAAGGAACATCTCGGGTTCGAGCTTGCCTTTGCCAACCGTATGGTCGAAAAGCCGAATCTCATACTCGGTCGGCTCCAGATTGATGTTGTCACGAAGCCGAACCAGAGGAATGATAATACCAAACTGCTGTGCGAACCTCCTTCTGACAGCCCCAATCCGGTCAAAGATTCCGCTGCCTTTTCGAGGGTCAACCATACCAATCAATCGCACGCCAACCTGAACGGAAATCCTGTCAATATCCAGGAGATTCTCGACCGGCTCCTTTTCCTCAGGTGCTCTCGACGCCGGCTTTTGTTTTTTCCTGTGCTCCTTTTCCGACTTCGCCGCAACACGACCAACCATTGCCGTGCCCGCCGCCAGCAGTAAAAACGGTATCTTCGGCAGACCTGGAACAAGGGCCAGGGCCGCAATGATAAAGGACGCTGTTATCAGAGGCTCGCTGGTCTTGAGAAACTGTCTGCCGAAGTCTTGACCCACGGTGTGCCGGGACGAGATTTTCGTCACCAGAAAACCGGAACTTATCGATATAATTACCGATGGTATCTGGCTGACGAGACCGTCTCCGATTGAAAGGATGGAGTAAGTCTTTAGCGCTGTGCCAATCGTCATGCCGCGGGAATAACCCATAGCTATGCCGCCGATGATATTGACGGCGGTGATTATCAAACCGGCCTTGGCGTCGCCGCGGATAAACTTGCTGGCGCCGTCCATCGCACCGTAAAACTCGCTCTCCTTGACAATCTTGCCTCGACGCTCGTTGGCCTCGGCCTCGGTAATCGCACCGGCGTTGAGGTCCGCGTCAATGGCCATCTGCTTTCCAGGCATGGCGTCAAGTGTGAAACGCGCACTGACCTCGCTTATTCGCTCGGCGCCTTTCGTGATTACTACGAACTGTATCACCACGAGAATCAAAAATATCACCAGCCCGACCAGGATACTGCCGCCAGCCACGAAATTGCCGAAAGTCTGAATGATTTTGCCCGCGTTGCCCTGAAGAAGTATCAGTCGCGTTGAGGCCACGTTCAAAGACAGGCGAAATAGGGTCACAAACAGGAGAAGCGAAGGAAATGTCGATAATTCCAGGGCCTCCTTCGAAGACAGTGTGATTATCAGCACCGCTACCGCCAGCGAGATGCTCGATGCCAGCAGCATATCCAGTATCAGCGTGGGAAGCGGAACCAGGAGCGTCGCCAGTATAGTGACCAGGCCAACAGCAAGAATAATATTGCTGTACGAAGCCAGCGGTGTATTCATCTGGTCCGCATCGGTTAATGCTGCTGAACCAAATTTGTCGGAAAGCGCCATCGGAATTCCTTTTGGAAACTTGCACGTTTTGTAAGCCGCCATTGCCAAAAAAGGCGCGGCTGACTAATTACCATTTACGCTTGCGCCGCTGCTACAGGTTCAGCCGACTCGGTCTGTCCCACACCAAGAATCTCTTTGATTCTGACGGCAAACCAGCCGTCGACCACCACTACATCTCCTGAGGCGAATTTGGTGTCCCGCAGGTACAAATCTGCCGGTGCGTCAATTGCCTTATCAAGCTTCACCACTGAGCCGGGACCGAGCTGCAGGAGCCGCCGAACAGGTATCTCGGTTTGACCTATCGCCACCGTTACCGGAACGTTCATATCCAGTAAGATGTCGATACTGCCGCCGGCGACTCCGGCTTCGGACTCCACCGCCTCGGAAAATTCGGCAGCCTGTGCCTGCTTTTTGGAGTCTGCCTGTGAAGCGTCATTTTGCTCCTGGCCCGCCCCGGCCTTTTCTTCTGCTTTGTCGGTCTTTGCCATATTCGAGTTCCTCTATACTTCTATCCGTTTAGCTACCTTTGTATCTCACCGTCCGTTCTGTCAGATACCCTCACGATGCTGCCGCATGGGAGCGGCTCTGTTGCGGTTTTTCTGTGATTACCACCGCGTACTTGCCTCCGGACTTCGCCGGCCGGCCGCGGAGAATAGGCCGACCTTCAAGAACAAGCTCAATCGGTTCGTCAATCCTTCTGTTCAGAAGCATAACGTCGCCGGTTCCAAGGTCCATAATCTGCTCGAAAGTCAGCGTGGTCGAGCCCAGATAACCGTTGACACATACCGAGGTCTGCTGCAAATGAGCCAGTACCGCCCTGGCGACAGCCTCGGCGTCGAATCTCGTCGCCGACTGTTCGGTGCCCACAACCGGTTCCAGCTCGTCGCACAATATCACAACAGAGGCCTCCGTCTGGCCTTCGGGATTCTCTGGCTGACCGTTATCAAAACCGAGCGCAATCTTACAGAGCTCTTCTGTGCCACGAAGCTCCATCGGCAACTGCCCACGGACAACGGGACCGACCGGCTTAACCTTGACATTCCTTAAGGCAACGCAAAGCCCCTCGACAATAATCGCTGCCATGTCCAGCAGCAGGGATTCCTCCAATTGCGACAGGTCTCTGCCGGAGTCCTCCTCGGGCTCCGACTCGCCGAGTAGCTGCCTTACCCAGGCAAAGGCTGTCTTCAGCGGTATCCAGACGAATCCGGCCGAGCCTCGCTCTTCGGCGCCGAAGGCAAGGTAATAATCATCCTGCTCGTCGCTCAGAGCTTTATCGATAAACTCATCTGCAAAGTGTTCCGTAATCGATGTGGTCTTCGCAGTTATGTCACGGTGACACAAACTCCCGAATTTCTTGACTACAACGGGGATTATTTTCTTTGCGACCTCCTCGAGTTTCTTAACCTGAAGTCCCGCAAAACGGTGAGGCTGATGCCAGTTGTACTCCGCGGCCTCCGGTTGAGCACTCTCCTGCGTCGGACTCGAGCCCACCACGGAAAGTAGCTGACGCACCTTTTCACCACTCAGGTTAGACCTTGGTCGCCGAGTTCTCTCGCCGGCGGATTGTTCTGTGTCGCTCATTGTACGGCAAATTCCTTAAAAAGAATCTTCTTGATTTGGCCGCTGCTGTCAGGGAAAAGCTTCTCATTAAAGGCATCAAGTATCTGCATTTGTATACGCCTCAGATTATTGTCACCCCTGATATCGTCCAATGTCAGACTTGCAAGGTAGATAGTAAGCCAGTTCGTCAATAGCGGCTTTTTCTCGCGAAGAAAGGCGGCGCCTTTCTTCGGGTCCAGTTGATTGCCTATTGCCAGTGTAAGGGTCGCTCGCACATAGCGCGTTACACCGGGAACATTCAGGTTTGCCACGACGGGCTCCAGGTCATAATACCAGAGCTCCTTGGAATCTTCGGGCGCAGTGGCAGAACTCAAGTCTTTAGGCGCTGCCGGCTCCGGTTCGCCGGGGTTCTTGGCGGTCTCGGCGGGCTTTGTGCCGCGCATCCCGGCAAAGACCCTCCCGACGACAAAACCTACCCCTATGCAGACAATCGCAGCAACAGCCATTATTATCAATGGGACCATCCGGCCGGACGACTGCTTCTGCTTATTCTTGTCTTCCTGGGGACTTTCTTTTTCTTCCTGCTTTTCTGCCTTATTTTCATCTTCCTTTGCCATTTGTTCTTCCGCCTCAATAGTCCTTTACAGAAACCACAATAAAGCTCAATTTTAGCCCGCCTGCAGGCAGCCCTCGCGCCGATACCGTCGAATCTTGTCGCGAAGCGTCCGGTCGCTGATGCCGAGGACCTTGGCAGCTTTGGTCTGGTTGCCCGAGTTTTGCTGCAGCGTTTCCAGAATCGCCTGCCGCTCCAATCGTTCAAGCGGAACGCCGCCTAATCCGCCATTTAGCTCAACACTTCTGCCAACCCAGCCGGCTTTGCCGCCTGCCGGCTCCGGGTTTTGCCTGATTTCGCCGCCGTCGGGTCCCACGGTGTTGCCGCAGAAATAAGGTCCATCAAAAAGCCACCATACGTCAGCCAGTGAGAGTGTTTCACCCGCACCCAGTATCAGGCACGTCCTGACAACGTTTCGCAACTGACGAACATTGCCGGGCCAATGATACTTGGAGAATACATCCATCATTACAGGCTCGAGCCTGGTAATCCGCCGATGAGCTTCACGCGCATAGAGATTGACAAAGTACCATACCAGCTCGGGCAAATCTTCCGGCCGCTGCCTCAGAGGTGAAATGACCAGTCTTAAGCCGCTGAGACGGTAGTAAAGGTCCTGGCGAAACCTGCCGCGTTCGACCTCACGAACCAACTCCTTGTTCGTAGTGCTTATTATCCGAACGTTGACCCTGATATTCTCGTTGCCGCCGACACGCTCGAAATCCTGCTGCTCCAATACACGAAGAAGCTTCGCCTGAAACCTTGATGGCGTTTCTGTAACTTCATCCAGAAGCAGCGTCCCGCCGTGGGCCATTTCAAACCTGCCCCTGCGTCTGCTGTAAGCGCCCGTAAACGCCCCCTTTTCGTGACCGAACAATTCGCTTTCAAGGAGCGAGTCGCTCAGGGCGGCACAGTTGACCTTCACAAAGGGCCCCTGGGCCCTTTTACTTCTGTGATGGATAAGGTAAGAGAGCAACTCCTTGCCCGTCCCGCTTTCACCGCTTATCAAGACCGGCGCCGAACTGGGCGCTATGCGCCTGGCCAACTCCACTGTATGAGCAAGCTTGGCGCTTTTACCCACAATCTGATAAAGACACCGGGCATTATCCTCGGCCGAGTCTATCGCGCAGACGTCGTGATTGGGTAAGAAACTGTCCAGTATCGTCTCAACTTTCTCACTATCCAGCGGCTTAATCACAAAATCACAACAGCCCATCCGAACAGCCTCCACCGCGCCGGCGACGGCATGCTTGAGCTGGGTATCCTGAGGTGATTTGCTCGGTGTGCCGTACTGACAGAGCTGTTCTTTCCCTTCCGGCGAACATCCGAAATCCGGACCTGCCATCACGATGACCGGAAGCTCCGGCATATGCCGCTTAATCTTCTGCAGCAGCACGCTGCCAAACACGTGCTCCGAGGCACAGTTGCTTTGAGCAGATGTCTTCCTTGGCGCCTTAAGGATTCTCTCACTGACAAAGATGAGGTCGCAGCCGACACCTTCGACAATGTCCGTTGCCGTCTTAACATCCCGCGCCAGACTTGCCCGAATGCCCTTGCGGGCCAAAACCTGGAGCAAAACTCGTGCCGTTTCCGAGTCGTTCTCAATCACCAGCACAGTTCCTGCATTATCCCGTTGCCCGTCTTTTTGTGTGTTCTTCACGTTGGTATCACTCACTTGTTTGATATCGTATCTCGTATTTCGCATCTCGATTCACGATTTCGGAGTTGTCGAATCCTGTGTCTTCTGCCGCATCGCAGGACATTAACTCAGAAGCACGACGCCTTCTACTTTCGTCGGGGACCTGCCTTTGAGACGCTCATTTTTGTACCTTGCTCAATGCTATCGCCCAGCAATGCCCAGGGTTTGTCCAGCTCGTACCACTCGACTAATTTGTCTCTGGCCTTGGCCGCATCCACCCATGGGCACTTCGGGTACTGCCCAATCAGCTCTCCATACATCTTTCTTGCCTCAGCCGGGTCGTCTTCGCGCAGGCAGTTAGCTATCTGGAATAAAATCCACGCCCTGTCCTCAACCGACCGCGGGTCATTGGCGCTCGTATGATTCAACGCTTCACGGTAAAACACCACCGCCGGCTTTGTGTGACCGCTGAGAAACAGCACCTCTGCCAGGCCAAGTGGGTCCGCCGCCTGCTCAGGATGGTTGAGCAGACCCTTCACTACCGCCAACGTCCGGTCGCTGAGTTTCTGGGGCGCTGGCTCAATCTTGATTTCCCTGTGTCCAGGCTTGTTCGGCGCCGCAATGCTGACAGTCTTGTTGGGTTCAGTCGGCCCGGCCGGTTCGGAGACAAGCTCCCCTTTGGATGCACCCTGTTGGTGTTCAAATCGAATAGAGCCAACCAGTTTTATCAGGCGCATCAGTTCAGCCACGCTTTTATCATCCTTAGGCTTTACAGGAGTTGCGATTCTGGCCTGCCATAGTTCTCTGGCCAGAGCATTGCTGTCTGCTGAGACCTGCCGGCCGGGAGCATTGGTATCCTGGGCAGCTTCGGCTCGGCGGGGCGGCTCCAACGCAGTCGCACCTGATTGCACAGAAGCAACTGCCGGCCCCGTGACGAAGCAAAGACAGACCAAAAGAATTCGTATCTTGTATCTCGTATCTCGCATCTCGTATCTCGTATCTCGCATCTCGTATCTCGTATCTCGCATCTCGTATCTCGATTCACGAATCACAACTGCTCTGCAAGGGCCAGTGCCGCCTTGTCGTATTCTTTCTGCCGGTTGTATGCTGATGACAGCAGCCGACGTGCCCTGCGCTCTATCGCATCCGGGGGCCCTGAGTCTAACACCTGCCGGCAAAGCGAGACCGTTTGCAGACCCCAGTCGAGTCTCAAACAAACCTGCGCCAGTTCCAGGCGAATCTCGTTGGCCAGCGGGCCGGGTTCGACAAACGTTATTAGTGTGCCGAGCTTTTGCCGGGCTTGCTCCAGGTCCCCGCCTGCAATGCAACATTTGGCCAGTTCAAGGGATATCCTGGCCTTGAGTTGTGGGTCGCGCTCATACTCGGCCCTGTCGCCGATGGTCGCAATAGCTTTGTCAACCAGACCCATTGCCCGAAGCACACCGGCCTTCAGTATCAAAAGCTCCGTGTATTGCTTTCTGGAAACCTCCCAGGAATGAACGCCTTGCAAGACTTTCAGCGCTTCGACAAAGTGTTCCTGCTGCATACGGGCTTCGACAGCGGCTGATAAGACCTCAATGTATCTATCTCTGGGGAAGTACCTGGCCAGGGCGTACTCGAGGACTTCACTGGCCTTGTCTGGTTTTCCAAGTGCAAGGTTCGCTTTGCCGAGCAAAAAGCAGGCGTTGTAGAACTGCTCACTTCTGCGGTCTCGCGCCAGATTTACGTATCGAGTCAGCCACTTGGCCGCACCTTCGTAATCCCCTTCGTCAAGAGAGCACGTCCCTGCGCCGAGAGCGGCCACCGCCTGTGACTGGGCAGAATAGCCCATGGTGTAAATCTTTCTGTACAGCCGGGCTGCTTCACTACTGTTACCCATCCTCTTGTTGCTCTCGGCAAGATGAAGGTATGCCTGAGGCGAAAGCTCGCTCTGAGGGTATCGCTCGACGAGCTGGCTCAGGTCCTCGCAGGCGCCGGTATAGTCGTGAAGCTTGCTCTTGAGCTGGCTTGAGTGTAAAAGAGCATAGGGCGCCGCGGGACTCTGAGCAAAGCGGTTGGCCACAAGTTTGTATTCGGCAATCGCATTGCCGGACTGCTGCCCCTGAGCTTCCAGAAGTGCAATCGCAAAATGAGCGTTTGCTGCGCGCTGGTCGCTGTGAAACCCAAGCAGAAATCTTCGCCAGAGTGAAACAGCCTGCCGGCTGAGCACAGATATGTGCTCGCTCAATGAGCGGTAGTCGGCAGGATTATGAACACTTACAAGACCATCCTGCTCGACGCGAGCCAGCAGGCCCACGCTGCCTGCCGCCACCACAGGAAACTGCCGGGTTGTCACCGCCGGCATATACAATGTTACGGGTCTTTTGCGAAATGTGTCTTCTGCTGCCTCGCCTGAGCCGGCTGTCGGGATGAACCAACGCACATCGAGACCGGCGTTGGCGGCAAACCTCGCCAGAAGCTCCTGAAGCGAGGCGCCGCGGCACACAATGCACCAGCGTGCACCGGAGAAATCCTCAGACGTACCTACCTGCTCTGTCTGCCTGATGTAAGGACTCAGTGCCACCCTGGATAACTTGTCCCAGCCGGATGCCAAAAGAACACGCAGTTGTTCTTCGTTCATATTGACAAAAGGGTCCCTCGCCGTCATACCGGTGTCCCACAGGCCTTTCGGAAGGGACTTGTCCGCGTCACAGAGACCCAGCACCACTCTGGTCAGGCACTCGGCGACGATGAAATGACAGTCGCACTGCACCAGAGAATACCAGCGATTCTCGAAGTTGGCGCCGCCTATCAGGGCTAATGTCTCGTACGCACGCCTTCGCGCATTGAGGAATCGTCTGTTATCGAGTTCAAGCAGGGTCAGATTATAATTGGCGACTACTCTCACAGCCGGAGAGCAACTTTGCGAGGCCGTTTTGAAGAGGTTTGCTGCTCGGTCAACGTTGTCCGTGTTGGTCCGTCCTTCAACCAGGTTTGCGGTCTTTGCCGCCTCCATCAGGCAAAAGGCCATCTTCAAATCCAGGAAATCCTTCAGCAATTGCTCCTGCTCGTCACTGCCGATGTTCTGGGCCAGCGTGTCGTATACGGCATAGGCCCGGTAGTAATCCTTCTGCATATAAAGGCTTTCGGCAGCCTTGAGAGAAACCGGCTCGGTCGAGCTGACCGCCGGCTTCGGCTGGCCGCTGGGTCCTGGAAATTGTCTCTGAATAGGCTCTGCCGGCTTATCAATTACTGTCTCCTCATTAACCGTTGGCTGCTTAGCGACTGCGGCTCCAGCCTTGTTGGGACCTGCTGAGCCCGATTGGAGAAGCGCAAAGACGAGTATCACCGCGACAGCAGCGATGCCGGCAAGGAGGGCTTTCTGCGACGTCGAGAAAGCATTGAACCAATTCACAGCCTCCAGGAGTAGTCTGATGCGATGAGTTTCTTTTACCTGCCGGGTCCGGCCTTGCGGCTCCCGGGGCGATTTGTCGCTGTTCGGTTTACCGGCCTGCGTCAGAGCTTTGTAAAAATCATCGTCGGCGGCGAATACGTCACGTTCCGAAAGCTGCTCGGCAGCTCCGGAGTTGACCTCGACGTCTTTACCACCAGTTGTTTCCACGTCGGCGGCGAATACGTCACGTTCCGAAAGCTGCTCGGCAGCTCCGGAGTCGACCTCGACGTCTTTACCACCAGTTGTTTCCGCGTCGGCGGCGAATACGTCACGTTCCGAAAGCTGCTCGGCAGCTCCGGAGTTGACCTCGACGTCTTTACCACCAGTTGTTTCCACGTCGGCGGCGAATACGTCATGTTCCGAAAGCTGCTCGGCAGCTCCGGAGTCGGCCTTAGCATCTTTGCCGCCGTCTGTTTCTGCGGCATCACTTGCCGTGACTTTGCGGTCCTCTCGGTTCTCAGAACCGCCGTCTTCCGGAACCAAATGCTCCTTTTTGCTCGCCATTACTTTGCGACTTCGTCCTCGATACTGCCGTCAATACCGCTCAATCCGGCGCCTGCTCAAGAAAAGCCGGGCGCCGCTTCGATAAGCACTCTGCAAAAACCGCAGAACGCGAACCCCAACCCCCTGAACGAGTGCAATAATTGTGCCAGACTCGGCCACAGGTGGGACAACCCATACTATTGCCTGTCATACCCCTGCAAAACCGCCGCCAGGTCACAAGATTGACTCCTCCGGCCCGAAGGTCGGTTGCTCGTGATGTGAATATGTGTCAGGATTCTATACGCATAGGCGGATTTTCTGACAGACAAAGCCGTACACTTTCCTGTGGAATCGTGAGGTGGTTTGGCCGGGCGACCTGCTCAAATCTTAAACGGGGATATGCAGCCTGCGGAACCGCCGGACCGGCGCCGAATTATCGGACCGAGGCTAACTCGGCAGCGTCTCTTACCGCTGCGCCGGTTGCACGCTCCTGCTCACCGCCGCCAACACCGGCTCTTTCTTCTCCATCGCCGCTATTCCTGGGGATATTGTACTGCCTGACCTTGGCATACAGCGTGGCTCGCGTTATGCCCAGCAAAGCGGCAGCGCGAGTCTTTTGCCAGCCTGTTTCCTTAAGGGCGCGAATGATTAGTTCACGTTCCGCAGTCGCCAGCGAAAAATCCTGGATGTGCCGCCGCTGGGGCGAAACTTCGGTGTCCGCACAGTCACATTGCATCTCCGAATCAATCGCGATACTGCTCAGCCCGATTTTGTCCGTCTCTTCCAAAAGTATCGCTCTTTCAATCGCGTTGCGCAGTTCACGCACGTTGCCGGGCCAGTCGTGCTTCTGAAGCGACTCTGACGCCAGCTTCGTGAGAGACGTTATCTTGCCTGTCTTGTCCGGACATATGGTCGAAGTCTTCAAAAAGTACTCGACTAAAAGCGGGATGTCCTCGCTCCTGTCCCTTGCTCTCAAGGGGGCCAGACTGACAGGACAGGTATTCAGGCGATAATACAGGTCTTTCCTGAACCGGTTGGCCCGAACCTGTTTCTTAAGGTCCTGGTTGCTTGAGGAAATTATCGTTGCGTTGCACTTGATATTCTCAACGCCGCCGACCTTTCGGAAGGTCTTTTCCTGCACTACGCGGAGCAGTTTGGCCTGAAGGTCAAGAGGCATCTCGCTTATCTCGTCGAGCAGGATTGTGCCGGAGCCGGTCAGCTCCAGCAGACCCGTCTTCTCGCGGTCGGCCCCCGTGAAGGAGCCCTTGACATGGCCGAAAAGCTCACTCTCAAGAAGAGTCACCGAAAGCGCCGCGCAATTTACCGCTACAAACCGCTCATTGGCATGCCTTAGAAGATGTATTGCTTTTGCTGCCAACTCCTTGCCTGTGCCCGTCTCGCCTATTATCAGAACCGGATTACACTGGCTGTTCGCAACCAGTTGGACCATTCGTAATGTCTCTTGCATCGCCTGGCTGTGGCCGACCATGCAGACCGACGCAGCGTAGTCGGTGGCAAAGAAAAGGTTGCTGCCTTTGTCGGAGGCTGCCGCCCGGTGTTGACTCTTCAGCCGGATTGCAATTTGCCGCAGCTTCGCACCGTCCCGCCGGTCCTCCAGGTAGGCGCATGTCCAGGCTCTTGTCGCTTCGGCAGATAGGTCAGGTTCGACTTCGCCGTCGCTGCCGATAATCACTACGGGAATGTTTATCGGACGGCTCGGTGTTCGCTCGAGAAACTCCCGGACATCGGCGGCGCCGCAGGAAGTGTCAAGGGCAATTACATCCGGCTCGACCGTGTCTATGATATCAAAGGCCTCGTGCGTATCGTCGGCAACAAAAACCTCCTGCGCAACCTGTCGAGCCAAATGCTGAAATTCGGGGTCCTTGCTTATCGCAACAAGTCTGCGTAAAACCATCCCTGTTCCAAAACCACGTCAGTTATCCCCCACGATACTGTCACGTAGATGCCAAGTAAATCGGCCCGCAGACTAAGAGGACTTTAATTATTTATGGGACGGGCCAATAATACCCAACGTATTTTATAATAAAATACAAGTGAAAATGTCCGATAACTTTATACAGCCTTTTTCAGAGAAACCACGGGCAAAATTTTTCGATTGAGTGTTGTTGTTTTTTATGGGACTTTTGCCGTGGCAAGTAGATTCTCGCTGGTCGAAAAGAGCCTGTGTCGTCTTGTCGTTTGCAACGGCAGAATCTTCCGCTATCCAGGAAGATTCATCCCTGCAAAATGCTCCTCAAATACAAACAGTTCTTGTTCGGCCCTGTTTTTAGTCACTATAACATACGTTACAACAAGTAGTTACGTGCCACCAGGACACCTGCCGTTAGGAAGCTGGCACGCAGGTTGCTTCATAATTATCCAGGTTGGCACGGTTTCGTTTGAACCGGCCGGTTTTTGATAGCTTTGACTAAGAGCGATTCTTTGAAAGGCGAAAAATATGAGTATTGTCGCACCAACAGCCAAAGCAAGTGACATCCAGATGGATTATATGAATCTTCTGGTTACGGAGCTGAAGAATCAGAATCCACTTGAGCCGCTGGACAATAAAGAGATGGCGTCACAACTGGCACAGTTCTCACAGTTGCAGCAGCTTGAGGCAATGAACTCCAGATTTGCCGGCGTCCTGACCGCCGTCGAGCGTGCCTATGCAAACTCGTTACTCGGCAAAGAGGTTTCGTTCCTGACTATAACAGACACGGGTGACAGTGCCGTCGAAACCGGCAGCGTCAATGAGGTCTGTAACGGACCAGATGGCAGCATATTTCTGGCAGTGGGAGACAGACTGGTTGGACTGGAATATATAGTGTCTGTCAAAAATTAAAAACGGGTATATATAAGGAGAAACAAAATGAGTTTCGCATTGTCGGCAGGAGTTACCGGGTTACAGGCGCATCAGAAGATGCTCGACATCGCCGGTAA
>Ga0210003_1000927_pt1 | contig 26086 bp, 36 predicted proteins | sample LantaG_FD_182804 | JGI IMG/M metagenome (GOLD analysis project Ga0210003, IMG submission 182804) | Deep subsurface microbial communities from Baltic Sea to uncover new lineages of life (NeLLi) - Landsort_02402 metaG (SPAdes) (version 2) | ecosystem: Environmental > Aquatic > Marine > Oceanic >... | reverse complement strand
TCAGAGTTTGTGGTTGTAAGTGTAGGTGATGAGAGTAAACAAGCTAAATTGGATATTTCATTATTGACTACTGCAACAACAAGAACACTTCAAGTTCCTGATAAGAATGGAATCATAGCTTTGACTTCTGATATTGATGCAAATAATGAACTTCACGAAATATTAGCAAACGGAAATTTAATGTTTGATGGACAAACGATTATTGCACAAAATGGTGTTGTAGTGTTTGATCCTAGATTCTTAGGGGTTAACGATCAGTTGGCTTTATATACGGCATTACATACAGCATTAGGAGTTGGAACAGGAAGTTTTCTTGACTTAACAACAGTAAACGGAATACAAGCAGGACACATTACAACGTTTTTCAATATGCTTGACAATGGTGCTACTCAATCAATAAGTGCAGGATCAACATCTAATTTCTTTGTGTATAATTTAGCCTCAATGACTTTGCAAAATGCATCAGCAGCATTTGGATTATTGAAAGCGGGATTTTCAAAATCAGGAGATGTATTAATTCAAGATAATGAAGCAGGTCCAACAACGACATCAAACATTCCTGCATATCCTATAACTGTTGCCTCACAAAATTCAACTACAAGTGTTGGGATAGTTAATACAGTTTCTTTAGGTGGGAAGGATAAAAAAGAAAAGACAAGTGATACAGCTTATATTAATCAATTAGGATTTAATACAGGATTAGCAGGTGAAATGTTATTGAAACACACACCAAATGCTGCTGACTTTACAGCTACATTACAAGCTGCTTCAGGAACAATAGCTTTTACATCTGATATAGATGGTAGAATTAGTGGTCAGAGAACTGATATTGGTACTGCGGCTGGTACAAATTCATATACCTTAACATTAACACCTGCTTTAACAGCTTATGCTCTAGGGCAAGTATTTGATGTTTTATTTACCAATGCTTGTACAGCAACGGCAACATTAAATATAAATGGACTTGGTGCAAAAGCTATTAAAAGAAACGGAACACTAGCCACAAAGTCTGGTGATATATTAGCAGGACAAGTATTTAGTTTATTTTATGATGGAACAGACTTTCAAATAATAGGTAGAGTATCTACTGATTGGCAACCACCAGCCGTAGCTTTAGGAACTTTACTTAGTAGTGGAGCATCCTTTTTTATTAATGGTGGTGCGGGAGTTTATTTAGCTTTTGATGGTGCTTCTGATGATGCTGTTTATTTTAACGATAATTTAGTTGGAGCAAACGGAGCAGCTTACGACGGAAGTAATATGCAGATAAAGTTACACTGTAGAATAAGTACAAACGGCGGTGTTGGTGATACTGTAGGTTTACTTGTAGATTATGGAATTGTTGTAGATGGAGATAATTCTTCAACTACAGTTACTTCAATAGCTCAACAAAATGTAGATGTAAGTGCTGAGTTAACAGATATAGGCTTTAATATAATATTAGGGGTAATGACAGGAGTTGTTGGTGCAGATACTTTGTTGTTTACTTTAACAAGAAATGCCACTGGTGCTGGAGCTGATTCTTACGCTGGTCAATTAGAGGTAATAAGTTTTGAACTATTAAAAGCATAAGTCATGGGAAGAAAATTATGGAAAAAAGAGCAGTTAGTTACAGCTAAGTATGATAAGAGATGTGATGATCGTGAGGTTAAGTTAATGGAAGCTACTATGGGTTTTGTTGCTTATTTTATTAGTCTTGATGCATCAGCAGATACAGATCTAGTTAAACTAACTAATGTTAATGCTAAGGTAACTCAAGTATCTACTGCAGTTGCACACCTTCTATATGCTTATAGATTAGGGAACACACAACCGTTAATTGATTCGATCAGTTTAATTGATGAAGTTACTTATCCTTATATGGATGCAGCAGCGAAAGCATTTTTAATTAATGAGTTAACAATTTAGTAATGAATAAAGTTGTAACAGCAATAGCGAATTTAAAAGCATCATTTATCCTATCAGGAATGACAGAGGTAGACGCTGAGAGCAAAATTAAAACTTTTGGACAATCAGGTGGTAGATGTTTTTTAGAAGCCTTAAACGGAAGCAATGAAAAGTTGATTGATTATGTAAATGGATCAGATTTATTAACAGTAGATGAAAAAGCAAATTTTATAAACACTTTATCTTAAAACAAAATGACAGAAAAGAAAACAGTTTGGGAAAATGTAGAACAACACATAATTAAATGGATGGTGGGTATTGCACTTGCTTCAATTCTTACTGCGGTAACATTTTATTTTAACACCAATTATGTGATGGCTCAAAATTCTGATACGAATAGAGAGCAGACAAAAGATATTAAAGTGATAAAAGAACAAATACAAATAATTAAAACTGTTCCAGTTGTTAATCAACAACAAATACAATCAATCAAAAAAGATGTTGCAAGAATAGAAAAAGCAACAGACAAGATGAATGATAAGATTGATAAAATGATGGAACTTTTAGTTGTTATTAAGAATAATAAATGATGTTGGATATTGACCTACATAATATTGAAACCAGTTTAAAACTCGGATTAGTTCGTCTTTGTATTGTTTATCCTATAACAAAAAAAAGCCATTTCAGACTATTGAACAACGTTTCTGTTAAGTTGTCAAATGATGCTGTTATAATAATTCAAAAAGACTTTCAATTTGATGGGAGTTCTGTACCAAGATTTATGTGGTGGGCATTTCCTTCTTATGGTGACTTCTTCTTTGCAGCATTAATTCACGATTATTTGTATCATACTAAATATATGGCTAAGGAAATCGGAATGAAAGCAGCACAAGAATTTGCAGACAAAGAGATGTTATTATGGTCAAACAGATTAAATAAAAGAAACTTAGGTAAAACACTGGACAACTATCTAAGATATTATGCAGTTAGATTGTTCGGAAAAAAAGTGTATAAAAATTAAATATATATATTAACTATTAAACTTAGAAACTATGTCATTATGTGCATGTAATTCAGGTGGAGGCAATACAGGTCGTCCAAGTTGTTACGATGTTTTCGGAACAGCAAAAAAATTAATTTTCGTTGAGTATTACAAACCTGACGGAACAATAAACAGTGTTGATGTTTCAGCATTAACAGGTGGTAAATTAGACCAAACTTATCTTGATGCAAGAGTAAAAGATGCAAATCCAAGAACAAGATGGTATCCAACACCAAATCTTACATCAGTAACAGATGAACGTGCAGATGACATCACTGAAGAAATAGATAACACACAAACAGTGTTTCTTGAAGAAGGAGTAAGAGCATTTGAAGGATTCGCATTAAAAGGTGATCCGATATTTGTTGGAAATATGAATTCTTGGAAATGTATCACAGCAGGTGTATTTGCAGTTGATAAAGATGGAAACTTACAAGGATCTGAAACTGTTGCAGGTTTCTTATATCCAGTAAGATTACAAGATGAAAGTTTATCAGCACAATTAATTAAAGCATCAGTTAGTAATTCAACAAGTGCTAAGACAAGAATTAAGTTTGCTATTTCTGAATTAGAGGAAGATTCAAACTTAAAAATGTTAGAAGCTGTTGATATTACAGCAGACTTAAAAGGTGCAACAGGTCTTATTGATGTTATTGCAGGAACACCAACTGCTGTTTCAACAACAGGATTTACAGTTCAGTTGAACACAACTTATGGTGGTATTACTAATCCAATACCTGCTGAGGGATTGACAACTTCTGATTTCTCAATGGTTGAGATTTCACCTGTTCCTGGTGTTGCGGTAATAACTTCTGCTACTGAAAGTTTAATCACTCCAGGATTGTATGTGTTTGTTATTGCTGTTCAGACATCAGCTGATGTATTAGAAGTAAGAAATCAAACACCTGGTCCATTGGCTAAGAATTATGATTTAACTGCGTTCCAAGTAACTATTCCATAGTATGAATAGCGACTATGTAATGATTGAGGGTACAGAGTTTAGAATTTCTGCCCTTGCAGGAGTAAGTAAATCTGATTTTTTCGATTCTTACACAGGTGTTATAATGGATGTAAAGAAGGCTTGGAAACAAGCTGAAAAGTACACCAAAAAGAAGCCTGTTGAAAGTGCAGAATCAGAGTAAATAATGAAAGGGGATTGGTTAATCCTTTCCCCTTTTTTTTAAACTATTGTTATGGCTCATTATTTTTTACCACTTAGAAACATATTAAAATTAATTATTTCTTTGGATGTTGATCAGATTGCCTTTGAAATTGCAAAACAAAAACCTTTGCAAGATTTGGTAATTGAGTTGAACACAGAAAAACAGTTGTTTGATAAGGGAGAAAATGCAATGGGTCGTACTTTAGAAAGCATTGGTGGTTCATATTCGCCTTATACCGTACAGATTAAACAAGCGAAAGGACAGCCAACAAATAGAGTTACATTGTTTGACACTGGTGAATTTTACGCATCATTTGTTGTTAAACCTTTTAAGGGTGGTTTTATTATTGATGCAAACCCTGAAAAAGATGACACTAACTTATTTGAAGAATGGGGTGAAGATGTAGTTGGATTGAATCAAGAAAATTTACAAACAGTAATAAACTTTTTTAGAGATGCCATTTTGGAAAAAATCAACAGAAATCTTAGAGCAGCTTAATTGTTTTCGTACAATAGACGAATTACCAATTAAAGTATGGTTTGATATTCACAAAACAGGTGATTATAGTTTATTATTAAAAGAGAAAAAAATTGAAGTTGGGATTGATGATTTACAACAATTATTTGAGGCGTGGGAAATGATGTATAATGAATACATTGAAAGATTCGGTTTGTCACCTGAATTTTTAGAAGACTTAGAATTACAAGTTGAAATAGCTAATGAAAAAGCTGATTTCATATTGACCGGACAAAGACATCTTCGTACTATGTACAAGATAAAAGAAGAAGAATTGGCATCAAATCAAAAGAAGTCAAGTGAACCGTTAGAATTAGAATCATTATTGGCAAGAATGTCAAAACATTATGGTTTCAAATTAAGTTCACACGATTTGACTACTGCACAATATTATGGATATTTAAAATCTGTTAAAAATGGCTAAAGTAACGAATGAAGAATTATTTGAACAAGGGCTGTTTAAGAAAACAGTTGACGAAGCAAAACAATTAGTTGTTGCCTTAGATCAAGTAGAAAAAGGAATTAAAGATGTTGCAAAGGCTCAAAAATTAGTTCTTAATCAAGAAGATAATAAAACAATTCAAAGTGTTCAAAGAACACGTGATGCAGTGCGTGAATTAAATGAAGTTGAACGTGCTGCATTAAAAGTTCAAAAGCAAAAGAAAGCATTATCAGAACAATTAATCATTGCTAATTCCAAACAAGGAAGGCAAAATCAAGAATTAAAGGTTCAAATTCAACAACAAACGAAAGCCACAAAACAACTTGTATTAGAGAATGCAAAGATTGTAGGTTCTTATTCTGCATTATCAGCACGATTAAATAGGGTAAGAAAAGAATATAAAAATATGGCTGTTTCTGAAGGTGAAGCATCCATCAAGACAAAACAACTAAGAATTGAAGTTCTTAAATTAGATGCACAGTTAAAAAGAGTTGATGCATCAGTTGGCCAATCACAAAGGAATGTTGGAAATTATACATCTGCGTGGGGTAAATTAGGAGCAACATTAAAAAGTGGATTGGGATTTATTGGAATCACTGGATTAATATTTGGAATTGCAGGAGCATTTAAAGATGCTTTCAACCGAGTAAGGGAGTTTGACAAAGAAATGAATAATCTTGCAGGGATAGCAGGAACAAGTAGAGGTCAATTAAAAGCGACTGAAAAAGAAATAATTAAAGTTGCAGGTTCATCAGTTAAGACATCAAACGAGGTTGCAAAATTAGCGACATCATTAACTGCATTAGGTAAATCACAAAGTGAAGTTAGAAGGTTATTGGACCCTGTTACTAAATTAGGAATCGGATTAAGTGCAACTGCTGATGAATCGGGTGAATTACTTGTTGGAACATTAAATGCGTTTGAAAAAGGGGCCGATGCAGGTGAACATTTTGCTGATGTAATTGCTAAAATTAGAACAAGTACATCATTAGATTTTGAAGGAATAAAAGATTCATTTGGATTTGTGACAGCAGGTGCGAATGCATTAGGATTAACCATTGGTGAAACTGGTGCATTGATTGGAGTTTTAAAGGACAACAATATTAAGGGAGCAAGAGCAGGTCGTTTATTGAATAGTTCTTTTGTGAAATTAGCACAATCAGGAATAAGTTTAGACCAAGCATTAGACAAGATAAATAAAGCACAAGAAGAAGGTGTAAATGGATTAGGATTGTTAAAGGTTGCAGGTGATTTATTTGGAAAACAGTCAGCTAATTTAGGTTTGATTTTGGCTAACAATAGGGATCGGGTAGCAGAATTGACAAACGAATTTGACAATTTATCTGAAGGTTCATTAAAAAAAATGACTGATGAACAGTTGAAATCTATGGATGCACAATTAAAGATTTTAGATTCAACATGGGAAAGGTTGATTTTAAACATTGAAAATGGTGAAGGTGTTTTATCGGGAGTTTTTAGCGGAATAATAAAAGGTTCTACTGGAGCAATTGACAGAATAGATCAAATGAGTGTTGCCATTGGTAATTTCTTCAACAGAACTATTGATGCAAGAAATGGAATAATAACAACCTTTGAAAGTATATCAGGATTTCAAACTAAAATAGGTTTACAAATTGAAAGTGTAAATAAAGCGACTGAAGCACGAACAGATCAAATTGCTGATGACTTTACTAAAAAGGATTTAAAGACACAGAAAACGATTGCAAACAACCTTAAAAATAGAATTAAGTCAGATTTAGCATTATTAGATAAAGCAAGTTTTAATGAATCAAGAGGAATTGAAAAAAGAATTGCAGCGAATCAATTATTATTATCAAAATTGGTTGTCATAAGAGAAGAAAGAAAACAAGGTGATAAAGAACTTGCAGCGAGTAGTAAAAAGAAGAAAAAAGATGTTCGTGAATTAACTGGATTAATTGAAATCCAATCAAAAGTTGTTAGTGATTTAAACGAAAAAATAATAAGAGCAAAAACAGAAGAAAAAATTCTAAAATTAAGCATCAAACTTGATGTTGAATCTGAAGAATTAGCAAGGTTACAAAGGATTGTTACATCTACATTTGAAGAAATAGATAAACTTGAAAGAGATTTAATGGAAGATTCTACTGAAAAAGCAATAGCAAATGAAATTGCAAAAAGTGAAGCAATCATCAAACAAATAGAATCAAATTCAAGAATTACAGAAGCTAAAAAGAAAGAATTAATTCAGGCTGAAAATAATAGATTGTCATCATTTGTTAATAATGAAGAATTAAAAGCAGGAATAGAAAAAATAAAATTTCAAGAAGATTTGTCTAAAGCAGAATTTGCATCAAGACGTTCAGGTTTTAAAAATGAAGAAGCATTTGAAAAAGCAAAAGCAGAATCGTTTAAGAATTTCAGATTAGGAGCAATTCAAGAAGAAATTGCAATAATTGAACAATTTGGTGGTAAAGGTTCTGAATTAAGAATACAACAATTAAAAGCAGAAGAAGCAGCATTATTTGAATTTGGTGATGCTTTTAAGAAATTAGAATTTGATGTTAGTGATGCGGTTCAATTAATTGGTGAATTATTAGATGAAGCGTTTGAAAAAAGAATTGAAAAGATTGGTGAAAAAATTGATAAAACAGGAGAAACAATTGATAGGTTAAGAGAGAAGGCAGCACAAGGACAATTAAGTTCAGAAGAATCAATTGCATTTGAGCAAAAGAAAGAAGCAGAATTAGAGCAACAAAGGGAACGTGAAAGAAAAAGACAAATTAAAACACAAGCGTTTTTCAGTGTTCTTTCTGCATTTCAAGCGAATGATGGAAACCTTGCAAAGACTATTACTGACATCGGTGTTCTACGTGCATTAGCACAAGGATTTAGTGCATTTGATGGTGTAGATGATACAGGTGGGCGTGGTGATATTGATTCAAAAGGTGGTCGTTTATGGACATTACACCCTAATGAACAAGTATATTCAAAAAAAGATCGTGAAGCATTAGGATTTAGAACACGTGATGAAGTAAAAGACATTGTTAGAATGTATGATAGTGGAACATTAAATGACTTAATGAAGCACGATTCATCAAATGAATTTTTAAATCCAAGTGCATTTGTTTTAAATGGAATGAATACAAGTGGAATTGAAAAGAAATTAGATAAATTAAATCAATCAATTTCAAACATTAAGATTCCTGAAGGAACGGTTAAAATTGATGAAGTCAAGCAATTAATGACTTTGATAATTAAGAAGGGGAATAAAACAACAATAACAAAAAGTAAATTAAGAAGTTAAATGTCAAACATTTCAAAAAATACTGAATCACAATACATTCTAAATGGTGCTGTTAGAAATGCACCTGTTGAATGGCAAGATGTTGTTATTACTGCTGAATATGATAATAATGATATGCAACCAAAAGTTTCAACAGATTCTTTTGTGTTTAATCTTCAGGCAAGGCAAGATATTAATCAATGGATTTCAAACGGATTAACAGGAGGTGTTGGAATATTTGAAGGAATGAATCTTGATTTAAGGCTTTATAACCAGGACAATGTTCAAAAGATATTTGAAGCATTAATTGATTTCACTAATGATTATAAGAATTTTCCTGACGATGGTGAAACAACTGTTTCTTTAAAAGATCGTGATGGATTAGACAATTTCTTTGAGCAATTAACTGGAACAACTTATGGTTATCTTGAAGAAATAGGAGTATTCACTCAAAATGATTATATCACGATTCCTTATGTTGTAGAAAAGAAATTCAATTTATTTGAAATATTGATGTCTTCAATTGTTCTTTATTTAATGGTTAAAGAATTAGCTGTTTCAGTTAGGAACACAGCAGATGGAATTTCAAGTGTTGTCGCTTTGTTTTCTATTCCATTAGGCGGTCAAATTGGTGCAGCAATAAGAGTGGTTGCAATTACCTTGATAAATTTAATTTATACTGCAATTTTATTACTTGCAATAATAGATATGTCAATCACTTTATTTAACACTTTGATTCAACCAAAAAGAGAACACAAAGGATTGAAATTAAAAACAGCATTGGAAAAAGTGGCCAATCATTTTGGATATGATTTTGTTGCACCAATTTCTGAATACAATAATGTGTATTTTTTACCAAGTAATCAAAATGCAGATGAAAAAGCATTTTTAGGATTTATCAGTGTAACAAGGGGAACATCAACAGGAATTCCAAATCTACTTGATTATGGATATTTAACTGAAGATATGTTCAAACTTGGTCAAGATTTACCCTATGCGAAGATGGGAATATTTGGAAACACAATTCATTTAAGGCCACAGAACGATCCGTTTTGGTTGCAACAATCACAATGGGTTGCACCTGATGTTTTAATCAAGACAGACGAATACAACACAGACGAATTAAAGGCAACTTTATTATTGACATTCATAACTGATTTGAATGATGAATGGACAATAGATGATTATTTTGGAACTTCTGTTGAAGTTAGGACTGCACCAATTACTGTAATTAACCCTAAATCTGTATTAATAAAAGGACTTAATGAAACAAGATTTCCAGTTACATTAGGTAATAGAAAGAATGATTTAAATGCAATTGAAAGGTTATTAAAAAGTGTTGGTATATTCATTGACACAGTGACAGGTGCTTTTGGTGGTGGTTCAAATTTTGCAGGTCAAGTTGAATCAAAGATTGGTGTTTTGAAGGTTTCATCAAATTGGCACTCAATACCAAAACTATTATGGTTAAATGAAGATGGAACAATGCCAACAAATCACAGAACACTTTGGAACACAGATGTGCTTTATGAAAAGTATCACAAAGAAAAATCATTTGTTCGTGATAATTGGCATGGTCAAAAAGTTGTTTATAATGATGTAATAATTCCTTTTGGACTTGAAGATTTTTTAATACTATTATCTAATCCTTATTTTAATTATAAAGGTCAACAGGCTAAAATGAAAAAGTTTGATTGGACTTATGGAAAAGATGAAGCAAAAATAAGTTTCTTTGTAAGGAATCCTTATACATACAATTTAAGAGAATTTAAAATAATACCACATTAAGATGGCAGATAAATGGAAACAAGTCAGTGAGTTATTAGGTGAAATAATGGATGAACAATTGGCAACTGCTGATGAATCAGTTTCAGAAGCAAACAAATATGATTTGAATCAGATTGAAGATGCAAAAGAAAGGGAGAATGTAAAGATGAAAATATCTTCAATGAATAATATTCATAAAAGAGTGTTGTCATCAATTGCAAATAAAGATTCAAAGCAGTTAAATGAATTATTGAAAGAAGCACAAAACAACTTAAAAGTTTAAATTATGTCAATAAATATAGTTATACGAGATACTAAATTTTTCAATGAATTTAAAAATGATGTTGGATTTGTTTCAAATTTAAGTGACTACACATTGAATCTTACTGGTTCTGTTATGGAGAATGTAAAGATGACAACTTTAATCGATGTTTCTTGGTCAGCTGCTACATCAGCAAGTGATATATGGTCAGCTAATACAAATGTTGGTGTTCAGTCTGTTGTTAGAACAATAGGCACATGGGCAGGTGATGGATTCAGTATTGGTGATATTTGTGAATGGACAGAAAATGGACCAGCAACAGCCATAATTGAAATAGTAGCAATATCAAATGATGGTAAAACATTCTTTTATAATGTAATTTCAGGAACAATTACAGATACAAATCACGCAGGATTAAAAGGATTAACATATTTAACTGCATCAGTTTATAAATTTGGATTACTTGAAAATGCTGAAAGTTTTAATGTTGAAAGCAAAGTATCAGGAAACGATCAAGGCTTTTATGGTGAAAACATTGGTTTAGCAACATATCCTGCTGTTAGACCGACAAGTTTTGTTAATATGACAAGATTAGGTCAATACAAAGATTGGCAAACAGGAACAATGAGAATTAGATTTGTTTCAAATCCTTCACCTGACATTCAACGTTTTGAAATAGAACACGAATTCACTATTCTTCCATATTACATTGATGGTGAACTTTCAAACCTTCAAAACGGTGTTCTTCCTAATTTATTCAATGGACTTAACACAATAAAATATGCTTTTGAATCAGGATTTAGAACTTTCTTGTCTAATCCAAACACTGAAAAGATTTCAATATCAGACAACAATCTTGGTGCAGTTGCTTTTTTCGGTGAAGTGTTCAATGGGTTTCAAAATGATTATGAAGTACTTTCAACAGCTTATGAAGAAACATTGACAACGAACAATGCTGATGGTCTTTTGGTTTCATCAAAGACAACTGTAACTGTTGTTGTACAGAATAATTCAGGTAACTTTTCAGCAGGTGAAAGAGCAGGTGTTTATGTTTCATATTTACCTAATCAAAATGAATATACAAATACAATCTTAACAGATTTAAAAGAAAATTTCTTGTATGATAATGCAATAAATAATGGTGGTGTTGGTCCAGTTGCAGGTCAAGATTTTATCACCAATTTTGAGATAACAAACATTGTAACAAACACAATGACTTTGACATTTGATGTTGAATACAGTGTTGCACAACAGTTAAGATTGGCAGGATTGAACGCAAATTCACCTATTTATTTTATTATTGGTGTTGAACTTGGTGATGTGACACTTCCTTCAGGCGGTTCAAATAGGCTTATAATATTAGCTGATGTTGAAGTTTATGATGTTTCTGCTGACATTCCTGATTTGTGGGATTTTCCAAAGTTTGATATATACACACACCCTGTTCAAATTGGTGTCGGTGTAGGAAGTACAGATGCAGTTGTTTGGGTTGAAGATGGTGTTGCTCTTGATTACACATTACAACTTAATTTAAGTAAAGATGCAGTCTTAAATTCATTAGATTTTCTTCTTGTTGCTTATGATCCAATTACACAAATTTATTTTCAATTAGATAAATACACTTTTAATATATTTCCTGCAATAGTTTCAGCAGGTATTCAACAGTTAATTGCAAACACGACACGTGGCTACATATTAGAAACAGGTGACCAATTTAATGAAGTAAGTTTAAGTGTAGGAACAAACACAGTGACAAAACAAAATTATGATGGAATAATTGGTCAAAAATTCAGTTGGCAAGATTGGATTCAAAACTTAGGAGTTGACACTATATTCTTTGATGCTACAAAACCAAATAATAATTTGAATAAAAAATCTTCAAACTATTCTTTTTTAAATGGCTATCAAATACATTTGGCGTTTTTTGGTAATCTATTTGGAACAAACACACTTGGTGTTTCAGGTTTAACAGATTATTTAAGATTAAGTCCGCCAATAATTACATATAATTATGAAGAAGATGGTGGTGCAAATATTTGGTCACACGTTATTGAAACATTTGATGCAACAGGAACAACAAATCTTGGTGGCTCTATATTAACAGGACAAAACACTTTATTTCGTGCAACTTGGACAAATTCAGGTGGTCCAGTTACATCATTAGTTGGTTTATGGGGAATAAATCGAATTGAAGAAACAGGACAACCAGGTTATGCAATAGCAGAAATGTCAAGTGTTAATTTACCACCTTCAGGACAATTATTAATTCCTTCTGTTGGAACATTACTTGATGTTCAAATTGTTGGTGGTTTAGTTGTTATGGAATGTTTCATTGATGGAAATGTTGCACAACCTAATATTAACTATAATCTATCAACAAGAATACAAGATGACAACATACCTGGTGGAAAAATTACAGAACAAAGTGTGTTAAAAAGCACAGAATTAGGAATAGTTAAAATTGTAGAGCAATGATAATAGAACAACAACCAAACACAGTACCATATATTTATACAAGTGGTAATGCAGGAAAATTACTTGGTCCATCTTTACCTGAAGTTCCAACATCAGAAACAAATGATATTTGTATTTGTGATTTTATTACGTGTGAATATGTTGAATATACATTTGCAAGTCCTTCAAATCCGACTGATTATTGGAAAAACGATCAAAACGAATTTCTTTTCAAAAGGTTTGTTGCAGTTGATACAGTTACAATTGAACTTCATAAAGACAATGTGAAAGTTGCTGATTTAAATAACAACACTTATGGAACGTTTTTTAATGGTTTTCCTTCAGGGAGTGCAGAACAACAATTGTATGTTGGTTACTTGTTAGATTGGTTATCTGTTTTTAATGCTTTTGGTGCAGGAAATTATACTGTTGTTGCCAATTTGAATATAATAGGAAATGCGACAACGTTTGAAAGTAGAGTTTTCAGATTAATGATTTATTCAGATGTACAAGCAAATGGAACAGTTCGTGTTGAATCAACACAGAATGGAAACATCTTTGGAAGTCAATTTGATTTCACTGGTTTAAATTGGTATCAATCTTTAAGGCTTCCTGGTCAGTTTGGAAATCCGTCACCGATATATGAAACAACAGAATATGAAACGAGTACACATAAGAAGGTTCAGAATAAGTCAAAAATGGCACGTGAATGGTCTTTGAATACAAGGTTAATTTCGTGGGAAGTTGTTGAGGTTTTAATTTACAATAAATTATTAGCGAATGAGATATTAGTTACAGATTACACCGTAAAAGCTGAATCAATTTGGAGAAGGATTCCTGTATTTATGCAAGAAATTGAAAAGCCTGTAATAAGTGGAACGCCAAAAAGAAGATACAACATTAAATTCACAGATGATAAAACAATATTTACAAAAAGAAACTTTTAAAAATTAGAAATTATGGCTGAAAAAATATCAGGTTACACAGCAACAGCAATATCAAACCCAATAAAATCATTAGATTATTTAGATTTTTCTAATGAAGATGGAGTTGGTGGTTACGATGTAAGTAAAAAAATTAAAGTAAGTGAACTTCTTGCTTATCTAAATTTGAATATAAACAACATTTATAATGTAGATGGAACATTAGCAGGAATAAGAACTGTTACACACTCAACAAATGAATTAATACATTTGGGTGGAGATGTTATTGTAAAAACTACTGATGAAATAAGCGACTATGCTTTTTTAGTTAGTGATTATCTTGGTGCAGAACGTGGTAGATTTGGAATGGATGTTGGAACAGGATCAGGAATGATAAGTTTGAATACAATAAGTGGTGAATGGTTTAATGCTAATGATGAAATAGTAAGTGTTAATAATGGTGTGTTTTATGTTAACCCAACAAGTGTCGCACTTGGTCAAGCAGGTACAGTTCCAGTTCCAGGAAGTTTAGTGACTGCAAGTATTGGACAATCAGCAGGATCTTTTTCAATTCTTTCAGAGCCAGTAGCAGGAAATAGCTTGGTGACGGATAATGCATTATTAAAATTTGCTTTTAAAAGTGACGATGGTGATGAAGAAGGATATGCCTCAATTTATGTTCAACCAAGAAGTGTTGCAGCAGTAGGTCATTATGCAGCAATGACAATCAATAATGCAATAATGACTGAGAATTCAACAGGAGCATTAGGAAGGACAACAATATCAAATCAAGGTGAACATACGAATGGAGCAGGGCCATCAATATTAAACATACATAATAGGGTAGCAGATGCAACAGAATGTTTAAGACTTCAATCATTCTCACAAAGTGCAGCAGTATTACAGTTCTCTATCAAATCAGGTGGAGCAGCATTTGCAGACACTTGGAACTGGAGGTTAAAAATGGATCATAGTTTTGAACATAATTTCAGCCAATTAGCAAGTGGTGATTTCACACTAAGATCACAAACCGATGCAAAGAATTTCTTTGCTGATGCAGGAACAAACAGATGTGGATTTGGTGGTACACCATTGGAAAAAGTACATAGTTTTGCGAAGGTGAGGGCAGACACAGGATTCAATTTTAATGGTCTTAATGGAATAACAGAGGTTTTAACTTTTGCAGGTGGTGGAACAGGTGATGTTGCTACATTGACAATAAGCGGTGGTATTGTAACAGCTAGAACATTAGTTCCTTAAAAATATTTACATTTGTATGAACTAAAAAACATATAGAGATGAAAGAATTAAATAAAAGAGAAATTACATTGTTAAAAACAGCAATTGATTTGACAATAACAACAATTGGAAATGAATTGTCATCAACACAAAAAGATGAATCAAGATTAAGTCATAGAAAAACGATGTCTGAATATTTAGAATTGTCTGAAAAAGTAAATAAATTAACACCTAAAATATAAAGTTATGCCAAAAGTAAAAATCAATAAACAACTAAATCGTCCTGATGGTGGATTGGTTGCAAGTGGATCATTAGCAGTATGTAATAACCCACAACAAATAGTTAGTACAAAACAAGTTGTATTTGTATGTCCTATTTATTTAACGGAAACAGCGTTTGATAATGGTAAAAAGAATGTTCCGGAGATAGATCAATTTAAAACTTTTAAGTTAGTGAAGCAATGTACTGATCAAGAATGGACTGATTTAAATGATGCTGCAGGAGCAGGTGTTTTGGTTGGAACATTTATGCAAGAATGTATTGATGCTGTTCTTGGTGATGGATTTACTGAATTAATCGGATAGGTTATGGATGATAAAGAAAGGATTGAACGTGATTATGCTGCTTTATTAAGTAGAGAACCAAGCAATAAAACACAAACCATTGGTGATTTTAAGTATTATGGTGAAAGTATAAAACCATTATTTGTGTGTAAAACAGTTGAATTGGAAGTTGATTGTAATGCAAAAAGAGATGATGCAATACCTAATGGAATTTATACTGTTGTAAAAAGACACAGCGCTAAATACAAAGATCATTTCCATATTCTTGACGTTCCTAATCGTGATTATATTTTAATCCACAATGCGAACTATTCAAGACAACTTTTAGGATGTATTGGAGTTGGTGAAAAGCATTTAGATATTGACAAGGATGGATTGATAGATGTTACCAATAGTAAAGCAACTTTAAAAAAGATGTATGATGCATTGCCTGATACATTTATCTTAAAAATAATTCAACTTTAAAATTATGGGATTTTGGAATGATCAACTTAGGGAAGAAAAAGATGGTAAATTTTCATCAAAGAAGTTATGGGGTTTAATCATTATGATTTTGGTTTGCCTTTCCTTTATACTGGATGGATTGAAATTTTACACTTCTAATGAAAACTTGTTTAATTCGATGTTAATTGCAGGATGTACATTGTTAGGTTTGACATCAGTTAGTAAAATGTTTAATAAAAAGGGCAATGAAAACACAGATTGAAGAAGATTTCAAAGAAATAAGTAAAACCATTGATAAGGTCGGAAATGGTTGTCTTTGGATAGTCGGAATAATAATTATAATTATAGTGTATGCGGTTATTAAAAATTAGTACGGTTATTTTATTGACGCTTTTAATGGTGTCATGCAATCCATTTATAAATAAGGATTTAAGGAAAAAGAACAGGTGCAACAGAAAACTTGAAAGGGTTTTAAAAAAGTGTCCTGAACTAATTCAGACAGACACAATAATCGACACAGTTACAATTGACATTCCAAAGGTTCAAATTGACAGCTTTATAACAATCAAACGTGACACATCCTGGTTGTATGAAATAAAGAATGATACAATACGACAATTAGTAAGGGAAAAGATATTTGAATACTTTCCTTTTGAAGATACTATTGCACACTACGTAGATGGGTACACGTTCCTTTTCTACAACGTAAATGGCAACATTGGGTATTCTGTAACCAAACCACCTGAAAGGCTCTTAAAACAGATTAAAACGCCTGTTAAAATTATTAAGCCTATTCAACTGACTATTTGGGAACAAGTGTTAAATGGTTTTGGTCGTTTTTGGTGGTGGATAGTATTAGCAGTTGTATTATTCTTTGCTTATCGTATATTCATTAAGAAGTAAATAAAATTTACTACATTTGAAGTTCAAATATCTATCATTTCTCTAAAATGTTTATTTGTTTAAACCCCTATTTCTTCTGATTTAGGGGTTTTTTATTTGTAATAACAAAAAATAAATTCATTAAAAGTTTTGTAATAACAAAACAAAGTGTATATTTGTATTATAATTTTAACAATAAAACTTTAGAGAAATGGAATTAATTAACTTTAGATTAAACTTAAACCAGTCAGAAACCACTTATGAATTTGAAGATGTTCAGGTAAAATTATTTGATACATTAACAGCAACGATTAATGGAATGATTGATGTTGTTTTTGATTCAAAAGACGAATCAGGAACAGAAGATGAAGACAGAATAATTTATTTTGTTGATACAGTTTCAATAAGTATTCAAAACATTTATGATGAAGACAGTGAAGAAATAAGTATTTCACCAAAATTAATGATTGAATTAAAGCAGGAAATTGAAAACAAGGTTCAATCTTTTGATGTAGAAAACCATTAAAAAGATGAGTAAACAATTAGACATCTTCTTTGAAGCATATCGAGAGAACTTTTACAAAGGACACAAAGAAATGTGGGCAAAGAAGTTAGAAGAAAAAAAGAAAAATCAATTCACAGAAATATCAATTAATATTAATCATAAAAAATAGAGAAATGGAAAAAATATTTAAACTAATGGACAAACAAGTTAAACAACTTGACCACCTACTAAAAAAGAAAATTGACATAGCAACAATTGATGAAAGTTCAATTGAAATAGAAGGAATTGATATGAAGGACTTCCCTGATTTTTGTGATGCCTTTATTAGTTCAGCAAGTTTTCAAGATGGAACTGAATTGAATGATGAACAACTGGAGCAATTCAATGATGAAAACAGTGACCTTGTTAATGAATTAATTCATAATAATCAATTATACATTTAAAACTTAAATAACTATGAATACTTACAAAAAATTTGCTCCAAATGTTTTTATTGCTAAATGTACAGAACGGCAAAAAAGTGGAGAAACAATTATATTAACTACTAAATACGGAAAAGAACATGAGTGTGTTGTTTTCAACTTTATAGGACAAAAAGATGACTATTGGTTTTATTCAATAGTTCGATCTGATGGTTTTAATTCTCAGGAATTTGCAAAACGGAAAGCTAAAAAACTTGAAAGTGCTTCTTTAAATGCCGAAAAGAAAAGCACAGACTATTGGAAAGCATCAAATAAGGATAGTGATTTTTTGAGTTTGGGTGAGCCAATTAAAATAGGACATCATAGTGAAAAACGACATCGGAAACTATTTGAACAAGCTAATAATAATATGAGTAAGTCAGTTGAATTTTCAAAAAAAGCAGAAGAATACGAAAGCAGGGTTGCTTATTGGGAAGATAAAGCTAAAACAATAAACCTTTCAATGCCTGAAAGTTTAGAGTATTACGAATTTGAATTAGTGAGAGCTGAAATGAAACATGAAGGATTGAAAAGTGGAGAGATAAAGAAAGAACATTCATACTCCCTAACATACGCAAAGAAAAATTTAAACGAAATGAAAAAGAACATGGATCTTGCTAAAAGACTATGGGGTTAAAAAATACAAAGATGATACTATCAGAACACATAGAAGGTATTGAAGAAATATGTTTATTCTTTGGTTGGAATACAAACCGTTTAAGACAATTTAACAGAGCCTTAAAAATGTATAGGGAAATGAACGCTTTAATTAAAATAGAATTAATCAATAACGATATAATATGGGAATGAGTGATGACATAGATTCAGAATATAACCAAATAAAACTGAACATTCTAAAAGTTGAGTATTCAACAGATCAAGAAAAAGAAGTAGTAAAGGAATCAATTAGAAAATTTGAAAATGATTATGAATTAAATGAAATGAATAGTCGTTTATGGGATTTCTATGATTTAATTGTTAATCGTAAAACATCAAATAAATGAAAAAAGGTGAAAAAGTGATTTGTGTTAAAAAATTTGAAGAAAACATAAACTATAATTTAACTGTTCTTTATTTTCCTAAAATAGATGAAATATTTACAATAAGAGGCTTTTCATATTTGGGTGGTCTTTTGTTTGAAGAAGTTCTTGCAGGTTTTTATTGGGTTGGTGGTAAAGAAGCAGGATATGGAATACATCATTTTAGAAGATTATCAGATCATAAATTAACCAACCATAAATTAAGTAGTGAATTCACTAAAAAATTAGCAAATAAACCTTTAGTAAAGGAAGTAATTGAACAACCAAAAAAACAAAAAAATGGGATTAAAGATTAAAGAATCAATCAAGTATTTTAATGACAATAAAAGTGCTGAAACAATCAAGATGACACAAACTTCATTGGGTGCTAAAGTATTACCTGAAATGAATCCTAAAACGGCAGGATGGTACATTACACAATGGAGCAAAGGGTTGGAAGAAGGTAAATTAAGGATAAAAGAAATAATGATAATTAAGAATGAAACAGGTGTTTCGCTTAATTTTTTGTTTGGTATTACAAAATAAAATGATTAAATTTATAACACATTAAAACTTAGAGAAATGAAAAATCAAGAAACAACATTAACACATTGGAAAAAGAATTTTAATTATGATTATTTAGGTTCATATTCCTTGTTAGAAAATCAAGAAGTGACATTAACAATCGTTAATGTAAAAAAAGAAGTAGTAAAAAGCACAGGTGGAAGAAAAGAAGATTGTACAGTTGCATATTTTAAAGAAGCTGTCAATGGTGAATCAAAACCGATGATTCTGAATAAAACTAATTGTAAGATAATTGAAAAATTATATGGAACTCCTTACATAGAAGATTGGAAAGGAAAACAGATAACAATTTTTGTCCAGGATGGAATTGAAGCGTTTGGTGAATTGGTTGATGCATTAAGAATCAAACAGATTATTCCAGTTAAAAAGAAGCCTGAATTGAATCCAAAATCAAATAAATGGGATGGAGCAAAAGATGCTGTCAAAAATGGAACAGCAACATTTGAATCATTAAACAAACACTACATAATTTCACAAGAAAATTTTGATTTATTATGTGGATAGATGTAAATCAAAATACTGAAGAATGGTTTTCACTAAGATTAGGAAAAGCGACTTCATCGAACTTTGCTAAAATAATGGCAAATGAAGGAAAAGCATTTGGCACACCTGCAATTGAATATGCACAAAAAATTGCATTAGAGATTGTCACTAATGAACGTGATGAAAGTTCATCATTTAAAAATGGGTATATGGAACGAGGACATGAACTTGAACCAGTAGCTGTTGAATTGTATGAAATAGAAACGTTCTGTGAGGTAACAAAGGGTGGATTTCATTATAGTGACGACAAAAAATTAGGTGATAGTCCTGATGGTAATGTTGGAACTAATGGATGTATTGAAATCAAAAGTGTTATTCCAAACATACAATGGAAAAGGATTAAAAAAGGCGGTGTTGATTCAGCTTATAAATGGCAAATACAAGGTCATTTGTGGCTTGGTGAAAAGGAATGGTGTGACTTTATTTCATATTGTCCTGAAATGCCTGTAAATAAGCGCCTTTACATTGAACGTGTTTTTCCTGATCCTGAAATGATTGAACGTCTTAATATAAGATTAAAAGAATTTCTGATTGAAGTTGATAATAATGTTGAACTTTTAAAATCATAATGGAAAAACCTGTAAAATGCAAAGGTTGTGGTCAAAAATATGATTGTTATGATGGTAATTTTTATAAGCATAAAACAAATAAAACTGGTTATAATGGCAAGTGTATTCAATGCAGTAAAAATTATTATAATAACGATTACAGGAATGTAAATGCTTTAAAAATTAAAATTAAAAATGCAGTTTATTTTGCTAAAAATTATGTTCCAAAAAATAAACCATTGACATTTAAAGAGCAGCAAAAACAAGATCGTGACCATTACAAAAGAAAAAAGAAATTAATTAATTACAGTAGAAAATTCAGGTGGCAAGAAGAACCGTTTATAATAAACGACATTTCACCTGAAGAATTATAAACAATTAAATTTTAGAGAAATGAGCAAATCAAGTATTAAAGCATTACAGAATCAAGTAAGTTTAGAAAGATAATTAAAAGATTGTTGAAGGATTTTCCAAATAGAATGGATGACAGCCTTAAATCGAAGTTAAACAATACATTAATTATTCAAGGAAACTTGTTTGAATAGGATTATTTTATATATTTGTAGTGTGTTTAAGTTTAGCGGCTTAATTCAACGAGGTTTCAAGTTCCTGCACACTTCTTTTAAACAACTTGAATTAAAAAACTTGAAGCTATGAAAGACAAAAAATCAATTGTATTATACTGCGACCTAATTTATACGGTCAATCAATTACCTGATGATAAGGCAGGATTATTATTTAAACACATTCTTAGTTATGTAAATGATGAAGAACCAGTGACAGATGATATAATAGTCAAAATTGCATTCGAGCCTATTAAACAACAATTAAAGCGTGATTTAATCAAGTATGAAAAGAAGCGTGAACAATATAGTGAAGCAGGTAAAAAGAGTGCTGAAGTTAGAAGAATAAAAAAGTTAGAAGAAGAAAATGATGTTAACGAAATTCAACAAACGTTAACGAACGTTGAAAAACGTTCAACGAATTCAACTGTAAGTGTAAGTGTTAATGATAATGTAAATGTTAATGTTATTGTTAATGATATAAATAAAAGAGAACAGGATTTTAGCAAATCCTTACAGCCTTATTTATCTAAATATGGAAAAGATTTATTAAATAATTTTTATTTATACTGGACAGAAAAAAAACCAAACGGAAAGAAAATGCGTTTTGAAATGGAAAAAGTTTTTGATGTAAAAAGAAGGCTTGGAACTTGGAGTAAAAGAAATACTTCTTTTTATAAAAGCAATGATGAAAACACAGGAACTTTCGATCCTTCACAATACAATAATTAAAAATTTAGAGAAATGTCAGAAAATAAAAAACCGAACACACGAAAAAAAACAACAAATCCACAAATGTTTGATATTGGAAGATTACCATCACAAAATATTGAATTGGAAGTTGCAGTCATTGGTGCAATTATGTTAGAAAAACAAGCAATGTTTCTTGTTAAAAACATATTAAGACCTGAAATGTTTTATAAAGAATCACATCAAAAAATATTTTCAGCTTGTATTAAACTTGAAGAAAAGTCAGAACCAATTGACATAATGACTGTTTCTACACAATTACAAAAAGATGGTGAACTTGAATTAATTGGTGGTCCTTATTATATTTCACAATTAACAAACAAAATAGCAAGTGCAGCAAATATTGAAAGTCATTCAATGTTATTATTAGAACATTACATCAAACGTGAACATGTAAGAATTGGAAGTGAACTTATTACACAAGGTTATGATGAAACAATAGATATAATGGAAACTAATGAAGAAATAGCAAAATATGCAAATGAACTTCTTAATATTATTGAACCAAACACACAAAAAAGCAATGTTGATTTAATTCGTGAAGTGATGAAGCAAATGGAGTTTGCAAAAAAACACGATGGAATAAATGGTGTTAAATCAGGATTTTCAAAGCACGATGAAATCACAAACGGGTGGCAACCATCAGATTTGATTTATATTGCAGCACGGCCATCAATGGGAAAAACTGCTTATGTATTAACACAGGCACGACATATTGCTTGTGAAGAAAAAAAAGATGTTGCGTTTTTTAGTTTAGAAATGAAAGGGCCTAAACTGATGCAAAGAATGATTTCTGCAGAAATACAAATGAAGTTAGAAAAGATTCAAAAAGGAAATTTAGATGCAAATGAATGGACATATTTCAATGGCGCAATAAAAAGATTAGAAACTGATAAACTTCACATCTTTGATAATATAAAATCAATTCAAGGAATAAAGTCAAAATGTATTGAATTACATTTAAAAGGTAAATTAGATATTATAATGATTGATTATTTACAATTAATTGAACATCCATCATTTCAAGGAAATCGTGAAGGTGAAGTTTCAAAAATATCAAGGATGCTTAAATTGTTAGCAATGGAATTAAACGTTCCAATTGTATGTTTATCACAGTTGTCAAGGAAAGTTGAAGAAAGGACATCAAAACGACCACAATTGTCAGATTTACGTGATTCAGGATCAATTGAACAAGATGCAGACGTTGTTGAATTTTTGATGCGACCTGCATACTACAAAATGAATAATTCACCTGAAGATTTAGCATTGATTTTAATACAAAAACACAGAAACGGTTCATTAGCAACTTTGGAATTGACTTTTACTGGTGATTATGTTGAATTTTCAGATAGGGAAGCAAAACCATTTAGTCCATCAAATAAAGTTCAGAATGTTGAGCAAGATGAAGATGAAGATGGAACTCCTTTTTAATGTTTGCTAACACCAAAGTAGTTTGCGTTTTAATGCAAATTACTGGCTGTTATCAAACGTATGACGGAGCGAGGAACGAGTGAGTAATATGTTAAACGAAAAATTATGAAAGAATTATTAGTTGGAACAGATTTTAGTGGAATAGGATCACCGGAACAAGCATTAAAGAATTTAGAAATAAAACACAAGGTTGAATTTGCTTGTGACATTGATAAGTATGCAAAACAGACATATTTAGCTAATCATCATTGTAAAAAGTTTTATGATGATATTACAACAAGGAATCATTCGGAAGTGCCACAGTTAGATTTATATGTTGGTGGGTTTCCTTGTCAAGCGTTTAGTTTAGCAGGTAATCGAAAGGGATTTGAAGAAGCAAGAGGAACATTGTTTTTTAATATGGCAGAATTTATAAAGATTAACCAACCTAAAACTTTTATACTGGAGAACGTGAAAGGATTATTAAGTCATGACAATGGTAAAACATTTCAAACGATTATATCAATACTTTCAGATGGTGGTGGAACAGTAAACGGACAACATTCAATTCCTTATTTCGATGATGGATTAGGCTATCATATTTATTACCAGGTATTAAATACAAAAGAACATGGTATTCCTCAAAATAGAGAAAGGATTTTCATTGTAGGATTTAAAGATTATCGGGAATTTAGATTTCCAATAAAAGAACCATTAAACCTGAGATTAAAAGATTTATTGCAAGATAATCCAAGTAATAAACACACTGTTAGTGATAAGGGATTTAAACACATTACTAATGAACAGCGGTTAAAAAAGAAGTTTACTCAAATAGATGGCAATATTAGTTTATGTTTAACATCTCAACAGAACTGGACAGGGAATTACATCTCAGTTCCTGAAAAGTATTATTTGAGTGATAAAATGTTAAACTGTTTAATAAATCATAAATCAGAAAAATTCACAGTAACAACGCCTTTAATTAATGAAACAGAAACTGCCAGAACATTAAGAACAGAAATGGCTAAAATGGGAAGACAAGACAATTTCATTAAAGTTGGATATATTAATCAAGATACACAAGCAAGTAAAGTGTTTAGTGAAGAAGGAACAAGTCCAACTTTGTCTTCTGGAACACATGGATATGCAAATGGATATGTTCAAGTAAACTCAGCAACTAAAAAAGGTTATGAAGAAGCAAAAGAGGGAGATTCAATTAATTTTTCTGTTCCCAATTCAAAAACAAGACGTGGGAGGGTTGGTAAAGGAGTTTCACAAACTTTAGATACTGCTTGTAATCAAGCTGTAATAACAGATAAAATAAGAAGATTAACTCCTTTGGAATGTTTCAGACTTCAAGGCTTTCCTGATTCATTTGTTAAGCCTTGTTCGGATAGTCAGACTTATAAACAAGCAGGTAATTCTATTACTGTTAATGTAATTCAAAAAATAATTAAAAACATATACAATGAAAGAACAATTTGATAGTAATGAAGAAATGTATTTTTTTTGGTGGTTATTAGAACTAAAGGAAAAAGGATTTATTAAAGAAATAGAATTGCAACCAACAGCATTTCCATTGTCCAGTTCAATTAGTTGTGAATATGAGCAACAGATGAAAACAAAAAGTAAAATTGTAAGTGAAGAAATAATGAAGGGCCACGTTTACACAACAGACGTTTTTGTTATTTGGAATAAAAATGCAATTGATAAATTCACGACATTGATTGATTCAGGAATAAGGAAAAAGGAAAGGTCATCACTTCAATTTATTATTTCGCAAGAAAAAGGGGGTGTGATTTATTCTTTTATTGAAGTAAAGCCATCATTTGATCAAAACAACATGACAAGATTAGCAGTAATTAATCAAAAGTGGGTTTGGGAAAAATTCAAGACTTATGTGAATATTGTAATACCTGAAAAGCATTTTAATAAAACATTTACTCCAGGAAGGTATTTTTTCACAAACAAATCAAAAGTACCAAGAACGATAAAGTATAAAAGCGTTTTGACTTTATCAGAGTTTTTAAAGTCAAAAAATATTTTGGAAGGATTTGAAGAAAAAGATGATAATGCATTAAATCAATTATTTTAATGAAAGTAACAGATAAAATAACTATAACAAACGAGGACAATATGCTTTTAATGGCACGTTATCCTGATAACTATTTTGATTTGGCTATTGTTGATCCTCCTTATGGATATGGTAACAAAGAAACAACTATATTAAACTTTAGAATGGAGAAGCAAAAAAAAGATTGGAATATCGCACCAAATGAAGATTATTTTAAAGAGTTGTTTAGGGTTTCAAAAAACCAAATCATTTGGGGGGGTAATTACTTTCCATTTATTTGGGGGTTTGGTGGTAGATGTTTTATTTATTGGCACAAAGGTAATCCAGTTCCTAATTTTGCAGATGGCGAATTAGCTTGGACTTCTTTTGATAAAAATGCTCAAACTTTTGATTATAGATATTATGGTAATTTACAAGGAAATACATCAGCAGAAAAGAAGCATCACCCAACACAAAAGCCAGTAAGATTATACGAATGGCTTTTAGATAACTACGCTAAAGAAGGAGATAAGATACTCGATACACATTTAGGAAGCGGCAGCATTGCAATAGCTTGTCATAATAGAAAGTTTGAATTAGTGGCTTGTGAATTGGATAAAGAGTATTACGATAACGCAATTAAAAGAATTGAACAACATATTGCACAATTAACATTGTTTTAATATATTTGACTATTAATTAGAGAAATGAAAAACATCACTAAAATAAATTGCTAGACGAATTAGAGGGTTTCTGTAAATCAAATGACAGAGGGCAATTATTAATTTACAACAAAGGG
>Ga0210003_1000925_pt1 | contig 26121 bp, 22 predicted proteins | sample LantaG_FD_182804 | JGI IMG/M metagenome (GOLD analysis project Ga0210003, IMG submission 182804) | Deep subsurface microbial communities from Baltic Sea to uncover new lineages of life (NeLLi) - Landsort_02402 metaG (SPAdes) (version 2) | ecosystem: Environmental > Aquatic > Marine > Oceanic >... | reverse complement strand
CCCTCCTTCCGCCCTCTCCCTCCCTCCCTCCCTCCCCCAAACCGGACCATACAGCTCACCGAAAAGGACGTCATCCTTGGCGGCGTCCTCGGCCGGGGGGCCTCCTCCGTCGTCCACTCCGGCACGATAGCCTCGACGGGGGAGAAGGTCGCCGTCAAGAGGCTGCGCGCCGCCGACGGCGCGACCGCGAGGAGCATCGTCAACGAGCTCTGCGCCCTGGCCCCTCGGAGCAGCTCTGTTTCTTTTTCTTCTTCTGCTTCTTCTTCTTCTTCTGCTGATGCTGCTGCCGTTCCTTCTTCCTCTTCTTCCTCGTCTGGTTTAGTCGAGCTCCGAGGGGCCTACGCCGAGGCCGGCGGGGCCAGGCTCGCTGTCGTGCTGGAGCTGATGCCCGGCGGCTCGCTCGCGGACGCGATAGCGAGGAGGGGCGCTGCCGTCAGGCGGAGGGCCAGGAGGAAGGGGAGGGAGGCCGAGAAGGAGAGGAGGAGGAGGAAGCGGGTCGAGGAGGAAGGGAGAGGGGAAGGAGAGGCGTCGTTGTCGCCTCCGTCCCCGCAGCAGCGGCCGCAGCGGCCCTCCTCCTCCGTCCCCCTCGGCCTCCCCGAGCGCGCCGTCGCGCGCGTCGCCTTGGGGGCCCTCACGGGCCTGGCCCGCATCCGCGAGCTGGGGCTCGTGCACAGGGACGTCAAGCCCGCCAACATCCTGCTCGACGGCGACGTCGTGGCGCTGTGCGAGAGGCTGGAGGAGCAGGAGGAGGAGAGGCGGAGGGAGAGGGGGGCCGGCGGGGGCGCCGAGAGCGACGCCTCGGACGCCTCGGACGCCGCCGCCGCCGCCGCCGAAGGAGCCGCCGACGACCCCTTCTCCTCCCTCAACGCCAAGGTCGCCGACTTCGGCCTCGCCTCCGCCGGCGCCGCCGGGGGCGGAGCGGCATGCGACGGCTCCATCGCGGCCTGCACCACCTTCGTCGGGACGGTGACCTACATGTCCCCGGAGAGGGCGACGAGCGGGGGAGGGAGCCCAGACGGCGACGGCGGCGGCGGCGGCGGCGAGAGCGGCGGCGGCGGAGCCGCAAAAGGCAGGAAGCAAAAGGCTGCCGGCTACTCAGCCCCGGCCGACGTCTGGGCCCTCGGGCTGACGCTGATGGAGGCAGCGACCGGGATCTACCCCTACGCCCTCGTGGGAGGAGGAGGAGGGGGAGGAGGAGGAGGAGGCGGGAGGGGACAGGCCGACGACGAGGCCACCTTCGACTCCAACCCGGCCGCCGCCGCCGCTCGCGCGATCGCCGCCGCGGGTCCCTTGGCCCTCCTGATGCAGGTCGTCACCGACCCCGCCCCGGTCCTTCCCCTCGGCGGCGCCGGATTCACGCCGGGGTTCGCCGATTTCCTGGCCAGGTGCCTGCAGAAGGACCCGCGCAGGAGGGCGACGGCGAGGGAGCTGCTGTCGCACCCGTGGGTCGTCTCTGGCGGGCGGGGGAGGAGGGCTGGGGTCGCTCCCTCTCTCTCGTCTTCTCCTCGGCGGCTTCCTGCTCCTGCTGCCGCCGCCGCTGCCGCCCCGGCTGCTCCTCCTGCTGCCCCTGCCCCTCTCCGCCTCCCTTCGGCCTCCTTCTCCTCGTCCTCGCCTTCCGGTTCCGCTCCTCCGTCGCCCGCCGCCGCCGCCGCCGGCGCCGCTTCCTCTCCTCGAGGCGCCCGTGGGGCCTCTGCCTCCCCTCCCCCGCGGCCTCCTTCAGCAGCTGCCTGCTTCTCCTCGCCGGAGCGCGCGAGCTCCCCTCCGACGCTGCCGAGGAGCGGAGGCGGCGAGGGTGGAGGCGGAGGAGGCGTCGGAGCCCGAGCGAGGGCGCCGACGGCGCAGGCTCCTCCTCTCCTCCCGCCCCCGTTCCCGCTTGCCTCCTCCGCGACCGCGGCCGACGCCCGCGCCCTGGCCCTCGCGACCGTGCGGGCCCGCTTCTCCTCCTCTCTGACGGCGGCGGCGGCGGCCCCGGGCGCGAGGCGGGCGGCGCTGGCCCCGCTCTACGACCGGGGGGTCACCCTCAGGCTCGAGGGCAGGCCCGCCGTGCTCCGCGGGGCCAGGGCGGCGCTGGACGCCTGGGACGCGGAGAGTTCCGGGAGGGAGAGCCTGGGGGCGAGCGGGGAGGCGGAGGTGATCGGGGTGGACGTCCTGGCGGTTGGGGGCGTCGCGGCGAGGGAGGCGCTGTCGGAGGCGGAGGCGGCGGCAGAGGAGAGAGAGGGGGGGGAGGAGGAGGACAGCGGCGGCGGCAGGGGCAACAGGGGCGGCGCCGCCGCCGCCGCCGCCGCCGCCACTGCTCCGACGACCGCAAGAAGCTGCTGCTACCTCATCCACGTCACGGGGACCGTCCCCGGCCCCGCCCTCGGGCCCTTTGCTGCTGCAGCAGCAGCAGCTGCTGCAGCTGCAGCTAGCGCCGGCGGAGGTGGAGGCGCCTTTGCGCCGCAGCGAGGAGGAGGAGGAGGAGGAGGGAGAAGGCTCGCCTTTGCCGAGGCGCTCGTCGCCGTCTGCTCCGGGAAAGCAAGCGGGAGCGGAGGAGGAGTTGCTGCTCCTGCTGCTGCTGCTGCTGCTGTGAGCGACGTCCCGGCATCGTCGTCGTCTCTGCCATTTGGAGGGCTCAGGATCACGTCGCACACGTTCCGGACGCTGCGGTGAAGATGGACGGACGAGGAGAAAGAAAGAAAGAGAGAGAGGTCCTCAGGAGGTTTTGCCTTTTTTTGTATCTTTTGCCACAATCCACGCTTTTTTCGAAGTCCAGCTGAGTCTATTCGCTTCTCTTTCCGAAACTACGAGAGGCGCTGATCTCTCGTTGTCGTCGTCGTCGCTCTCTCACGCTAGCCCCCCCCCCTCCCTCCGGGTCTCGAATCCTCCAATCCAAAGGAGAAGGAAAAACTAGAACTTTCAACCAATTCTAGCCATGCTCGCATCGGCCGTCGTCGCTCCTCGCCCGGCGGCATCGCCCCGCGCCATCTCGTCCTCCTCCTCGCCGTCGTTGTCGTTGTCGCGCCGCTCTCTTCGACCGGTGAGCGCGCAGATCGCGACGCGCCCCCTGATCCGCGTGCAGGGCCACATGAAGAAGACTGCGCAGCCCTCTTCCGTCGCCGCTGCTGCGGCATCTTCCGGCGGCGGCGGCGAATCGACCACCACCTCTGTCGCCCCTGTTTCTTCCCTCGCCGACGCCAAGCCCTTCCCCGTCGCCGAGGAGGCCACCCTCTCCCTCCTCCCGGCCACGTCCCCCTGCGTCTACGCCGTCTGCGACGCCACGGGAGCTGTCCAGTACGTCGGGATGTCCCGCCGCCTCCCCGCGACCGTCGCCTGTCACGCCGCCTCGGTCAAGCCTTCGACAAGGGCCTCGAGCGTGAAGTTCGCCGCCCTGCCCGCCGCGGCCACGAGAGAAGAGCTGACCGACGCGTGGAGGTCGTGGGTCCAGCAGGTGGTCGATGACTCCGGGGCTCCCCCTCCCGGAAACCTCCCGGACCAGCAGGCGACGTGGGCCCCCAAGGCGCGGGCCGCTGCCGCGCCTCCCCCAGAAATCAAGCTCACCCCCGGGAAAGGCGTCCAGGACTTGACGGTCCCCGTGGAGACGCTGATCGCGCAGGTCGTGGCGGACCACCACGTCGTGGCGTTCGTGAAAGGGACGAGGAGGGAGCCGCAGTGCGGGTTCTCGCACTCGGTGCTGACGATGCTGACCGCGGCGTGCTCGAAGAGTTCTTTAAACTTTCAGGTCGTCAACGTGCTCGACGAGCAGTTCAACCCGGGGCTCAGGGACGCGATCAAGGCCTTCTCGCAGTGGCCGACGATCCCGCAGGTTTATATTGGAGGGGAGTTTGTTGGAGGGGCGGACATTCTGGCGGAACTGGCGTCGAACGGGGAGCTGGCCAAGATGGTTGCGTTGGGGAAGAAGTGAGTGAGTGAGAGAGCGGGAGGGAGAGAGAGAAAAGGGGCTGCTTTTTTTCTGTTTCTTCCTTCGGTTTCTTCCTTCTCCAAACGAAAACAAAAAAACGTCACTTCTTGTAACGAGGAAACGGAGAAAAAACGGTTCTTAGTGGGAGTCCTTTTCTTTTTACTAGTAGTTTCGGCAACGTAAAGGGTTTCATCTCTCGATGGGCACCAGGAGTCACAAAAGCAAAACCGTCGCTCCCTCCCCCCTTGCGCACGCGTACCTCTCCCAATTCGCCGCAACAGCAGCCTCCGCCTTCGCCAAGCTCTCGAGCCCTCCCCTCTCGGCCCGTCCAGAAAAAAAACCATGGCTGCGATGAAAACCTCCCCGCTCTCTCGGTCGTCGTCGACGTCGAGCAATAGCCGAATTGCAGCATGCGGCCGCGCCCCTTCTGCCGCTTACCGTGCCGCGTCCGTGAGGAGGGTTTGTTTCTTTAGAAGTAAACAGAGAGTGAGCGAGAGTTTTGATGGAGATATTGACTTTGTTTGTATTGGGGTCGCTGTTTTGGGGAAAGGCAAGCATGGACTTTTTTCTTTTTTCCCTTCTCTTTTCCTCAAACAAGAAGTAAAAAAAGACAGAAAGCGAGGGAGCAGCGGATGAAAGGGGAGCGGGAATAGAGCTAAGCTAATCCCCTCCCTCTTTAGTGTCACGCAATCGCCTCCTCCAAGTTTTATTGGTTTTTTATTTTAAATCACGAGGAAAGGCGGGGGAAAAGGTGTGGAAAGAAAATCACGATTTTGTTTCTTTTAAGTTTTTCTCTTCGAGGAAGGAAAGAAGCGACAATGAGGGAGAAAGGAGAGAGAGCAGCCTCCCTCCTCTGATCTTTTTTCCGTTTTAAGGCGCCGCGGGCGTCAGCTGAGTGCAGGTCCCGGCCGCCGAGGGCAGACCCCCGTTGACTCCGTTCAGGCAGAACGCGACCGAGTCGAACCCTTTCCCGGGGGGATCAGCGTCAAGTTGAAGGGCGAGATGATGACCTCCGTCGAGGTCGGCATGATGACGCCGCCGACGCCCGTCGCGGTGAAGCCGTTGCCCGTGAAGAGCTCGTTGAGGTTGCCCATGTTGCTCTGGATGAACAGCGCGCGGGTCAGCAGCGCCTGCTTCTCGACGGTCGGGGCCGCGGTGGCGAGGAGCTCCTGGTACTTCTGTACGGTGGCGATGGGGCCCTTCAGCGTTGCTCGCGTGGAGGGCGGATAGCACGTCTCGGCGTCGACCCTCTTGCCGGCGTAGACGAGGCTGGGGAAGCACGACGAAGGCGCCAAGACCGACTGCGCGAAGGAGCACTGGGCGCCGCAGCCGGTGAGGTCCGCGAAGGTGGTGTTGCAGATCATGTCCATGGCGGCCTGCGGGATCTGGAGGTTGCAGCTGAGTTTTTTTGTGTGTTGAAAGAAACCGAGGAGGGAGGGTCGAGTGCAAGTTTTTTCTTTTTGAGCAAAAAACGAGGAAAATAAAAATGAAGAAAAAAAGCATCTCTTTTCTCTGCCTTTCCCTCTTCTCCCACTTTTTATACTCACGCCGCGAACTCGATCTCGAACATGTTTTTCATGTTTGGTCAGAAGGCCTGGAGGCCGACGGTGTTCAGCGTGATGTTGTATTTCTTTTTTGTTTTCCAGTTTTTGTTTGGGGGGAAGGAAAAAACAAGAGACGAAGCAACGCGATGCTCACGACACGGAAATTGACCAGGAAACAGAGAGCGTTTTTATTTACAGTGCCCTCTTCAAGATGGACAATTTCCTTTGGGTAACCTAAGGGAAAAGGGGGCAGTGGGAGTGAAGTTAGCGTTTTGTTTGTCAAAATGAATGGGAGAGAAAGAGAGAGGGAGGGAGGGAGGTGTTGCGAGTAGTGAAGGGTGAGCGGGTGACAGAAGGAAAAGAAAGAATAGAACGACGACGACGCCAGGCGGAAGACCCCCCACCCACCCAAAAAAAAAGAAACCCTTCCTTACCAGTTCCGGGTTGGCCGCGTTCCTCGGGGGGGACTGTCCGGCCTGCAGGAGGCTGCGGCGCTTCTTGCCCATGGCCTGCGGGGTCATCGGGATGCAGCCGACGTCGACGGAAGTCGCAACTGAGGTCGATTGTTTTTCGAAAAGAATCGAGAAAAGAGAGTTTCGGTGAGGAAAAGAAGCCTTACTTCTCCTTTCTCTCCAAAAAAGAAAACCAAAAGGCTTCACACATCTTACCGTATCCGGCCGGGAACAGCGAGATCGCCTCCCCACCCGCGAAACCACACGTGTAGACTTTGGGCTTCGAATCCAGGGTGTCCCGGACGTGGAAGACGAAGCGCCCTACGAGGGGAAGGTCCTTGTCGACCGCCATCTCGAGCTTCGTGACAAACTTCCCGGCAGTCGGGATCACGACGCGCTGGCCTCCGGCCGTGCAGGCGATTTTGGAGGCCTGCTGGAGTTTTGTCACGATGCCCGTCGAAGGGTCGATGAAGCAGGTGATGTTGGCGACGGCAGCAATGACGGCACCTCCGCCAAAGGAAGGAACGGCGGAGGTGGTCGTGAAGGCGTAGCCTTTTGTTGAGATGGTTGAGAGTGGAGAAGGAAGGCGAAGAAGAAAGGGAAGTGCGTGAGAAGGACAGGTGGTGCGGAAGAGATTCCGGAGATGAGGAGATGGAGGCGAGAAATCGCGAGGGAAAAAACCGGAGAAACAGGGACGAAACACGAAGCGAAAGAAGCAAGTTCAACGCCGAGCGCCGCCGACGACGCCGGGGGAGGTCACAGGGGAAAAAAAAAGCTCTCTTCCCTCTTTCATCATTTTCTCTTTCCTCACCTTGCTTCAGGAGGCTCTCAAACTGGAGCCTCCTGTACGTGTAGGTCGCCAGCGCCTTGACCTGCGTGCCGTTGGTCGGGTTGTAGGCGATGGTCCTGTTCAAGAACCAGTACGCGCGAGCCAAGGTCTTGGAGGCGTTTTTCGCCGACCGCACCGAACCGGCGGCGCCCGAGGCCGCGGTGACGGCCTGGTTGACGACCTGTGACGGCTGCGAGTTGATTGCGGCCACTTTCGAGGCGTTGAAGCGGTTGATGAGCTGTTAGTTGGTCGATTGATTGTTTGACGATTGTAATGATGATGGTGACGAGAGTGCGCGAGTAGCGCGCGGGTTTGGAGAGGGGAGAGAGAGGGGCAGAAGGGGCGCGCGCGCAAGAGAGCAAAGAAGAGCAGAGCGAAAGAAGAAGAAGAAAATTCGAAAAAAAACTCGCCAGCGTCTTGTTGACGTTGAGCACGTTGAGCTTTCCGAGGACGGTCGACGACTGCGGTTTGTTGTTTTTGGTACGTTGTAGTTGTTTTCAGTGAGTGACGTCTTTAGGTTTCAGTGAGCGACGTCTTTAGGTTTCAGGAGCGGAGCGAGCGGCGGGGAGGTCAATGGCGAGGGAAGAAAGAAGGAAAGGAGTATCTTTTCTTTCTTTCCGAGGTTGCTCGTCGCTCGACGATGTACTCTCGTCGACGATGCTTCGGTGCGTGCAGCCTTCTTCCCGCATTTCTCCCCTTTCCGCCGAGCAATTCTTAAAACAAACGCCCTCGACGCCTCCCTCGTATACAGACAATCCACAAAGGCGCAAAGGAGGAGGATATTAAGCAAGGCGCGAGGAGCGACGCGAGGGCGAGCAGCGGAAATGACTCACGTTTTTAGTCGTCGGCGTCGCCGCTGCGACGGCGCAGGCGCTCAAAATCAGCGCCGCGCAAACGGCCAGCACCGCGGCCACGCGCCTCCACGTAGGGGAGAGCATGGCAGCGTCGCTTCCGCGGAGAGTCGTGTGTCGGGAGACGGGTTTACTTTCTTCTCTCTGCCCTCCTGCGAGCGCACGAGAGACTGGAATGGCAGTTGTCTGTTCGGAGATTGATTTCGAAAAAAAAAGAATGGCGACTAGCAGGCTAGTCGCCCTTTTTCTTTCTTCTTCTTCTTCTTCTTCCCTTCCTCTCTTCTTCTTCCTTCTTCTGCTTCAACCCCGAGACGTCTGTACCGCCCCCCCCTCAGCGATTGAGAGGGACTGTGAAAGTCCGTCTCGTTGAGCAAGCGAGCAAGAGCAAGCGAGCGAGAGTAAGAGCGGAGCTCCTCGACCTCTCTCCACCCGGAGGAGAAAAGAGGCGACAGGAGGTGGAGAAGAAGAGAAGAAGACGAGAGAGCAAATGAGGCGAGAAGCAGAAAGTGAAAGTGAAGACGAAGTTTCGCTCTTGGGCAGAGCTCGAGCATGAAGTTTCAAAGTTGGTCAGGCAATAACCAGAGGTGGTTGGTCGAGGTGGAAAGAGAGAGGCGAGCGAGGAGGAGCTTTTTTTGAAAAAAGAGATAGGGAAAAAAAAAGAAAGGGTTTCATCTCCCCATGGGCACCAGGAGTCACAAAAGCAAAACCGTCGCTCCCTCCCCCTTGCGCACGCGCCCTCTCCTAATTCGCCGCAACAGCAGCCTCCGCCTTCGCCAAGCTCTCGATCCCTCCCCTCTCGGCCCGTCCCGAAAAAAAAACCATGGCCTTTGCGATGAAAACCTCTTCGCTCTCTCGGTCGTCGTCGACGTCGAGCAACAGCCGAATCGCAGCATGCGGCCGCGACCCTTCCGCCGCTCGCCGCGCCGCGGCCGTGCGCACGTCGTCCTCGGGCCGCCAGCCCGATGAGGAGTTACTCGCCGATGCTTTCGTCTCAAAGCAGGAAAAGAACAACAACAGCGCCACCGCCGCTGCCGCCGTCGCCGCGGGAGCCTCTCTCCTGCTCAATGCCGGCGCCGCTGTCGCGGCGACGCGCGTTCAGTCCGCGACCGGCGCTGCTGTGGACCCCGAGGCCGTCGCAGCGGTCGTCCAGTCCGTGGCCGCGGGCCTCGCCTGGTCGGGCCTGGTGTCCAGCGCGGCCTTCCAGGTCACGTCCGGGGGCAAGCTCCCGGGATTCGAGGGCCTGCTGGCCAAGGGCAAGGAAGCAGCGGTGTCGGCGATGAAGAAAGCGTCTGCCGGCGAATCGATTTCGATTGCTGCTGCTGTTGAGGAGAGGGCCGCGTCGACCGTCGCCGCCGCCGCTGCTGCCTCTTCCTCTGCTGCTGCCCCGGTCGTCAAGGCGGCGATCCAGTCCGCGGCCAAGGTCGTGTCCTCCGCGGTCGAGAAGGCCGCCGCCGCCTCGGCCAAGTCGACCTTTGCCACAGCCTCCTCCTCCTCCGAGCAGAAGAAGGCAGTCGGCTCTGCCTCCGTGCCCAAGGTCGCGCCCGTCGCCGTCGCTTCCTCCTCCTCCTCCTCCTCCTCTTCGCCCGTCGCTCTGACGGCCAAGCTCACCGCGGTCATCAAGGCCGAGCCCCTGCCCCCTCGCGGGCCCAAGCCTGCCCCTCTTGAGTACGTCGACCCCGCCGCCGCGAAAAAGGGCGCGTTGGCGGCCGTCGACGTCGCCGAGGCTGCTGCTCCCGCTGCCGCTCCCGCCGCTGTCGTCGAGGCCGCCGCCGTCGCCTCCTACGCCGCCGCCGTCGCCGTCGCCGCCCCGCCGCCGCAGCAGGACGCCGCAAAGTACGAGGCGACGATCGCCAAGGTCAGGAAGGAGGCCGCGGCCCGCGCCAAGGCCGACGAGCAGGCCCTGGCCCGCCGCTCGGCGGCCCTGCAGGGCGCGCTCGCCGAGCTGTCCGCCGCGGCCGGCGCCGCCGCTGCCACGGGCGCCGCGCTCGCGACCGAGGCCGAGGCGGCCGTCGCCAAGGCCGAGGAGGCGAAGGGGGCCTCCTGGTGGGCGCAGCTCGTCGCGTGGGTTCGCGAGGTGTTTGCTGCCGTCGTCGCGGTCATCGTGGCCAAGTTTGGCGGAGGCTCGGGCGCTGCGACTGCTTAGAGAGAGAGAGAGAGAGAGAGAGGAAGAGAGAGAGAAAACGAACGACGACCGAAAAGAAAGAAAGACGATGAAAAAAACAATAAACTAACGCGCGCGCGTTTCCCTCGCCTTGCTTTCCCGCGCGATCAGTAGGAGAGAGAGAGGATGTGAGGACGCGAAAGGTTTGGTTCTGATTTGTTTTCCCGTAAAAAGAAAAATGCAAAACAACGATACGAAAAAAAAAAACAGAAAAAATATCAGAAGATTCTTTCTCAAGTAAGAATAACACGGCTCTCTTGTTTTCTCTCGCGCCCTCGATAGGTAGCGTGCGCGCGCGTGTGTCTCGGAATGAGCGTTTGTTTGTCTGTGCGTGCGTAGAAGTTGTTGCTGCCCAGCAAGAAGAAATTTCCCTCTCTCTCGCTTCTCTCTTTTGCTGTCTCTCTCTCTCTCTCTCGTTCACTGTCGCTTTCGACCTCTCATACTGTCTCTGCTCTCTCACTGCCTGTCTCTTCTCAATCTCTTCTCTCTCTCTAACAACAACGTGAAAACGCCAACAACAATTGAAAAAATTCAGAAAAGAATTTGGAAATCAAGAAAAAGGAGAACAGAAAAAAAAAAAAACATTTTTTTGGCAGTCGTTTTTTTGCCCGCTGTTGCCCGCTGCTGCCGGATCTCGACCCCCTTGGGTAACGATCAATGATCTCTCTCCCCCCCCCCCTCTCCCTCGACGGCGATAGTTATCGAACTCGTACGAGACAAGGGAATAAATTGAAAGAAGAAGAAAAGAAAAAGAAGAAGGAAAAAAGAAAAAGAAGAAAGAAAGAAAAATGAGTTTTCTCTCTCCTTCTTCTTTTTCCCCAACCTCTATCGGAAAAAAGTCTCTACCTCTTCTTCCCCGCGGAGGAGGGCCTCCACGTCGTCCTCGCCCTCACAAGCTCGTAGCAGCCCTCGTCGTCGCATCTCCTGAGCTGGTGCACGAACGCCCTCGCGCCGGGAGCGTCGGCGGGGGCCTTTCTGTCGCTGGTCGACGTCCCCTTTTCCCTCGTCGTCGGCGCCGCGAGGCACTCGACCGTCTGCCCGGCCAGGCACTCGCTCTTGTAGTCGATCTCGACCTCGGACAGCGACATCCCGTCGTAGACGTCCGAGGGGACCGTCTCGAGGGCCCAGGCGAGGTAGGTGACGTTGTTTATGTGGCCGTTCATGTCCATGTCCGCCCTGCGGGCGACCTGCTTGGGCCCCTCGATGATGGAAGAGGAGCAGGAGGACGACGACGCTTCGCCGCCGCTGCTGCTGCTGCTGCTGCCGCTTCCGCTGCTGCCGCTGCTCCTCTCCTCCTCTTCTTCCTCCCCTTCCAGGAACGACAGGTCCGGGATCTTCAGCCGCGCCTGCGGCCCAGGCACCGATTCCCTCGGCGGCCTGGGCGCCAGCAGGTCCATCTTCGCCTTCATCTCGTCGGGCATCTTGGCCAGCCTTCGCGTCTTCGTGTTGACCATCACCCATGTCGACGTCGCCCGCCCGAGCGGCCTGCCCGACAGCGCGTCGCGCAGCAGCCAGTTCCTCGTCGCCGCCACCCTCCCTTCCTCCTGGAACCACGTCTCGACCTGGACCATGTCCCCCCACCGCGGGTACTCGTCCATCTGGATCTGGATGCGCGTGGCGGCGAAGATCAGGTTGCGCGCGACCATGATAGGGTCGGTCGCGTACCCGGCGTCGGTGCGGCCCCACAGCGCGACGGCATGGTTCCCGGCGACCTCCTGGAGGAGGTTGGCGATCGTGGTGATCGAGGACCCGCGGTCGGGCCCGACCTCGTAGCCTCGGACGCGGTGCTCCTCGATGAACGAGGTGGCCTTGTTGGCGAGGCGGCCTGGGGCGGGACCTGGAGGAAGGGGGAAGAGTTTTGTTTTTGTTGTTTTTGTTTAAAGTTTCGAGAGAGAGAGGGGGGGGGAGAGAAGGTGAGCTTTGTCCGTTCCTTGGTCAAGCCTCTCCTTGAGTTCTCGAGAGCTCCTCGAAAAGCTCGCGACGCCGCGCGGCGAAAGAGAGAGAGAGAGAGAGAGAGAGAGAGAAGAGAAGGGGGCGCTGGCGAAAAAGGGAGAGAGAGTAGAGGGAGAGAGGGCGAACAACGGAGACTGCTGTCCGCGTCTTGGAAGCGCGCCTCGTCCTCCCTTCGTTGAGCAGCGCCCCGCTGCTTCAAGAGAGAGAGAAAAAAAAACTCCCGCTCCTTTTCTCCCTCTTTCCAACATTCGCGATCGACGCCGCCATCTCGCCTTTTTCGTCGAGCCCACAACCCGATTAAGGCACGGTACCTAGCTCTGGGGCGCAATGCGGTAAAAAGCAGAGGTCCTGTGACGCTTGCGAGAGAAAACCGGGCGTCGCCATCTCGAGCTTCGCCGAGGGCCTCGCGTTTTTTTGCCTTGGTTGCCCTCTCTCATCTCCCAAAACCCCATCACCGTACCTGCCAGCACCTCCTGGGCAAACAGCCTGGGCTGCGGTCCCGAGGCGTGCACCGACGTCGCGGAGACGACGTTGGAGCGGACGCTCGCAGCTCCTCCAGCCGAGGAGCTCGTCGACGACGACGAAGAGCTCGAAGGGCTCGCTGTCGTGGTCGTCGTCGCCGCCGATGATGTCGAAACGCCCTTTCTCATCGCCGACGTTTTCCGACGCGGCGCCGCGACCGCTTGTGCGACCATCGTGCCGCGTCGCGCGGGGAGCGGCGCCGCGGCCTTGCCGCTCGTCGTGGCCACGGTCATGAAGCAGCTGTGCGAGCTCGTGCGCGCGAAAGACGCCATCTTGGAGAGAGACAAGAAGAAACGGGTGAAAAAGAGAGCGTCTTGTTTTCTTTGCTCTCTTTTCTCGCGTGGAAGAAAGAGGGAAAGTGGGAGAAAAAGAGAAAGAGAGAGAGAGAGAGAGCGAGAAAACTCCTCGTTCTCTTCATCAACTTCCACCACCTCCGCGACCTCCTCCACCACCGCGACCTCTTGAATCGATTTCCATTGCTCTCTCTTTCTCTCTTTCTCGGCAACACAAAAATCAACCTCTCTCACGAGCAAAAACAAGAACAAGAACAAGGGAAGAAAACCACGAAAACCAAAATCATCATCACCTCTCCCTCTCCCCCCCCCTCTTTCTCTTTTTTTGTTGTTTCTTCAAAACGTTCTCTCTTTTCTCTCTCTCTTTTCTCTCTCTCTCCCCCTCCCCCCCCCCCCCACGCGCCCCACACCCAAAACAACACCAGCTCAGTAGCCCTCCTCCTCTCCCCCGTACCCCTCCTCCTCTCCTCCAGCCCCTCCTCCCCTCCTGCTCAGCACCGCGTTCCACAGCGTGCCCAGGACGGGGGCCAGAAACACCAGCCCGAGCTGGGGCCTGTCGTTGCTCGTCACGCGCAGCGTCAGCCCTCCCGCGCCCTTGTTGTTGAGCGTCGCGTTGGCGGCCACGACGGTGCGCATGGTCGGCTCCCACTGCGTTCCCAGGTTTCCCTGCAGCCCCAGGTCCTTGCGGAAGTTCATGAACGAGCCCCCGACCGTGTACTGCCCGCCAGAGTTGGACGCGAAGGTCAGCTCGGTCGAGCCCGCCGTCGCCGTCTCGCGCCCGCCCCTCGCCGTCGCCGTCGTCATCGCTCCCAGCGTCATCCCGGCGTCGACGGCGCCCTGCAGGACCGCCATCCTGGTGTCCACTTTCGCGCCGTAGGCGATGGGGCCCTGGCCCGTGGGGGCGCCGCCGCCCTCGACGAGCCTCGAGGCGCTCACGCCGATGGCGGCCCGGGCCGAGGGCACGCCCGGGACGTTGGTCTTGGTCTCGGCCCTCGCGGTGTAGAGCATGTCCCGCTGGAAGGTCATCCCCTCGAAGCCGACGGTGGTGGTGACCGTGCCCAGGAGGGGGGCGCGGGGGGGGGCGGGAGCGCCGCCGGGACCGGAGGGGGAGGAAGAGGCGGCAGCAACGTCGTCGTCGTCGTCGACGACGGCAGCGCCGCCCTTCTTCCTCCTCGCCTCCTTGGCCCTCCTGAGCTTTTTCTGCCGCTTCTTCTCCCTCGCGGCGGCGGCCACGGCCTCTTCGAGCAGGATTCCCTCGGCGAGCCTGTGCGTCAGCGTCGCCTCGACCTCGGCGTGGACGGTCGTCTTCTCCTTGTCCTTTTGGAACTGCCCAAAGACGCGGCAGGGCACGCCGTCGATCAGCGCGCTGCGGCGCCGGAGCATCGACGTGCGCTCGGCCTGCACGCCGTCGATGCCGTCGTCGTGGTCGAGCGGCGTCGGCTCGATGAACGGCCTCGTGATCCAGGATCCCGAGTCGTCGGTGTCGCGGTACCTGTACGCGTGTTCCGGCACCTCGTCGAACGACGCGGCCAGCGGCGGCTCGGGCGAGTAGAGCGGGCACGCGCCGCCGGCGCCCTCGCGGCCGAGCTCCTCGCGCCGCTTGTTGACCAGCTCCTTGCGCCTGCGCAGCTCCTCGGAGCGCTGCTCGGAGCTGCGCAGCTTCCTGATGTCGCGCAGGGGCAGCACGTCGGCGTCCTCGTCCGGCTTCGCCACGGGGCTCTTGCCCTTGTTGAGCTTGGAGAGCAGGTGCGGGATCGGGGGCAGGCGCGCGCCGCGCATCATCGCCGCGATCCGCTCCTGCATCGACTCCCCCGCGGCGCCCCCGGCGGCGGCGGCCCCGCCCCGCTTCTTCTTGTCCTCGGCGACGTGCAGCACGTCCTCGGCGTCGGCCAGGAGCTTCGAGGCCAGGCACCACATCACCAGCGAGGGCCTCCAGGCCGCGCCCGAGGGGAGGAGCGCGTCCCCGGTCTCCGGGTCGACGCGGCAGCGGGGGTGGCAGTCGACGAGCGCGGCCGGGTTGAAGAGCCTCCCGTCCCCGGCCGCGGCTCGCACGCCCTGCTGCAGCAGGTGCATCCGGTTCTGGGAGAACGCCTCGTGCGGCAAGGGGGCGCCCGAGGCCCCGTCGGGCGGGGCGGAGGCCGCGTGCGTCAGCACCAGGATGGTGTTGAACCAGACCGCGCGGCCCAGCGCGTCGGAGACGGCCTTGAGCATCGCGGCGTCGGCGGCTCCGCCCCCCCGCGGCGGCGTGTCCATGCGGTCGACGTAGAGGACCATGGTCGGGCGGTGCTTGGCCTGCGCCGCGCGGACGCCCTTGAGCACCCTGAGGTTGTGGCGGATGCCGTCGGGGCCGCGGAGCAGGCCGGGGGTGTCGATGAAGTTGAGGGTGCAGCCGGCGACTTTCCCCGAGGTGATGGAGACCGACTTGGTCGGAGCCGAGGCGGGGGAGGCGACCCCAGCAGCTCCTCCCCCCTCCCCTCCCTCGGCAACGGCGCCCGGCTCCCTCAGCAGGCCCCTGATCATCGACGTCTTGCCCGCCCCGGCGGGGCCCAGCACCAGCACCGTGCAGTTGAGCGGCAGGTCCTCGCCCGCGCCGGCGCCGCCGCCGCGCGCCTCGAGCTGCTCGGCCTCGACGGCGGCGGCCTGCGGGTCGAGCCCTCTCCCGGCCGGCGCGTTGCCCAGTCTGATCCTCTCGGCCATGGCCAGCTTGGAGAGCGTGTTGCGCGCAATCGGGGCTGCGGGAGGCTGCCTCAGGCGCAGGCAGAGGCGGAAGAGCAGCACGACCATCGCGCGGATGCGGGCTCTGAGCGCCGCGGCGTCGGCCGGCTCGTCGGTGGCTTCAAGGGAGGAGGCCGCGGCAGCGGCAGGACCGCCGCCGCCTCCTGCGCCGCCTCCTGCGCCGCCTCCTGTGCCGCCCCCTGCGCCGCCTCCTGCGCCTCCAGCAGCAGCAGCAGTCCCGTTGGCAGCAAGGGCGGAGGCTCCAGAGGCAGGGGCCGCCACCGCGGACTGCGACGCAGAAGAAGCTCCTGCGCCGCTGCCGCCGCCGCTTGCCGCGGGGGTCGAAGCGCCAGCGCCGGCCGAAGGAGCGCCTCCGCTTCCACCGCCTCCGCCACCTCCGCGCGGGGGCAGCGCGCCGAGCCCGCCCGCGGGGCGAGGAGGCAGCGAGCCCAGGCCCCCGGCGGGACGCGGAGGAGCTTGCTCGGAAGAGGAAGGAGCAGCAGAGGCGGAAGAAGCCGGAGCCGGAGCCGGAGCAGCGGGGCGCGGGGGGAGGCCCGTGAGCCCGCCAGCAGGAGCAGCCGCGGCCGCAGGGGCAGCGGCAGGGGCAGCGGCAGCGGCAGCGGCAGCGGTAGCAGCATCAACAGTAGCGGAAGCCTCCTCTCCTGCGGGAGCAGCAGGAGCGGGAGCAGCCCTGCGCGGCAGCCAGGGCAGGGAGCCGCTGGCCCAGGCAGACGTCGCCGGCGCCGCCGCGGCAGCGGCCTCGGCAGCGTCCGCAGCAGGAGCGGCGCCGGAGGAGGAGGATGAAGGGGCGGCGGCAGGGGCAGCAGCAGCAGCAGCAGCACCGGCGGCGGCGGCGTCGGGGGCGGCGGCGCTCTCAGCGCCGGTCACGCGGCGCATCAGCGACGCGACGAGCGACGACGCCGCCGAAGCAGAGGAAGCAGCAGCGGGAGCGGCGGCGGGAGCTCTCTCAGCATCCGAGGCGTTCGCGCTTCCACCTCCGCCCCTCGGAGGCAGCTCGACGCCAGAACCCAGCGTCGCGCGCGCGCGCTCGAAGGCAGCGTCGGCGCGGTCGGGAGAAGACTGAGCCACCGTCGCCGCCGCCGGAGGCAGGGGCGGTGGCGGCGGTGGCGGCGCCGACGCGACAGCCGCGGCGGCGGCGGCAATCTCGGCCGCGCCCCTCTCGACCTCGGCGCGCGCCGCGGCGGCGGCCTCCCTGGAGGCCTCGAGCGCTCCGGAGGCGGCGGCAGCGGCGGACCTCTCCATCTCGGCCTGCCTCTCCTGGACGGCGGCGTCGAGAGCGGCGGAGGCGGAGGAGGGAGACGCGTTGCTCCCTCCCTCGTTGGCGTCGTTGAAAGAGTCCTCGTCGTCTTCGTCGTCTTCGTCGTCCTCGTCGTCAGAGGCGCGGGCAAAGCCGGCCTCTGCCGCAGCGTCATCGACGAGCTGGACGACGTCCTGATAGGGTTGTTGTTTTTTCGTTGGAGTAAGCGTTGCGCGAGGCGTTTTGGGAGAGAGGAAAGAAGGTGAGTTTTTCTTTCATCCTGTCCTTTCCTTGCCGTCGTCGTTGGATAAGAAAAGAGAAGAAGCGAAAGAGAGAGTCCCGAATCTCCAGCTGATGCGCTCTCTCTCTTACCTCGCCTTCGTTGTCAGACCCTTCCGACATGTCGGCGTCGTCGCTGCGTGTAAGAAAGGGGATTGTTGGGTTTGTATAACGGGCGCGAGGGATGAGAAAGAGAGAGAGAGAGTCGATGATGAAGCCGTCGCCATCGCCGACGCAGGTCCTTGTTGTCGTCCCGTTTTTTGGGCAACGCATTTCGCCGATTCGTGCGCCCTCTGCTCGCTTTCTTCCAAAAAAATACGAACCTGTCGTCGTAAATCACCCTCTCGGGAGCAGGCGCCGGGGCGGAGGCACCTGTTTATTTGTTTTGTAAGTGGAAGAGAGGGAGAGAGAGATGGAGGGCGTGAGGTGTCGTTGGTTTTTAGAGTTCTTTGGCCAGCGAATCGTCCCGTCGGCGGCTGTTGTTCAGTGCTTTCTCTCTCTTTTTCCGTCGCTTTCGCCCCTCCTTCATCTCCTCACCGAATCCCGTCAGGCGAGCCAGCGTCTCCATCTTTGCTTGGTTTGAATGCGCGGAAAAGAAAAGAAAAGGAAACAAAGAGTACGGAGAGCCGAGAGAGGCAATCCAAAAAAAGGGGCCGTCGATAGTGGGCAAGAAAGTTTTTTTTCTTTCCTTTTTTTTTTTTCCTTTCCCTTTCGAAACTCTCATTTTTCCTCTTGCTTCCCTCCTCTCTTCGAACGTCTCAGGCTGAGAGAGACCAGAGCGAGAGACACTCTTTGTTTCAGAATAAAACCGTTTCGCCATGGTCGCCAAGAAGCGCACCAAGCTCGTCGACACGCGGAAGCCGACGCACTCGCTTGATGCCGCCAGGCCGAGCAAGGGGGCCAAGGGAGGGCGAGATGCGGCGACGGTAAGATTTTAGTTTTGGAGTTGTGTTTCTCTCGTCCGAAGCCTCTTCTTGAAGCCTCTGGGGCCGGCTTCATGGAAGAGCCGGGCGACGAGATCTGTCGCAGAATGTGACAATCGCTCATCGGGACAGGCAGAAAGAGAAAGAAAGGAGGCGACGGCCTCCGATTGAAAAAGAAAGGCATTGAAAACAAAAAAACATCGGCGGCTAGAAGAGGCAGCGCCGCCTGCTGCCGCGGCGGCTCGGGCTTCTTTCTTTCTTTTCCTTTCTTCTCTTCTTTCTCTCTTTCTTCGACCTCACCCCTCCCTCCAAAACAACAACCCCCCCCTCCCCTCCCCCCTCCAAAAAAACAAATAAATTAAAAAAACAGGTCCGGCGCCTCAAGATGTACTCCAAGAGGGCCAAGCGCAACTCCAAGGGCCAGGTCGTCCACGAGGACTTCCAGTCGAAAGACCTCCCCTCGACGCGCATCCAGCCCGACCGCCGCTGGTTCGGCAACACGCGCGTCGTCGGCCAGCGGCAGCTCGAGCAGTTCCGCGACGAGATGGCCAGCAAGGTCGACGACGCGTACACGGTGCTGCTGCGGCAGAAGAAGCTGCCGCTGAGCCTGCTGCAGGAGGACGGAGGAGAGGGCGGCGAAGGAGGAAGCAGCAAGAGCCAGAAGAAAACATTCGACGGCGCGAGGACGGGCCTGCTGACCGCGGCGCCGTTCGCCGCGACGTTCGGGTCGAAGGCGACGCGCAAGAGGCCCAAGCTGGCCGCGGAGACGTACGGGGACATGGCCAAGTCCGCCGCGGCGGGGAGGGCCGCCGCGACGACGGTCGGCGACGCTGCTGCTCCGGCGACGCCCGGAGGTGATGGCGATGACGGCGGCGGCGACGAGCTTGCTGCTACTCTCCCTTCTTCTTCGACCGCTGCTGCCGCCCTCTTTGGCGACGACGACAACGACCGGCAGCAGCAGCAGAAGCAGCCTCGCTACCCCTCCTCGACCGCCGCCGGTCCTAAACTCCTCAAGGACGCGCTCTTCGACAAGGGCCAGTCGAAGCGCATCTGGGGCGAGCTCTACAAGGTCCTCGACTCGAGCGACGTCGTCGTGCAGGTCCTCGACGCGCGGGACCCGCAGGGCACGAGGTGCGCGTTCCTGGAGCAGCACCTGCGGCGGAACGCAAGGCACAAGCACCTGCTCTTACTGCTGAACAAGTGCGATCTGGTACGTCGTGTGGGGGGAGAGAGAGAGTTTCTTCTGTTGGTTTGGGTGTCGAGTTTTTTTTTTTTGTGTGTGGGGGGCGGCGGCGGGCTCGCTTGCTTGCCAGCGGAAAAAACGGGAAAACACAGGAGGGGAAACTTTTTTTTGCTTTTTTTTGCTTCTTCTTCTCGTTCGAAAAAATCAATCTCGAGGCCGGTGACGATCAACAATTTGTCCGTACCATCCGATTCTGGGAGGGGGGGGAGTGATCCTTTCCCCTCCTTTGTGGGGATATATTCTCAGTGAATCTCGTTAGACCGAGGCCTCGAGCTTGTTTTTGTTTTTCGAAGGAACGCGAAAGCGTTGTCTCGAAACTCTTTCGCCGCCGTCTTCCTCCTCCCCTCTCTCCTCCATCTTCTTCTCTCTCACTCAGCAAGAGCTCGAGCCATGGACAGAAGAGAAGGCGAGAGAGAGGAGAGGGAAGAGGGAGGAATGAAAATTCTCGCTCGAGGGTTTTTTTGAATTCTTCTTGAGCTTGAAGTCGCCAACTTTGTTGCCAACCCTAGCCCCAACTCACCTCTCTTCAAAATTTTTTTTTCCCCTCAGGTCCCCGCCTGGGTCACCCGCAAGTGGCTCGCCGTGCTCTCCAAGGACTACCCGACGCTGGCCTTCCACGCCTCGATCACCAACCCTTTCGGGAAGGGCTCGCTCCTGGGCCTGCTCCGGCAGCTCGCCCGCCTGCGCTCGGACAAGAAGTACATCTCGGTCGGCTTTGTCGGCTACCCAAACGTCGGCAAGTCTTCCGTGATCAACACGCTGCGCACCAAAAAGGTCTGCAACGTCGGGCCCGTCCCAGGGGAGACCAAGGTCTGGCAGTACATCACGCTGACCAAGCGCGTGTTCCTGATTGACTGCCCCGGGGTCGTCTACAACCGCACGCAGGACACCGCGACCGACGCGGTGCTCAAGGGTGTCGTCCGCGTCGAGAACCTCGACGACGCGACGGAGCACGTCGGCGCGGTCCTGGAGCGGGTGAGCCCGGCTGCGCTGGCGAGGGCGTACCGCCTTCCTGCGTCGTCGTGGATGAAGGCGCCGGAGGAGGAGGGGGAGGGAGTGGAGGGGGCGGGAGCGGCGAGAGCGGCGAAGGAAGACGCGGGAGACTCGCGCCCGGCGTCGGCGGCGATGGCCGAGCGCTTCCTCGACGCGCTGGCGCGCCGGTGCGGCAAGCTCGGGCGCGGGGGAGAGGCCGACGCCAACACCGCGGCCAAGATGGTCCTGTACGACTGGCAGCGAGGCAAGATTCCATTTTACGCGGAGCCGCCGAAGGGCGGAGGGGAGAGCGGTGGCGAGGCGGCGGCGGCGGCGGCCGCGGCGGCGGGGGAGGAAGACGAGGGAGGTCGAAGAGGAGCGGCCGGCGACGAAAGAAAGAGCAAAAAGAAGCAAAAGCTCTCGCCTTCTTCTTCTTCTCTTCCTCTTCCGCTCAACGCCGTCAGCGCCGAGGACGCCGCTGGAGAGGCCGGGGCGAGCGCCGAGGCTGCCGCTGCCGCTGCCACCGCTGTCGTCGAGACCGTCGCCGCGGCCGCCGGGAGGCAGGCGTCGGAGAAGATGCCTCTGGCGGCCGGGCTGTTTGACGACGAGGACGAGGGAAGCGAGGAGGAGGAAAGTGATGATGATGACGACGACGGCGATGACGACGACGACGAAGAAAGGGCGGCGAGCAGCAGCAGCGACGGCGACGAGAGCGACGGCTACGGCGATGAGGGCCTGTCGTGGGAGGCCGTGCTCGCGAGCGTGCAGCAGGAAGGGGCAGCAGGAGGCAGAAAGGGCGGAAAGGAGAAGAAGAAAAAGTCAACGAAAAAGATGCCGACAACGGCGACAAAGAGGACGCTCGCTGCCGCGGCCGAAAAGGGGGGAGGCAGCAAGCGCGGTCGCGGTTAATTTCGTCTCGTTCGCTGCTTTGTAGCACCCGAGCGAAACGCGTGTAATTTTCTGTTTCGAGGACAAAGAGCAAAAACGGAGGTGAAGAAAAAGGCAAAAAACGGAGGTGAAGAAAAAGGCAAAAAACGGAGGTGAAGAAAAAGGCAAAAAACGGAGGTGAAGAAAATCACTAGAGTTGAAGAAACCAGGGAGAGAGTTGAAGAAGAAACCAGAGTGAGTGATAGAAACCAGGTAGAGAGTTGAAGAAACCAGAGAGTGAGTTGAAGAAGAAACCAGAGAGTGAGTTGAAGAAACGGGTTGAAGAAGAAACCAGAGAGTGAGTTGAAGAAACGGGTTGAAGAAGAAACCAGAGAGTCGAGTCCTGAAGGGAAAAAAAACCTCGAGCGACGTCGTCGTCGTCGCCGTTTCTTTGCCGTCTTCATTTTTCGGCCTTTTCCGCTCGCTTGCCTTTTCGCGGCGCTTTTGGGGGACAATACAGAGTGCTTTTAGGGCCCCTCTTCCTTCTAGAGCGCGTTTATTCTCACGTCGAATAAAAAATGCGACTGAGCGCTACCAATGCGCGGCCCCAAAGGGCGGCAGCATGTTTCGCACCATCGCCGTCGCCGCCGCAGCCCAGCAATGTTCGTTGCCGTCCCTGGTGCTCTTCAATCCCTTGGAGCCGCCGCGCTGCTTCTCATCGCGCTCCCTTCGTCTCGAACGTCGTTACCCTGTCGATATCTTCACCGTCAGCCAAAGGGGCCACGCGCCGCGAAATAAGAGCAGCAGCCGCTCCCGAAACGGAGCCGTCTGCGCCCTCGCGGCGGCTCGAGCTCGTCGGCGCCCTGCCGGCAGACGCGTCGCTCGACGAGCGCATCAGCAGCGGCGAGTTTACCGATGCTGGGTCGACGAAAGAACGGGCTTCGCGACCAGTGCGCAAGTTCTTGGCCAAGGATCCTGTCGGACCAGGTGAGAGAATCAGGAGAAGGGAGCTTTTGGGGTTGGAGAGGGCGCGAGAGAGAAGGAATTGACGAGTTTGGTTTTTTTCGAAGAGGCGACTAGTTTTTTTTATTCGTTTGGCAAGAAAGAAGATAAGGGTTGGGGGAGGGGAAGAGGAGGAGCGTGCCTCGGTCACGCTCCGCTTTTCTGATCGTCGCGAGGGAGATGCTGGCGAGGAAGGGCGACAGATTTTGGAACGCTGGCGACCAACGGGGAGAGGAAAAGCATTGAGGCAGCGGAGGAGGCGGAGGTTGAGGTGGAGGTTGCGGTGGAGGTTGACAAGTCTTGGACATTCGAGACTCTTTCGCTCCTTGCTCTTCTTTCCCTTCTCTCGCGCTTCTTTCTCTGCCTTCTTTCTAGTCTCGCGCGAACATCATTGCGAAACAGAGAGAGCGCTCTGCTTCGGAGAGAAAGTCTTCGGCGGAGAGGCACGAGCAACCAACACCACCACCCTCCGTCCCTCTCTGACGAAAGACAAAAAAACTCATCCCCCCCCCTCTCTCTCTCTCTCTGTCTCTCTCTCCCCACAAAAAACCTTCCAACCTCAGGCCGCGCCGTCGCCCTCTGGCTTGCCCAGCTTGGGATCCAGTGGCGCTCCGCCGCGGCCTCGCGCATGCCCACGGCCACGGGGGACATTCGTGAGATCGTCGGGCAGCCCGTGTTCGTGCCGCTGTACAGGCTGTTTCTGACCTACGGAAAGGTGAGGAGAAGAGAGTTTTGTTGTTGTTGTTGTTTTCCGTCTTGTTGCTCCCGATTCTGGCGCTGCGATCTCGTGCGCTCGCGGGGCGTGAGAAAAAAAGGGGGCGGAATACGAGAAGAGAGAGTGTGCGAGAGAGTGCGAAAGAAGTGCGAAAGAAGTGAAAAAAAGCCCACTTTCTTTTTTCTCCACTCAACCTCTTCTCACCACCTCTTCCAAAAAAAAAAAAAACTCGCCTCACCACCAACCAAGATCTTCCGCCTCGCCTTCGGGCCCAAGGTCTTCATCGTCGTGTCCGACCCGGAGCTGACCAAGCAGATCCTCGTCACAGACGCGGCCAACTACTCCAAGGGCCTCCTCTCGGAGATCCTCGACTTCGTGATGGGCCAGGGCCTCATCCCGGCCGACGGCGAGGTCTGGCGCGAGCGCCGGCGCGCGGTCGTGCCGGCGCTGCACCGGCGGTACATCGAGTCGATGCTTGGCATGTTCGGGGCCAGCGCGCTGCACGGCGTCGCGGTGCTCGAGAGGCAGATTGGCCGAGAAGGAGCGGCCGCTTCTTCCTCCTCGCAGCACCGCGGCTCAGACGCTGCTCCTCCGTCGTCATCGTCGTCGTCTTCGACCTCCTCAGAGTCGTCGGTCGTCGTCGAGATCGAAAACTTCTTCTCGAGGCTGACGCTCGACATCATCGGCAAGGCCGTCTTCAACTACGACTTCGACTCGCTCAAGAACGACGACCCGTTCATCCAGGCGGTCTACACGGCGCTGCGGGAGGCGGAGTACAGGAGCACGGCGTTTGTGCCGTACTGGAACTTTGCGCCGCTGCGCTGGCTGGTGAGGAGTATTGTGTTTTGTTTTGTTTTTTTTGTGAGGGGAGAGAAAGCGAGGAACGAAGAGGCTCGGGCCCTTTTTCTCTCTCCACGCTGTCGCTTCCTCCTGATGGGAGACAGAGACGGAGAGTGGACACCGAGCGGCGCGCGCGCTTTGGCTGGCCTCCGGGGGGGTGCAAAGTGAGAACCAGCGAAACGAAAACTCATAATCTCTCTCGACCTTCCAAAACGTTTCTTCCGAAATTGTTTGTCAAAAAAAAAAAAAACGCAGGTCCCGAGGCAGCGCCGCTGCCAGGAGGCCCTCGCCGTCATCAACTCGACCCTCGACGGCCTCATTGCCGAGTGCCAGCGCCTCGTCGACTCCGGGGAAGAAGAGTTCGTCGACGAGTTCCTCTCCGACAGGGACCCATCGATCCTGCACTTTTTGCTCGCCGCGGGAGACACGCTCGACTCGAAGCAGCTCCGCGACGACCTGATGACGCTGCTGATCGCCGGCCACGAGACCACCGCCGCGGTGCTGACGTGGACAGTCTACTGCCTGATCTCGAGGCCGGAGTACGCCGAGAAGGTGGCACGGGAGGTGGACGAGGTGCTCGGGGTGAGTTGATGGTTGTTTTGTTTTGAGGAGGGAGAGGCGAGAGCAAGCGAAGCGAACGAGAGGCTCGACGACCGAGGAAGAAAAAAAACTCACTCTCTTCTCCTTTTCTCCGAAAAAAAAACCTCCTCTCACTACCACCGCAACCAGGACCGCGCCCCGACGCTCGACGACATGCCAAAGCTGCGGTGGACCACGCGGGTGATTAACGAGTCGATGCGGCTCTACCCGCAGCCTCCCGTGCTGATCCGGCGGGCAGCCGTCGACACGAAGCTGGTGAGTTTTCCTCTTTTTTTCTTTCAAAAAATGCTCGGGGAAGGCGTTGTTTTCAAAGACACCCTCCCAGCTCTTCTTCCCCGCATCGTATGGGATTTCTTGCACCTTTTCTTTTTCCTCCTCTTTTTCTTTTTCCTCCTCAGGGAACGGAACAAACGACAGCAGAAGGAGGAGACTGGAAAAACTCACTCTCGATTTGCTCCTCTTCCCGGGAGAAAAAAAACCTAAACCTTCCAAAACAGGGGGGCTTCGCCATCCCTGCCGGCTCCGACCTCTTCCTGAGCGTCTGGAATCTCCACCGCGACCCGGCAAGGTGGAAGGACGCCGACGAATTCATCCCGGAGCGGTTTGGCCCCGTCGACGACGTCGTTGCTGTGAGGGCGGGGGCGGGATGCCCTCAGAGCGGCAGCCCCCCGTCGCCTTCTGCCGCCTCCGCTTCCGCTTCGTCTCCCTCTTCTTCTTCGTACGTCGTCCCGAACGAGATCACAGAGTCTTTTTCGTACCTGCCTTTCGGAGGGGGCAAGCGCAAGTGCATCGGGGACCAGTTTGCGCTTTTCGAGAGCGTGACGGCTCTGGCGATCTTTGCGCGGAGGGTAAGTTTATGAAGTTTTGTTTTTGGAGGCTTTTTGAGCACCAAAGGCGATTTGGAAAGGGCATAAAAAGAAAAAACTCACCACTTTTTGCATGAAAAAACACCCACACGCACACATCAGTTTGACTTTGCGCTCGCCGAGGGGGCTCCCCCCGTGGGGATGACGACGGGGGCGACGATCCACACGAGCGGCGGGTTGATGCTCAGGCTGACGAAGAGGAAGCACGAAAATGGAGGAGGAGAGACCGGCAGAGAAGTCGCCGCGGAAGCGGCGGTCGTGGTCTGAGGAGCTGAGGGGAGAGAGAGAGGTGGGGGGGGAGAGCGGGAGAGGGAGAGTACCACGATGTCCCCGCCCAAGCAGCCGACAGCGCGCAGCCAGCAGCCGGCGAGCGCGCTACCATCAAAACTTTCGCAGCTGCGCGAAACGTCTCGCGGGTCTTGGACGCAATTTTGATTTTCCTCTTTTTTTCTCTCGCAGGCCTGGGGTGTAAAAACGAACAAAAGACGCACCTTTTTCCCCCCTTTTTTTTAAGAAGGAGAGGAAGGATTAGGTTTGTTTAGGGTCAGGGCTTGACGGCGTCGACGAGCCTCGTCGCGGCGCTGGCCGAGGCCCTGGAGACGTGCACCGCCGCGACGAGGAGGACGAGCTGGGGTTCCGAGTGGCCGTCGCTCCGACGATAATCCTCGGGGCGGCCATGATGCGCCCTCTCTCGTCGTTCGCAGTGCCGACACTGATGTTCGGATTCTTGCTCTTGGGCGCGACAGGCCGGGCTCGGGTGCATCTCTCTTCGAGCAAGTATACACACCTTGGAAGGCAGTTTCCTCCCGGAACAAAGACGGGGTTTTACAACTTTGTGCAGTTTGCGCAGAACGCGATTCCAAAGTAGTTCGAAATAGAGGTGGAGACTTGGAAAAAAGAGAGTGGAACAGAGCTTCCTGTAAGAACGTCGATCTCTCAATATTATGGATCCCAGTGAGCAACGGCATCATCGTCGTCCTCCTCAGGCTCGTCTATACGGCACGCCAAATCAAGTACGACTCCGTTTCGGATCGCAAATGCTGACCTTGACAGAGATCAGCCAGAGCTGGTCGACAATCGCTGCGAGCATTTTCGCGCGGGAAGGAGAACGAAGCGCGAGTTCAATAAAAGAGGCAACAGGCGACGAAAGGGAATTCGAAAAAAGAGAGCAGACAGGTACTTTCTTCCACGCAGGTAGCTTCCTCCTCTTTGTCGAAAAGAGGAATAATAAGAAGAAAGACCGCCCGTTCCGCTCCCTTCCGCCGCGAATTTCCTTTCATCATGCCCCCCTCGAGGGCAAGGGCAGCTTCTCTCCTCTTCGGCACCGTCCTGGTTTGT
>Ga0210003_1000924_pt1 | contig 26125 bp, 21 predicted proteins | sample LantaG_FD_182804 | JGI IMG/M metagenome (GOLD analysis project Ga0210003, IMG submission 182804) | Deep subsurface microbial communities from Baltic Sea to uncover new lineages of life (NeLLi) - Landsort_02402 metaG (SPAdes) (version 2) | ecosystem: Environmental > Aquatic > Marine > Oceanic >... | reverse complement strand
GGATAAAAAATCTTGACTTCCTCTGATGAACACTATATACTATGCCTAATGTAACTATACTATAATTTATATGAAATGGCAATAGAAAACTAATATCAAGAGGGTATGCTACCTTTCATAGCTGACCTCATCCGTTCCCAATTTCCACATTGCGATTTACCACCGAAGCATTAACGCAAGAGGTTCACTATGGCAAAAGAAATGTGCCCCAATCCTGTATGATTAAATGAATGTCAAATGTTGAGACCTGACCCCGTTTTTACCTCTTTTATGTCTAAGCCAAGTCCCTTGGCGACGCGGCTGCCGTACTCGGGATCAGCCCTGTAGAAGAGGACTGTTTGACGGAGCTGGATCTTCTTCTTGGCTTTGCCAAGATGGTCCACAATATTTCCAATGAGGTGTTCCCTCGCTTCGTCTGTCATCACTTTTCTGTAGAGATTTCCCGCTTGAACGAAGTCGTCGTTGGGATGAACGAACTTTTGGCGCGCACCCTTGCCTGAAAATTCCAGTGCTGGTTCCGCCATATCGGGTTGTGGTTCAGGACCTTCAAAGCTGTTCGGATAGTAGTTTGGTATTCCACCAAAATTGCCATCCACTCTCATTGCTCCGTCCCGCTGATAGGTATTGACCTTGACGCCTCTCGGTGAATTTACCGGTATCAGGTGGTAGTTAGGCCCAAGGCGGTACCGCTGCGCATCGTGATAGAATACGATCCGTCCCTGGAGCATCTTATCCGGTGAGGGGCCGATACCTGGTACGAAGTTACCGGGACAGAAGGCTGCCTGCTCTACCTCGGCGAAGTAATTCTTCGGATTCTGGTTCAAAACCATTTTCCCTACGGGTATCATCGGAAAATCTCCATGGGGGAGTACTTTGGTGACGTCAAAGGGATTGAATTTGTAATTCTTTGCTTGCTCCGGTTTCATGACCTGGATTTGGACGTTCCATGACGGGAATTCACCCTTTTCGATCGAGTTGAAGAGGTCTTCGGTGGCATGGTCGGGATTCTCGCCCGAAAGTTTCAGTGCCTCTTGCCTCGTCAGGTTCTTGATCCCCTGCGCTGTCTTAAAGTGGATCTTCACCCAGAAGTATTCACCTTTCTTGTTCCACCATTTGAAGGTATGCCCTCCATACCCGTTCATGTACCGGTGGCTCCAGGGTGTTCCCCGGTCCGAGAAGAGGATCGTAACCTGATGGATGGATTCCGGCGTGAGTGAAAGGAAATCCCAGAACATATCGGCATCCTTCAGGTTCGTCAGGGGATTTCGCTTCTGGGTATGGATGAAGTCAGGGAACTTTATGACATCGCGGATGAAGAATACCGGCGTATTGTTACCGACCATGTCGTAGTTTCCCTCTTCGGTATAGAATTTAACCGCGAAACCACGCGGATCCCGGGCAGCATCAGCAGAACCCTTCTCTCCGCCAACCGTGGAGAACCGCACAAACACCTCAGTGCGCTTGCCGATCTCGGAGAGGAACTTTGCCCTCGTATATTTGGTAACATCGTGGGTGACCTCGAAATAGCCCCAGGCTCCCGTACCCTTTGCGTGCACCACGCGCTCGGGGATGCGCTCACGGTTGAAGTGCGCGAGCTTCTCGGCTAAATATACATCTTCCATAATGGTTGGTCCGGTAGTACCTATGGTCTTGCTGTTCTGGTCGTCATCGATTGGCATACCGAAATTGCTGGTCAGGTTATCCTTCTTTTTTTTCATGGTAAACCTCCTTTATTACGTTTAATTATGTTTATTCTTCGTCTTCGTTCAACAACTATGATTCAGCGATAGCTGATTGAGTTGTCCTGTCCTGTTTCTGCTTTATCTTACTATAAATATACTACGCTGGATGAATTTGTCAAGGGAAAAATGAAATTAGTGGGAAATCGGGGAAATGGTGCCAGGCTAAGATATACTAAAACCCTTGACATTATTACAGATTTTTTGTATAATCACCCAGAATGAATGTCAAATGTTGAGACCTGACCGCTTTGTTTTTGTTTTAACTGAATTCTATTACTAACGGAAATTAATTAGTTTGTCAATGAAAAAATGTGATTCTGCGGTTGTACGACCTGAGAGCAGTCTAAAATAGCTACTGAACCACAAAGTCGAGGGGCAAAGAAATTAAGAAAATGGTAGATTTCACTATTTAACGATAATTAACTTATTCACTTATTCGAATAAGTGGATAACTGAAAAGTAGCCTGTCCCCCTTTTCTTGAATCGTCACTGAACCAGAAAGTTAAAGGGTAAAGAAACTAAGAAAATGGTCGCTGTCCCCCTTTTCACAGATTCAAGTCGAAGATCCTGAATATTTTATTGAAGGGTCAACGATCCTGAATATTTTATTGAAGGGTCAACGATCCTGAATATTTTATTGAAGGGTCGAAGATGCTGAGTAAGAACGAAGTGCACCGACCCCATACACCAGAATTAAATTTATTAAAGTAATATTGACAGAAATAAATTAATGTGTCAATGAAAAAATGTGATTCTATGGGTTCCTGACCTGAGAAGAATCTAAAAACGTTACTGAACCACGAAGTCGAAGGGTCAATAAATTATGAAAATGGTCGCTGTCCCCCTTTTCTAACGGACCGCGTATCAGCCGCGAGCGTCAAGGCTGGCGCGGCGGGTGCGCAGCCAGCTGTGCAGTCGACGTGACGGCCAAGCTCGTCGGTTGCATACCCTAGTTAGGAGGCATCCACATAGCATTGAAACTCCCGCCGCAGGAAACCGTAGATGCTCCAAAACGCGAGCACCAAGATCGGCACCAAGTAAATCCATGGCGATGTGACCCGCAGCACTCCGCGCCAAACCTCACTGTGCAATGATGCGATGCTAGAAGTCGCTACGGTGAAGCCGAGCACAATCAGCAACCTAGGAAGCGCGTAGCCCGCTAGCTTGAGATTGAGGCGCCAACCAGCGGGCGGCCGCCAGAGGAATTCCACCAACGTGCTCTTCCGTCCGAAGTAATAGGCTCCTGCGAATTCCCGAAATCCGAGTCCTCGCTGTGTCGGATAGGGTAGCCGAGATCCGAACAGATCCCAGTAGGTCAACCAGATCACTAGCGCGCTCAAGGCTACCTGCACTACTAGGAGTCCACCCCAGCCTGCCCCGAGCACGCTGACAATCGGGTTGGTCTCATGGCGCAGGTCGGGCGTGACCATGTAGGTCCCACCAGCGTCCGCCACGCGGGAGAGCAGGAAGAGCACCGTCAGCAGTGCGAACGTGTGGCGTCTGCTTGCTCTGCTCCTCATAGGGATGTCTCCTGTCTACTCCAACTCTTGGATGCCGCATAACATAAGATTAGGTGTACTAATGGAAAAAGCAATTGTTGCTTTCCATGTCTACCTATACTATGTTGCTTATTATTTGTTAATTGTTTATTATTACGTAAGTTATGCATCATTCCTCCTTGTTTTATTTACTTGTATATATTGCTAATTTAGCAACCTATACTAAAAATCAGCAGGGCTTCTTACCCCCTTACCTCCTTGGTTAATTACATAGGTATAAATCATTGTTGTCTCCATATTTTTAGACCTTCATAATTCCTGTATTGCTCTAATATCGTATCCGGATTCTAAAAGATGTGTTGCAAATGAATGTCTAAAAGTATGACAACTTGCACGCTTACTAATCCCCGCGTCTTGAGCAAAGGGGTCGATCTGAAAAATAGAAATAACTTTATTGTTCAGAAGATTACACTGATGTTTCAACGTGCAATTCATATTAGGTATTTATAACAGAGGATTCAAAAGTTGTCAATAGAAACTGATATTGTGTTAGTGTCAAATCTTCCGGGGTATTTTCTCCTCATGGTCGTAAATAGTGTATCAAAAAGGTAACTAATATATCTCATTTTTTGATTATAGACCCCACAACGTTCCTAAGCCCGTAGCGTATATGCTATGTTGTGAGAAGTGCAGTCTTCATCTAATTTTAGTAGATTTTAAAATTTTCTGGGTCAAAACTTAGTACTTTATCAATAACATCCATGTTTTTCTTCCTCATATTTAACCATCTCTGTTCCCAAAATTTAACTAATGTTTGCATTGGTAGATTATAATAAACAGGTTTATGCACCTTTGCAAGAAGAAAAGAACGAAAATTCTTAGCCAAAGGAACCGCATATATTCCTCTTCTAAATGAATGTTGTAATATGATATTAGAATCAAATCTAATGATATCTGACGCTAATCTTATAACTCTCATTCGCCAATTCGGTCCATTACCGAATCTATTTGTTATCATCATACCTTTTTCTGTAAGAAGCTGTAGCATAGCAGAAAAAGTTTCACTTGAGATGTGTAACGCACCATAACCTTTTGTATATCCTATCGAGATATAAAGAAATCTATTTTTGAATTTGAGGCGATTGTATTGTGAACTATTACCATAAAGACTTGTTGTAAAAATACAAACAAGATCATCTGCTTTTCTGTGTCTAATAATTGTCGTTTTATCTTTATATTTTTCTTTATATATCTGTCTAATTTCATTTGAAGCAAGAATATATGAAATAAGCTTTCCTCCTAATAGATAATTATATGGTGGCAAAGCTCCCAAAACATAAGCATCCATTGTATAAATTATATTATTCGTTCTGATTTCTTTATTCCAACCTATCCATTTATCTCTATCTGGAATATGAATTATACTGCTACCCAGAGCTGCAATCCCAATTATTGGGCTATTATCCATTCCATCGTCCCTTATAAGTAATCTTATCCTCCTCCCCACATATTCACTATAAGGAGATGACCAATAATATCTAAATATTCTAAATAGATTGTGTTGTTTTTGTGTTTTGCAAATCTCGATACGGGGTAAAATTTCAGATTTTAAAATATTTTTTCCCTGTGCAAGATTTTTTCTAGCTAAATCAATATGTTTTTCTATCCATTCTTTATGTTTATTTAGAATCTCCTTCCTTGATATAGTCATTGAGCGTCTTATAATTTCTTTGTTATAGCTACTTGGCGGGGATATTACCAATTTATTTCTTGATTTTTCTATATGCCAGTTGAGTCGAAATAAATCTCTTATCAACAGTAACTTAACTTTCTCTTCACTATCTTGAGTTGCAATTAAATTGTCATCGTAAATTCTACTTAAATCAAAGGATGGCTTTTCAAGGAATAATGCCCCTGTGTTATTCTGAGAATTTTGAACTTTCATATACCTTATTCTCCACTAATGTTTCAAACAATTTTACTCTTATTGGTAATGCAAAAGCTTGTTCAGAAGATACCATGTACAAATTACCAGGAATCGTTTCTCTTTGAATAAACTTTGCAATCACACCTTCGTAATTTACATCAGATTTTATTAGTGCTTTAACATCATCACTATTACCAAGATGAAATGCAAAGAAATTTTCTGCTTGCGTTCTGATTTCTTCTGAAATTGCTGACGGTCTTTGAGTTACCGCAACCATACCAATCCCAAACTTCCTTCCCTCTTTGGCAATTTTAACAAATGGATTTGCTGCTGTTTTCACGAGTTCATCAGAAATAACATTTTGAGCTTCTTCAACAAAAATCACTGTGTTAATCACATCCTTTGGATTATCGCTGGTGAATTTCTCTTTGTTATATTCGAACAATTTGCGAACCAAAATCGTTGATATAATACTTGCATCATGACTGTCTTTAAGAGATAGATCAATAACCACAGTTTTTCCCTGTTTTAAGTATTTCATTGTATCTTCTATTAATTCAGATGATGAAGAATGTAGCCCTTTGCCTTCTTCAATCAAATAAGCTATTCTCTTTCTAATTGCAGCAACTGTAGTTCTTGAACTTGCTTCTTTTTTACTGTCCCAGAAATCAGGAAATTTTTTGTGCAATTCTTGAGGATTATTTACATAAGTATTAATGTTTTCAATAAAATCTTTAACCTCATTTTCTTCTAAATATAACAAAAATGATTTCATAACTTCTGAAAAACCTTTACTAAAATTAAGTATGTCACCGATAGTCAAATGTTTATGCATATTTATTAGAACCTTCCCACTGTAAATAAACCTATCTTTATATTCATCCGGCAGCTTTTTATCACTGTAAACAACGAGATTGTCTCTTATCTTTTGTTCATCTATATCACCCAAACCGTAAGTCTTACGACCTTCCAGGAAATACTCTCCATTTAAATCAAATATTAGTTTTCCATAACTTGTATCACCAATAATATGATAGAGAAGAACTTTGACTAAATTTGTTTTGCCAAAGCCAGACTGAGCAAATACCATTGTTCGCCTATCTCTTAATTTTTGCACATCAAAAAGAATATCTCCTTTCTCCTTGTAGATGTTCTCACCTATACATAAATGACCAATTTCTGCACCTTTTTCATTGCCAATGTTCAAAATATGCTTAACTTCATTTTGGGTTAGATGTCTTGCATGGTAAGATACTTGTGGTAATTTTCTTGCTGCTGTGGTAAATTCTATAGATGACCCTTTATCAATAAATGTTCCAAGCAATCTAACTTTATAAGTATAACTGAACATTTTTTGCTTGTCCCTGTCAGACAATTCTCTTTCAGCTATTCTTGCATAGTGAACAGCAATTAGTGTTTTATCTCTGGATTTAAAAATAGGGTCTTCATCATAAATTTCTGCTTCTACTCTCGCTAAAAATTTCCTTCCATCCTCATCTTTTGGGGTTAATACAATAAAATCTCCCGTGCTTGGACTTGCTTTTGCATCTTCATAAGAAGAGTATATTAATAAAGCATCCTCTGTTGTCTTTTGTCCATATAATACGCCAAAATCAATTCTCTCTGACATAATAACCTCCTTTAAAATTTGTCATGAATATCCAAAAATAGATTCTCTATTTCAATATTATCCATTCTTTGCTCTTTATAAAGGGCAAATTTAACCCTTTTAATTATTTCTTCTTTAAAATCTTTTTTCAATGAAACAAAGTTATGGGCTTCAACTAATGGATACGGATAACCAAGTATATAGTGTTCTTGCGTAAGCCTTGTAAGTTCTTTAAATATCATACTTAATTTGTCCATATTTCTGTCTTTTTTATTGTTTTCTATACCTGGAATAGCATCAAATATGCTTACATCAGCTATAACCCAGTCATAATTTTGTAGTTTCTCTACGTAATCCAATCGAGCAACCGTAAATAGCCCAAAGCCTCTCCCGCCTTTTATGCCTTTTTTTGCATACATTGCAGAGGTCTCTTTGCTACCATAAGAAGTGAGCAAGACATCATCTGGAACTTCAAACCAACAGCATAATTTTTGTCTCTTTGAATCCTTTTCTGTAAATGGATATGTTGGTTTTAATTGGTCTTGAAGGTAGTTGTCTATCTGTCTCAAAGTATAAGACAACTCCATTTTGATAGGGGAATTCTTGGTTATACCTACAATTATTATTCCTTTTTTATGTAAAAAGTTTCCTAATTTCACTAAATACTTTTGTCTAATGTTCAAGGAACGTAGCGGGCCATCTTTTAATATAAAATCACCTTCTCTTATTTGACTACAATTTGCAATTTCATATACCAGTGACCATTCCAAAACTTCTTGAGCAAAAGAAAGAAGAGTAGATAAATTTGCGCAAACAACCTCTCTTTTGTAAGGGAAAATATTCTCAGGGGAATCCTGAAAGAATCCTATTATGTTTTTTATTGACTCCAAACTTAGTAGTTCATCATAAATTGCAAATAAATGGTCCTCATTTGTTATAAGTATATTTTGTGGGTAATATGCCTTTCCGAGCATAATAGGATCATCTGTATCATTCATTCGGATCTGTTTTTCATTCTTGTAGCAAATATATCCTGCATTATAAATACCTATTGAGACACCATTATAGAATTGCTGACTGTTATAACTGCCATCTATAGCAAAAAAACTTCTATTTGTTTTATCAATTTCACCGAAAGGCATTATTTCAAATATTTGTGGAGTCTCCGGGTTATTAGCATTTCCAATTACAGGAATAGAATAATTTTTATTACTTCTTTTGTTAATATGATGAGCTACTAAGTTAATAGCATTATCTGATATAGTTTCTTTGTTCATTTACTTCTCCAGAATTTTAGAAAATCGCATTTCATATAACGGCATCGGTGTTTGTGAAGTTTTGCGAAGGAAAATGCGAGCGAACGAAGTGAGCCACAAACACCGTGTTAGTCGCAGTACCGTCATATTTGTCCTTTCAGAAATCATTTTTATACCTTTCAATCGAAATCAATACTTCTTTTTGCTCCAAAACCGATTTAATTGATAAGAAATTTCTGTAACAAGGTCAGCCCCATCATGATAAAATATTATCTCTGGGAATAAACCCAATAAGAATTTTGATACTTGATTTTTAGCAGAGATACTTGATATAACTATAATATCTTTCTTTAAAGCATATGCGTATCCCAGTTCAAATCCAACTCCATGGCTATACACCGTTACATCAGCTATAACAATATCGGATTGCTTAATAGATTTTAAAGATCCAGAAGCAAGCAAACCTGGAAATAAAATATAACTGGGCTGTGAAACTTTGTACCTTTTCTTTTTTAACCAAGAGATTAAGGTGTTCACTTTGTCAAGATTTTGATTCCCATTCGTCATGGAATGAGCTATATACACAATTTTCATTTTATGAACTCCATATATGATGCAGCATAGACATATAAATCACCAGCAAGTTTTTTACTCTTTCGTCCTATCTTGATAAGGTCTATTCCATAATTTTTTTTAATTTTCTCGCCGCTTTTATCCCAAAATGGGTAAAACGAATAATCTTTATGTATCTCGACCTCTAATATATTTTTTGACCACGATCCAATTCCATTTATTTGTATAAAGTCATCTTCCCCAATTGCTTCAAGCATTTTAATCCCCAACCACATTCGTTCTGCCTTGAAACCTAGACCAAATTTTTTAAAGTCATAGATAGATACTCTCTCTAACCCTCCGAGACTTGGGAAACTGTATAGCCCACCCTTTTTATATCCAAATTTTTTTACAAAGTTTGAAAACATTCTCTTCGCCTGTTTCGCGTTGATTATCTGCCGAATAATTGTCTTAACAAATGCTTCCTCTTTAGAAAGGGGGAAAGTAGGAATTACACAAGTATTCTTAACATAATCTGAAAAGTTATCACTAGCACACTCATAATGTAGAAGATAGTCTAATATCATCTCCCGGTTTGGTCTTCTTTTCCCAATTATCGTTTTTTCATCACCGCCAACAACAGTAATGCAAGAGGAATTCACTTGATTAGTTATTGAAATCAGATTTATGGATGAACTAACGAAAAAGTATCTTGAATACGCGTTTTGTTTCCTAACATATACAAAGGGTGTACAAATACTATCTGTTGGATGTGGGTATAGTCTAAATTCCATATATATTGCTTTCCTCCGTTAAAACGTACTTCTCCAATTCATCTTTTAGATTTGCAACCGGAATTCCAAGCTCAAATCGCTGGTATGCAAACTTCACTAGAAGTCTTAACTTCTCGGGAGTGAATCTTGAATTAAGGGATATCTCAGGTTTAGCTGAATATTTTCTTAGGCGATGAGCAGCAAAAGACCGTTCGTAAATATCTATATCATCTATAATAGCACCTTGAAAAACAACTTTGCCGGTTATCCTTGAAATCTCTGTACCGGGAAATGGCATTACTGGAAAAAACGCAATATCATTAAGCCCCTTCTTCTTTAATTCAATCGCATAATTTATTGTATCAGAAATTTGAGTGTAGGATTCTTTTGGAAAACCGAGCATGAAGAATGCCTTGGCGGATATTTTGTTTTCATGAATTAATGAAATAACTTCTAAAGTCTTTTTCAAATTTAGATTTTTCCTTATATATTTTTGTATCTGTTCGTTCCCGCTCTCAACGCCCAAGTCAACCTCGAAACAGCCAGTCTCCCCCATTATTTTTACAATATCAGCATCCAATTGATCAGCCCGTCCTTGGCACTTCCATTTCAATTTCAAGCCAAGCTCGATTACTTTTTCACAAAATGCCTTAATTAACTTCCCATTTTTATGAGAGAAGTTATCATCAACAATCTGAATTTCGGTAGGTTTATAATGATTCAAAAGTTTAGAAAGTTGTGCAAATAATATATCAATTGGGATTTCTCTGACCCGTCTTCCCCAACATTTCGGAACTGAACAATAAATGCAATTAAAAGCACACCCTCTAGATGTATGGATATAAATCCTTTTCTTTACGGCAAAATATCTGTTAAGTGGAAGATACTCAAAATTAGGAAACGGTATTTTTGAGAGGTCTAATACCTCTTGGTTTCTTGTACCTACTACTCGCTTAGAAACAGTAGAAAAAACTCCCAGGATACTGCTTGCTTTCTCACGTTCTCCATTAAATAGAGCTCTTACAAGATTTAAAAATGGTATCTCTCCTTCACCTACGATTGCATAGTTGATATTCCCAGTAGATAATGTGTGCTCTGTGGCTAAAGAAGCATGTGGACCCCCACAAACTAAGGTTATATCTTCCCGAATGCGTTTCAAATACTTAGCTATCTTATGCACAATATGAATATTTGGTGAGGAAGAGTTTAAACCAATAATTTTAGGAATAGTTTCTCTGGAGAAAATTCGATCAACAGTTGACAAAACACCTAAATTTTCGGCGTATGAATCAAGGATTCTTACGGGATAGCCTTTATTTTCCAGATATGAAGCCACACAAATTAATCCTAAGGGCATGTTATGATCATAACTAAGATAATCATCACGAGGATGAGCCATAATTGATGATGGCGTATTGATCAGCAAGACCTCGTTACAAATTGGTTTCTTTTGTGCTCTATATAATAAGTGTTTCACGACTGCGAGAGAATCCAGAATATAACTTCCAACATCCACGATTGAATTAGGGTCTATGTATGCATCATAGATTGCACTCGCTTCTGAAAACTTCGGATAAGTAGATAAAAAGTAGGAACAAGTTTCTTCCTTACTAGCGATAGGATGATCATCGAGAATAAGGTATGCCCTAATTGCATCGTAAACGCTTTGAGCTACACCTCTTAGTTGATTCGGGTCGCCTGCGATACGTGGCATAATAGCGACTATCTTGTTTTCTTGTTCTTTAATTCTTTGTAAACATTGTTCCCTGAGGGTCTCTAATGGCGCTGAAAAATTAGTGAAAGGATTTTTACCTAACCGATCATTAAGGAAAATTCTCAGCAGATATTTGTTTATTAGTGGAATATCCAATAATTGTTTACTGGAGTAGATGCGAGTATCCAGAAAGATATTATATTTAGTGTGAAGTTTGTTGATAATTCTCCAAACATAACTTATGTGACTTTCGTTTAATTGTAAAAAAACTACCATTATATCGATGTCACGAATTCTTTTTAGAGGTGTTTTTAGTCCAGTTGTTGTGCCAACATATAGAACCATGTCACCGAAAGTATACTTCAAATGCATTACAAACTCTCGTAATATGGATTTTAAAGAACCGCTATAACTTGCATAACTCAAATTATTCATTTATTTTACTCTCCATGCTTTTAATGGCGGCATTGCGACTAACTCCGTATATGCGAAAGAGCTCTAATATACCTCCAATTTGTACGTATATCTGCCGTATTTCGGATATACTTACCTATTAGCTGCCCTCTTTCCCGTCTTTATTCATCTTCGTCGGTTTTCAAATTGTCCAAAGAACTAAGCTTTCCAGTGTTGTGACCTTACCTTCCTAGACTTTTCTTTGCCTCTTCGTATTAGACCTTTTCTCATATTATGTATCATCAAAATACAATAGAATAGGGGAAATGTCAAACAAAATTTCGTATGTCAAAGAAAAATGAAAATGCCCTATTCTATTCACATATTTTTTAACTTCCTAAGGTCACAGAGCCTGCCCGCCGAAGTCATAACGTAGGCGTGGCCTGTCCACCGAAGTTTTTACGTAGAAGGATCAACGTAGGCAGATTGCCGTAAGAGTGCCTGAGACACCGCTTCGTTCTCAAAGGGCTGATCCGTGGGTCATAGCTCTTCTTTTTTTGTATCCTGACCCCAAATTAGATTGCCTTCATAATAATGTTTGCATCCTCTAAGCCTTTCATACTCATTCATAAGCTTAGGTTTTCTCACATATACAACCCTTTTGCTCAGATCATAACGCCTTGCTTTCTGTGTAATGCTAATAAAGGAAAGCTGAAGATTTGTGTGAACATCCTCTTGGAACATGTGCATAACTTTGCCCTTCCTCCCCTTTTGAGAATCATATGCATCATAAACACTTATATTGGCCTTTTTCTTCCTTCTGAATTTTTTTCCTTTTTTAGCCAATTCCATTACAAATTTTTCAGTGATTGCATCATCAAAATATATATTTTCATTAGCGTTTACCAATTGAATCTTATTGATTTCATTGATATCAATTATTTTCTTAACTCTTATGATTCTTCTCATCGGTCGTCCAATTTTATATACATCGCTGTCATAGAAAATAACGCAAACATTTGGACTCAGAGGCAGAATAATCTGCAATCCTTTAGATGCCAAACCTACATTGCTTCCGTGAAAAGACCTGTTTGCAAGAAATTGATTGTATTTCACAACAGGATTATCGCTAGTAATAAATGGAAGCTTTGTTTCGTTTACTAAAAGTTTAAATCTCAAATCCGCTGCAAAAAATCTCGTCTCGGAGGCAATCCGCAGGGCCAAAAGCGCTGGATATTCATATTTGAATTTCACTTCATCTAAGTGCTTTCTTGCATAAGGATGATTTGCGAACATTACCCTCATCTGCTTATCCAATAGTTCATCCATGGATTCCGCTATAAATTTTGTTCTTGCAGAAAGAAGAAGTACAAAAACCAAAAGAATATCATGTTTATCCGATTTATGCTTCGGCAATCCCTTTTTTTGTATAATATCGAAAATTACTTTTGCTGAGACTCCTTCTATCCCACCAAGCGCAGTTTCTATAACACCATCTTTTCCATATATATTATCTGAATAAGCTTCATTTTTTATGCTACCACTTCGAATAAACTTTTCACTTTGGATATTGAAGATCCCTATGGTTTTTTTATCACTATTATTTGAGAAGTTCTTAAGGTAGAAACGCGACACATAATGCTGCTTTTTTTGCTTTGCCATCTCTTTCCTCCTTTTGAAAGCCCAAAGCAGAAAAGCATTCTAAGAAGACGAACGAGTGCTTTCCTCACAATTTTATTCGATTTTGGAATCCATACCGTAATAGTTGCGCATTCAGAATTAAATTTATCAATAGAAAAATAGTACCAGAAGTTAATTAGTTTGTCAATGAAAAAATGTGATTTTACGTTTGCCTGACCTGAGAAGAGTCTAAAAACGTTACTGAACCACAAGGTCGATGGGGCAAGGAATTAAGAAAATGGTCGCTGTCCCTAATTTTCAGGCTGAGTCACTTAGACTAACCTTAGTCCTGACGGACCCTGTAAGCCACATCTGCGACCATGCCATATTCCTCTTTACTATATCATAAAAAAGGTAACTAATATATCTAATTTTTTGATTATAGACCCCATTAGTTTCAGTAAAATCTTTATCTTCCTTTCTCAATAATTCTCTTAAAGGAACTTTTTTAATTTTGTCTATTTTATGATCTCCTTCCATAAAATCCCTCCTTTAACTGATTCCCTCCACGAACAAGCCATACACTCATTGTGCAAAAACTCTCTTCAAATTGACACTAAATCTTTATACATATCTGCTCAATTTCTTTAGGAATTTTTCCTAAAATATCTTTTAATTCATCTGAAACATAAAGTTTTTTGTTTATATTTCTACAATTGTTGTATAACGATTCAGAATCTGTTTCTATTAATATACCAAGAATGGCTTGATATGGTGTAATGGATTTTGCAGTGAGAATGTTTTTATATTTACCAGAATTTATTTTTTTTTTCAAATAGGTTACAGATTTATTACATGTTTCTAAAATATCATAGATTTGATTAACTAAACCTATGATATTTTGTGGTAATTCACTATCTTTCCATATTTTAGTCACTAATTTTAGTATCACATTTTTCTCCACAAAAATCCTGTATTTATTATCTGGACACATATTAGCTGTTTTGTCTATATGAGATAGAATTTGATCTGCTTGTTCCAGCATAGCTTTGATCTGGTGCCCGATTCTAAAATGTCGCCACGACAACTGGTTACCTTTATATGTAATATCATGAGTAGCCATTGCCCAACCATGTTGCAAGAACGTCTTTAATTGCAACTCAAACGGCCTTAATAAATATTCTTTACCAGATATTTTTACCTCAGGTTGAAATCGAATATGAAAATGCACATCGTCGTATATGAAGTCAGATGGTTTCTTTTCGCGGTTTTCAATCTTCCTAATCACTTCAAAACTTTTGTCAATTTCACTCTCTATAAGACTGAATTGTCTATAAGTTGGTACAACAATGGTTGCTGCATACAAATCCACTATTTCGGTTGGTTCATCAAAAGATCCCGTTTCCACTTTCTGCGCAAAACTTTCTTTGCTTTTAATACGGCTGCTGAACAAACCATCAAATTTTGATGATAGTATCCTGATTACAGGATCTATATCATTTTTGAATAGTTCCAATTCTTTAATAATATTATAATAAATCTCTGAGATTCTACTTGGTACTATCATTTTATTTTTATCAATTTCATGAAAATCTTCTTTCTGATTTTTCTATTACGAGCTTCGTTCGGCTGAGAGCGAATCGCATTCAGATAGTTTACTATGTCTTTATCAGCACTTTCAGGATCAAGTTTTTTGAAGAAAGCCAATATATTGGCTCGTGTTTTACTGAAATTGATTTTTTTACCTTTTACTCCTAGCAATGCTGACCACAAGGTATAAAAATCCGAATAATATTTGAGACGATTTTTGCAGATATTTAGATTTAATTGTTCGACTGTTCTTTTTATATTTTCGAATGTTCTCCTATGTTTAATTTCATCTGGGATCTCCTCATCGTAAAGAGCATAGTATTTGTCTAGCATATCTTTGTTTGTGCTTTCAATTTTATGTATAGTAAGGAGAAATAGTTCAGAAATAAATTCTACATCTTTCATTCTTCTAACCATTGCTGTCCGACTTATGCAAATATCTGCCCAAAAAGAATCTTCAGCAATCTCGCTAACAAAAGTAATAAACCGACCGCTGAACATTGAATGCCTCAGTTCTTGAGCAGTCAATTTAAGAACATTTCTATTTAATCTATCAAACGCTTGGTTTATTATATCTTCCTGCTCAATTGAAAGTTGTTCAACTGGTATCGCGTATTCATAGAATGTCTTCTTATATTCACCCGACAGTTCACTAAAATATTTACCGTCTAAATCCTTATTGCCAAACTTGACAGGCAAAGCAATAATGTCATTCACAAAGTCCATTATAGCCTCAAGCCTTTGTTTCCCATCGACCACATCATATTTTACAATTCCATCTTGAGTCACTATAAGATTCAAGAAAATTGGTGGTGAAGGATAGTTACGTATAATGGTATCTATAAAGAAACTTTTGAATTGTTTAGACCAAACACTTCTTCTTTGATATGGCGGGTCAAGATTCATTTGTCCGCGAATAATTAAATCAATGAACCACGCTACAGTTTGTCTTGTTGGTGATCTTTTTATCATTTCCTACCTCCTGTTATGGTAGCATAAAATTAAACAATTGAAAATGCTGCATCGATAAAGAAAATTATATCCGGTGCGTTATTTGGCATAGTTATTCCTCAATTATTATTTGCTTAATTTATCTTTCTTGCAAAATCTGTAAAATTATCGGGATGTCCAGAGTTTTCCTTTTCTTCAGCTAATGTGAAATGTGCAAACTCGTTCCCTATTCCCTGTTTGGCATCCGTATAAAAGCGATCTGCTAGGGTAAGATCATCTAAAAGGATCAGCCATCCTGTAATATTTTTCAGAATATTCACCTGAAGATTCATTTTTTACTATATGCCATACTCCTGTTTTAGATTTATCAATCCCGACACTCAGAGCGAGAGGTATTACAATTTCTTTCATAATCACGTGGACACATTCAATTGCTATTTTAGCCATCTCTTGACTTGCCTCAGAGGCCTTGTGTACGACATCATTTCTGTTGGGCCATACCTTCTTAATCAGTTCGGACCATAATCCACAACCAGCTGATAATTTGATTTTCTCGATATCTATTGACCAATATTTTACTACTTTTGGCAGAAGCTTTCTATCTATATATGATCTGCCAGAAACAATTCTATCCAAGAGGATTTGTGCCCATTCATCTGAAAGAAAAGCGCCGTGAACTATGGGTCTAAGCACAAAAAATCTAAAGATAATTTCTATCGATGTTACAGCAGCTATTAACGACGGACCAAAATGGCCATTGTCAAAAAGGTTTTCTGCTTCCTTCAACACAGTATCGACTCTTTTTTCAATAGAATCTCCGTTGGTTGCTAGATACCACCTGATACTGTCAGTAGAAAGTTCTGCGATTGCCTTATCAATTAGCTCAGCCTCATATTCAGCTTGCATATTAGCATAATCAAATTCATCATATTCTGACACTTACAATCTCCTGTTTTTTATTATCTACGATTATAGCGGGACAACAAAGAAAAGTCAAGGTTTTTAGGTTGAATGTTGGTGTCAAATCTTCTGGGGTATTTTTCTTAAAGCTTGAAAAGCCATGGCAATGCAGGGCTGAACTCCTCTCTCTAATAGTTTTGAAAAACTTACTGCTGCCCTGTACCATACGGTGCAGGGCGTGCCCTCATCTTGGAAACATCCGGCAAACCAATCGAAATTGACCTGTTCACTTATTCGAATAAGTGGATAACTGAAAAAGCAGTCTGTCCCCCTTTTCCCAACGATTCAAAGACACTTAATGGATTTTTACCAGCTTCAATTCTCTGTGCAAGCAAAACCCAAGATTGAACTAACTGCCACTTACTTATTTTTGATTTCAATTTTCTCCCTCCCTCAGATCCTCTTAAAAACTATTTCATTTGTTCCCTTTGCATAAATATTACAAGAAATGAAGCGATTCAAATATATGCTTTGTTCTTTTAGATTTTGCAGTTCGTGCTAGGATAGCTGCGGATTCAGAATTAAATTTATCAATAGAAGAATATTACCAGAAATCAATTAGTTTGTCAATGAAAAAATGTGATTCTGCGGTTGCCTGACCTGAGACCAGTCTAAAATCGTGACTGAACCACAAAAGGTCGAGGAGTAAAGAAACTAAGAAAATGGTCGCTGTCCCTATTTTTTTATTTCTTATTTTTCTTAATATTAAATGTCATACCCCGTCTTCATGCTCCCATAATGCAGAGTCCACGCTTTTTATATTTAGCTTTATCGTCGATAAAAATCCATTACTCTTATATTCCCCACCCATAATTTCCTTCAAATTGGTAATTGATGAATAATCATGAATATTTTCGTGGTTGTAAATGTATAATCTTCTGTCTTGAAATAATTGGGATGATTTTCTCCAATTGGCAATTATCCAGTTTATGCCAATTTTGAATTCATTAGGTAAATTCATTATTTCTTTGCTCTGTTTAACCCTTTTAGCGTCAATTTCTCTCTCTGTAATAATGATGATGTCTACTTTTTCTCTTTCCATTCTGTTACTCATCACTACCAGAATATCTCCTCTCCTAATAAGCTTCTTCACCCCTAACAATTGAGATATCCTTGATCCAAGTTTATTTTTCCGAAGTTCTCCATTTATACGTGCAAATTTCCTCAATTTCCTCTTTCTTTCCTTAAGCTCACCTTCCCTTTTTTCCCAATACCGATTTGCCCCAATCAATACCTCTTCCTTAAACTTGTTTTTGTATTCCTTGTTAATGTCTATTCCAACCGAATTTCTCCCCATCACATTTGCCATAGCCAAAACAACACCGGATCCCGTAAAAGGATCAAGAATTAGATCATTCTTCCTCGAGCAAATTGATATTATTCTTTCTACAAGAGGGAATGGAAAAGGACACAGGTGATTTAGATACCCATTCCCCCAACCCCTGATTGGTATTATGAATTCCCATATATTTGAGGGAGCTTTTCCTTTTGGATTGTATCTTTCGGGATAGGTTAGCCACCATTTCTTAATGCTATATACATCACGGATATTATCTATATTGAATCTGTATCTATTGTTCTTGACAAAGAAGAATACATATTCAAATTTATTCTTAAATTTCCCTCTTCCGTTCCAAGGTAGGTTCTTCTTTTTATTCCAAACAATTACATCTTTAAGTTGCCAAGTTCTAGAATGTTTGCAACAAAGTTTTCGGTTAATATCGAAAGGCAAAGGCATTATAATACCATTCCTTTTAATTGTATCTGCTATTAACCAAAAGGTTGCACATTCTGAAGATAAATCATAACAAGCTTGAAAAATGTTAACAATATCTTCCAAGTACTCATCATAATTCTGCCCGAATCCAATCTGTTTCTTGCAATCACCATAGTTTTTTACATCATAATAAGGTGGAGATGTAATAATTAGATTTGGCTTACCTGTCTTTTGATTTGCAAGAATATTCGTAATGTTTCGTGAATCCCCAATAATATACTTACAGACCATCATATCAAACCTTCGTAATACTGAGGGTAATATCGATAATAGGAAATATATTTCTTAATATCATTATACGAAATTTCGAACTTTGTGCATTTATTCAGTTTTTTTGTCATCACCTGTTCTCTCTTTCTATAATCAGAATATTGTCGTGTATTTTTCTCAATTTCTTCGATCTCTTGTTTAAGCTTTTTTATATGGGAATCAATGTAGAATTTCTCGCGATAAGTCAAATTTGGTACATCAATATCAATTATTTTTTCACCAAATTCAACAAACCCGTTTTTCCATTTCTTGCATTTAAATATATTTTCTTTTCCGAAAACTCCTCCTAGTGTATACATCTGGGCAGTGTCTTTGTATTTGAACGAAAATATTTTATGGAAATTGATATCTCTATATTCAAGATCCGCATTTAAATAATTAATGACTACATTTTGAATTAAAATTGGGAAATTCTTAGGGGTAAAATATTTTTGCTTGTTGTATTTGGGAGATACATAAGTCCCAAATTTTCTCTTGAATTCAGGCCAATCTTCTTTCGTGTGAATCCTTGCCTCAAGCGTTATGATTACAACATCCCCGCTACTGCAATTTTGTGAAATCAAGCTCAGATCGTCAAGAACTATTACGTCGAACTTGGAATCATAGTCAAGCCAGAGTATTACACTCGCTTTCCAATTAAATGCCTGCAAAAATTCGGTTGACTTCTTATTTATAAATTTAATATAATCATAGGGCCGATTAAAAATGAATCTCCTTACCGTGGATTTATCATCAATCGATATCATCTTTTTCAAATTGAGAAATTTATGAATCAATATAAAATCATAGTAATAAATCGAACCAAGACCAATATAGATGTAATCATTAAGCTTAATTTCAGGAGAAAGATTTTGAAGAATTTCTATTATTATTTTTCTCTCTATTTGCTTTTTGGGACGAAACATGTAGTTTACAGATTCGAAACTGCGCTTCTCACTTTCCTTAATCATCCTCTATTCCCTCCATTTCGAGGAAATAATTAAAAGTTTCCTCACCAACCGTCCTATTGCTTGTAGCCTTGAGATATTGTTTTACCTTTTCTACAATTTTTTTTTCACGTGTATAAGTAATCGTTGTGATTTCCTTGCCCTTTTTTCTTCTCGGCAATGAAACCCGTCGTATTCGCAAATCCTCAATTGATATGTACTTGGGCTTTTCCTCTCCGTTCTTCTCAAGGCTGATTTCCCCTTCCTCCATGCTTTCCTCAATTTCATCAATTGATTCCTTAGCTTTATCATATTTACGGCTAAGATAGTCAACTAGAGGTCTCGCAGTTTTCACCATTAATTTCAGGATTTGATAATAGATTGGTGTTTCTTTATCCAAGCCACTCTTTGAAGTATTTAAAGGTAGCCTTGAGGGGTCGTCTGAATCAATGAAAACAATACCGCGGAATTCGTGATAAATTGAATGATATTTTGGTAATTGACCTTTTTCGCCGGACCATCCTGTAGTCTCGCTTTGCTCTTCCTTTAATATTAGTCTTTTATTGCAAAATATATTCCACCCGCGTTTCCCGAGTTCTTTCTTTGCTCTGCCTTTGCGCGGATCAACAAAGCAAATGACCTCAACCAAGACACCATCTAGTTCTTTCTTTATTTTTACTGGCTTATAATCATCGTCATAACGTACTTCTATTTTATAAGGCTCAACCTTTTGCGTGTTTACGAAAATGCTAATCTTTCTGTTTAGGAAGTATGAATACGTAATATGAAGCGTTTCTCTGAGAGAATTCAAAAAGCTAACCAAGGCAAATTTCTTTTGAATTTGAGGATGCAAATTTTGGATTCTTATTCTCGTATATCCTTTTTCGGTTTTCGATAATTTCGAACCCGCTACGGTCCTGAATGGAATCTTCCAGTTTTCATGTGTGATCCATTCATCTACATTGAAATTGACCTTACAGTATTTAATTCCATCATCAGTTTCTAATATTATATTGCCTCCGATCTTCAGCATTGCTCTTTTCATCCCAATACCATATATTCCCAATGTAGGTTTATTCCTTTTTATATTTGCTCCGAATCTAAACACCTCATTCTTGAGAAAACCGTATTCAATTCCTCCGCAATCATCAACTATGTCAAATCCAGTTTCAGTAAGATTGATTCTTATACATCTTTGATCCTGCAAATTATTCCGTATATACGAATCCACAGAATTATCAACAAGATCCAAGATACAGTCTCTTACTGAAACATCGCGAGTAAGAATATCAATAAAGAGTGCCTTTCTTGGCATAGCATTTATTTCATCATATTGTTTTTCTTCAGTATTGGGCATTTTATTCCTCCTATGTTTAAAAATACCGATATAGTATTAAATATTTACTTATATGAATTTCAATCACAATTCTCCTCTAAAAGCTCTTTGCATGAGGGAGTTGAAGAGGTTGGATAATTGTTTTTCGGATTCCCTCTGTTTCTCTTTTAGATTTTCGACCTTTTGAGACCATCTTCCGACAAAGTAATGTGCTCTAACTAAAATCATCTAAATGTTCTTCAAATAGATTTATATTATAGACTTTATTGAAATGACCAAGTAAATTTACAAATCTTTTCTTTCCACCTGGAGTTAGCCAATAATTCCCATCTGTGATCCAACAGAACTTTAAATCAGGGAAGTTATTCTTGATAAAATTGTTTAAATCTACATATTCGTTTTGATTTATCCCTATCTTTGTCCCGCTTGTCGAGTAGAAATTTATCTCGAATAAGTATTCAGGTTTGTTTTTGCTGAAGATAATCAGGTCGAATTTTTTCGGTTTGTTGTCGTTTACTTTGACTATTCCTTCTACATATTTTTCTGTACAGAATATTTTTTGTCCACTCAACATTTGTGCATCAATTTGTTTTCCAAGATCATTTTTTAGGGTTTTGGTTCCATTTTCTGAAAGAATATTGTCTATGTTTGTATATCCATTATGCTCCAATATTTTAAGTATCTTAATCTTGGGATAATTCCCATGAATGTTTTTTGTATCAAGCGGTATTTTTTTGTACTTAATAAAGTCCTTTACATTAATCGCGGCTAAGATTTCATTCAGCTTAAGATTGTTTAATAAATAGTTTGAAAAACGTATTGAGAAATCATCAAATTCGCTTTTTCTAATGCGCTGCTCCAAAATATGAAAATCCTTTACAATCATACTTATATATTTTGTTATAGCAGATTTGAAGATGGTTATTAAGTAATTCCTGTCGTATTTGTTAAGATTCTTCACAAACTCTTCATAAGTCAGGTTTCGCCTAATTAATCCTAAAAGTACTTTTCTCAGTTCTTGATCTGATTTAAGATTTAAGATCATATACTCATAAATTGCGTCCAAATTTCTTGTGTTAAGTTTCACTACATCAAAGACGAAGTGAATGAGTTGAGCGTTTGTAAACCTGATTAACTGAAATATTTCTTGAAAAATCACGAAACTATGTGGATACTGTTTTATATAGTCAGACAAGTTGTTTATGTTCCAACTTTTGTTCTGACATAATTTTTCGATTTCTTCGTGGAAATTCTCTACTTGAACATCCGTTCTTCGAAATTCGTCTTGAATAAATTCAAAAAAGGAAATTTTGGACGCGAAATCAATATATATTTCTTCACTATTCATAATTGTCTTACCTCGTAAACTAACAGATACTGATGTGCAGTCTTCAGGGGTTCATTTTTATTTGTTTTGTTGTTTTGCTTGCTGTTTTCTCTTACAATAAATACAATTTCCTTAAGCCAAAGAGAATCGTAAGTGAGCGTATCCATTACCTTCTTTGCAAGGGGTTCAAGAAAACTATTTGCTCTAACGTCCTGTGTTTGTATTACAATGAATCCACCCTTTGTAACGCTGGGAAGCTGAGAATCCACTACATTTTCTACCTTTTTTAAATAATCTTCAATGACTGAGATAGAGATGTCTTGATCAAGGTATGCGGATTTTATAAAAATGATACTGTTCTTCTTATTTTTCCTTTTACTTGTTTTCTTTGCTCCTGATTGAGGACACAGATTAATGCTCGAATATCCATGCCCATTCCAATATCTGTCAATAATATTTTTATTGAGCAGTTTTTCGAAATCTTTTTCGGGGAAGATCCAGACAGTTGTTGTTTCAAACTCCTTTAATTGTTTTTTTTGCTTCAACTTTTCAAATGTCGGAATGATAGTTCCAGCATAGCTTTTGCCTTCCCGCTCCTTTATCATCTTAGATGAGACTGGTTTCTCAAAAATGGGTAGATACTCGTGTGCTAACAGCAAGAAATTGTATTTTATGCTGTTAGCATACCAGAAACCTGTTGTTTTACAGTTATGCTGTCGTTTGATAACCAATTCCTTTAACTTAAAGCCTGCCTTTAAATAAACATCAATTAGCATAAATCCTAAAGGAATAATGTGTTTCTTCTTTCTTGTATCGCCTATCAAGATTGCACATTGTTTCCCCGGCTTAAGTACCCTGAAACTTTCCCTGGCAACCTTCGACATTTCTATTAAAAACTCATCAATATCAAAGAACGATAAATCACCCTCTTTATCATCAGTGTAATTGATAATATTGGCATAAGGTGGATGGGCACATATTAAGTCCATTGAGTTATCATTTAATGATTTCAGATTCCGCGCATCTCCAACACTCAACTTAGGTTCATAAATTTTTGGAGAGAGCTTCCCTACACCGAAAAGTGACGGCTGTCCATTCACAGGAAAGTCAATATTTCTTTTTGCCAGCTCAATTGCCTGAGGATTAATGTCCAGTGCAAGACATTTCCTTCCCAACAACTTTGCCTCAACAGCTGTTGTTCCCGCTCCACAGAAATAATCCAGGACAGTTTCACCTGGTTTCGAATACTTCAAGATGACATTTCTCGGAATGTAAGGAGACCAATTCCCTCTGTATTCTCCACTGTGTGTAGCCCAGTTCCCTCTGCTTTTAAAACTCCATACCGTTGTCTGCTCTTCTTCAAAGTTCTTTGGTTCAAGCGTCTTTATCTTCTTTGCGCCCTTCAAAACACTTACATTGACCCCCTTTGACTTTGTGATTGTCTTTTCAATATATCGAAATGTTACACCATATTTCCTACCGATTTCAATGTCAGGTGTCCCATTGGCTTTCTCCCGTAAGATTGCCCTTGCAAGAGCTTTTTTATCTTTGAAATCGCCTTCTACTTTTACACTATTATTTTTACTCATTTTCCTATGTTACCATATCAAATAATATGACAGAAATCAAGAAGAAAAAATACCCCAGAAGATTTGAGCTAACTAAAATGTCGCAAGGATTGCGCTGACCTCACCAAAAAAAAAGCAGCCTGTTCTCAGGTGTCAGACTGAGAAATAAGATATAACTGCCCAAACATACTTGCATCAAAAATTCCATGGATACTGTTCACAGTTTTAACCAAATTCCATTATTATTTTACAATGTGCGCCGAAATAGTTGCGGATTCAGAATTAAATTTATCAATAGAAAAATATTACCAGAAATTAATTACTTTGTCAATGAAAAAATGTGATTTTATGGTTCCTGAACTGAGAAGACTCTAAAATCCTTACTGTACCACAACATCAAAGTTTCAACAAATCAAGAAGCAAGTTTATATTGTCAGTGACCGATTGTATCGATGAGCACAATCAATATAATAAGATTATGACCATTCCCTTGCTATTAAATGTCATTTCTCCCGTCAGAGATAAGGAAACTATTTATGTGAAGCTCTATTGATATTTAGTAGCCCAACAGGTGTTTGTAGGTCTTCTGCCTTATTTCGAACTCTTTTTTCATTTCAACTTCAATTTTCTTCTTATTGCTTTCAAAGTATCAACATATTTTAAAATTTTCTCTTTTTCATTGTTCCATTTCGTCTCAATTTCCTCCAAGAATTCGTATTTTGTAAAGTCATTTAGGATTTTTTTAAGATCAGCAAGACAGATTCCACCACTCAGTCGCCTTGACATTTCGCTTAGATATAATACATCTTCTATATTCAGGCGTTCGTATAAAAAGTCCTTTGCTAAAAACCTCTCTGTGAAATAGTTTCTATAATCTATAAACTTTGGGAGAGGATCTATGTTCTTATAATCCTGTGGCTCAAATATTTTTGCGAGTTTAATCTCATTAAGTTCGTTAATAAATTTTTCCAAAACTAGTATGTCAAACTCGAGTTCTTTTCCAAAGTTCATTAATAATATGGTTTTTTCAATTTTGCCTATTCTTTTTTCTTTGATAAAAAAAGTTAACAGTGAAAGGAAAAAACCAAGAATTACACCTATGAAGGTAGACGATAAAGGCAACCAAAAATTCATATTATCTCCTTTCTTTCGTACTTCGCTTTAGCACTAAAGATGTGGGGGTAGTGTAAAAAATAGAAATACACCCCTATTCATAAGATTACTCGAATTCTTAAACTTGTTATTCATCTTGAAATAATAATAGCAGAAGATTTAAAGTGTGTCAAGGGAATTTGATATGTCGCAAAGATAGCTGGATCCCATTTTAAAAAAGCAGCCTGCCCGCCCTTTCACCTAATGTTTTATGATTTCTCTCAGGACTATATCTCCCGAGTCGAGTTTCTTAATGGTGATGTTAACGCTCTCTTTGTCTATATCAAAAACCGCATAACTTGGCTCAAAACCTTTTTTATCCGTTGATTTTAGATGTCCTGGATTTATCAGGTAAACATCTCCCTGTTTTGCAATAGCGGGTATGTGTGTATGACCATAAAGGACGATATCTACCAGGTTATCTCTTATCAGGTCTTCAGGTGAAATGTCACCAGGGAGGTCGTTTTCATGCTTTTCTTTTGTATGAGTCAGGAGAATTTTCCAACCTTCATTCTCTATTATTTTTCTGTTATCAACATTCTTTTCTGTATAATATGCACTGTAAACACCTGGAACTCTCTCTACTTCAAAACCTTCTTTAATAAGCAACTCAGCATCGTCATAATCATCGCCAAGGTGGATTATCTCATCGGCATTTTCTTCACGGGCTATTGTTGATATTCTTATAATGTTATGCTTCTCGCCATGACTATCACTTACGACAATTACCTTCATATTGACCTCCTATTTTTTAGCCACGGTTTCTGCACGGTTAAACAATGTCAATGTATTTACTTCCTCAACCCATCCAAAAACAAATCATAGCCACGGTTACGGTTTGCGGGGGTCAGGCCCCATTAGAGAATGTGAAATTCCTAACCACAGTACGATATTTTCATATCCTACGAGGCAGGCGGGGTAAACTGAAAAATAGAAATAACTTCTTTGTTTGTAAAATCACCCAAATATTTTGACTTGTAATTCATATTAAAACGACAATAACAGAAGACAGAAAGTGTGTCAAGGGAATTTGTATATCTCGCAAAGTGTATTTGCGGGGGTCAGCTATGAAAGGTAGCATACCCTCTTGATATTAGTTTTCTATTGCAATTCCATATCAGTTATAGTATATTTACATTAGACATAATATATAGCACTCATCAGAGGAAGTCAAGATTTTTTA
>Ga0210003_1000923_pt1 | contig 26158 bp, 23 predicted proteins | sample LantaG_FD_182804 | JGI IMG/M metagenome (GOLD analysis project Ga0210003, IMG submission 182804) | Deep subsurface microbial communities from Baltic Sea to uncover new lineages of life (NeLLi) - Landsort_02402 metaG (SPAdes) (version 2) | ecosystem: Environmental > Aquatic > Marine > Oceanic >... | reverse complement strand
GCTGCATAACTTTTGGGATCCATTCCTTTGTTTTGAGCTTCATCCGGATCTATCCATGCTTCAAAATCCTCTGGCTTTAAATCCGGAAAAGCAAGAAGAAGGTTGCCCATATCACCCTTAGGGTCAATGATAATAGAGGGAATTTTATCCAGGGTTGCCTCTTCTATAATGCCGATTCCCAGACCTGTTTTTCCGCTTCCGGTCATTCCTATAATAACAGCATGGGTGGTAAAATTGTTTGATTTGTAAAGAAGAAGGTTTTCGGTTGTTTCAAGGGTTTTTGGATCAACTTCTTTTCCGAAATAAAATAATCCTAATTTTTCATATAAAGATATAATATTTTCCACAATTTATCTCCTCTTAAAGAATATTTTTAAAAACCTATAAATAAGATTTTAAATACTGGTTGAAAAGATATCCTGTGATAAAATTAAATCTAAGCCCGGCTTTTCGTTAAGTTGAAATCTAAGCTTTACTTCTATTCATTTTAAATAGATTGAAAAATATACTAAAATCTCCTTTTAAAATAAAGTACAGAATCGTTCCCTAGAGAAAAAATAGGTGTCCCTATTTTCTATTTTATTCCTAGAAATTTAAGGAGTCCCTCCTGTCCATGTCCATGTTCCTGGATTTATAAATTCTGGATAACAATCATTTTCGATTACTTCGGCATAGACATTCCATATTGGAGTCCAATAAGACCATTGCCAACCATCTGGAACTAACAATACTCTCTTGTCTCCGGTTCCAGCTAATAACTTCTCTTTAAAGCTATCATCACTATCCAAATATATATTAATAAATGGTTTAATATCAATTAAATTCCCATGAATCTCAGTTTGAACAAAACTACTATAACTATAAACAAATGGTAACTCAAATGTGATTGTAAGGTAAAAAACTTCTCCCGGAGTTGCAGTATCTTTATGGAAGAAAACAAATTCTTCTGGACATGGAACGCTTAAGGAAGCCGAACCATTTAAATTATACACGCAAGATTCGCCTACAAAAATACTAGGCATCTTTAGTCCAAATTCATGCTCTAGATAACCAGAACCGTCGTTTTGGTATGTAATTGTAAATTTTACTTCTTTTAGATAGTCACTACAAACAAACTTCCCATCTACATCAACATCACATACACACTCATTGTAGTCATAATCATTAATTCCCTGGCAATCTTCACCAGTCCAATTAGCCCATTCACTATCTTCAAATGCCACACGGAAACTATCCAAAGTAACTTCTTCTTCAACTGCTCCTTCGGGACAAATAATCTCTGGGGTAATAGAATTACATCCTGCAAAAAACGTAACCATTGCAATAAATAAAACTAAGACAACTAATTTTAATGACTTATAAATATACATAAGGCACCTCCTTAAATTATTTTTTTTATTTTCTTTAAACTGAATATTTTAAATCGTATAATCATATCTCTATCTATTTCTTCTAGATGCTGTTTTAAGTAGACATTTATAAAATAATAACTCTCCTACTCCTTAATAGATTTGGAAGAGCATTTTCTTATCAATTCCGAAACCGTGCCAACTCTGCTTTTCTTGGTTCAGCCCCACCTCCTATTGGCTTGATTTAATATCCACTCTTTTGGCATTATTTCACCACCCTATTTGATAAAAATTTCGATCTATATTTATAATCAAATTCCATATCTAAATCCACTAAACCACTTCTAATCAAATGAGCATTTAAAAAAGTTTTATTACTTAGATAGATATAGCAAAGCATATTATTTTCTTCATCATATTTTATGGTGTTAAACTTTATGAATACTTTTTTTCCTAGAGCTTTTTCTTTTAAGAATTGTATGACTCTTCTATTTTCCTCTGGTCTTTCTTTTACTCTTAATAATCTAATTTTTAATCCATTATTCAAAATTAAGATTTTGGGAGAAAATATTTCTTTCACAGTATAATATGTCTCTCTCTTAGAATAAAAACTATCTATTTATGAGCCAAACCTTATGGAACGGATATGCGAAAGCACCATCAGGAGTAGTTAGCTCAAGTTTGTTTTGCTTACCGAGATCTTTTACTTTTACTCCCTCTTACACCAGTTCATAATCCTCGAGCATCGCATTAATCTTTTCCGGCTCATTGAACATCATTACATCCACTTTCACAAAATTTATTTATCTCTGTCCTTATCGGAATAACCTTATATCTACCATAATAAACAGAACAGGCAAACTGATCGACAATATTAATAAATAAACGACAACCACCTCTTTTTATATTAATTCTACAAAATAAATAAAAATCCTCTTTTTTATAAAATAAAATTAACTTTATTACTATCGATTTACAGTTTTCGTTTACAATTAGACTCATAAACTTACGTCATATCCTTTCGGATAGTTTAGTTTTATCAACTTTCAGTGATAATTTATTCTCTTTTTTAAATTTCCAAAATAACAAAGAAAATAGGTGTCTGCTTGGGCTCAAGTTGTCCCTATTATTCCATCAGAAGCCCCATTCTTTAGTTCTCTTTCGTAATTGCAACTTAATCATTTACTGAGCTATTTGTTTCTTCATCAGTAAGGCCAGAATACATCTTCTCATAATATTTTACATAATCACCAGATACAATACTTTCTATCCACTCCGTATTGTTCAAGTACCATTCAATGGTCTCCTTCATTCCCTGCTCAAATGTATAAGCAGGTTCCCAGCCAAGCTGAGTTGTTATTTTTGTATTATCAATGGCATATCTTCTGTCATGCCCAGGTCTATCTTTTATATATTTAATCAATCCCTCTGACTTGCCAAGCGTTTTTATAATGAGCTTAACTATTTCAATATTAGCCTTCTCATTATTACCACCAATGTTGTAAATCTCACCATCCATACCTTTATGTAAAACAGTATCAATGGCTGAACAGTGGTCAGATACGTGCAGCCAATCTCTTACCTGTATACCATCGCCATAGACTGGCAAGTCTTTTTCTTTCAAGCAATTGTTTATCATTAGAGGTATTAATTTCTCAGGAAGCTGATATGGTCCGTAATTATTACTACACCGAGTAATATTAACTGGCATACCGAAGGTCTCGTGATAAGCCCTTACAATCATATCTGCACTTGCTTTTGATGCAGAATATGGACTATTTGGAAGCAGTGGCATCGTCTCTACAAACTTACCCGTTACACCTAATGCTCCATACACTTCATCGGTGGACACCTGTAAGAATTTAACTCCAGGCTTATACTCTTTGCAGTGTTTATCATCGGGATTAACCTTCCAATATTTTTTAGCCACATCAAGTAATACCTGAGTACCGATGATGTTAGTTGTCAAAAACACCTCCGGATCTTCAATACTTCTATCTACATGGGACTCTGCTGCAAAGTTAACCACAATATCAATATCATATGATGAAAAAATCTCATCAATCTTTGCTCTGTCTCTGATATCCGCTTTGATAAAAGTATAGTTTTGGTTATCCGATATATTTTTTAGGTTTTCCAGATTACCTGCGTATGTCAACACGTCCACATTTATGATTTTATAGTCCGGATGCCTGTCCAATATCATTTTGACAAAGTTACTACCTATAAATCCGGCACCGCCTGTGACAAGGATGTTTTTCATTTTTACCTTCCTTTTTCTTTTCAATTTGCGAGTCTTTATTCATTTATTAAAGATAAAATATATTGTCCATAATCCGTCATCTTTAGACTTTCACCAATTTCTCTTAATTGCTCTTTATTTATAAATCCTCTACGCCACGCAATTTCCTCAAGGCATGATATATAGAATCCCTGTCTTGACTGAACTGCTTCAATATATTCAGCAGCCTTAAGCATACCCTCTGGTGTTCCTGTATCGAGCCAAGCCATACCACGTCCGAGCAAAATTACGTTAAGTTCTCCCTTCTCTAAATATGCGTTATTGACAGCAGTAATTTCCATCTCTCCACGAGCAGACGGCTTGACATTCTTCACTATCTCAACAACTTGATTATCATAAAAATAAAGTCCTGGAACTGCGTAATTTGATTTTGGTTGCTTTGGTTTCTCTTCAATTGAGATTACTTTGTGATTTTTGTCGAATTCCACCACCCCAAAGGATCGTGCATCCTTCACCGGATATCCGAAGATGACCGCCCCTTTCTCTAGTTCTTTTGCACGATTAAGCACTCTTGTTAAATCTTGCCCATAAAAAACATTATCACCAAGGATCAAGCATACACTGTCATCACCGATGAATGTTTCACCCAAAATAAATGCATCAGCAATTCCCCTGGGATTTTCCTGTACCTTGTAAGAAAATTTAAGCCCTAGCCTAGAACCATCCCCCAACAGTCGTTCATAAACCGGAGTATCTTCTGGGGTTGAAATAATGAGTATCTCTCGAATACCAGCCAATATAAGAACCGATAATGGATAATAAATCAATGGTTTGTCATATATTGGTAGGAGTTGTTTCGACACCGCTTGTGTCATCGGATACAGACGCGTCCCTTTTCCTCCTGCTAAAATTATACCTTTCATATCATAGCCTCCAATCTTTTATCTTCGCCGGTAGTATACATTATGGTTGTTTATTTAGAATAATATTACAAATTCTATCGACATCTTCCAAAGCCAAATCAGCGTAAAGTGGCAGCGTAAGCACCCTGTCCGCTATGTATTTTGCAACTGGTGTTTTTTCAACATCAAATCTGTCTTTATAGCATTCAAAACTGTTAGCGAGAGGATAGAAGTATTTCCGAGCATAGATATCCTCGGCTTTCAGTCTCTCAAACACCTCATCACGGCTCAACTGATACTCGTCAAATACTACGGGGAAATAAGCATAATTGCTCTTCACTCCTGGTTGAGGTTCGGATAACCTGATTCCTTTAACATTACTTAATCTTTCAACATATCTCTCTACCACAACTTTTCGTTTTCCTATCTCGCCATCAACATGGCGCAGGTTACAAATACCCATAGCAGCCTGGAATTCATTCATTTTGGCATTTCCGCCGACATACTCGACAGATTCTGGTCCTGTAATACCAAAGTTCTTCAAGTCATTTAATCTTTTAGTCAGCTTTTCATTCCTAAATGTTATTGCTCCGCCCTCGATAGTATTAAAAACTTTAGTAGCGTGAAAGCTAAACATTGAGGCATCGCCAAAGTTGGCAACCCCTACACCATCAACGGTAACTCCAAAAGCGTGAGCAGCATCGTAAATAACCGTAAGGTTATACTTCCTCGCTATCCTTTCAATCTCATTAACATTGCAGATATTTCCGTAAACATGGACAGGGATGATAGCGGAAGTCTTATCTGTTATCAGACTCTCCAACTTGTCCGTATCAATAGTGTAGCCATCTGGATTAATATCACAAAACACCGGCTCCAAGCCATTCCTTACTATAGCATGCGTTGTCGATGCAAATGTAAAAGGCGTTGTAATAACTTCCCCAGTTAGATCAAGTGCTGCAACTGCGCACTCAAGTGCTAGATGCCCATTTGTAAAAAGAGTTACATTTGGAACTCGCAGATACTGAACAAGCTCTGCCTCTAGTTGCTTGTGCTTTGCGCCCATATTTGTAAGCCACGCTGTGTCCCAAATGGAGTGTATTTCATTTATGTATTCCTCAAACGGTGGCATGGATGAACGCATAACAGCGATTGGCTTATTTTGCATGTTTTATCACACTTATATCAATCATAATTTACCCCTTTCGCACATTAAAATATACTTGAACATAAATCAGAGTATTGCTGACCTAATTGGTAACAACCTTACAAATATTTTTTTGATATAATATCTGTATTTAATAACTTGTCCCATTAAAAATTAGCAAGTACTTTAAAAAAAACCTCATCTATATACAACATTTAAACCTGCTGCTTTTACATCTCTTTCTAAAGTATCTAATGTATAAGTAATTCTATGACCATGCTCGATTTCTGCTTGAGTAACTGCAGAATTATGGGTTATCAAACCCATTTTAACTGCAATTTGTCTAGATGGTGCATTAGCATTTGGACATACTAAAAATAACCTTCCATTGTCAGAACGCCATTCAACGTTGATTTTTTTTAATAAGGAAACTGGATTGTTGATATGTTCTAAGACATGAGTCAATATAATATTATCATATTTAGTTGGTAATATAGCATTTTCAAAAAGTGAATTAATAAATTTTACCTTACCACCCAATTGTCTTTTTGCTAATTCAATTGCTTCATCGGAAGCCTCAATGCAAGTAATATCATTAAAATACGGTAAAAGCCTTTTCGTAAAATCACCTTTGAAGCTTCCTAGTTCAAGAATATTTCCTTTTTGAAAAAATGGTTTAAATGATTTTAACATAAAAGGGTGCATCACATCGAAATCAAAACTATATGCGTACTTATGTTCAATTGTGTCTTTCAGTTCTTTACTATAATCTCTTTGAGTATTCATTTCTTCGCTCCTTTAATTACTTTGTATTTGTGAAATCCACTTCATGTCTCATTAAAGTGAAATCGCCTCTATTTTCAAAATCATGAAATCCGAGTTTTCTGTATAATTGGATTGCTCGGAAATTGTATTTTGACACTTCCAGTTTTATTTCTGAAAAGTTATATTGTCTTGCATATTCAATGCACATTGTAAGTAACGTCGTTGCAATTCCCATTCCCATATAATTCTTTTTTATACTTACATTATTGATATAAGCCGAACGATTTTCAATATCATTGAAATATGCACTTATTATTCCAACAAGTATTTGATTCTCCCAAGTTTCAAACGATACTGATTTTTCAAATATTTTCTTTGAAAAATCTTGAAGATTAACTCTAGTATTTAATGGCGGTTTGAAACTATCATTACAATCCTTTAAGTGAAGATATATTTCTTTTTGAGTAGCTGTTTTCACTTTGTAGCATAATTTCATTCTGTATCCTCCAATTGAGCCAACCCAAACCCACACTTTCCAAATTCATTACCGTTATATAATAAGTATATTTTATTATCGCAATGAAAAGCATGTGGATAGCACAACATATCAGAATCCCAACTACCTTCAGTTACATCAATACCCACTTTCGAATCGTCCCTAACCCAATCTACTATGTGGTCAGAAAATGCATAACCAATTCTATAAGATCTATCTCTGTTTTTTCTAAAATCAGATGATTGTCTATAACAAAAAAACATATGGTATCTATTGTTAAAAAAGATAACAGTGGGGAGAGCCTGGCTCTCATCAGTGAACTTATCACTAATTATCTGTCTACCTTCTTTCTGCCATATTACACCATCTTGTGATGTTGCGTGTCCAATTTTATAAATACGCTCAAGTGTATCTCCAATATTGAAATTCTTCCACTTGATTCCGTAGATATACCACATGTGAAAAGTGTTTTGAAATATGTTGACAAACGGATCTCCTACCAAAAAAGGTTCGTGCAATGAAGAAGTCAATATAGGTCCATCTCCATTTTTCTTAAAAGTAAGACCATCATTATAACTAATTGCTAATCCAATGCTGGTATCTATTGGAACAGATACTCTCCTATTCCAGCCACCAGTATACGCTAACACTTTATTCTTATATCTCAAAACGTTCATGGGAAAAATTCCATGTTCATCGAAACAACCTAATTTTCCTAATTCAATTACTGTATCCTTAGAGATATTGATTATTTCTTTAAAATCCTTATCAATGTCAATAAATCGAATATGACTCAGATATTTTCCATTTTCGGATTTTTTTCTAGACGAGAAGTAAATCCGCACAAAATCATTAAAGACTAATGCTTGCGGTGATTGAGCAAACTCAAAATATTCATTTGATGACTGATGTTTGGCGGGATCAAATATTTTCCCTTTTTTTATCCATTTCATAAAACTACCCCCCCCTCAACCTAAGTTTCCTTCTAATTCTGCCAACCCAAAACCGAATCTCCCTACTTGATTCCCTAGATATAGCATGTAAATGTTGCCATCAAGTTCAAAGACATGGGGGTAAGCTACCATTTCAGAATCCCATCCCTCTTTGGATACATCAATACCCACTTTTGAGTTATCCCGAATCCAACTATTCATATCATAAGAAAATGCATATCCAATTCTATAACTCCTATCTTTATTTTTCCTATAATCAAATGCTTGCCTGTAGCAAAAAAACATGTGGTATTTCCCATTGTAGAATAATACATCTGGACTCGCTTGTGCCTCATCTTCTCCTAACTTATCTTCAATAATATCTTTATTCATTTTTGTCCAATTGATACCATCACTTGATGAAGCTATGCGTATTTTGTAAACTGGTTCAGGTTTCCCATCCGCAACTATCCACCTCCTACCTGCTATGTACCATAAATACCATCTATTATTAAATATTCTAATCTTAGGACCGCTTAGAATAAATGGTTCCTCTGGTGAATAAGATAAAATGGGTCCTTTACCAATCTTATTAAAAGTTTCTCCATCATTATTACTTGTTGCAAATCCTATCGCTACATTAAAAGGAACTGATTCACACCTTGTCCAACCACCGTAATAGCCAAGAACATCTTCGCCATTTCTTATTACTGACAAAGGGTAAGTCCCAAATTCATCGAAAGTTCCGTTTTCTCCAAGTTTTAAAACAGGTTCCTTGCTTACATTTAATATTTCAAATAAGTTATTTCTATTCAAATCAACATAGGCAGCATAACTTACATATTGTCCATTTTCATCTGCTGTTGGTCTGCAACTAAAAAACACTCTAACAAAATCGTCAAAGATTAAAACCGAAGGTGCTTGTGCAAATTCATTTATCCAGTTCACATTTTCAACTTCCAAAGGGTTAAAAACCCTCCCAAGTTTTTTCCATTTAAACATTTTAATTCCCCTTTCATTATATCAATTGGTAGTCATGCAACATTTTGCTAATTTCTTCCTGATTGTTAAACATCATAACATCAATAATCGAAAGCCAAGGAACAAACTGTTTATCAAATTGATTATAAATAATTGATTCTGTTTTAATAAATTTTAAATCGATTCCTTGTTCACTAAATAATTCCTTTGAATAAAGTTCTTTACCACCAATTGCATTTATATAAACATTTGTACCGATATTCTGACATATCGCAAGCACCTTGTCTTGAGATTTCAAACCATGGTTTATGTCAATATCTGAAGACTTAATAAGCTTAGTATCAATTGTTAAGTACTTACATATTTCTTTAATTGAAAAAAATATGTAAGTAAACAAATTATTATCATTACTTAATACTACTTTTTTAAAAAGAAAGAATACTTGATCAAAATAAGGAGCTTTTTTATAAGCTTCTTTTATTTTATTAAGTAATTTAATTTTATTAAAGTCACCAGATATAATTCTATCTTTGACATCCAAAAAATTCGAATCTCTCTTTAATGAAATGGAAAAAACTGCATCTTTTCCATTTTGCAAAAAACGATTTCTATTAATCCATCCCTTTTTTGTGTATTGAATATTATCATAAATAACAAATACATCAACGGCATTTATCAATTGCCAATAACCGATATATGGGAAAAAATACGGCTGCATAATACATATTTTCAATTTAATCTTCCTCCTGATTTTTGCTTACAAGTTCTTTCACTAATCTAAAGTTATCTCTAGCCATTTCTTTAACAATCGGAATTCTTTTCTCTAAATCTTCTTTTATTTCTTTCCTTAAACTCCAACACTTTTCAATTTTATTTATTAGATCAGATTCTTTTGCTGGATCGCTTACATATTCTTCCTGACCAGCTACTTTAGCAAATCCGATTAACTTATGTGCTTTTGGTTCGTGCCCATAATCTATTACTACAGTAGGCACATACTGCGAAAATCCAGCTACAGCAGCGTGAACTCTACCACTTACAAGCATATCAAAGTTTCCAATAATTGCATTAGTTGTCCATGTATCATATACACCCTCCAACGTAAAAACATCTTTAGCTATTCCTCTATCTTGTACTACCTTCTGTAATTGTTTAATAATTGGATAGTCTCTTCCATGAATCAATTCAAATTCAGCAGGTGGAATTGGGAATCCATTTGAGTGTGACATCAAATACACCTTTGCGCCTAGATTATTAGAGATGTACTCTATTGCCTTAGCAAAAACTTCATAGTCTTCATCTTCTCTTGGCCATTTATCAAAAGGGCCTTCTAAAAAATTCCACCCACATACTACAAACCCAACTATTGGTTTATCCTTATTTAATAAACCTTCACTTTTAAGAAGTTCTTCAATTTTTTCGCCTTTAGCAGGTTCAAATAAAAACGCTGGGCACGCTAAATCTTTTACATTTGATACATCAAAGCCATCTTGTTTTAAAACTTCAGTACTGATTGGCTCACGATTCGTAACCATTATAAAATTCTTGAAGACCTCTTTCGCTAACTCTTTTGTTCTTTCATCATTAAACGGACCTGGTGAGCCCGCAAGCATAAAGGTTGGTTTGCCAAGTTTCTGTGCAACCATATCCTTATACAGACCAACTTCAAATCTATCTTTCCCTAGAAAATTGGCGTTATCTCCCCATAAATCCCCGCTAAAATCAATTACTATATCTGCAGCTATTACTTCATCAATATATAAAGTTGTTTCACTAAATCTTCCATTTTTAATATATTCTTCAACAAATTGAATTTCTTTCTGAGCAACTTCTAAATTTTCATCGCTATCTAAATTATAATAAATTTCCATAGAAACTACTTCTAAATTTTCATCTTTGCAAAACCTTTCCGACATTTGTAGGGTAGTTTTAATTGACGCATTTGGGAAAAAAGTATGCAACTCTCTAACGAATGGCTCAATGATGTAGTAGTTACCAATGTTACCAAACTCCATTCTTCCCCAATGTAAAGTGGTATGACCAATAATTAATATGTTGATTTTTCTGCACTCCTTTTTTTGATATAAAATAATTTACACACCATTTTTTTTATTGGATGTGATATTTGATAAGCCTGCATATATCATCATTTCTCAACATATACATTTTTCATTCTACTAAAAACTACCGCCGAACAAATTATAGGCTGTCTGTGTATTAGCTCTTTCATTTTTGCCTCCGGGGAGGGTATCCTGTCCGGAATTAGTCGCATACCACCAATTAGTAACCTTGCTTTTTTACATATTCAATAGCGGATCTCTGTTGATTGAACCGCATAAAAGTAGAATTTTTTTCATAATGTACCCCCATTTCTACTTTTCAAAATATCTTTACAAGTTAATAGTAAATAGGTAAAACATTCAAGTTTAAATATTCTTGCCATCCCAACATATAGAAGGATTCCTACAAATCCTTGAATTATCAAAGTCGGCCATACTGTCATCCCAAACAACTGAACACTGTAAACCACTGCCCCCATAAATAAAGACAACAACAGCGATGGCATAATATCTTTCCATTGCTCTTTGTAACTGTAACTCAACAGCTTTGCATTCGGATAAGAATTAATTATAGTTCCAATCAATCCACTGACAATGCCTCCTAAAGCAATTGCATACACGCCATAAAATACAGTCACTCCCAATATAGCAAGACCTAGTATTTTTTTTATAATTTCTAGCTTTAAAAAAATATCACTACGCCCTAAAGCATTAATGGCCTGTAGATTAGCTGTATGTATAGGCCATAAGGCATAACTGACACAGTAAATCTGCAAAAAAGGAACGCAGGGTAGCCACTTTTCAGTCAACAATATTTTGACTAGCAGTTTAGCAATAACAGCTACACCAACCATCATTGGAAATAATATAAATGAGCTTGTAACGATAGAACGCCGCACCATTTCTTTAACTCTTTGTCTATTATCTTGCTGCGATGCGAAAGCAGGGAACATTACTGACTGTATCGACCCATCAATATTTGTTACAATTAGTTCAGGGAACTGTTTGCCCCGATTATAAAAGCCCAGCATCTCTGTATTATAAATTTTTCCGATAATAAGACTACTTAAATTCATGTAAAGATTATCAATTAATGATGAAACTAATAATTTCCATCCATACGAAAATAGACTTTTTACTCTTTCAAAAGAAAATAATAATCTCGGTCTCCACTTTACGGTGAACCAAAGAATCACAATAATTAATAACTGATTCGTTATTTGCTGTAATACTAAAGCCCATACACCGAAACCTGCATATGCCATAACTATACCAACTGTTCCAGATACTACTATTGCACCTAAACTGCTAAAAAAAAGCTTCTTAAATTGCATCTTTCGTGCTACGACAGCATTCTGGATTGAATTAAAGGCGCCAAAGAACAATGTAACCGATATTACTCTAAGCACTAATATAAGCTGTGGTTCATCATAGAAAGCAGCTATAAGTGGTGCAGCAAAAAAAAGAATCACATATAGTAAACTGGCAACAAATAAACTCAAATAAAATACCGACGAAAAATCAGATTCATTTGCGTCTTTCTTTTGAATAAGTGCTGTATTAAAGCCGCTTTGAACAAATACATTAGCAATAATTATAAATATTGTTACAAGTGCTATAATGCCGTAATCTTCTGGTATAAGAAGACGGGCCAACACTATTTGAACTATAAATTGTATTCCTTGTGTTTCACCTCGCTCCATGAGTTTCCAAAAAAGGCTGGATAGGATTTTAGACTTATTTATTTCATTGTTCATCTACCAGCCCCTTTTTATATTAATTAAAACTTTTGCAATACTTGGACAGTATTGCCTAATAAATATCTTAGTTTTATTTTTTATATCTAAAGCAGAATAAGTCTCTTTGAATTCCCCTTCTTTCGCCTCCTTGAACCTCCTCTGCTCTATCATGAGATTAAACTTTATATTCTGTATCTGTTTCTTAATCGTAATATCATATTTATATTCTGAATATCTATTGATTTCATTGAGCATATCAACGATCTTATCCCAATATGCAACACGCCTCTCGATGCTTGATAAAAACCTACTTGTCCAAGAACCTTTTAGGCCTACTCGATAAGCTGACATAAACTCATCAATATAATACACTGTTCCTTGAAGAGCCAAATATATAGAAAGAGGATAGTCGCCAACCGGCGCCTTTTTATAGAAATCTGGTCTGTTTGTGCCAAATACAGCTGGGTATAGAATTGAATTCGTCGCGAAAAACCCCCCGTCCCCTTCAATTACTTCTTCAACCGTAAAGACTTTATTACCGCGATTGGGTCGAACATGCGATTTCATTTTTTTTTTGTCTGAAGTAACTCTGTATGCAGTATGGACACACATACTACATTCCGGATTCTTTTCCATATAATCTACTTGTTTTTGCAATTTATAAGGATCCGTCCAATAATCATCTCCTTCACAAATAGCTATATACTTGCCCTTTGCTCTCTCCGAATTAAAACCTATTGTTTTTACTCCTTTTGAATATTGGTTTTCTGTTTGATATATTGGTTTTATTAAATCCGGATACTTAGATTCATATTGCTTTATAATTTCTGGTGTTCTGTCAGTAGATGCATCATCATAAATCAATATTTCATATGAAAAATCCGTTTTTTGCATTAAAAAACTTTCTATTGCATCCGCTATATAATTCTCATGATTATATGTAACACAAAAAATGCTAGTCATTATTTCCATATTATTTTTCTCCCAAATAATTTTTTATTATTTTTCTCAATCAGCTCAATTTATTCTACAGGTAAGTAGGGTCCAAAAACCACTTTTAAACACTCGTTGCGAAAGGGTTCCGTCTGGGGTTATTAAATTATTAGCAATCTTTTTTATTTTATTCATAGGACCATCTTTTTTAATATTAATTTAGATTCCTGCTTACGCAGGAGTTACAGAGTAAATTTAAATTATAGATTCCCACTTTCGTGGGAATAACAGCAAATCCCAAATATTTCAAAAAAAGAATAAATTCGATAATTTTATGGAATTAATTTTCAAAATATTTTTATTAAATTTTTATTTTTTATTTCCTCCTCACTCCTTCATAAATTAAACCTAATGATTTTAATACAGCTGGGTCGTATAAGTTTCTTAGTCGAGTAGGATGGGAGATTTGAGTAATTTTTTTATGTACTAGCTTAATAATTCGGTAACTTTTTCTAACTTTTCATAAGGGGGTGATATAGGCAAATCCCCCGTGTCTTCTTAAGTGATTATATTCAAATAAGAAGTTGCCTAAATTATAAATGAAATCTTTTAAAGAATCAAATGAATTAGGATAGAAGAACTCGTTCTTGATAATCTTCCAGAAGGCCTCCACCTTTCCATTGGTTTGAGGTCTGTAAGGTCTAGCATAGATATGTTTAATACCTAAATGACACTAAGGTTGATGTGACACTAGAGCCTGATTCCATAATAATCTATAAGTATCATCAGCTTTTACAACCCCGAAAAGACCGCCAGAATAATCGTGCCAACAATAAAATAATGCTCTGATCATTCCCGAAGCTTTGAAATATTCAATCATTTCAGTTACTGCTGCTGCCTGTACTGCTTCATCTGTAGAGTAATCCTCCAAAGAAGAATAACTGGGGGCAAACTCTGTCAGATATATGCCATTAACACCAAAAGCATTTACCAGATTAGTTATGGAGGTTTTCCAGTCATCAGAATAACGACCCTCTCCACCCATATAGATATTGGATGCCAAAATATCTATATCGCCCTTACCTGCCGCTATCCAGTCATCTATGGTTTCCTGCCAACAGGAATAGCTTACATTTCCATTCGTGAATATCTGTTTAACTTCTGTAGCAACAGATTTAAGATTGATAATTAATTGAGCCACTGTCATTGTTGTGCCATCAATGTGGAGTTCTTCTTCATTACCTAATTGAAATTCATAAACACCATTGTCTTGAGCCCAGTAAGCTGCATCTAATATTGCCTGTCTAAAATCTGGCCAATTTTCAGTAGTAATTACAGTTTGATTTGAAGATACTCCCCAAATAAACTTTAAACCTTTAGTATTAGCTTCAAGAACTGCTGCTTTTGAACCATTTACAGTTATAGTATCTTGATAATTATAAAGGCCTCTTACTTCAGTAAATCCATTAGCTAACCACGTATCCGCATAATCATTAATGTGGTCATACCACGCATTAAAACCTGTTAACCCAGACCATTTTTGCGAGTTTTCAGTTTGCGGTTCTTCTGTAGCTGTTTCGGAATTGACTGTATTAACTGTACAACCAATTAATAATAACAAGATCAGACAAAAAACTAATAATATGATTATACCGATATATCTCATAACTTTTCTCCTTTTTATATATTTAAAAAAAGAGTATCTGATTACTTAATCATTAATCATCCGTGGATTCTATTTGGATTTGATGTCTGCCCCTATTTGTTGATTGCTTTAAGTGTAGTCTATTTATTGTCTTTTACCAGGTTCCAAATGAAAAAGGATACGAAAGATACAGCAAAAGAGACAATACCAAAAGTATCCTCTCTCGGCCAAGGAGCAAAATGGGTTAGTTGAAGCTTTAAGGTTTGTGGATGAATTAGAGCAACAGTGGCAATATAGAGCCATCCCAGAAGTCCAAAAATAAATAAGGTAAAAGATGCTGCTTGAACTATTTTTCCCATAATGATATTCTATATTATATTAATGAAGAAAACAATAGTTATTCACATCTTTTTTCTAACTTATAACTCTAAGATAATTTTAGGTATCTAAATGAAAAAAACAATCTCTAAACTTTACAACTATTTGTCAAATGACTCTTTATATAGAAATTCAATTTATCTACTAGTCTGTCAAAAAAGGCTCTATACATTACTGTTAAGAACTGATTATTATTTAAATTTCTATTTTTTTAATTCTTCACTAAATACAAATCCATATGCTTCCTGTCCGCCTGTTACTTTCCTAGATATCAAATTTATTAACCCAATTATCAAGCCCTGCAGGATCGGGACCTCTGTCCAGGCAGGTTTGACAAAGCCTTGTTACAAAACTAGATACATCAGTCGTTTGATCTCCTATAATTGCCACTTTATTCGAGCTGGATAGGCTAGAGCCTGATGTCGGGGTTGGTGCTATCCGGGTTATTTTGGTAAAAGTGCAATTGTATTTGGTAATGATACTGTGGTAGTTTTTATTGGAACAGTAGCAAATTTTATAGACTCTGAATTGAGTAGAGCCTGACTCCATAATAGTCTATAAGTTCCATCATCTTTTACAACCCCGAAAAGACCACCAGAATAATCGTGCCAACTATAAAATAATGCTCTTTCCATCCCCGAAGCCTTGATATATTCAATCATTTCAGTTACTGCTGCTGCCTGTACTGCTTCATCTGTAGAATAAGAGTCAAGACTATCAGTATTTAAACTAAATTCTGTTAGATATGTTCCGTCTGTTCCAAAAGCACCAACAAGGTCATCTATCATATCTTCCCAATCTTCAGGATGACCTGCACCCCATGTCATATAAACATTAGAAGCCAGTATATCTAAATCTCCTTTGCCTGCTGTTACCCAATCACCTATATTACTATTCCCACAAGAATAACTTACATTTCCATTGGTAAATATTGCCTGAACATCTGTAGCAACAGATTTAAGATTGGTAATTAATTGAGCATCGGTCATTGTATCATCATCATTATGATATTCTTCTTCATTACCTATTTGAAATTCATAGACTCCGTTATCCTGTGCCCATTGAGCTGCAGCAAGTATCGCTGCTCTAAAGTCTGACCAGTTAGTAGAAGTAATTGGATAAGGAGCAGCTACCCCCCAAATGACTTTTATCCCTTTAGCGTTAGCTGTAGCAACTGCTGCTTTTGAAGCAGTCACTTGAGCAGTTTCCGTATAATACCGAAGGTCTCTCCATTCGGTAAATCCATTAGCTAACCATGTGTCTCCGTAAGTGCTAACACTATCATACCACTCAGTAAAGCCTGTTAATCCAGACCATTTTTGCGGGTTTTCAGTTCCCGGATCTTCTGCAGGTTCTTCTGTATCCTCTATGACCGAATAGGATTTCATGACTATTAGTGAACTATTACCTGCCTTGTCCGTAGCTGTACCCGCAGGCAAGGTAAAAGTCTTCGTTCCCACTGAACTTGTGTCAATCGAAACAGATCCTGAAGTTGGAGAAACAACCCCAGAAAGATCATCAGTAGCAGACCAGGTTGCTATAACGGACTCATTTAATTTATACTTTCCGTTTTTCGGTAAAGCAATGGTCACCACTGGAGGGGTCTTATCGATATTGATATTTGAAACGGTTACGGGATCTGCAACATTGCCTGCCGCATCAATACACTCACCGGTATTGGTCACTGACTGATCTTTGCCTTCTGTGGTCACCGTCTTTCCTGCAACAGTGTTTGTCTCGATACCGGACTGGATAGGACCAACATCTTCACAGCTAAAGCTCACGGTGACATCGGTATTGTTCCAACCTAAGGAATTGGGAAGTGGATCCCTTGAACCGGTAATGACCGGTTTGGTTGTATCTTCGTTTGTATTGTCTTCATCCACCACTTCGTAAGATATGGTCACTTCTTCTGATGTATTACCTGCCTCATCTTCTACTAATCCCGGAGGCAGGGTAAATTTTTTCCAACCCTTCGATTTTGTGTCAAGCTTAATCTTTTTTGGAGCTTTAGAATCTTTTACCCCAGAAAGATCATCGGTAGCTGACCAGGTCGCTGTAATGGACTCATTTAAATTATATTTTCCGTTCTTCGGTAAAGTAATGATCACCACTGGTGATGTCTTATCGATATTGATTCCAGAGACAGTTACCGGATCAGCAACATTCCCTGCCGCATCAATACAGGTACCGGTATTGGTCACTGATTGATCTTTGCCTTCTGTGGACAAAGTCATTCCTGCAACAGTGTTTATATCGATACCGGATTGGACTGCACCAGTATCAACACAACTAAAGCTCATTATTACATCTGTATTATTCCAACCTAAGGAATTGGGAAGCGGATCCCTTGAACCGGTAATGACCGGTTTGGTTACGTCGGCTTCAACAGTTCCAACACCTTCCGTAACTACAGTACCTCCAGTATCTATAGTTCCTGTATCGCTTGTATCAATTTGATATTCTGAATTTCCAATATCAATCTCTGGAGTAATTCCGCAACCCGTTAATAGTATCAAGAACAAACCAATCATTAATAATATAATTATACTAATTTTTTTCATCAATTTTCTCCTTTTATCATTTAAAATAGTATCCGGTTATGTGAATTAACCTTTCAAATACAAAAAAAGTCGGTAGCCTGGCTGCCTTAGCACTTTGTGTGCCTTAGACCCATTACTTTGCGTCCTATCCTTTCGAATAGTTTGCCTTTATCAACTTTAATTGATTATTTATTCTATTTTTAAATTTCCAAAATAAAAAAAAGTCGGTAGCCTGGCTGCCTTAGCACATTATGTGCCTTAGACCCATTGCTTTGCGTCCTATCCTTTCGGATAGTTTGCCTTTATCAACTTTCAGTGATAATTTATTTTATTTTCAAATTTTTCTTTTCTACTTATTATATTCCCCATAATAGACAATTTTAGACATTAATTTAAAGTTTTATTAAATAAAATTATTAATTTTATTAAGTCTAATAAATACCACTGCCAATATTTCGCTTAGTGCATTTTTGATAAAGATGAATTTTTTTGGGCTTGTTGGGGTTGAAATAGGCTGGATTGTGGGACAGGGTGCTTTAATTAAAAGACTTCTTTAATAATAATTTACTCTATTTAAACACCTCTGACCCGCCATTATTATAAATTAGATTTTTGTTTGAATTTAAGAATTCAATTGGTGTGTCATATGCTAATAAACCAATATTATAAATCTTATATACTTTTCCCTTTTCAACATTCGTTTGACTGAGATACACATAAGAACGTGTATCTATAGTTGATGGTAAAATATCGAAAGTGAGGTCCCTGATATATGTATATGATTGAAACCTTAAGCCAGCTAGTTCATCTGCATATATCATGCTATTACCTTCTCTTTTATTAGCTAGCCATTCTGCGGATTTAACATCCAATTGTGTAGTATAAAACATATCATATTCTCCTCCGAAATTATTTAAAAATATAAACGGATTTCCTCCAATTAGCTGAGAAACTAACGCCGTACCTGTAGGCGATAGAAAAAATAATATTAAAGTTAATCCTAAAATGAAGTAACTTATTTTATTCAATCTAAGCTTATACAATAAATAACATCCTCCTAGTACAGTCAAGAAGGAAAACGATAACAAGCCTTGCAGGTACATCCGAGTTAGGTTATATTCAGTTTGTACTGAAGGCAAAAAAAGAAATAGAACAATTAACGGTAATGTACTGATACTTATTAATATGTAGTTTCCAATACTGTTCTTTAGATTACTGATATCTCTGTTTTTATTCTTTTTATAAAAATGCTTTTTAAATAAATGGAATATTCCTATAATAGGTAAAATAACTATTAAAATTAGTTTAATTACTTTTAACAAGTTAAAAACATCTATGCTTATTTCTATTGGAACCTGACTTTTCAACTCTTCGGGAAAAACTGCCTTAGGAGTATAATCTCGATACGTAGATTCTGGATATAGAATTAATGCCTTGTTTTTATATTCTCTAGTCATGGTTAAGTAATTATTGGATACATTCTGATCATTATTTATATTTAAATCTTTAAAAGTTAATCTATTAAATCCTGAGGTAATCGAATCTTCAGAAAATATGTTTGAAATATCAAAAATTACAGTAGAGAGTACACCTCTTAAATTATTTGGCGGTACATTAAATTGAAATTGCCACAGAAAAGTAACTAAGATCATTAATAGAATATATTTAAATGAAAAAAATAATTTCAAGTTCTTTAAAAAAATTATTTTTAATAAACGACCTAGGATATAGAAGATCACCATAGTTAATAGCCAAACATAAGCAGTTGAATAATGAGATAATATTATTGACATACCAAGAATAATGTACAAAAAGGCTTTTATGGACTCATTTAATTCATGGTTGAATATTAACAATAATACTAAAGCCAAAAAAATAAATGCTATTGCTTGTCTAGCTTCTGCAGGCATTTCTGTAATAAACCAAGATTGACTTATAAAGAAAAACGAAGTGAAAAAGGCGTACCCTTCACTTAGAAATTTTTTGGTGGATAAATATATCATTAATGGAACAATTGAAAACAAAATGGGAAAAATTAATTTGTAGATATACTCATTATTAATTTTTGTAAAAGAAGCGAAAATGGTCGGTAAGATTGTAATACTTATACATGAATTATAGGCACCGCCTGATGCATATTTACTCCAATATTTAGCACTATTTGTTAATGTAAATACTAAATACTCCTGATTGATATCCCAACCTAGAATATGCCAAGATCTCAAAGAGTACATCAGTAACAATGAAATACTCAACATCAAAATTGCCCAAGGATAAATATTATGGTTAAGTTTTTTTCTAAATAAAACTATAGTAAATACATAAGTAGCAATTCCTACAAGCATAAACATAGTTACATAATTTGGGCCGTGATTGTTGAGAGTGATTGCCCCAAAAATACTTAGAATAGGGAAAATTATTGGAATAATAAGAAAGATTTTGTTTAGCCCATTAAGTTTAGGTAGTTTGACCTCAAACAAAATTTCTTTATTTCGTTTATAGGCAATTATCCAAAAAACTAACAGGAAAGCATTCAAGCTAATAAGTATAGGAATTAGTGAAAGTGGTTTACCAATTCCGACCAATGGCAAAGCGTAATTAATAAATAATCCTCCAAACATCAAAAAAGCAATACTTAATCCAATTGTGTAAACCAAATATTCCCAAAAGCCAATCTCTCTAATTTTGAGCATTAGTATAATTAGTAATCCTGAAATTGTTATTAAGAAGATAAATGAAAAAATCGCCCTTAAATAGAAGTATTGGATATCAAAAAGGACTAGAATAGTAGTAATTAACCAGAAGATTAAAATTCCAGAAAAGATTTTATTTCTTGTTAGATTCATTTTTATTTCTCCCGTTTTAATCTAATGAATCCTCTAAGCATTCCTAATATTGTGGCTAGTTCTAAAATGGATTGCATATAAGGAAATAATAAATAATAAAATTTAAGTTTCCTTAAAAATTTTACAAACCACCATAAATAGAAAAATTGTGGTAATATAATCAAGGTTAAAAACCCTAATAATATATTAAAATATCCTACAAGAAAAGCTAATAATAATATGAACAGGGGAAATGGAAATACTGGGGGTATTTTATTATACTTGAGATAACACTTCAGTGTATTTTCACTTCTTATGAAAGTCTGTTTTAAAAAATAAAAAAATGATGTTCGATGCTTATGAATAACAACAGCTTTCTTAGTAAATAGTATTTTCTTGTTTTTAAATTTTTTATTAAGTCTATCACTCATTTCCTGGTCTTCCTGAAAATCAAAACCATCTTCCCACTCTCCAGCTTCTTCAAGTATCTTTTTTATGAATGATGCATTTAAAGTATAGATACTTCCAACTTGAATAGGATCCTTTTGAGTTGTAGTTATGGGCCAAAACATATCTTTTAAATAAATATAAAACCTATAAAAAGGATTTTTACTTTTTCTGAATTCTAGTGGGGCTGGATTTCCATATCCTGTTTCCGCCATATATTTTTCCATGATTGTTTTAGTGGAGAATGGTATGGTTAAACCGCCAACAGCAATTACATCATCTGTATGAAATTTAATTAAATTTTTTAGCCAACCTTTTTTTGCTATGCAATCATCATCAGTATAGGCTACTATTGTTCCATTCGCGTTCCGTAATCCGGTATTTCTAGCTGAACAAATTCCCAAATTTTTCTCGTGTTTGATTACTTTCACTGAATATTTTGAAACTATTTCATTAGTTTTATCAGTTGAGCCATCATCAACTACAATAATTTCGTATTTGTCTTTAGGATAATCTTGTTTGATTAAGGCATCCAGACAATCCTTTATGTACTTTTCTCCGTTGTATGTACATACAATAACACTAACAAAAAGTCTTTTGTTCATATTTCCTTCTCTAAAAAAGATTATAAGTTTATTTTTTTTAACTTATTTATAAAGAAATCCAATAATTCTTCCTAAAAAATAAAACATTATAAAAATAGAGTTAACAAAACCAGCCAATATAAAACTGATTAATTTATTCTTTTTTATATAAAACTTATGAAGTATGTGTCCAAAACCTACAATAAATGGAAAAATAATTAGTAGTGGTAACAAAATTAAATTCTCCCTGATTAATAAAATAACATTTATAATTAGAAGTAGTAGGAAAAAGAAAAAAATCAAATCTGGTAATCGGAACCTCTTATGTATTTTAAATAATTTTGTGGCTCCTGTACCAAAGAAAAAAATTCTTTTTAGAGATTTTTTAAAACTTATATTTTCTTTATGAGTAACGATTAAATTCTCCAATAATTTACTTTTATAACCTGCTCCTTTTAATCTCCAGTTCAAGTCTGTATCCTCACCATCTCTAATTTCAGGATTAAATCCAATTTTTTTTAAAATCTCGCCTTTATAAATAACATTACTGCCAGTTATACCGGTCGTGTGTGGCATTGGTTTTGGCTTAAGCTTAAATTTCTCACAGATATATGTTACATCACCATCCGGAACAGCAATTCCCCCAACGGCATCATATTGTTCTAAATGCTTTCTAACTTTTACCAGCCAATTTTCTGGTATTGTAATGTCGGCATCTATAAAAACTATATAGTCTCCATTTGCCTTTTCAATACCTGCATCGCGAGCAAATCCTCTACCCATATTTTTTTTCAAATCTATTAATTGTATTGCTTTATTATTATTACTTAAATCAATAACAATATCAGCTGTTTTATCCATTGAACCGTCATTTACAACAATTATTTTAAAGTCTGAGTTTTTTAGTTCCCTTTGATTCAATATAGATGACATACAATTTGCGATATTTTTTTCTTCGTTATAAGCTACGACTATAAAGGATATTTTTTTTATCTCATTCATATTTTTCTGCCCGGTTTTTTTAAATTTTTTAATAATTCTTTTGGAAGAATTATTTTAACTGATTCTTGATGTGATAAGTAATTTAAAATATTATCTAATAATTTATATCGATTAGCTGATCCAATTATCCAATCATGGAAGTTAAGATTATAAAAATGTTTTGACATTTGAAAATTTTTAACTAAACATTTAAAAGCATAATTCATTGTTATTTCATTAGATTCTTCTGATGGAAAAGGGTATCCAAATAAATCACAATCTAATGGAGAGCATAATGGAAAATCTAAATTATTTAATTTGAATATTGGAAATCTGGAATAATTGAGCCAATTAAAGTTCTTTAAAATTCTTAAGTTAGGCTTAATGTCATCAATAATAAGACTTTGATTTAATACTTTATGTATATCTTCCATTAGAATTAATCTTACATTTAATAAATTAAATAAAAAATAATAACAGAAGTTAACAGAAGTAAATTTTGATATTGAGATAAGTTTTGAAAAAACATTTTTGGGGTTATAAATTGACCCTTTTAATCTGTGTTGAACAAAGATCTCTTCTACAAAACGAATTTCACGATTACTGCACCATTTATATCCTCTTTTTCTAAATAATTGGTAAATTTTCTTATTATAAAAATTTGGTCCTAAAAGAAAAGGGGCTCTAAAACCTAACAATCTTTTACCTGTTAGAGCTAAAAAAATATTTTCGGTTTTTTCCAATAATTGATTTAGCTCTTTTATCGAGATTTTATTAAAATCTTCATGTATATAACCGTGAAAAGCTATCTCATGACCTTCATTATCTATTTTTTTTATTATGTCAGGATGAACCTCTATTATTTTCCCACAAGTACAAAATACTGCTTTTATATGATATCGTTTTAAAATTTTTAAGATATTAAGTACTGTTTTTTCCAAGTCATAATCTGTATAAAAAGGCATACCCCATTTTCCCTCAAAATCAAAAAAAATCGTTATATATTTCATTTCAAATAAAACTCCTCAATTTCACGAACAATTTTATTAAATTTTTCTTACTTTTATTGTTAAATAAGCTGTGTGTTTTTTATCAACTAAGCATAAAAACTTAGGAAATATGTAGTGCCCGACACCAACTATTTTTTCAACTTTAAAACTATAATATTCAAATAATTCTCTTAGTCCATAATAAGTAAAAATTCTTAAATGCGAAAAAAATCCAGCATCACCTGCCCACAATGCAAATAATTTTCCTATTGATGGGTCACTACATATATCTGAAGGAAAAGGTTGTTTTCCAAGAAGTAAAGCAGAAATATTATGCCAAGCAGCTAAATTGTTAGTTGAAATAATAGAATAACCTTTCGGTTTCAAAATCCTATAAATTTCTTTTACAAAAGTATCAGTGTCATGAAGATGCTCTATTACTTGGTTTGCAATGATAACGTCCATAGTGCTTGATCTAATAGGAAATTTTATATTTAAGTCCTCATTGTAAACCTTAATCTCTTTTCTTTTTGCTATCTCGCAAGCTTCTTTATTAATTTCAATTCCATAAACTTTGCATGATCTAATTCTTTTTGCTACCTCTACTGTAAATTCTCCATTGTTACAACCACAGTCCAATAATTCAGCTTGTGGGTTTTCTTCAAGAAGTTTTAAAATACTTTCTTTACAAGCTTCCTCCCAAGAATTATAGAATTTTAAACCAATTTTCTCTAAAATGTTTTATAGACCTCCGCTATTTTATCAACAATCTTATCCCAATCATATTTTTCCGCTAAATCCATACAGACTTTTTTCATCTTTCGGCTTGAATTGTTTTCTAAAATTCTCATAATTCTTTTTGCAATTTCTTCTTCATTGAGTTGGCAGACAAAACCATTTTTCCCTTCTTCGATAAGATCTCTGGCGGCATTGTCTTTATGATCAATTATTATCACTGGTATGCCACAGGCATTTGCCTCGATAACTACAATTCCAAATCCTTCTCGTGTTGATGGGAGAACAAAAACTTTTGATGATTTCATTAGGGCATAAACGTCACCATCGTTTTTTAGAAAACCTAAAAATTTAATATTTTTTTCCAGGTTTAACTTTTGAGTTAGTGCTTCTAGATTCTTTTTTTCAGGTCCATCTCCAATAATTAAAGATTTAATTTCGGGATTTTTTCCTTTAATTAGCTTTATTGATTTAATTAATATATCAATATTTTTGTGAGATATCAACCTGCCCGCAAAAATGACATCAGATTTTTCTTTCGCTGGCTTGATTTTTGTAATAAGATCAAATTCTATTCCATTTGGAACCATATAGATAAGTTTTTTTGAATTCAATTCGTTTTTAAGTTTATGAGTGGTATGTTTTGAAACTGAAATTATTTTATCTGGCATTAATACAGCTAATTTTTCGATAATATAACCTAAATATCCCTTCCAACCAATATATTCATACCAATAATTTTTACCCCATACTTCATGCCAAGTGGCACATAATGGTTTTTTTTTAATAATAGAAATTAATTTACAGGCAAATAATGAAAAATAAGGAAACCCACAGCAATCAATCACATCAAAATCTTCTTTTACGAGTTTTATTGAATGAAAACCAAAGTAAATGGCCTGTAGAATTGATCTTCTTCCTTCTTTTGTATAAAGTTTCTTTGCCTTACAGATGCCATGTAGATACATCTCATTCTGCTTAATAACATTTGCCCCTTCCCAAAGCTTCATTCCATAAAGATGCACTTGATGGTCTTTTTTAGCCAGCCTTTTAGCGATCTCATAGAATCTTTTTTCTGCGCCGCCTTTTATATATGGATAAATTGCGTCATAGACCAAGGCAATTTTCATCATTTTCATTTTGTTTACCTTTAACCAAAAATTCTTTTAAATACCAGATGAAAAATATTGCCAAGACCGTCCTTGAGAGTACTAAGTTTAACCTCTCCTACCCTTGCTCTGTAAATAATTGGGACTTCAGCGCACTTAAAGCCATTTTTATAAACTTCTATTTTTAGCTCTTGCGAAAAGGGCATGCCAGAAGATTTAATATTCAATTTAGACCAAATACTTCTTTTGAAAATCCACATTCCTGATTGGGAATCTTTACACGGTAACCCAAATAGTATTTTAGTCATTAATTGAAGCAAAAGATTTCCATAATAGTGGCTTCTACTCATTACCCCTGGTTGCAGATTAGTCAGTC
>Ga0210003_1000922_pt1 | contig 26159 bp, 30 predicted proteins | sample LantaG_FD_182804 | JGI IMG/M metagenome (GOLD analysis project Ga0210003, IMG submission 182804) | Deep subsurface microbial communities from Baltic Sea to uncover new lineages of life (NeLLi) - Landsort_02402 metaG (SPAdes) (version 2) | ecosystem: Environmental > Aquatic > Marine > Oceanic >... | reverse complement strand
TTCTTGTCGTTGTCGATAATCACGCAGGCGTTGGAATCAAACTGCACGTAGCTGCCGTCTACCCGCCGCGTCTCTTTTTTGCACCGCACGATCACAGCCTTGACCACAGCCTTTTTCTTGACTTCGCTGCCGGGGATCACGCTCTTCACGCTGCAGACGATGATGTCTCCCAGGCCGGCGGTCCGCTTGCGGGTCCCGCCGAGCACCTTGAAGCACATCACCTCTTTGGCACCTGTGTTGTCCGCGACATTGAGCCGCGTCTGCATCTGGATCATGTCGTCCGCCCTTCCGAAGCAGCCCCACCGGCCGCAGCCGTGGCTTCTGTGCCCGTCGCGTCAGCATGTTCGGCCCGGGCCGCGGTCTCCTTGAGTTCAGTCGCCCGAGCACCGCTGCGAAGCGATGCCAGATCGACCGCCGTGCTCTTCGCGACCACCCGCACGAGTTCCCACCTTTTTGTCTTGCTCCGCGGCCGGCATTCGATGATCTCGACGAGGTCGCCCGCGGCCGACTGCTCGTCCTCGTCGTGCACGTGGCACACGGTTCGGCTATGGAGAATCCGCCCATACTTCGCATGGCGAATAATCCGCGGAATCTCCACCCGCCGCGTCTTCTTCGCCGCGGCGCTGGTCACTGTTCCTGTCTCGACTCGCTTGGGCATCGTCTCGTTTCCTGTGCTAGATCCCTGACCGGCTGCTACGCCTACCGCCCTGCTCTCCCTACGCTTCCGCCCCTGCCTCGCCGACGGCGACCGGCTGGGCCGCGGCCCGCTCGGCCAGGATCGTCTGGCAGCGGGCGATTGTCTTGCGGTGCTTCCGCATTTCCGACGGGGCCGCGAGTTTCTCCGTCTGCGACTGGATTCGCAGCCGAAAGAGTGACTCGGCAGCGTCCTTCCAGACGAGCTTAATCTGCTCGTCAGCCATGTCCCTGATTTCCTTCACTTTTGTCATTGCTCGTACCTCGCCCTTACATGGTCCGCCGCTTCACGAACCGCACCCGAATCGGCATCTTGTGAGCCAGCCGGGCCATGCAAAGCCGAGCAGCCTCTTCCGGAACACCACCAATTTCATAGAGAACCATGCCCGGCTTCACCACCGCCGCCCAGAATTCCGGTTCGCCCTTGCCCTTCCCCATGCGGGTCTCGAGCGGGATCGAGGTGACCGACTTGTGAGGAAAGGCGCGGACATAGAGCCGTCCCTCCGTACGGAGATACTGCTGTGCCGCGATCCGGCCGGCCTCGATGGTCGCCGCAGGGAGCCATCCCGGCTGCTCGGCCTGGAGGCCGAAGTCGCCGAAGACAACCCGATTCCCGCGTGAGGCATCACCTCTTATACGACCTCTTTGGCTTTTTCGGTGCTTCACCCGTTTGGGCATCAGCGCCATCGCCATCCTCCTCGTACATGCCTTGGTTGACCCACACCTGAATTCCTATGTTGCCCTGCGCCGTGGGAGCCTCGCAGAACCCGTAATCGATTTTTGCCCGCAGCGTAGAGAGCGGCATCGAGCCGGCGATCGCCTTCTCGCATCGCGACATCTCCGCTCCGCCGAGCCGGCCCGAGAGCTGGATCTTCACGCCCCTGGCCCCGGCATCCATCGTCGTATCGAGCGACCGCTTGAGCGTCCGCCGAAAGGCGGCCCGCTTCGTGAGCTGGTCGGCGATGTCCTCGGCCACAAGCTGGGCCTGGATCTCCGGCCGCGACACCTCCTCGACCTTGAGATTGACCTTCCGGCCGAGGAGTTCCTGGAGCTCGTCCTGGAGACGGTCCACTTCCTGCCCCTTGCGACCGATGATCACGCCGGGCCGGGCGGAGTGGAGGATCACCTTCACCTCGTCGCGGGTCCGCTCGATCTCGACCTTGGGGATCGCCGCCGCGCGATACTTTGTCTTGAGAAACTTTCGCACCTTGAAGTCTTCGAGCAGAAGCACTCGAAACTCCTTCTTGGAGGCATACCAACGGCTCCTCCAGGGCTCGGTGATCCCCGTGCGAAACCCGATCGGATGAACTTTTTGACCCATGGTAGCGTGCCCTTCCTCCGGGTACCGTGCCCTTATTCAGCCCCGCCGGCCGCCACTGGGGCGGAGGCATCGAGCGCGACCTTGATATGGGACATCCGCCGCTTGACCCCAAACGCCATCCCGCGGGCCCGCGGGCGAACCCGCTTGAACATCGGCCCCGGATCGATCCGGGCGTCGACCACCACGAGGTCGTCGATCCCGGACGCCTGCTGATTCTCGGCGTTGCCAAGCGCGCTTTTGATCACCTTCTCCAGCATCCGCGCACCGCGGTGAGGCTGGAACCGCAGGATGTCGAGCGCCTCGTCGGCAAACTTGCCACGAACAAGGTCTGCCAACGCCCGCACCTTGCGGGGGCTGATTCGGGCGTATTGGTGCGAGGCCGTGAAGGGCATCGTGTCGTCTCCGCCGCCTGTGCCTAGGATTTTGCCTTGTTGCCGTGACCCCGGAAGGTCCGGGTGGGCGAAAACTCGCCGAGTTTGTGCCCGACCATGTCTTCGGTCACGAACACCTTGAGATGCTGCTTGCCGTTGTGAACCATGAATGTGAGCCCGATGAACTCAGGCACGATCGTGCACGACCGCGACCAGGTCTTGATCGGATCCCGCTTGCCGCTGGCCAGTTGGGCCTCGACCTTCTCGAACACGCGGGGGTCGATGTACGGCCCCTTTTTTGCACTGCGTCCCATGGTGAATTACCTCAGTTTCAATTGCCCGTAGCGGCGGCTCTTGCGACGGCGGACGATCGCCGTGCCCGACGGCTTGCGGGGCTTTCTGGTGCCCCCACCCTTGGCACTCTTGCCGGTGGGGCTCACCGGGTGCCGGCCACCCTTGGTCTTCCCCTCGCCGCCGCCGTGGGGGTGGTCAACCGGGTTCATCGCGGTGCCCCGGACGGTGGGCCGAATTCCGAGCCAGCGGGAACGGCCCGCCTTGCCGAGCCGCACATTCATGTGTTCGGAGTTGCCGATCGCCCCGATCGTTGCCCGGCAGGCCGCCGGCACCCGGCGAATTTCCCCGGAGGGCAGCGTGAGTTGGGCCCAGCCGGCCTCGCGGGCAACAAGCGAAGCGGCGGCGCCAGCCGAGCGACACATCCGCCCCCCGCGACCCTGCTGCAGTTCGATGTTGTGAACCTGCATGCCCAGCGGAATGGCCGAAAGCGGTAGGCAGTTGCCCACCTCCGGCGCTGCGGCTTCACCGCTCTCCACCGTCCGGCCCACCACCAACCCCTCGGGGGCGAGGATGAATCGCTTCTCCCCGTCGGCATAGTGAATCAGGGCCACACGGCAGGTGCGATTGGGATCGTACTGGATCGAATGCACCTTCCCTGTCACGCCATCCTTGTTGCGGCGGAAGTCGATCAGCCGGTAGTGCTGCTTGTGACCGCCGCCCCGGTGACGGGACGTGATCTTGCCCTGGTTATTGCGGCCGCCTGTCTTGTGCTTCCGGACACGCAGCCCCTTGGGCGCCTCGGCGCCGGGAGTCAGTTCGACAAAGTCCGAAACGCTGGAGTTGCGACGCCCAGCGCTGGTCGGCTTGTACTTGCGGATGCCCATCGGTTCGGCTCGTGGCTTTTACGGACTGAGAACTAAAACAGGTTGATCTTAAAATCGGGCTTGAGGTACACGATCGCCTTCTTCCAAGGCTTCGTCATGGTCTTTCGGACCTTGCCCCGCCGTACCTTGCCCCGGCGATTCTGCACCGCAACCTTGTCGACACTGACGGTGAAGAGCACCTCAATGGCATGCCGAATGTCGGCCTTCGTGGCCTCCGTCGCCACTTGAAAGGAGTAGGCGTTGTGGCGATTGGCACGGTGCAATCCCTTCTCGGTCACGAGCGGCCGGAGGATCACGTGGGCCGGCTCGAGACGGGGATTGCGGGCCGGGGCTGGGGGAACGGGAACGGCCATGGCTCAGGTCGCCTCCTTCCGGGTTGCTTTTCGACCGGCGCGTCCCGCGGGCTTCGCCCGAGCGACCGACCGCTGGGCCGGCTTGGCCGCCGGTCCGGAAGCCTTGACAGACTCCCGGAACGCATCGAGGGCCGCGCGGGTCATCACGATCGACCGCGGCCGCAGAATCGACCAGGCATTGAGCTCGGCCACCGGCGAAACGGAAACTCCCGCAATGTTGCGGGCACTCTTCCAGACGTTCGGGTCGTGCTTCTCGGGGGCGACAAGCACGGTGGCCTCACCCAGCCCGAGAGCGGCAAGCATCCGGGCAACCGTCGCCGTCTTGGGCGCATCCAAGGAGAGAGCCTCTACGAGTTTGATCTCGTCGTCGGCCAGCCGGGAGGCGAGCGCCATTCGAGTGGCCGCTTGAAGCGACTTGCGGGGCATCCGCCAACCGAAGTCCCGCGGTGATTTGGCGAAGATGTGGCCGCCGCCCCGCCGCGTGCCGCTCCGCCGGCCGCCGGCCCGGGCGTTGCCTGTGCCCTTCTGCCGATAGAGCTTTTTGGTCGACCCGGCGACCTCGCCTCGGGTCTTCGTTTTCTGGGTGCCCTGTCGGGCGTTGGCTTGGTACATGACCACCGCGTCATGGAGCAACTGCTTGCTGACGCGGGGGGCGAGTTCGGCCGGGTCGATCTCGTAACTGCCGACCTGCTTGCCAGCCATGTCATAGACGGCGAGATTCATTTGGCACCGCTCTTCTTCTTGCTGGTCGGCACCGGACCGCCAACCCGCTTGAACTTGTTCGTTTTGCACACCGTGACGTACGAACCATTCGGCCCTGGAACGGCACCCCGAACGAGCAGCAGGTTGTGGTCCTTGTCAACGCGGACGAGTTTGATATTTCGCATCGTTGATCGCTCGTTGCCGAAGCGACCGGCCATCTTCTTGCCCTTGAACACACGAGCTGGCGACGTGTTTTGACCGGTACCACCCTGATGGCGATGCACCTTCTTGACGCCGTGGCTGGCACGCTGGCCCTTGAAGCCGTGACGCTTCATGACGCCCGCAGTACCACGGCCCTTGGTCGTGCCCACAACATCAACGAACTCGACTCCCTCGAAAACGTCGACGGTGAGCACCTGCCCAACCTCGACCCCCTCGTAGGCACCGCGGAGCTCGCGAACAAATCGCTGGGGCTCGCAGTCGGCCCTGGGCAGCGTCGCCATGCCCGCCTCAGTCCGCTTCTTGGCCCGGCGACCGTCGAGTTTGGCAACCTGACCACGCACCGATCGGCTGGCGAGCCGGCGGGGCTTGTTCAAAAAGCCGATCTGCACCGCCGCGTAGCCGTCCCGTTCGGGCGTCCGCACGGACGTGACCGGGCAGGGGCCAGCCTCGATCACGGTGACAGGAACAACGACACCTGACTCGGTGTCGAAAATCTGCGTCATGCCGAGTTTGCGGCCCAGCAGACCTGGGCGACCTGGCTTATCGGCGGCGGGTTTCGAGGTGTTGGCCATGATTGTCGTCGCGGTGATGCTCGCCGACACGATTCCCACACCCGGGGAGTGAACCCCGAGGCGATAACCGCCTTCACGCTCGAAGCCGTTGGCTGCAGGAGCACCCGAACCTCATCGACCGCCTCGCGGCGGAAGAATCACCACCCCCTGCGGGGCGGAATCGGTCGGGCCTTACCCACGACGCCTTCCAAGCATGCAGTTCGTCGAATCTCCCGTGTCCTGTTGATCCTGCTCTTTCAATCACCTCACCGCGGCTACGACCGCGAGGAGGCCTTAATCTTGATGTCGACGCCGGCGGGCAGGCTCAGCTTATTGAGCGCCTCGATTGTTTTGGCAGTTGCCTGCACGATGTCAATGACCCGCTTGTGCGTCCGAATTTCGTACTGCTGCCGGGCCTTCTTGTCGATGTGGGGCCCGGAAAGGACGGTATATCGCTCGATCCGCGTTGGCAGCGGGATCGGGCCATGCACCTCGGAATTTGTCCGCTTGGCCGTATCGACGATCTCCGCCGCGCTCTGATCGAGCACGGTGTGGTCGTAGGCCTCCATGCGGATGCGGATAACTTCCTGGGTGGGACCGGCCACAATACGACTCCGACGAAACTAGTTCTGGTGCGATATGGTGCGTGACAAAAATCACTTGGCGAACGACGAGTTGCTCGTGTTGCCAACGACCGAGTGGTCAATCGGCATAGGCAAGTCTCCGTTTCGCCTCCCGGCGACACCCCCCGCTCAAGGGAGCAGAAGCGTCGCAACAGGCGAGCTTCGGAATGTACGGTGACCGCCGAGCGGTGTCAATGACCCTGCTCCGCAGATGGCTTGAGACCTGCGTCAGCGGCCAGCCGGCCCCGGAACAGGCCGCGGCCCCACGGGCCCTTGAACGGGGGCCAACGGCACGACCTCCGGCAAGCTTACCCCGGGAACTCGGGCTCCGCCGCGGTCGCCGGTCTGGTCGAGCGATGTGTCGGCCGCCCGCAGATCGGCGTCGGCCCGCCAGTATTCCTGGCGGGCGGCGATCTCGAGAAGATCAGCGTCAAACTTGGCCTCCTCGCGGAGCGTGACGCGGAGGATATCACTGCGGCCCAGTCGGAACTGCTCCCGCTCGGCCTCCGCCACGAGCGTTGCCAGCTCCTCCTGCTGCACGGCCTGCTTGTGGAACTCGTAGGCCCGCTCGAGTTTCGAGTAGGCATCCTGGACCTCGGCCCGCACGCTGTCGAACGTGAACTCGAGCCGCCGGTCGAGTTGCACGAGCTGGGAATCGACCACTTGCATCCGGCCGCGAGCATCACGCCGCTGGGCCGGCATCTGGAACACGAGGGCCGCCTGCAACACCTGCCGATCGAGGCCGTCGTTGCCCGACAGCCCGCTCTTGCCAAAGCCGGTATCCTGATTGCCAAACACCTGGGCGTCGATCCCCGGCAGCGTCTGGTTGACGGCGAGCCTGCGCTCCACGAACAGCTTCTCCCGTTCGAGCGACAACCGTTGGAACTCCGGCCGGGCGCCGAGCGCTCGAGCCAGCGCCGCCTCGTAGAAGCTGATCGTGAGGGGCACCGGTTCGGGGAGGGGCTGCATCCGCCGACGGGCCGGCAGAAGCGGCTTGCCCGCCGCATCCCGCAGAAACAGCGACAGGTCGATCGTGGATTGCTGCACGGCCCGGTCAGCCCGCACCAGCAGGCCGCGGCGCAGCGCGATGTTTTTCTGGTTGTCGACCCGCTCGATGTTGGCCATCACGCCCCGGTCCACCTTGGTGGCGATCTCGCCGTCGCGGCGGACGGCCAGTTGCTCGAGCCGCTCAGCGGCCCCCTCCCGCTCGCCGCTGCCACTCCACAACCAATAGCTCAGGGCCGCTGCCCGCATGAAGTCCAGCCGGGTCCTCACGATCGTCGGTTCGGCGATCGCCCGATCGAGGCGGGCCTTGTCGCGTCCGGCTCGGGGCCCGTCGATGTCCCGATCGCGGGCCAAGGGCATCGTGATTCCACCGCGAAACTCACCGACGTCGGCCGTCTTCTGACTGAGATTGTAGGTGGGGAAGTCGCCGAACCCGGTCCGGTAGCCGCCAAACACCTGGACGCCCCCGCTCTGAAGCAGCTGCGAGAGGCCGAAGTTGGAACGGTAGTTCTCGTAGGTGCCGGGCGCGAGGGCATTGCCCGACATGTCGATATTGGTATCGAAGGCGCCCATGGCGGCTGTGAGTCGGCCGGCAGTCACTCCCCGCTCCCGCTCGATCGCCTGGAGCAGAGGGTAGTGCTGGCGAACGCTGTCGAGCACCTCGCCGAGCGTGAGCGGCTCGGGGCGGTCGTCGATCGCCAGGCTGCCCGGCAGCTGGGCCACGGCCGGCGGCTCGAGCGGGGGCGCTCCTGGGGCCGAGGGGGGAATCGGGGCTGCACCCTGCAGCCCGACCAGGCCCGGCAGATCAGCCGGGGCTGGCAGGGGCTCGGCGGCCCGCACCGTCATGGTGAGGCCGACCGCACAGGCGGTGAGCAGACGAACGAGCGGCATGACGGACCTCACCCCACCTTGATCTTGGGGGGCTTGGGAGTCTCGTCTGTCGCCTTCGGGACCGGCGCGAGCACGGGCGGGAAGCCGTTGAGCCGCCGCCAGATCTCGAAGCCCAGCGGCACCCGGTTGAGGAACACCCAGCCGACCACCTGATTGCCCTGCCGGAGAAACTCCGAATCGGGCCACTGGTCGCCCAGCATGACCCGCTCGGGCTCGACGAGGATCCGGCATTGGCCTGCCCTGCCGCTGGCCGCGTCGATCTGCCGAATCTTGCCGCCAAAGGTGCCGATCGCCAGCTCCGGCCAGCCTGAGAACTGGACCGCCGGCCAGCCCTCGAACTGCAGCCTCACATGGGGCATGGCCCCTTCGCGGTCGGCGTAGGCCAGCACGATCGGCGCATCGACACCGTCGAGAAAAAGTTCCGCCACGCGGTCGCTGGTGTCGGGCACGATCGTGCACAGCTCATCGCCTTCCGTCACGTACTGACCGCCCTGGATCAGGTTGGCCGACACCCGGAACACGACCCCGGCGCAGGGAGCCAGCACCCGGCGGGCCTTGAACCGCTCGATCCGGTTGTCGATTTCCTGGATCTCCCGCTCGATCGAGAACAGGTTTTGCTCGGCCTTGCGGAGATTGCTCCGGGCCACGGCGATGGCCGACAGGCCCGTGGCGTCGGCCTGCACGAGCATGGCCTCTTGGGTGAGCAGAGCCGCGCGGGCGCGGGCGATCTCGGCGTCGGCCTTGTCGGTGTCGGTGAGGGCCCGATCGGCCCGCATCCGGGCCTCGTCCCGATTGAGCTTGCTTTCCAACCCGCCAAACCGCGGGTTGGTAAACAGGTCGTCGAACATCTCGTAGCGGCTGAGTTCGAAGTCGCGGGCGAAGGTCGCGTTGGCCTTGACCTGCTGCGTGACGGTGATGGCCTGCTGTGCCGCTTCACGATTCGCCTCCGCGGCCCTCATCGCCGCTTCCCGGGCCGCCTCCTGGGCCTTGGCAGCCGCGGCCAGTTCGGTCAGTTCCTGACGGGCGGCCGAGATCCGGCTGGTCAGGAACTCCCGCTGGGCCTCGAGCCGGGCGGCCAACTCAGGATCGGCATCTTCAATATCGACGAGCGGATCGTTCAGCTTGACCCGGCTTCCCTCGACCACGTGCCAGGTCTGCACCTGTCCCGACACTCGGGCTGTGATCACCTGCATTCGCTCCACGGGCGAGTAGGCGACGATCGTGCCCCGGCACATGACGGTCTGCTGCCAAGGGGCGAGGGCGAGGGCAAACGGGATGGCCAGGAAGACGACGAAGATGAGGCGAGCCATCCAGCTGATGGCCCGCGGCGTGAGCGTGTGCGCCAGCGAGATCCGCGCTGTGGCGTCACGTTCGGGGGGAATCGGCTTCGATGTGGTGGTCATGAGCAGGCCCCTCGTCACGTCCACTCAATCACACGGTCGCAGCGGCTGCGGATGTCATCCCGGACGGTGGCGATGACGAGCGTCCACCCGGCCGTGCGATCGAAGAGTTTGTCGAGTAGTTCGGGACAGCTTGAAAGGTCGAGGCTGTCGAGCGTGCCATCGAGCACGAGCAACCGCGGCCGGCCGACAACCGCCCGCGCGATCGCCAATCGGCTGAGTTCGTTGTTCGAGAGTGGTCGACCGTCGGGGGTCAGTTCGGTCTCGAGAGCATCTGGCAGCCGGGCCAGCCGGTCTGAGAGCCCGACCCAGTCGAGCACCTGCCGCACCCGGGAGGCAGTGACCTCGCCGCGGCCCAGCCGGACGTTGTCCGCCACTGTGCCGGCGAACACCTCGGGCCGGCCCACGAAGGCGATCTGCTGCCGCGTGGCTGGGCGGTCGAGTCCGCGGACATCGATCCCGTCGAGTTCAAGGACGCCCTGACGGGGGACACGCAAAACCGCGAGCGTCTCGAGCAGCGGCGTCTTGCCGGTCAATCCGACGATGGCCACCCGCTCACCAGGATTGAGCTCGATCCGCTGCGGGTCGCCGCTGAAGCCAGGCAGTTCCGCCCTGACGGCCAGCGGTCCGCCGTCACCCGCGAGAATCTCTCCCTCGGCGGACTCCGGCGGGAGGCGGTCGAGCACCCCCAGTTTGTCGAGCGTGGCCTGAAGATCGTAGAAGATCTCAACGTACTTGCCGATCTTCGACAGGGACGCCAGCACGAGGGTCACGATCAACTCGCTGGCCACGAGTTGTCCCAGCGTGAGTTGACGGTTGATCACCAGCCAGCCGCCCAGGCCGAGCAGCACGGTGGCCCCCACCACCTCGAGCGTGAAGGCGAAAATAGTCTGCCGCCAGATAACGGCGAAGTGCCGCTTGCGGGCGGACACGTACTGGTCGGAAAGGAGGTCGGCCCGCTCAATCGCGAGCGTTGCTCCGCCGCCACTGCGAAACGTGTGCGGGCAACGGGCCACCTCCTCCAGCCAGGCGGCCACGTCGAACTTCGCATAACTCTCGGCCACGCTCGTTCGCACGCCCCCGACCCCGAGTCCGAGCAGCATGAACACCACGAGCGTAGCGAGCACGATCGCGAACGTGAGCAAGAAAGGGTGATAGGACGCGAGCACGACCAGGCCGACGAGCGTCATCATGATGATGCCGACTCCCTCCACGAGCAGCGTCGCGATCGACTTCTGACCCGAGGAAACCTCGAAGAACCGGTTGACGATGTCGGCCCGGTTGGTCCCGTCGAAGGAGGCGATGCTGGTGCGGGCCAAACGATCGGCAAACCCGAGCGCCGTGCGGACAAACAGCCGCCGCTGCAGGCACTCGGCCACGTAGGTCTGCATCGCCCGCAGCACGGCCGCCACGAACAACAGCGTGAACATCACCGCCGCCAGCACGAAAACCGGCCAGAGCAGGATCCCGAACGCCACGGTATTGACGAGCGCCTCGATGGCCGCCGGCGCGACCAGCGTCAGCAGGCCGACGCCCAGGGCGAAGGCCAGGAGCGTGTACACATCCGCCCACTCCAGCCGCATCAGATCGATGAGCCGTTGGCCGGGGCTCTTGCCATGCGCATGGCCAGCGGCATGGCCCGGGGCCGACGAATCGTGGTGCGACGGTTGGGAGACGGCGGTCACCATGCGGCGAATTCTGGGGGCGTCGTGCCGGCGGTGTGTTTCAGGCTCCAGAGCATGGGACGCGGCTCCGAGGGAATGGGCGGCTGAACCCTCCCAACCGCTGTTATCGGAATAAATAGGCCCCCGCAGTGACTTCGACAAATGAGATTGTTTCGATACAATGCATCGGAAAAAGCGATGGATTTCTAGCCCATGCACTGGCTCAACTACCACCACCTCCTCTACTTCTGGACCGCCGCCCGCGAGGGAAGCATCGCGAAGGCCTGCCAACGGCTCCACCTCACGCAGCCCACCGTGAGCGGCCAGATCAAGTCGCTCGAGCGGGCCCTCAAGGCGAAGCTCTTCCAGCGGGCGGGCCGCTCGATCGCCCTCACCGAGACCGGCGGGCTCGTCTACCGCTACGCCGACGAGATCTTCGCGATCGGCCGGGAGCTCCAGGATGCGGTCGCCGGCCGGGCCACGGGCCGCGGCCTGCGGCTCGTGGTGGGCGTGGCCGACACGTTGCCCAAGCTCATCGTTCACCGGCTGCTCCAGCCGGCACTCGACCTCGAAGAGCCGGTCGAGCTGACATGCATCGACGGCGACCCCGACCGGCTGCTGGCCCAGTTGGCGCTCCACGAACTCGACCTGGTTGTCAGTGACTACCCCGCCAACCCCCGGCTGGGCATCAAGGTCTTCAACCACCTCCTCGGCGACTGCGGGGTCACGTTCTTCGCGACCGCGCCGCTCGCCCGCCAGTATCGCCGCGGCTTTCCCGGGTCATTGGCCGGCGCCCCGCTGCTCCTGCCCGCAGGGAACGCCGCCCTGCGGCGTTCCCTCGATCAATGGTTTGACGAACTGGGCATCCGGCCGGCGGTTCGCGGGGAGTTTTCCGATAGCGCGCTGCTCAAGGCGTTTGGCGGCCGCGGTGAAGGGCTGTTTGTGGCCCCGACGGCCGTCGAGAACGAGGTTCGCCGAATGTATGGCGTGGGGATCGTGGGCCGGGAGGAGCGGGTCCGCGAGCGGTTTTACGCGATCTCGGCCGAGAAGCGGCTCGCCCACCCCGCGGTGCTGGCGATCACCCAGGCCGCGCGGACAAGCCTCGCCCGCGGGTGAGCGGGCCGTCCGGGCTAGGGGCTTGCCAGTCGGGCGGACGGCCTTGCGATCGCGAAACAGGGATCACAGATAGGCGTCGGCCGTCTCCGCCGAGGCGGGCCCATATTTGAGCGGGGCCATCGTGAAGCTGGCCCGCCCTTGGCTCACGCTCCGCACCGCTGCTGAGTAGCCGAACATGCTCGCCAGCGGGGCCTCGGCGGTGAGCACGGTGGCCCCGCCACGGATCTCGGTCGCGGTGATGATCGCCCGCCGCTGCTGGAGGTCGTTGATCACGTCGCCGAGATGGTTCTCAGGCACCGTTACCTCCACCCGCATGACCGGCTCGAGGAGCACCGTGCCAGCCGCCTTGAGGAGCCGCTCGATCGCATCGGCCGCCGCGATCCGGATCGCCACGTCGCCAGGCGGCGGGTCGGGGATCGGGCTCTCGAGCACGATCAGCCGCACGCCCCACAGGGGGCAGCCCTTGAGCCCACCCCGCTCGGCGCTCTCCCGCACCGCCTCGGTCATCGTCACCGCGAGGGCGGCGAGCGTGTCACCCTCGGGGAACCAGCCCTGCTCCACCGTCACCGGCCCCTGCTCGTCGGTCGGCTCGCCACGGACGGTCACCGTGGCCACGAGCGTCTGCCCTGCCACCTGCCGATTCGCCTCGCCGGCGACGGTGGCCGCCGGCCCGAGTGTTTCCTTGTAGCTGACCCGCGGCTTGTGGACGCGGCACTTGAGCTTGAAGTCTCGCTCGAGCCGGTGCCGGATCACCTCGAGGTGCAATTCCCCCATCCCCGAGATCAGGGTCTGCCCCGTCTCCTCGCTCTCGACCGCCCGGAACGTGGGGTCCTGCCGCTTCATCATCTCGAGGGTGTCGGCAAGTTTCTTCCGCTCGAGGCTCGTCTCCGGCTCGATCGCCATCGAGATCACGGTCTCGGGGAAGGTGATCGTCTCGAGCACGATTGGGGCCGCCACGTCGCAGAGCGTGTCGCCGGTGACGCTTGCCCGCGGCCCGATCACCCCCACGATGTCTCCGGCTCGGGCCTCCGGCACCTGCTCGCGGCGGTCGGCCTGCACGTGCCAGAGCTGGGCGATGTTCTCCTTTTTCTGCTTGAGCGGGTTCCAGGCCCGGCTCCCCGCCTTGAGCGTGCCGGAATAGACCCGCACGAACGCGAGGTCGCCGTGCTTCTCGGCGAGGATCTTGAAGACGAGACCGCAGAAGGGCTCGGCGGCGTCGGGCCGGCGGGCGATCGGCGTGGGCGTTTTCTTCCCCGGATCGAGCCCCTCGACCGGCGGCACATCGGCCGGGCTCGGCAGGTACCAGGCCACCGCGTCGAGCACCGGCTGGACGCCGATGCAGTCAAGCGCTGAGCCCCCCAAGACCGGCACACACAGCCGGGTGATCGTGGCCTGACGGATCACCTTCCGCATCAGCTCCGGCGGGAGCGGCGCCTCGGCGAGAGCGAGTTCGGCGACCTCGTCGGAATAGTCGAAGAGCGTGGAGACGAGGTGCTCCCGCCACTCGGCGGCCAGCGCCGCCGCCTCCGGCGGAATCGGTCCCCGGATCACGGCGAGCCCCTGGCCGCCGGCGGCGAGTGCCTCGTCTTTGGGGGCGAAGGTGAGCAGCTCCATCGTGACGAGGTCGACAAGCCCCCGGAACGGATTCTTGACGTGCGGCGGGCCCATCCCCAGCGGCACCTGAAGCACGAGCGGCTTGGCCCCCAGCCGGTCTTCGATCTGCCGCACGGTCCCGAAGAAGTCGGCCCCCTCGCGGTCGAGCTTGTTGACCAGCGCGATCCGCGGCACTCCATACTTATCGGCCTGCCGCCAGACGGTCTCGCTCTGGGCCTCCACCCCCTCCCGCGCGCTGAACACCACAACCGCCCCGTCGAGCACCCGCAGGCTTCGCTCCACCTCGGCCGTGAAGTCGACATGGCCGGGCGTGTCGATGAGGTTGACCGCGACGTCGTTCCAGGCAAACGAGACGGCCGCGGAGTAGATCGTGATCCCCCGCTCCTGCTCCTCGGGATCAAAGTCGGTCACGGTCGTGCCCCGATCGACCTCGCCGAGGCGGTGGCTCGTCTTGGTGAAATAGAGCATCCGCTCGGTGAGCGTCGTCTTGCCCGCGTCGATGTGGGCCACGATCCCGATGTTGCGGATTTTTTCGAGGGAGCTGGTCATGTGCTGGTCAGCTGGCGAGGGGCCGCCGAAAAGGGGACGTCACATTCTTGCCACGGTACCGATGCCGAGCAGGTCGAGGCCCTGGCGGAGCACCCGACCGGTCAGCAGGCAGAGGACCAGGCGGCTGGCACAGGTGCTCGGCTCGGCCTTGAGCACCGGCAGGGCGTCGTAGAAGGTTGAGTAGCGGCCGGCCAACCGAAAGAGCCAGGCGGTCAGCAGGTTGGGGCGGTTGTCGGTCTCGACGTCCTCGAGGGCCTCGGCGAACCGCACGAGCTCGATCGCCAGGGCCCGCTCCTCGGGGGCGGCCAGCTGCACGCTCGCCCCTGCCTCGCCCGCGGCTTCCCGGTCAACGCCCCCCTTTGTGCAGATGCCCTCGACCCGGGCCACGGCGTATTGCATGTAGGCCGCGGTGTTGCCCTTGAGCTCGAGCATCTTGTCGAAGCTGAACACGTAGTCGGTGGTGCGGTTCTGGCAGAGGTCGGCATACTTGATGGCACCGATGCCAACCGTCTCGGCCACCTGCCGCCGCGTTGCCTCGTCCATCTCGCCGCGGCCCGCCTCGGCCACCACGGCGGCGGCCCGCTCCACCCCTTCGTCGAGCAAGGCCTCGAGGCCGACGGTGTCGCCCGAGCGGGTCTTGAAAGGGCGGCCGTCCTCGCCGAGCACCGTTCCGAAGGCCACATGCACAAGCTCGACGCCGCCGAGCCCCTGGCGGCGGGCCGTCTCGAAGACCTGCTCGAAGTGCTGGCTCTGTCGGTGGTCGACAACATAGAGGATTCGGTCGGGCTGCCAGTGCTGGTGCCGCCATGTGATCGTGGCCAGATCGGTGGTGGCGTAGAGAAAGGCGCCGTCGGCCTTGCGGACCAAGAGCGGGGGCTCGTCGTCGCCGGCGAGAAACACCCCCACCGCCCCCCGGCTCTCACGGGCCAACCCCGTGGCCAGGAGGTCTTCGACCACGCCGGCGAGCAGCGGCTGGAAGAAGCTCTCGCCGTGGCAGTGGTCAAAAGACACGCCCAGCCGGGAGTAGAGCCGCTCGATCTCGGCGAGGCAGACCGGCATGAACCGCTCCCAGAGCCCGCGGTTCTCGGGGTCTCCGGCATGGAGTCTGGCTGTCTCGGCCTGCACCGCCCGGCCCGCCTCGGGATGGGCCGCCGCCAGCGCCGCGGCGGCGGGATCGGCGGCGAGTTCCTCGGGCTTGTTGTCGGCTAGCTTCCGCACGAGCCGGTAGAGCCGGCCCAGTTCCGCCGTCGGGTCCGCTGCGAAGGCCGCCTCGTCGCGGCAGTGCTTCCAGCCCCAGAGAATCATGCCGAACTGCGTTCCCCAGTCGCCGAGATGGTTGTCGGTGATCACGCGGTGGCCGCGGAACGCGAGAATCCGCGCGAGCGCGTCGCCGATCACCGTCGAGCGGATGTGACCGACGTGCATCGGCTTGGCCACGTTGGGGCTCGAGAAGTCGACCACGATCGTGAGCGGCTTTTCGACCGGCGGCACGCCCAACCGCTCGTCCCCGACGGCGGCCAGGACGGCGGCGGCCAGGGCATCGTCGCGGACGCGAACATTGATGAAGCCCGGCCCCACGGGATCGCCCGGCGGCTCGAAAGAGGTCGCGTAGCCGGGCGCGGCCGCGAGCCGGGCGGCGATCTCGGTGGCCACCTCGCGGGGCTTGCGGCCGGCCCGCTTCGCCAGAGCCATCGCCATCGTGCCGGAGTAGTCGCCGAACTTCGCGTCGGCTGTCTCGCGAACCTGCTCGAGAAGCGGGGGGATCTCGCCGGGGTCGAGGGCCACCACGCCGTCGGCCGAGAGTTTTTCTAGGGCCGCGGCGAAGGCTTCGCGGAGCGTCGTTCGAAAGCACGTCCGCTGTGGTGCGCCCGGTCGCGCTCGACCACCCGCGGCGGCCGGCGACTCGTGCGGGTTGGCGGGCGTCATGATGCCGCGGCCCCGACGTCGGGCAGCGGCACCTGGGCCGCGTCGCTCCAGAGCCCCTCGAGATCCCAGTAGCCGCGGGCTTCGGGATCGAAGAGGTGCACCATCACGTCTCCATAGTCGAGCACGATCCAGCGGCCCTCTTCGTAGCCCTCTGCCCCCCGTTTGCGATCCTGGAGGTCCTGCCTGACAACCTTCTCGATCTCGTCGGCCATCGCATGCATCTGCCGGCGGCTGGTGCCGGTGGCGATCACGAAGTAGTCGACCACCGGCGTGAGCGCACGAAGGTCGAGGATCCGGATCTCAGTTCCCCGCGTCTCGCCGGCCACGCGGGCGGCCAGCAGGGCCAGCGGCAGCGCACGGTCGGCCACGGGAGGCTGTGATCCACGATGCGGTCGGGCGGTACTCACGAGCGGGAGGGGGTCCGATGGGATAGTGGAGATTGGTATTCTACCAGCACTCCCCAGGGAGGAGCACCGGCCTGGCAGCTAGGTCCAGGACTGTCAGCGGCTGCAGGCCCGCGGGGCGGCCAGGGCGATCCCGCCGAGCACGAGGTCGGGCACCTCGATCGCACCGGGCAGGGCATCCCGAACGGCGGCCCGCCAGCCGCCTGTCAGCACCGTCACGGCCCCTGGGCCCAGCGCTGCCGCGGCCTCCGCCACCAGCCGTGCGACCGCTCCGCGGATTCCGAAACCCACGCCGGCAGCGATCGCCTCCTCGGTGGATCGCCCCGGCATCGGGGGTGGCATGTCCTGCCCGAGGGCCGCGATGGCCGGCAGCTTGCTCGTTCCATCGGCGAGCGCCCGAAACATGAGAGCCGGGCCCGGCAGAATCCCGCCCCCGAGAAACCTGCCGTCGGCTGCCACGAGATCGACCGTGGCGGCCGTGCCGCAGTCGACGACGATCGCCGGCGCCGCGGGGGGCTTGACGAGCGCGGCGGCCGCAGCGCCAGCCAGCCGGTCGATCCCCACCCGTTCCGGTGCGGGCAGACTCACCACCAGCGGGAGATCGGCATGTCCGATCCGCCGCTGCCGCAGGGGGCGGTGCCGGGTCGCCGAGATCTCGGCAACCACAGCCTCGAGTCGGGTCGCGGCCGCCTCGGAGACGCTCGCGACAATCACGACGGCGCGGCCCGGGGCCGCCGCAAGCAGCCACCGCTCGAGATTTTCGGGGTGGAAGTGATGACTGTCGAGATTCTGCCGATGGGAGAGCCCCGGCAGGCCATGGCTGCCGGCGAGCCCCGGGTCGGCGAGCCGCGCGAGCTTGATCTGCGAGTTGCCCACGTCGGCGAGCAGAACCGTGTCGCCCGAGCAGATGCCCGGGCCCGGTGGGCCGGAAAGCCCGGGGTGGATGGTGGCGGTCATGCGGCCGGCCCCCGGCGGTCGAGCTCGGCCACCACCGCCCCCACGAGCCGGTCGAGGCCCGCGCCAGTGGCCGCGCTGGCGGCGAGGACGTCGCGGCCGAGTTCCTGGGCAAGCGTCTCCCGCACCTCAGATGCTCCAGGCAACTCGCTCTTGCTCACGACGACGATCTCCGGACGCGTCCCGAGCGAGGCATCGTATCGCACGAGCTCCTCGCGGATGGTCCAGTAATTCACGAGCGGGTCGGTGCCGTCCACCGGTGAGGGCTCGACCACGTGGACGAGAATCCCGGCTCGCTCGACATGCCGCAGAAACTCATGCCCCAGGCCCACCCCGGCGTGCGCGCCCTCGATCAGTCCGGGCAGGTCGGCCAGCACAAAGCTCCTGTCCCGATCGACTTCCACGATGCCGAGGATCGGCCGCTTCGTCGTAAACGCATAGTCGGCGATCTCAGGACGCGCCCGGGAGAGCCGCGACAGGAGCGTGCTCTTCCCGGCATTCGGCTTGCCGACGAGCCCCACATCGGCGATCACCTTGAGCTCGAGCAAGAGCCGACGGCTCTCGCCGGTTTCACCCGGCGTACATTCCCGGGGCGCCCGGTTGGTCGACGACTTGAAGTGGATGTTGCCCCGCCCCCCCGTGCCCCCCCGCGCTGCGACGATCTCCTGGCCAGCCACGGCAAGGTCCTTGAGCACGAGCCCCGTAGACTCCGCGATCACGATCGTTCCGGCGGGAACGAGGAGCACGAGATCCTCTCCCCGTGCGCCCGAGCGATTGGCCGGACCGCCGGCCGTGCCGTGCTCGGCCCGCCACTGCTTGCGATGGGCGAGCGGTGAGAGCGAATCGACACCCGCCTCGGCCCGCAGGATCACACTCCCACCATGGCCGCCGTCGCCGCCGTCGGGACCACCCCGCGGCACATATTTCTCGCGCCGGAAGCTACAGATGCCGCGGCCACCATTGCCCGCAGCCACTTCGATTTGGACGCGGTCGACGAACACCCTCGTCCCTTCGCAGCGAGCGACTCCCGCCCGGTCAGGCCGACGGCCCAGCCACCACGTTCACGCGGCGGCCCTCGCGGTCGAACATCACGACGCCGGCGGTCAGGGCGAACAGCGTGTAATCGGAACCGATGCCCACGTTCGCGCCGGGATGAAACTTTGTGCCCACTTGGCGAACGAGGATATTGCCGGCCAGGACAGACTGGCCACCAAACTTCTTGACGCCGCGTCGCTGAGCGTTGGAATCGCGACCGTTGCGACTCGAACCCTGTCCTTTTTTATGTGCCATCTTCTTGCTCGTGCTTTTGTGTGGTCGGCCGCAGACTGGCGACCGGCTTGAGGGGCTGCCATGCGGGCGAGCCTACTGGCCAGGCCCGCTGGATACTCTCTCCCGCAGGATACTCTGTTAGTCCTCGTACCGGAAGCCCCAGGAATAGGTTTGCCCCTCGTGGGCCTCCAGGGCTTCGGCAAAAAGGGTCGGGCCTTCCGGGCCAAAGAGCCCTTCCTGGATCGACTTCTGGGCCGGCTCCGGCGATGCCATGACCGCGTCGGCCGCCGCCTCGAAGGCACCCCGGGCATCAAGCCCGGCGATGGCCGCGGGGTCGGCATCGGTGGCGTCGAGCGTCGCCAGCGTGCGGGCCAGGATCACAGCCCGGCCCAGCCAGTCGATTCGCGGGGCCGCCGGGCCAAAGCAGGAAAAGGCCAGCGCCCTGCGGGCCGCCAGATCGGGAGCGGACTCGAGGTTCCGCGTGATCTTGGCGAGTGATTCAAGCGGCCGGCTCTCGATCTCCTCCGGCGAAAGCCGCATGGTCTCGAGGGCCTGCCGCCGCTTTTGATCACGTTCTGGATCGACCGGCCCGGCGGCGGCGCGGGCGAGTTCCTCGATCGACTGCACGCCAAGGTCGCCGAACAGGTCGCGGGCGGCCTGGCTCCGCCTGTCGGCGTCGTCGATCGCGGCGAGCTTTTCGAAGACCGCCAGCAACGGCAGCAGGCTCGCGCCGGCAGTGCCCGCGGGCTCCCGGAGGCTCGCGCTATCCCACGCTAGCCCCAGCCGCTGGAGGCCGACCTGCGGCCGGGAGGAGGTATGGCCGGGCCAACCGAGCGCCGCAAGCAGTCGACCCCCGAGCGCCATCCGTTCAAACATCCCGCGGTGTCCGATCGCGATCTTCTCTCCGGATGCATCGCCAGGCCTCCAGAAGTCGAGCCGCAGGCTCTTGAGAGTCTGTTCGATGTGTCTGCCGGGCGGATCGTCGGGGGCGATCCGGCTCTGTTCCAGCTGTTGCCAGCGGATCGCGTTGGTCAGGCCGCGCACGTAGATGGAAAAGTAGTCGATCCGCGGATCGATCGCCTCCCAGATCGCAACGCCCCACCGCTCTTCGCCCGGGGCGATCTCCGTGGCCGAGATCGCCACGCTGTCGAGAAGTTCGCGGGCTGGGTCCTCCCGGAGGCGGATCGCGGCCATCGCCGATGGCACGACCCGGTCGAGATACGCCCGGTAGGCCGAGATGCCCTCGGCATCGGAGAGTCCCTCCCGGGTCTCGAGGACGAATTGCGGCAGGAATCGGACCGGCTTCTCGAAGCGTTCCACCGTCCGTTCGAGCGGATCAGCCTCGCCCGGCGTGTCCTGCCGCCGGGTTTCGATCCGTCGCCCGCCCAGATTTTTCACTCGGTAGACCAGATAGAGCACATTCACTCGCCGCATCTCGCGATTGTTGGCGGGGATGTCGACGGCGATCGTACGGGGTGGCTTGAAGGCGAATTCCAGACACCAGATGTCCCGGGGATATTCAAGCCGCTCGGCCCGACTGAGGAGCGTGGTGCTGCGAGCTGCCCATGTCGGCTCCCACCGCAGGCCGGACAAGCCCTCGGTCACCTCGACGAGCGGGCCTCTCTGGATCGCATCGTCGGCTGCCATGTCGGCCGGAATCACGGTCAGGACGCCGGGCGCGAGTGAGCGGAAGGCTTCCTGGTTCGCCGCCGCGCCTGCCGCCAGCCACGCCACACCGACCGCCCCGATCAGAATCTTTGTCGCGGGCCGGGCAAGGCGGCACGCGTGGCTGGCCTCAGAGCAAAGCCACCCGGATCGGCAGCCCGTGACGAAAACCCCCCGGCAGAGTGATCGAAGGCATTGCGTCATGGTGCCTGAATCCTACCGTTTCGGCACAAATAGGGAGGAATCATCATATTTTACCCATTTCACCCAGAATTCCTTGATTGCCCATAGTTCCGATGCCAAAATACAGGGGCAAAAGGAATTGAGGCCGGAAAACTGGCCTTCGCTCGGCGTGGCTCCGAAAAGACACTCCGGGCGCTGCAGTCAACCACCCGTCCCTGTTTCTGATTCGGCATTCGGACGAATTCGGCATCATGCTTCGCTCCAACCCGCTTCAGCCGCCGCGACCGTTTTCGATTCCCGAGGGGGCAATCGGCACTTCCGGCCGCACCGCGGGGTTCGTGTCACCGGAAGATTATGACCGCACGGGCATTCTGACTGGGGTGGATCCGTGCGAGTCTCGGTATTGGTGGATGCCGGAACTGTACGGCCCCGAAACTGCGGCGGTCGACCAAGGATCGGCGAATCAGGCGACCAACCGCCCGCTGACCCGTTCCCCGGCCGCTGCCTGAGCAACCTCCGCGGCGAGTGCGGCGTAGTCCTCGGCCCCGTGCGACCCGGCCGCGTAGTCGAAGATCGACTGGCCAAAGCTGGGTGCTTCGGCCAGGCGGATGTTGCGGCGAATCCGGGTGGCAAAGACGCGGGCCTCGGCCCAGGCCGGATGGGCCTCCGCCGAACCGGCGAAAAAGGCCTCCACATCCCGGCCAATCTCCACGGCCAGCCGTGTTCCCGCCTCGTGCATGCAGAGCACCACGCCCAGCAGTCGCAGCCGCGGATTCACATGCTCGGATACCAGTTCGATGGTCTCGAGAAGCTTGCTCAGGCCGTGAAGGGCCAGAAAGTGGGGCTGGAGCGGCAGGAGAACCTCGGCCGCCGCCGCCATGGCGTTGAGCGATAACAGCCCCAGTGACGGGGGGCAATCAATGACCAGATAGTCGAAGGCTCCGGGCCCCGTGTGACCGCATCGGGGATCCGCCGCGATTCGGTCGCGAAGGATCGTCTCCCGGCCCGGGCGGCCGGCCAGTGCCATTTCGACCGCAGAAAGATCGATGTGCGAGGGGACGACGGCGAGCGTTTCCGATACCTCGACCGTCGCGTCGGCCAGGGGGCGGTCGGCGGTGAGCACATCGAACGCGGACAGGCCGTTACCCCCCGGCGACACACCCACGTGGAGCGTGGCGTGGGCCTGAGGGTCGAGATCGAGCAGGCAGACCCGGTGCCCGGCCCGCGACAGAGCAACGGCGAGGTTGACCGACGTCGTCGTCTTGCCCACCCCGCCCTTCTGGTTGGCGACTGCGATCGAGCGCATGGCGGGGAGATCCTCCGGGAATAACGGCCCATGCCGCAGGGGCCGTGAGGATAGGGACCGGGCAGGACCTCTCAGAAGCCCGATTTTTCGGCTGAAAACCCTATTCCCACGTGGCATCGACCCACTTCCTGAGGCCGGGAGCCAATCGCCCCATCGCTACCCTGCCGGGCCGGCCGACCACCGTGAGGCTCGCCGGGGCGTCGAAACCGAGGGCGAGGACGGCCGCAGGCGGGCCGGTCTCGCTGTCTTTCAGGTCCCGATCATGGTCCCAGAAGGCCAGGGCCATGCCCCACGCTGACGGGTCGAGGCGGTCTGCCACTTCTCCCCCGGCGGCCGGGTCGGGCCAGTGGTAGTTGACGTCTTCGATCAGGCCGCGGCGGAGATGGACCAGGCCTGCAGCTGCCGACACGTCCTGCCGGGCGGCCACCCGCAGGCCGCTCGCGGCCAGCTCCAAACGCCAGAGTTCCACTCGGCTCGCAGCCTGGATCTGCCGGGCGACCTCGGGCCCAAAAAACGCGAGGCAGCGGCGGGTCTGCCCCCATTGAAACCAGACCGCAAACACCCCCAACACCGCTGCCAGCAGCACAACACCCACAACCACGGCGGTCCCAGTGCCGCTGACGGCAGTGGCCTTGGGCGAGGGGGCAGACGCTGCCTTCATGAACTTCGAATCCTGCATGCCGGCGGGGCAGGCTCTCGATCGGCCCGGCTTTGCCGCCCGCCACAGCGGGTGCTTTGCCGGCTATGATAGCGACGTTGTCGGTACCGTTTTTCTGCTTTTCGGGACTATTGGACATGGCCACTTCTTTCGACTCCTACCGTGACGCGCTCGTTGTCGAGCACCACACGATTTGGTCGACCGACTACGAGGACTGGTCGGCCGACGACAAGGCCCGCGTGGAGCACCTGCTGCACGCCAGCCCGGCCGACGCCGCCGAGGTCGAGTATCTTCGGCAGCACACAGGCTTTGCCCGGGTTATCACGGTCACTCCGGCCGATCTCGAGCGGGTGAGCGTCTCCTGACTGTGACCACGATCCGCGTCCATTTACCGGGCGATGCGGCCGACCGCTCCTACGACATCCTCTGCGGGAGTGGCGTGGTCAGTGCCATTGGTCCGCTGCTCTATGCGGCTGGGGTTCGCCGGGCCGTTGTGGTCGCCGACGCGGCGGTGGCTGCCTCGCACGGGAAGAGCGTGGCGGCATCGGCAGCTGCCGCCGGCGTCGACGTGCACATGCTCACCATTCCCGCGGGCGAGTCCTCGAAGTCGATTCGCGTACTCGGTGAATTGTGGGACGATCTGGCCAGGCTGGCCGTTGATCGGGGCACCCACGTCGTGGCCGTCGGAGGCGGGGTTGTCGGCGACCTAGCCGGCTTCGCCGCGGCCACGTTCGCCCGTGGCCTTCCCGTCTGGCACGTGCCGACCACGCTCGTGGCCCAGGTCGATAGCGCCATCGGGGGCAAGACCGGGATCAACCTGGCGGGGGGCAAAAACCTCGTAGGCTGCTTCTGGCAGCCCCGCGGCGTCCTGGCCGACATTGACACCCTCGGCACGCTGCCGGAGCGGGAATTCAAAAGCGGCCTGGCCGAGGTCGTGAAATATGGTGTGATCCTCGACCCGGAGTTCTTTGCCTGGCTCGAAGACCATGCCGCCAGCCTTCTGGCCCGACAGGGGCCAGAACTGGCCTACGCGGTCGAGCGGTCCGCTGCCCTCAAGGCCGGCGTTGTGGAGCAGGACGAACGGGAAACCTCGGGGCTGCGGGCCGCGCTCAACTACGGCCACACCTTCGCCCACGCCTACGAGACCGCCACCGGCTATGGCACGCTTCTTCACGGCGAGGCCGTAGCGATCGGAATGGGGCGGGCAGCCCGGCTGGCGGCCGCCCTGGGCCGGATCGAGAGCGAGGTGGTCGGGCGGCAGGACCGGCTTCTGGCCCGGCTTGAACTGCCCATCTCCCCTGCCGGCCTTGGGCCGCTCGAGAGTGATCGACTCATCGAGATCATGGGCCGGGATAAGAAGACAACCGGCGGCCGATTGAGGTTTGTACTCCCGACCCGGATCGGCCACGTGGAACTCGTGGACGGGGTCGACAAGGCCCTGGTTCACCAGGTGCTGAGAGCTCCCTGAGCTCCGACTCTGGGCGGCATGGCGAGCGCGAGATGGCCTTCGGACCCCGAGTCCCCGGGCTCGCGCCCCGGGGCTTTTATCCCGAGTCCCCGGGCTCGCGCCCCGGGGCTTTTATCCCGAGTCCCCGGGCTCGCGCCCCGGGGCTTTTATAAGGTCCGAATCACCGGCATGGCCGTCCGAATCACCGACCGAGTCCCCGGGCTCGCGCCCCGGGGCTTTTATCCCGAGTCCCCGGGCTAGCGCCCCGGGGCTTTTATCCCGAGTCCCCGGGCTCGCGCCCCGGGGCTTTTATCCCGAGTCCCCGGGCTAGCGCCCGGGGCTTTTATAAGGTCCGAATCACCGGCATGGCCGTCCGAATCACCGACATAAAAGCCTCGGGCGCGAGCCCGGGGACTGCAGCTCGGCGCACTGCCCGGCGACGCCCAGCCAAAACGCAACGCCGACCCGAAAAACCTCCACCTGCGGGGGGTTGGGGTGGAGCGATTCGCTCCACCCCTGGTCGCTAGCGACCAGCGCGCTGGAGCGAATCGCTCCACCCCCCCACCAGAGGAGCCACCTGTCGACGGCGATGCGAAATCAAGAAAACACTTGTTTTTACGCATTTCCTGAGGTCGCCCGATTTTCCCTTCCCGGCCGAAGAGTCTGGCACGCCACGTGCATGTCTTTCCATGCAGAGGCGGGACGTCCCCCGTGCTCGCCGGTCGCCTGCGACCGGATCTGGCTGGGATCAAACAACACGCTCGTAACGGCCTTTCTTCCGAGAGGTTGTCGCGGCCATGGAGTCCGCTCATGAATCCGAACTCGTGCCCCACCGCAATTGTTCGTCGCGGCTGGTCACTGACGCAGGCCGACGTCCTGTTCTGCGCCCTGCCCATTCTGCTGTTCATGTCGATCGTATCGCTCGTCTGATCCGCTCGGCGACAGATGAAGATCGTCGCATCAATTTTGTAGCCCGTGATTTCCGCTCGCCAGGTCGCTTCTCTTCTTCCAATTTTTCTTACCCAAATGGTTTGGAGTCTCATCATGCGTCGCTCTCTGATTCAGCCGTGCTTTTCGAGCTTGGCGTGTGTGATGCCTGTGGTGGTGCTGGTGGCCGCTGGCTCGGCCGTCGGTGGAGAGAGTTTTTTCAGCAGTAACGGCAGCATCGTCGAAGGGCTCGCCGTGGTCGGCGATCTCGAACCGGCTGGTGCAGTTGAGTCGTCGACTTCATCTCTGACGCTGGCCGCGACCAGTCCGATGAAGCAGGCGATGACGCGGCAGTCGGTTCCTGCCCGGGATCGGGCGGTGTCGTACCGCGGCTCCGAGGTGTTTGCCATTTCGAAGACCGCCATGCCGCTTCTGGTCGCGGATCTTGAGCCCCGAGGGGTCTCGGTTGCACGGCCGATGTCCGGACGTTCGGTCGGTGCCCGTCCTTCGGCAGCCTGGACAAAGTCGCTGCCCACGCTGTCTGAATCAGGAACGTTGTCCCGCGGATCAGTCACGCAGTGGTAACTGGTTCGGCCCGGTGTAACCGTCCTTTCAAACTTTCACCCGTCAATCCACAGCCCCCTCCAGGAAGTTATCATGAACCTCTCCCTTCCCTCCTTCGATGAACGCAGCCTGCGGTCAGTGGGCATTAACGAGATCGTGATCGTCGATTCGGTCTGCGATCAGTACGCGGACTTTGTGCAGGCCGCTCGGGCCGGCAATGTTGGGCTGCACTTCTGTGTCGACGGTCGGTCGGCGGTTCGGCTGTCGCGTCGGTTCCGCGCTGATGTCTGGCTTGTGGCATCAGAGCTCCCCGATATGTCGGGCTTTGATCTGCTTGAGATGCTTTCTCCGCACGTGCTGCAGGGGAGCGTTGATCCGCTGCTGGCGGGCTCCCGGATCTCGCTCGATCGGATCGGTTACGGGATGCGATCTGGCATCTTCGTCGTGTCAGATGCCTACCGTCTCGAAGAGGAACAGCGAGCGCTGGCCTCGGGAGTGGCAGGGTATCTCGTTCGACCGATCACGCTCGACATCATTCGCTCTACCAGGGCTCCGGCGACGGAAGAGCGCGTCGCGGCTTGTTCCTGAGGCTTGTTCCTGAGG
>Ga0210003_1000920_pt1 | contig 26200 bp, 22 predicted proteins | sample LantaG_FD_182804 | JGI IMG/M metagenome (GOLD analysis project Ga0210003, IMG submission 182804) | Deep subsurface microbial communities from Baltic Sea to uncover new lineages of life (NeLLi) - Landsort_02402 metaG (SPAdes) (version 2) | ecosystem: Environmental > Aquatic > Marine > Oceanic >... | reverse complement strand
GGGGGAGTGAACGAGGAAGAACAAGAAGGAGAAAAGAAAAGAAAAGAAAAGAAACTAAGAGAGAAAAATGATTTTTGTTTTTTTTGCTTTCGTCTTCTTCGGAGAGACTCTCTCGAGCAAGCAACAGCGCGCTCTCGCTCGCTCGCTCTCTTTCGTTTTCTCTGTCCAAACAACGGGGCAGAGGCAGCGAGAAGAAGAAGAAGAAGAAGACGAGGCGCGGAGGGGAAAAAAAAGACCCCCACCCCACTCAAACGGCAGCGCGGGGCACGCTGCCTCCCGCCGTCGCTCCGCCTCCTGGTGTCGTCGTTCCACCTCCACCTCCGCCTCCTCCGCCTCCACCTCCTCCGCCTGCTCCTCCGCTTGAGTACAGCCGCTCGTGGAAGCTCTCGCCGGAGCCGCGCAGCGGCGGGGCCGCGGTCACGCCGGGCGAAGGGGAAGAGGCGAAGATCCCACCACCACCTCCCCCGGTCGAAGGAGAAGGCGCCGCCGCCGTCGTCGCGGCCGTTGCCGCCGCCGTCGAGGCCGAAGCCCCCCTCCCGGCGCTCGCGGAGGCGCGGAGCCTGTGCAGGTCCTCCTGCTGCTGCCGGTTCGCCTGCTGCTGCAGCGACTGCTCGTACCGTAGCTGCCGTCGCTGCTGCTCGAGAAGCTGCTCCTGCTGCAGCTGCTGCTGCTGCTGCTGCTGGGAGAGGGAGGCGCCCGCCGCTCCCGCGGGAGCTGCTGCCGTTGCCGCTGCTGGCTGTTGCGGAAAGGCGGAAGTCGTTGCTCCTGCTCCTGTTCCCGCCGCCGCGCCAGAGGTCGAGGGGCCCGCTCCCGCTCCTGCTCCTCCTGCCGGCGCTGCTGCTGCTGCTGCTGCTCCGGAGGGACCCGCTCCTCCTCCTCCTCCTCCGCCGCCGCCGCCGCTTCCGGCTCCTCCTCCTGCCTGCTGCGCCGCCTGCGCCGCCGCCCTCGCGGCCTGCTGCTGCCTGTACTTCAGCAGAGTCCAGTCGAAGACGTAGTCCCAGGTGAAGGCCTCGCGGGCGAACAGGTCCCGGAACAGCTTGCGCAGGTAGCCGTAGTCGGGCTTATCGTCGAAGCGCAGGCTGCGGCAGTACTGGAAGTAGGTGGCGAACTCTGGCGGGAACCCCTTGCAGAGCTGCTCGACCGGCGTCGCCATCTTCCTGTCGGAAATCTTGTCGTATTTCTGTTTTTTGGTCACCGCCTTCAGCCCCTGCCAGGGCAAGGACCCACGCAGGAAATACATCAGCACGTACCCCAAGCTCTCAACGTCGTCCCTCCGGGACTGCTCGATGCCCAGGTGCGTGTTGATCGAGGCGTACCTCGCCGTGCCGGTCAGGTTCTTGTTCTCGCGGTACGGGATGTGGATGTGCGTGCGGGGGTCCCTGTACTTTTTCGCCAAGCCATAATCGATCACGTAGACCTGGTTGGCTCGCCTCCCGAGGCCCATCAGGAAGTTGTCGGGCTTGATGTCCCGGTGCAGGAACCCCTTCGAGTGCATGTAGTCGACGCGCGAGATCAGCTGGTCGGCGAGCATCAGCGTCGTCTTGAGCGAAAAACGGCGGCCGCAGAAGTTGAAGAGGTCCTCCAGAGAAGGGCCGAGGAGGTCGAGGACCATGACGTTGTAATCTCCCTCTGTGCCGTACCACCTGATGCCCGGGATGCCCGCTGGGTGGGAGTTGGTTGGGGGTGGTGGGGGTGTGGAGAGGAAGAAAGAAGGGGAGAGAGAGAGAGAGAGAGAAAGGTTGAGAAGGTTGAGAGGTCGAGGTCGAAGAAAGAAAGAAAAACTAGAGGTCGACGAAGGAAGCGGAAAAACATTGCAAACTCACGCCCGCCCTGGAGGATTTTGTAGAGCTTGGACTCGTAGAGCAGCTGCGGGTGCCTCGAGCGCCTCCATTCCTGTTTTGGTTGGAGTGGGAGAGGGAGAAGCGAGGAAGGGAGAAGAGGGTGAGAGAAGAGGGAGAGAGAGAGAGAGAGAGGAGCTCGACGTCGAATCGGAGGGCGAGAGCGAGAGAGATGGCGGCGGCGTTCTTTCTTCATCTCTCTTTCTCTTCTTGAGCGTACCAGCTTGATGCCGACCTCCTCGCCCGTCTGCATGTGCGTCCCTGTGAGTGGAGTGGTGGTGGTGGTGGCGTTGGAGTGGAAGAGAGAGTGAGAAAGAAGAAGAAGGAGATGCAACAAAGGCGGCGACGAGCTCTCTGCTGCCGCTGACAGAGACCATCGACTTGCGCTCGCTCGCTGAAAGGTCGTCGCCATTGAGCACCAAGCACGGCGTTCCTGTTCTCGCCGTCCAGGGAATGAGCTGGAGCATGGTCTCACGACACGGTTCGAACGTTCATTGGTAGAGGAAAAAGGGGAAACGATAGAGCGCGACGGAGAAAGAAGAGAGGAGCCATGTTTTTTCCTTTTCTTCCTTCTTGCTGTCGTCCGTTGCCGTCGTCGACGCCGTCGATGCCTTCTTCTTCTCGCTCGTCTTTCTCGCGCCCTTACCAAGGTAGATGTCCCCGAACGAGCCCGAGCCGATCTTACGCCCGAGGCGGTACCTCCTGTGAGAGAGTTAAAAAAGAGGGTGGGTAAAAAGAGAGAGGGAGAAAGAGAGGGAAGAAGAAGGAGCATGAGCGAGAATGAAAAAGAAGAGAAAACGACGATCGACGACGTCGACGCCGACGCCGGCGGCCAAGCCTTGCTCCTTCCTGCTCCTCGTCCCGCTTCCTGCCCGCCTTGCGTCGCCTCTCTCCCTCACCCAGCGACGGAAATGGTAACCGCCGTCGGCGGCCTCGAGGAGGAGGTGGACATGGTTGAGTAGAAGAAGAAAGAAAGAACGAAGAAGAAAGAACACGGCCTCTCGCTTTTTCGAGCCGAGAGGAGCCGAGAGTGAGAGAGGGCGACGGAGGTCGACGCAGATTTTTTTTTCTGAGACTCTCTTCTCTCCTCACTTCTCAACGCCCCCGCCCCAAACAGAGGAGCAGAAAGAAGAAACCGCACACGCTCGCACTCTCTTTCCCCCAGTGACAGCACCTCCGCCTCCATCGAGCCAGCCTCTACACACGCCACCAGACCGATAATCAAGATGACTACGGCAGCCCTTGCCGCCGCCGCATCCGCCCCACTCTCGTTCGCGGCCGCCGCCTCGACGTCGAGCGGCGACGGCCCTCTCAAGACGGTCCAGATTGAGGGCCACGTTTTGCTGAAGATCCTCAAGCACTGCGCCGAGTGCGCTCCGGCGCTCGTGACCGGCCAGCTGCTGGGTCTGGACGTCGGGACGACGCTCGAGGTCACCGAGGCGTTCCCGTTTCCGGTGAGGAAATTGATTGATGGCGTTGGTCGTCGATCGAACGAGCGTTTGACGCTTCGTTTTTATCTTTTTTGGCTCTCGCGCCGCGGGTTGCTTCAAGTGCTCGTGGTGTCATTATGCTCCTCGTCGAGCAAAGACGCGATACGATCGCACCCCAGAACGGAAATTCAAAGCGAACAAGCGCGCAATGAAAGCGGGAACGCGCCTCTTACGAAAGAGAGCCAGAGAGAAAAAAAGCCGCCGCTCTGCTCCTCGCGATCGCCGTTTCTCGTTCTTCAACTCACCTCGCCTCTCTCTTTCTTCAAAACCCCGACCTCCACCACCAAACCAACCAACCAACCAACCAGTCCCGCACCGACGACCGCTCCTCCTCCTCCTCCAGCGCCGCCCATGACCAGAACCAGGATGACGGGGGAGCCTCCTACCAGCTCGACATGATGCGCTGCCTCCGAGAGGTCAACGCCGACAACAACACCGTCGGGTGGTACCAATCCACAAGTTTGGGGGCCTTCCAGACGGCGGAGCTGGCCGATACCTTTGCAGCGTACGCCTCGACGATCAGAAGGGCCGTGTGCATCGTGGTGGACCCCGACGCTGCCCGTGGTGGAGGTGAGAGAGAGAGAGAGAAATGGGGTTTTGGTTTTTCTGTGTTCGGCTTTCTTCCAGAGATGAAAAACGCAAAGAACGGAAAAAAAAAAACTCACTCTTTCTCTCTCTCAAACTTCGACTCTTTTCTCTCTTCCTCGCAGGCGGCGGCCTCTCCGGCCTCAAGGCTGTCAAGCTGAAGGATTCTTTCGTCGCAGCGCACAGGAGCGCGGGTAGCGCCTCCGCCCTGGGGGCTGCCGCCCTCAAAGCAGCCAAGGTCTCCTGGAGGGACGTTTTTGAGGAAGTGCCCGTTTCCGTCCGCAACTCCCCTCTCGCCGTCGCCCTCTCGCGCTCGATCCTCCCCGCCGCGAGCATCGCCGGCACTCTGGGCGACGAAGGGGACGCGGAGAGGCTCGACCTGGCCGCCGGGCCGGCTTCGGCCTCCGCGGCCGTCTCCGCCGCGGCCGCGGCCGCCGCCGCCGGCGCCGCGCCGCCCCCGTCGTCGAGGGCCTCCCTCAACGCCGCGGGCGCCAACCTTGTCGGAGGGATGGCCTCGCTCGGCCGCTGCGCCGAGTACCTCTCGGACTGCCTCGACGACTTGGGTGCGGAAGCACAACGCCTGTCCTACTACCACCGCAGCCTCGCCAGGGCGCAGCAGCAGGCCGCGGCAGCGCAGGCGAGGAGGCGGCAGGAGAACGCCGCGCGCAGGGCCGCGGGAGAACCGTTGCTGCCCGAGGAGGACGAGACGACTGTCCTGAAGGCGCCGCCGGAGCCTTCGCCGCTGGACGGCTACTTGGTCACGAGCCAGATCGCGGGTTACTGTGAGAGGCTGGGTGCGGGAGCGAGCGGCACGCTGCGGAAGCTGAGCATGCTGGAAGGCCTGGAGAGGGCTGGCGGGGCCGCGGCGGCGGTCAGTGCGGAAAAGTGATTTTTTTTTTTTTTGTTATTTGTTCTCTTTGTTCTTTCTGTGTGTGAAGAAGATTTCCGCGTCTTTCTGTTTTTTCTCGAATTCTCGGTCTCTCTCTCTCTCTCTCTCTTGAAAAAAAGGCAGGCCCCGTGGCGTTGGGAAAGGGGCAAAAAGCTCATTACTTTTTTTGGTGAAAACTAAAACACTCCGGACTCTTCTCTTTTTTCACTTTTCTCTTTTTTAACTCTTCTCTTTCTCTTTCTCCAAAAAAAAACACAAGAACAAACAAAAAAAGAAAAGCAAGCCCCGCATCTCTCCCCCTTTTCAACGCTCCACCATCTTCTGCTTGGTCCCCGACAGCGCCTCGTGGCTCTTCTTCAGGTGTTTCTTGTAGTCCAAAATGCCCCCGGGCCATTTCTTCACGCACCCGTCGGCAACCACCAGAATCTCGTTGGCGACCTGAGAGATCAGCCTGAAGTCGTGCGACACCAGCACCAGGCCTCCGTCCCAGTCGTTGATGCCCGCCGCCAGCGAGTCGATCGTCTCGATGTCCAGGTGGTTGGTGGGCTCGTCGAGCAGCAGCATGTGCGGCGTCTTGCGGGCCAGCCACGCGAAGACGACCCTCGACTTGAGCCCGTCGGAAAGCTGGCTCATTTTCAGGGTCTGCGCCTTGCCAGTGATCCCAAACCTCCCGACGGCGCCTCGCATCGTCTCGATGGTGTTCCCAGGGAACTCCTGCATCATGTACTCTAAAGGACTCAGCTCGCCGTCCAAAGCTTCCGCCAAGTGCTGGTGGTAGACACCCATCTTGAGGTGGTTGTGCCTCTTGACCATCCCGTCGAGCGGGTCGAGCTCTCCCGTCATGAGTTTGAGCAGCGTCGACTTGCCCGCGCCGTTGGGCCCGACCAAAGCGATGCGCGAGTCGAGGTCGATCCCGAGGTCGACGTTGCGGTAGAGCACCGCGTCCTTGGAGTACCCGAACGTGACGTCGGCGAACTGCAGCACCGGGGGCGGCAGCTTGCCGACGTTTGTGAACGCGAGCTTGACCGTCGCGTCGCGCTCGACTTTTTCCGTGAGCCCCGACCGCACCATTTTTTCCAAAGTCTTCTCCTTGGACTGCGCCTGCCTGGCCAGTTTCGCGGAACCGTGGCCGAAGCGGGCGATGTACTCCTTCATGTCGGCGATCTGGTCCTGCTCCCACCTGGAGAAAAGAGGAGGAGGTTGGAAGTTGGAGTTGTTTTGAGAGAGAGAAAAAAAGGAATAAAGGTGAGTTTTTTTTTATTTTCATTCGTCAAAGACGAAAAGAAGAAAAAGAAACTCATCAGCTCTCTCTCTTTTTCTCCATTCTTACCTGTACTTCTTCATCTGCGCCTCCTCGAGCTCGGCCCTGGTGCGCACGTAGGTGTCGTAGTTGCCGCCTGGTGTTTTTTTATGGAAGGAAAAGAAAGAAAAAGGTGAGTTGTTGTTGTTGTTGTTGTTGTTGTTGTTGTTGTTGTTGTTGTTGTTGTTGTTGTTGTTGTTGTTGTTGTTGTTGTTGTTGTTGTTGTTGTTGTTGTTTTCTTCCTTTCGCTCTCTTCTCTGTTCTCTCTCTTCTCTCTCTCCACCTCCGCGTCCCTCACCGTAGTTCTTCAGCTGCTTCTGGTGCATGTGGATGATATTTGTGCACACCCCGTTCATAAAGTCCTGCGAGTGCGAGATGACCAGCAGGATCCGAGAGAAGTTTTTCAAAGTCTCCTCGAGCCAGACGCACGCCTCGAGGTCCAGGTGGTTCGTCGGCTCGTCCAAAATGAGCAAAGCAGGGTCAACAAAAAGAGCTCGCGCGAGCGCGATCCGCATCCTCCACCCCCCAGAGAAGTCGCGTGTCTTCTTGTTCTGCATGGTCTTGGTGAAACCCAGGCCGTGCAGGATCTGGCCGGCGCGCGCCTCGGTCTGGTCCGAGTCGAGCGCATCGAGCCTCTCGTAGATGTCGCTGAGCAGCGCCTGCGACTCGTCATCGGTCGCCAGCGAGAGGACCTCGGCCTCGTGCTCGAGCCTCTTCTTCATCTCGTCGACGGACATGACCGCCTCCAGGGCCGTCATGTCGCTGGCCTCGATCTCACGGTCGAGGAAGTAGATGTCTAGTTGTTGTATTTGTGAGTTTGAAAAGAAAAGAGAAAGAGAAAGAGAAAGGGGAAAGGGGGAAAGTGAGGTCGAGAGGCGGGTTTTTTTTCTTCTTCTTCTCTTCTTCCCTTCTACTCTTTCTTTCTCCGCCCTCGACTCACCGATGTGTTCCGGGATCGGCACCTCCCTGTTACCCAGGCACTTGAGCAGCGTGGACTTGCCGCAGCCGTTGGGCCCGATGAGGCCGTATCGGCTGTTTTTTTTGGAAGAGAGAAAAAGAGAAGAAGTTTTTTTTTTTGGAAAAGGAAGGGTGAGTCGAGGAAGGGAAACGAGAGGACGAGAAAGAAACAACAAAAACACCAACTCTCTCTTCCTATTTTATCTTACCGTCCGTAGTTCAACTCGAGCTTGGCGTCCGCGAGGAGCTCGTGCCCGTGGAAGAGCAGCGTGAAGGACTCGAGGTGGATGTCGCGGGACTGTTTTTTTGTTGTTGGGGAGTTCGTGAGAGGTGGAGAGAGAAGAGAAAAGTTTTGAGAGGTCGAGGTTTTCTTTTTCCGGTTCGGGCGGGAAGCAAGGGAGCAGCCGTCGGTCTCTCGTTTCGTCGATGGATTCGAGCAGCTAGAACAGCACCCTCGAGCCCAACCAAGGCTTCCAAATGGGTTCCGATAGGGAGCAGACGGTCGTGGCTACGCCTGGGGGCTCGCATCGGTGGCAAGAGAAGCCTCGCGGCGACGGGGCGACAGCGAAATGAAGCAGCGCCAAACCGGCGGCGGCTTTCGATTCGATGGTCGCGTCGACGTCGTCCCCTCGCTCCTCTCGCTTTCATCGACGCTCGCTTTCGTTCCATTCGCCGCTTCCAGCACGCTCAACCACCACCTCTTCTCTCTTTACCTGAGGGTGAGACGTCAGGACCGAAGTCACGGATCTGTCGCCGCCGTCGTCGATGCTCGCGGCGCCCACCTGCGCAACGAGCTGGTCGAGGTTGACCGCCGAGCCGTTTTCGGAATCGGCGCCGCCGTCGCCGCTCGCCAGCGACTTGCTCGAGCCCTTGCGCCCGACCGCCTTGAGCGCGGCGCGCTTCTTCTTGGCGTCGGAGACCATCAAGAGGTTTGTGCGGGTGGTTGTAGAGGGAGAGAGAGAGAGAGAGAGAGAGAGAGAAAGAGAACTGCAGAGAAAGAGAGAGAGGAAGTGCGAGGAAGAGAGAGAGCTTTGCCGAGTAGACGGCGAAAAAAGTGACTGTCGGCGAACGAAGCCACAACATCGGTCGGTCGACGACGAAGAACCGGCAACGATGCTCACGCCCTCGCCGCGCCCTCTGGCGCTAGCCTGGCAGCTCTATGCCCGCGGAGCCATCATCACATCGTCTACGCACCCGTCGCGGTCGCTCAAGACCTCTGCAGGCTGCAGCGAGGGGGGGAAGAAGGATACCGCCGAGGAGAAGAAATCGAAATCTTCGACATCGACGACCTCGAAGAAGACGACCGACCCGAAGAAGAACAACAACACCAGCAGCAAACCCCTCCCTGACGCCAAGGAGGAGATCGGCGGCCCGCGAGGCCCCGAGCCCACCCGCTACAACGACTGGGAGAAGAACGGGCGGGTCTCTGACTTTTGAGGGGGAGAGTTGAGTTTCTTATTTTTGATTCGTGGTGTAACACTAACAAGGAAAGAGAAGGAGAAAGAAAGAACGAAAGAAAGAAAAACGAAATCAAGGTTGTTGTTGTTGTTGTTGTTGTTGTTGTTGTTGTTGATAATGCTGCTGCTGCGGCCACTGCTGCTGAGGCCATTGCTGCTGCTGATGCTGCTGGGGCCACTGCTGATGCTGATGCTGATGCCACTGCTGCTGCTGCTGCTGCTGCCAGTGCGGGTTGTAATTTTGGCGAGGGTAGAAAGCCCTCGGCCGCGGCTGCCACTGCTGCTGCTGCTGCTGCTGCTGTCCAGGGACGTAGGGCCTCTTCACCCCGGCGATCCCGCCACCGGCGGCATTGCTCGCCGCGGCGGCGATGTTGGCGGTGGCCGCCTGTGCGTACCCGAAGCGCTGGTCGTGGAGGGCGGCGGCGTCGCGCAAAAGGGCGACGCCGCCGCTGCTGCTGTTGCCGGCCGAAGACGACGAAGGCGAAGAAGAAGCTTCCGCAAGCGCAATAGAGCGAGCCGAGAGCGCCGCTCGGTCCGCGTGCGAGAGCCTGGACTCGGGCAGAGGGGCGAGCCACCCCGGAGGCGTGAAGGGGGCCTCCAGGGGGAAGCCTGCCGCCCTGGCGCGACGGACGGCGTCGGCGGGCAAGGGGAGGTCGGCGAGGGGGACGAGCTCTTCTTCGTCTTTGTCTTCGTCATCGTTTTTCTTCTCCTCTTCCGCTTGCTCTTTTTCTTCTTCCTTCTCGCCCCCGTCCTCTTCTTCGCCCTCGCTGCTCTTCCCCTTCTTCTTCTCCGCCTTCAACGCAGCCTTCGCCTCCGCGATCGCCCTCTCGAGCCCGGGAACGGCGGCGGCCGGAGGAGCGGCGGCTGCCTGGAGGATCGCGACGGCAACGGCAGCGGCGGAGGAAGAAGCACCACTTCCCTCCTCTTTGCCTCCTCCTCCTCCCCACCGCGCCTCGAAGGTCGCGGCCGCCTCCCAGACGGCGACTTCCCCGGGAGCGGCCTTGAGCCCTTTGCTCAGAGCCTCCCTGCCGGCTGCCACGTCGCCGTCGTCGCTCGTCAGCGCCGCCGCCTGCAGCGAGAGCGCCGCGACGCAAGACAGCGAGGCGGCGGTGTTTGTCGCCACCGCTTTGTCGATCGAGTCGTTCAGGCAGAGCCTCGCTGCCGCTGCACCCCTCTTTTTGGCCTCCTCTTCCAGAGCAGCAGACGCTTTCTTGGTGTTGCTCTTTTTGGACGTAGAAGACTTCAGAAAATCGGCGACGGCCCTGCGGCGGTCCAGGTGCGCGACCGCGGCGGCCGCGGCGGCCAGGCCGGGAGAGACGACGTCGCGGGTCCTCACCAGCTTCTCCCTGGCGGCCTCGAAGTCCCCGGCGGCCTCGTCCAGGCGGGAGGCGAAGAGCAGAGCCTCCGGGCGGGAGCGGCAGTGGAAGTCCGCTGCGCTGGCGGCGGCGGCGCGGGCGGCCTCGAGGGCCTTCTTCGCCTTTTTCGCTTCCTCGTCGCCGCCGTCGCCCTCGTCGTCGCCGCTGGCGGTGGTGGTGTTCTCCAGCAGCCACCTGGCGCGCCGCCTCCAGAACTCCGGGTAGGCCGCGCACGCCACCAGGCACCTGCGGTAGAGCCGGTCGATGGCGTCGCGCGGGTAGGGGGAGGCGGGAGAAGGAGAAGAGGACGCGTCGAGAGGAGCAGCTGCTTGCGTCGGCGTCGGCATCGTCAAGGGAACCAGGAGGCCCTCGGCGTCGTCGAGCAGCGACCACCACGCCCGCAGCTGGTCGGCGTCGAGCGGCCTCGAGTTCCAGTAGGCGCGCCTGATGCGTGCCTCGAAAGGGTAGCGGCGGGAGCGGAGGCGCAGGCCGTCGGCGAAGGCCGGGGAGGTGCCCTCGAGAGTCGAGAGCCAGGCAGAGCGCGCGGCGGCCTCGGTGGAGGCGGCAGCGGCTTCGTCTTCGTCGTCGTCGCCTCCTCCGGCGGGCCTGGCCGCGGCCCTCGCCGCCGCGGCTTCTTCCACGCTGGAGGCCAGCTCGTCCACGGAGTGCCTCGACGCGAGCTCGTGGAGCCTGGCGCGGAGGACCTCGGCGTCGCGGATCGGCTGGCACGCGCCGCGGAAGAGCACCGCCGCGGCGCGGCGCAGAGCTTCTTTCTTCTTCGCCGCCTTTTCTCCTGTTTCTGCTTCTTCGCCGCTCCCCAGCCCTGCCTCCCAGGCGGCAAAGGCCTCCCACAGGGGCCCCGCGCCCCACGCGTCGCCGGACTCGCCCACGGCGCGCTCGAAGACCGCGCGGACGGTCTCTGAAGACGAAGAAGATGAGGAGATGAGCTTGGTCGTGAACGAGAGCCAGAGCTCGGGCGTCGAGCCGACGTGCGCGACCCCGCGCTCGAACACCTCTGTCGCCGCGCTCAGGGCGGCAGCTTCGTCGTCGCCATTGCCATCGCCACCATCAGCAGCAGAAGACCCCCCCACTGCCAGCTTAGCCTTGGCCTCCGCGAGCTTCTTCCAGTACCCGTAGCAGAGCGGGAAGCGCTTCAACAAAAGCTCCAGGGCCTTTGCGACCTCGGCAGCGTCGCCCGTCTTTTCCGCGGCCGACGTCAGCGAGACAAACACGTCGAAGCTCGGGTCGTCCTGCGTTGTTTCCGCGGTCTCGGCGGCGAGCCAACAGGACACCAGCTGGTCCTTGAGCTGCTGTTGCGGGTCGACTGGAGCGGGAGCAGCGTCGGGGGCGGCGGCGGTGGGGTCGCCGGTTGGCGAATCCATCGAAATCTTCTTTGATTGAGCTCTTTCTTCGTCTTTGTTTTGCGTCGTTCGACCTCTCTCCTTTATCGGGGATCGATCGGGTGTGCGTGCTCTCGCTCGCTGATGGATCTGATTGAAGCGGGAGAAGAGCGGGGAAACAGAGAGAGCGGTGAATGAAAGATTTTGTTTTGGAGCGATCGTCGGCGAAACTCTGAGCGGAAAACTTTCGAAGAAAAAGAAAAACCGACACAAAAAAAAGGAACGCCTTCGAAAGGGGCGGAAGGAAGAAAAAAAAAGTAAAACTAGATCGCGAGCAACCGAAGAGAAGAGAACGGAGAGAGCGGGAGGGCTTTCTCTGCTCTTTACCCCTCATGGCGGCCGTCTCGTCGAGCCGGGAGCAGCAGCAGCGGTTTGCGGCGCTGAGCATAGCAGCAGGAGGAGGAGGAGCGGGAGGAGGAGAAAGAGGAGTGAGCGAAGGCAGCGCCGGCATGATGAAGGCATCGTCGTCGACGTTGCCGGCGTCGCCGCTCGCCCGGCGAGGCGTCGGCCTCTCATCCTCGTCGGTCAACGGCCACCACCCCTTCGACAAGGAGCCCCTTCTGCCGACCACGACGCACGGTGGCGGCAGAGACGCGAGCTCGGGCGACCTGCACGGCCACTGGAAGAGAGCGAGCATCTTTGAACAGCAGCAGCAAGGGAAAGGCGCCAACGTCGGCGTCGTCAACTCGCTCGGCATGAGCCGGTCGTTCGTCGCAGGGAGCGCCTACTGCATGGGTGAGGAAGATGCCTTTTCTTTTTCTCGTTCGAGAACGTGCTCTCGAGGACTTTCTACATCTTGGAGACAAAAGAGAGAGCAAAAGAGCACTGACGGCGATAGAGACCGCGGAGGCAAACATCAGATCGTCGACCTCTTTTTTTTCCTTCTTCTTTCGCTCACCTCTCCCCCCTTCCCTCCTTCATTCAAACAGCCTCGACCTCGATGGTCCTGCTCAACAAGGCCGCGCTCTCCTCCTTCGGCTTCGGGGCCCCCACCGCCCTCCTGCTGTTCCAGTGCACGATCTGCAGCCTGGCTGCGGCTGCCGTCGGCTTCTCCGGCCTCTCGCGCCTGGAAAGGCCCTCGTGGAAGCTCCTGAAGTCGTGGGCGCCCGTTAACGTGCTGTTTGTCGGCATGGTATGGTCCTCGGTCTTCGCGCTGCGCGACCTGGGCGTTCCCATGGTCACCGTGCTCAAGAACCTCACCAACCTGTTCACTATCTGCGGCGATTTCTTCCTGTTCGGTAGGGTCTACGGCCGGAGGGTATGGATGACGCTGGCGCTCATGGCGCTTTCGGCCTTGTGCGGCGCCGCGACGGACCTGGAGTTTTCTGCCGCTGGTTATTCTTGGCAGATCGCCAACTGCGCTTTCACTTCCGCTTATTCGTTAGCCCTGAGGCTGATGATGGAGAAGGGAGGGGACGCGCTCTGGGGGTTGGTGAAGGGAGGAGGCGGGAGCGGAGGGAGTGCGAGCGAGAACGCCGCGGCGGCGGCTGCGGCGGCGCTCGCCGTCGGCGGCGGAGGAGGGGAAAAGGCCGCCGCCGCTTTCTCTTCTTCCTCCTCGCACCTTGCCCCGCGGCAGGCATCGCAGCTTATCTCCACCTCCCCTCATCCGCGACGCCTCAACGAGCTCTCGATGGTCTTCTACAACAACGCGCTGTCGCTGCCCTTGATCGCTGTTCTGGCCTGGGCCAGAGGCGACCTGGGTAGGGCCTCGACCGAACCGGCGCTGGGAGACCCGCGCTTCCTCGCCGCCGCGGGCGCGTCGGCAGCCCTGGCCTTCGGCATATCGTTCACCAGCCTGTGGTTCCTGTCGACGACCACGGCCACGACCTTCTCGCTGGTCGGCAGCCTGAACAAGGTGCCCGTCGCCGCCGTGGGGCTCGTGGCGTTCGGCGTGCCCGCGACGGCGCAGAACGTCGCAGCGATCTGCGTGGGGCTGGCGGCGAGCGCGGTGTTCGTGTGGGCCAAGCAGGGGGACGCAGGGAGCAGCAGCAGTAAAAACGGTGGCGGTGGTGTTGGCGGCGGGATCGAGAGCGGGAGCGGTGGCGGGAGCGGGACGATGGGAAGCGGGAACGGGACGGCGGATGCCGACTCTCTCTCGCCTCCCGGCTCGGGCTCCAAGGCCCTGAGACGATAGCAAAGAGCGTGCTCGCTCTCTCTCTTGTCTGTCCGCTGTTCCCCAACGCAACGCAACGCACTTCTTCTTCAGAAACAGAAAAAATAAGTCAAAAATCAGAACAACAACAAAATGAACTTTTTAGAAAAAACAAAACAAAACCGCCCGTTCCCTTCCCCCGTCCCCCACCACCACGTATTTCATTCAGTCTCCCCACCGCCGAGCGCAGAGCTGATATGACGATGACAGCAGCAGCAGCAGCAGCAGCATCCACAGCAGCATTGAGCTCCTTTTCTTCTGATTTCGTTCTTTTTTTCTTTTCGAAATTCTTTCGTTTTTCAAGTTCCGGCCTCTGTTAAAAAAAAGGAAAAGAAACATTCATTGAAAAAAATGAGAAAGAAGAGCTTCACTCTCAGCGCATAAACGCGAGATAATATAGAATAAAGGGGACAATAGTTACATTGGTTCAAGAAGCGGATTGATGCGGGGATGGGGGGTCGTGTTGTTGGTTTGGTTTTTTTGATTTTCGCAACGAGAAAAAAAAAAAAAAAAAACAGAAAAAAGTTTTTTTTTCAAGCGTTTACGCGGCCCTCGCCTTGCTCGGAGACCGCGGGGCAGCAGCAGCTCCAGAGCCCCCGCTCCCGTAGCCCTGATACCGGCCGCTCGAGCTCCGCGAGCTGCTCCTGCCGCCGAAGAAGGTCTTGTAGGCAGCAGAGGCCGCCGCGGCGACGCAGGCGGCGATCCCCAGGAGCGTGAGCCACGAGAAGCCTCCTCCGTTGCTCGAAGACGAAGCAGAGGACGAAACAGCAGCAGCTTCGCGAGCAGCGGCCTCCCTGCTGCCCGCCGAGGTCTTCTTCGCGGTCTTGCTGCTGCTCCCCCCGGCTCGTCGCCCGAGAAGAGAGGAATGGGAAGAAGAGTCGACGCCTCCCGTCACGGACGCCGAAGAGGCGTCGCGGCCGTCGCCGTGGCCGTTGTCGCCGTTGTTCTCGTCGTCGCTGCTCTTCTTCTTGCTCTTCTTGCCGCTCGCTTCCTTCTTGTGCTCGGGCTGCCCGGACCCAGCCTGAGCGTGCTCTGGCCTCGCAGGCTGTTGCTTTTCTGGTTTAAAAGAAACGGACCCGGGTACGACGACAGAAGAAGAAGAAGAAGCGTCGCTGCTTGCTCCACCACCTCCACCTCCGCCGACCAAGCCCTTCGACCGCAGGGCGAGGTCCTGTTTGGTCAGCGGCCTGCTCGGCTCAGGCTGCTGCTCCTGCGCCGCCTCGTGCGCCGCCGAAGACGCGGTGGGGTGCCTGGCCAGGTGGTCGGCCAGCACGAACAGCGACGCGACCCAGCGCGAGACGGCCCCTTCGTAGCCTTCTTTCAAGGCCGGAGCAAAGTCCCTCGGGCAGCGCGGCGGCGGGTGTTTTTTTGTAGTCGTTGGAGGGGGAGGAGGGGGCTGGCCAGCACCGGCAGCAGATGATGATGATGACGAAGCATCTCCTCCGCCGAGAGAAGGCGGCGGGTGCCCCCCCGCGGCAGCAATCTCGGCAGACGAAGACGATAAAGAATCGCCGACGGACTTGCTCATCGCCGCGAGCGTCGCCGCGTCTGTCAGCACCTGCTTCGCTCTCTCCCTCTCGGCCTTCGCGCGCTCCTCCGCGGCCTTTGCCCTCGCCGCCTTCGCGGTGGCCGCCTCTCTGGCCTCAATCGCCCTCTGCACCGACGCCACGGACCCGAACGCGCCCCCGACGCCGGCGAAGGCCGTGTCGGGCAGCCTCGGGTCGTTGTCGCTCTCCGCCAGCAGCTTGCCGTCTGTCAAGCCGTCGAGGTCCTCGAGCTGCTTCTCCCCTCCGATGTGAACTCCCTGCTGCTGGAGCAACAAGCGGGATGGGATCTTCTTGGAAGTCGTCGTTGAGGTGCCAGGTGTCGCCTGCTGAGGGGCGCGGTAGAGCCACCACGCGAGCGCGAGCGTGCCCTCGTCGCCCGTTCCGCCGCCTCTACCGCCGCTTCCGCCGCCTTCTTTCCCTTCTCCTCCTGCTTCTCCTCCGCCGAGGCCGGCGGCGACGACGGCCGCCGCGGCGGCGGACGTCGAGCGCGAGCCCGTCTTCGACGCCGAAGAAGAAGCCCCACCTTCGGAGCGAGGGAGAACGGCATTCGGAGGAGGGATGATGCGGGCTCCGGTCAAGGTCGAGATCTTTTCCAAGAGCTCCTCGACGTCAGCAGAAGAGGAAGAATCGGCTCCGCCTCCGCCTCCGCCTCCGCCTCCGCCTCCGCCTCCGCCTCCGCCTCCGCCTCCGCCTCCGCCTCCGCCTCCGCCTCCGCGCTCGATCCTCACCCCAAAGTCCCCGCCCGACCGCAGCGACACCACTGCCTGCGGCCTGGTCGTGGCGACGATGTGGGCGAGCACGCGGGCCTCCGCCGCGGGGAGCGGCGCGGCGGCGGCGGCGGCGGACGAAGCCGAGGAGGAGGAAGAGGAAGAGGAAGAGGAAGAGGAAGCAGAAGAGGAACTCCCACTATTGCTCAAGCACGCGTCCCCGCTGCCTCCGCCCCTCTCGGCCGCCTTCCTCCCGAGCATGTTGGCCACCGGGACGACCTTGAACGCCACTTTGCTCAACAGGGCCTCGCCCCACTCGCTGTAGCCGCCGCTGGCCCAGCCCGCCCTCCACGCCTGCTTGAGCGCCGACTGCAGCGGGGCCCACTCGGCGACGTCGCTGTCGACTGCGAGGGAGGAATCAGAGGAAGAGGAAGAGCTGCTGCTCGTCGAAGGGGGCGGGGGCTTGCTGCCGGAAAGCAGCGACGTCAGCCAGAGCGCGACCTCCGGGCCCAGCGCCTCGCGGCCGACCTCGCCGGCGACCAGCAGCACGACCTCTTTCCCCCTGTCGCCTCCGTTGGAAGAGCTCGCGAAGTCGGTGATAGTGACCAGGGGCAGGGAGACGTCGGACTCCGGGTCCGGGATCTCCTCGTAGCTGTAGGAGTTGAGTTTGGTGGTGATGGAAGGAAGGAAGAGAGCAAGAAGAGAGGTCGTCAGCGTTTTTTTTTCTTTTCGAAAGATCGATCGACGACGACGAAGAACAAGGAAGAACAAATCCCCTGCCCCTCCACCTCCACCCGTCTTACCGGACCCTGTGCGGCATCTTGAGCGCTGTCTTCTTGTAGAAGTCGAGCACGGCGTCCGTGCGGTGGTAGAGCGCGTCCCAGGGCAGCGGGGACGACGACACAGAAGGAGAAGCATTGACAGAAGAAGAGGCGCGATCGCCGCTCGCCGTTCGCTCGCCACCTCCTTTCCCGTTCCCTATTCCTCCATTCTGCTGCTGCTGCTGCTGCTGCGTTCGCGCCGCGAAGCCGGAGAAGAGCAGCAGCGCAATCAGGAGCAGGGCTGGTGCGCGACGCCGCATCTGAGTACGTGGGGTTGGCGAAGGAGAGAGCCGCGAAATGGGCCCGTTTTTTTTTCTTCCTTTGCTCCTCCTCTCTCTCGAGCGGAAAGAAAAAAATGAGGGCGAGGAGAGGTTTGTTCACTCTTCGGCGAAAAAAAAACAAAAAAAAGAGAAAGGCACTCGTTTTCTCTCTTTCTTTCCTCCTTTCTGACAAGAAAACGCAACCATGCTCCGTCGGGGCCTGGCCACGCTCGGCGGGCGCGTGCTCGCCGCGGCGTGCAGCGAGTCTTCGGCGGCGGTGATAAGCTCCTCGGGCAGCAGCATGAGCTTTGCTGCTTCGGCGATTCGCGGCGGCGCCGCCGGCGCTTCTTCTTCGAGCTCATCATCTTTGAACTCGTTCTGGCGCGGTGAGTAGTTGGTTTCTTTTCTTCTCGACGCCAGCGGCTACAACGCGTCTCGTTCGAGGCCGTGACGTCCTCGAAATCGGATGAAAGAGCGGTTATGAAGCGCAGAATCTGCTCGCAAAGGGAGAACGTTTTCGTCGTCGTCGTCGTCGTCGTCGTCGTCCACCATCGCCCATCGCCGATGCCTTTTTTCTGTTTTTCGTTTTTCGCCCTTTCTCCTCCCCTCTCTCACGCTCTCTTCCCTCCTACCTGCCACTCACCAACCTACCTCCCCAGGATACGCATCGGAGATCTCCCTGCCTCGGGAGCCCATCACGCCCTCGGGCATGGTCGCCGATGCCGACGGCATGCTCCCGACGACGCGCGCGCTCCGGAACCCGACGGCCGACATTACGTGAGTTGGAAAAAGATTATGTTGGAAGTCGTTTCGCGTTGCTTTTGTCTTTTTTTGCGCACGTGCGTGGAGAACAGACAAGGAACTAAGCGCCCACGAAGAATAGGAGGAAATGAAACAGCGAAAGGGAGAGAAAATCGAGCGCGAAACGCGTCGTTTTTTTTACTCTTCATCAAACGCCGCCCTCGATCGTTCTTTTTCTTCTTCTTGACCTCACCATCTTATTCCTCAAACAAACAACTCCTCAACAGCTACGACACCCACTCCCACGAGCAGTTCACCCCGGGCGACGACTCCAAGCGCGCCTTCACATACTTCGTCCTCACCGGAGGCCGCTTCATCTACGCCTCTGCTTTACGTTTGGCGGTCTTGAAGTTCGTCCTGTCGATGACGGCGACGGCCGACGTCCTGGCCATGGCTTCCCTCGAGGTCGACCTGGCCAAGATCAGCCCGGGGCAGACGATCACGGTGAAATGGCGCGGCAAGCCCGTGTTCGTGCGCAGGCGCACCGACGAGGACGTCGAGTCGGCGCGCGCTGTCCCCCTGAACACGCTGCGCGACCCGCAGACGGACGAGTCGCGCGTCGTCGACCCCGAGTGGCTCGTGCTGGTCGGGGTCTGCACTCACCTGGGCTGCGTCCCGCTCCCTGGCGCGGGCGACTACGGGGGCTGGTTCTGCCCCTGCCACGGTTCCCACTACGACACCAGCGGGAGGATCCGTAAGGGGCCCGCGCCGACCAACCTGGAGGTGCCCGAGTACAAGTTCCTCGACGAGAAGACGCTGCTCGTTGGGTAGAGAAAAGAGGCCTGCTTTTCTTGGATTTGAGATGAGATCTAGAAGATAAAAAGCGTAGTTTTTTTTTCTTTTTTGGAGCATAGTTTCTTAACGTGTTTCGCTCTCTCTCTGAGTCGGTGATGCTTTGATTGGTGGAGGAAGGGGAAGAAGAGGCAGTCGGGAGGAGCTTCTTCTTTTGTTCGTCCTTCTTCAAAGGCTGAAGAGAAAGAGAAAGAGTGCAACCTTATAGAGAGAGAGAGTTTTTCTTTTCTTTTTTCTTCTTTTACTTTAATTTGAAACCACCATCTGTTCTTTGCTAGGCAAAAAAAAGAGAAAGAGAAAGAGAGCGCGCGGAAGCGGAAGTAGAAGGTGAAGAAGACAAGGTGGAGGTGGAGGTCGAGCGAAGAAAAAAACCAAGACCTTCCTCTCCACTTCATTCCTTCGATTTTTCTTTTTTCTATTCCACTTCCGACTCTCGCTGTCTCGCTTTCCTACCGCACACCACAGCCACTCTCTGCCATCCCCCGCACGCGCCAGACGCAGAGAACGGTCGTCTCGTGTGCCCTAGCACAGGAGGCACCTCATCGGGGACTTGGTGGAAAAGAAAACAAGAGACGAAAAGGACAAGAGGTTGAAAAAGAATGATTGCTCGGCGACGACGAGCATCGTCGTCCTCACCTTCCATCTGCTTCCTCGGCCTCGCGGCGCTGCTGCTGCTTTGCTCTTCCTGTCCTCCGGCAGTCGCGCAACAGCAGACGCAGTACGCCGGCGGCGCCAACGGCGTCTCGGTCGAGTCCCCCGTCGAGAGGCCGCGCGCGAGCTCGACGACCGCGTCGCCGCTCGGGCCGAGCACGACGACGAGTCCGACAAATCCGACGGCGACGAGCCCCCTCCGCCGCTCGACGACGCCGACTCCTCCGAAGCCCGACGACGGCGACGTCGTCATCGTGGTGCCCAACCGGGACGGGACGGCGACGATCCTGACCGGCGTGACGACGCCGCCGGGGCTGCCGGGAGGAAGGGCGGCAGGGAGCTCGGGGGGCAGCAGCGGCAACCCGAACCCGACCCCGAGACAGTCGGCGTCGGCGGCTTCCGACCTCGCCGCCGCGGCCGAGAAGGCGACCTTCGAGGCTCACGACGCCGGCGCGCGCAAGAGGAACGCCGCGGCCGCCGCCGCCGCGCCCTCCACGGACGCGGCCGCGGCGGCTGCCGCCAAGGACGCCGCCAAGGCGCCCCCCGGGGTGGTGTTGGCCGCTCCGGCGAAGCAAGGAGGAGCAGCGAGCGCCGAGCAAAAGGGCTCGGGAACAGCAGCAACACAGGCTTCCGGCGTCAACCCGTCCGCCGTCGCAGCCGTCGTCTCCATCTTCACGATCTGTCTCGTCGCCGGGGCCGCGTTCGCGGTCGTGGTCGCCGTCAAAAAGAGGAAGCAGAGGGCGTTCAAGCCGTTCGAGGCAGAGATGGGCTCGATCCCCCCGCAGCCGCTGCCGACGCCGCAGCAGCAAGCAGGCGCCGCCTCCTCGCCTTCGCGTTCGCCGTCGCAGCCTGGCAACGGGATCAGGGTGTCTCCCGTGCGATGATGATAATTGTTTTTTTAAGTAGAAGAGGAGAAAGAGAAAGAAGAGAGAAGAGAGAGAAGCGCGCTTTGTTTTTTTTTTTTTTAAAAACTCGTTTTTTTTTTTTTTTTTTAAAAACTCGTTTTTTTTTTTTCTTTCTTTGTTGACAAAAAAAGCAAAACTAAATAACAATTTCAAAAGTTTCTCGTTCTCTTTTCTCGCTCTGTTTTCAGAAATCCAGGGTCAGCCTCACATCCCCCGTCCCGTCCCCAGGCAACCGAGGCCATTGCGACCCGGGAGGCAAAAAGATCTCAGCGAAAGAACCGGAAACGGAATCGGAACCGAAGACGACGTCGACGTCGCGGAGGTCGACGACGCCCGACGCCCCGACCGGCCTCGCCTCCGCGGGCGCCACTGTCGCCGCGGCAGAGTAGGCCTGTCCTCCCCTGGGCGGCTGGTTCAAAAACGCAGCGTCGGGAATCACGAGAGAAGAGGAAGAGCCGCCGGAGGAGGAGGAGCAGGAGGACAACGCGATCTGCCAGTCCGCGGCGGGGATCAGGGCAACGAGCCTGTACCTCCGCCCGAGCAGCGCCGCGGCCGCCGCGACCCTGCCAGCCGCCAGCGCGTCGCGCACCGCCGACGAAGAGACGATGTCCCCTCCGCAGTCGCCGACGCCGTCGACATCTTTGGTGAACGACCTCACCAAATTCACGACGCGGACGCTCACCCCTCGCCGCTCGCAGAGCTCGGTCAGCAGCCGCGTGTCGCCGCTGGCGTTCTTCCCGAAGCGGTGGCCCTCGCCGACGACGACGCCGCGGGCGCCGAGCCCCTCCCGCGGGTTCGTCAGCGCTTCGACAAACTCCTCGGGCTCCATCGAGCGCACGGCGGCGAAGGGCACGATGCGCTGCCTCGGGGCGGTGCCGCCGCAGGCCGTGGCCCAGCTCCCCAGCACGCGGGCGCGGTCGCAGGGGGCGACCAAGGGCCTTCGGGGCTCCCAGCCCAAAACCTCGGCCATCCCCGAGAACGAGAGCAGCCAAGGCTGAGGGGGGAGGAGCAAAGGAGAGTTGGCGTTTTCTCCTCCTCCTCCTAGTGGCTTCATCTGGGCTGCCGCGGCTGCCAGAGAGCGGTGGCCCCGGTGCATGGCGTCGAACTTGCCCAAGGCGACGACCGGGAAAGAAGAAGAGGAGGTCGAAGTCGAAGAGGAGGGTTCGTCGTCGTCGGCCGAAGAGGGATTCGTCAGCGAGCTCCGCCAATCAGCGTCGCCGCATTCCTCGAGCAGCTGCGGCGCGCCCAGGCCGCAGGACGCAGGGGGAGGATTCGAGGCATGGCAGGCTACGCCGCGATGTCGTTGATGATGCGTGTTCGCGAGGGGAAGAGAGACCCGAGGGCCCCTCGAGAGGAGGACCGATGGCATTCGGGGGGAAAAAAGAAGAGGGGAAAAATGGAGAAGAAAAAACTAGTCGACGGCAGAAATAAAAAATCGACGACGACAACGACGCGACGTCGTCGCCCGAACGAGCAGCAACATTCGATCTTCCACCTCGTGCTAGCAGGTACTCTACTCCTTCGACCCTTCACAAACAACTTTATTCGTCTGAAAAATCTTTCCATCGCCCCTGAGCTTCAAGGACAGAAGCTGAAAGGGAGGAAAGAAGAGATAAAAAAGGCAGCATCATTCAAAGAGGCGACGTCGCTCTCTTGCTTTCAAAACCTTAAAAATGCCGACCTCGACCTCGACCTCCTCCGGCTCCCGCTACCTGCTTGTCGCCGTCGACGCCTCCACGATCTCGCCCGACGCGCGCCACTCAGCCACGCTTGCTCTCGCGGCAGCGCTGGCGGCACCGGGCGACGAGATCCACCTTTTGTCTGTGCTTCCCTCCCGTGGAGGAGGAGGAGGAGGAGGAACGGCAACTTCAACATCGACGACGCTCCTCCTTCCCTCCCCGGGCCTGTCGACCGCAGCCGCGGCCGAGGCGCTGGTCGAGGCGCGGAGGCAGGCGGCCAGAGAGGACCGCATCGCCGCCTCCTCCTGGCTGCATGCCGGCCGGGCTGCGCTGGTGGGCGAGTTCGGCGTCGAGCAGGAGAGGGTCTTCCTGCATCTGTTGAACCCGGCCTCTTCTTATTCTTCCTCGAGCTCTTCTTCTCCGTCGTCAAGCGCCTCCACCGCCGCGGCCATCGCCGCCTACGCCCACGCCAAGCACGCCGACGCCGTCGTCCTGGGCTCGCGGGGGATGGGCGCCGCGGCGCGAGCCTTGAAGAGCATCGTCGGCCTGGGCTCCGTCTCCGACGCCGTCGTCGCGAGCCTGCACTCCCGGGTCGTCGCCGTCGCGCGGCGAGGGGAGAGGCCCCTGCTCGTCAGTTCTCCGACCTCGGCTGTCCCGGCGCTGGTCAGGGTCGTCGTCGCTGTCGACGGCTCCCCGGCGTCGCGCGCGGCGCTGGCCTTCGCCTGCCGCTGGGCCTCGGGCGGCGGCGCGCTCGCCGGCCGCGCCACGCTCCTCCTCGTCTCTGCGCCGCAGGGCGCCCCCTTCCCCGTCGCCTTCGACGACGACGCGCCCAGCTCCGCCGTCGCGGCCTCGTACGCGGCGGAGAGGTGGGAGCAAGACAAGAGGGCCGCGGCGGAGGCGGCCAGGGCGGCGGCGGAGGGGGCCCTGAGGGTGGCGGTCGAGGAGCACGGCGTGGACCGCTCGGCGGTCGAGGCCGCGGTCTGCGGCGGTGACGGAGCAGGATCCGGAGCGACGACGACGACGACGACGACGAAGACCCCTCTGCCCGTCGCAGAGGCCCTGAACGAGTTCACTGAAGCGGTCGGCGCGCACGCGGTCGTCGTCGGCAGCAGGGGCCTCGGCGCGTGGCGGCGCGCGGCGCTGGCGCTCGTGGGGATGGGGTCGGTGAGCTCGGCGCTGCTGCACTCTTCGCGGGTGCCCGTGGTGGTGGTGAGGAGCGCCGACGAGGAGGAGGTCTTTGGAGCATAGAAGAAGAGGAAGAAGAAGAGAGAGACGTTGATTTTTTTTTACTCTTTTTACTCACTTTTTAATCACACTGTTTCTCCCTCTCTCTCTCTCTCTCTCTCTCTCTCTCCCCGCCACCCGTCTATCTCTCTCTCCCCCCTTTGTTTTTATGTATCTGTGGATGTAGAAATAAAACGGCGCATCTATCTCTTTTTTGAACCCCGGAAAACGAACAACGTTTTTTTCTCTTTTTTGTCTTTTTTTTGAACTCTTTCTCTCTCTTTCTCTCCCTTTCTCTCTCCAACTCCAACTCCATTTCTCTTTCTCTTTATCTCTTCATCTCTCTCTCAGAACGCAGGGCCGCCTCCTCCTCCAGACTGCGCGCTCCCGGGCGCCGCGGGCAGCGCGAGCGGCATCATGCTCAAGTAGCCACCTCCGTCCTCGCTGCTCCCTCCCGCAGCGTTTCCTCCGTTCTTCTTCCTCGCCTGCTCCCTCTCCCTCATCAGCAGGTCGATCTTGGAAGATTGATCTTTTAAAGTTTGGATCATGAAGGGCATGGCGGCGTCGGTGAGGCCGTGCGACCAGGCGAGCTCGAGGACGACGTCCGGAGCGAGCAGCGGCGCGCAGCTGAAGAGCGTCGCGGCGAAGCACTCCTTCTCTCCCTTTTCGACAAAGTGGCGGGCCAGGTCCTCCGCCACGGCCTTGGAGCCCGAGGCGGCGGCGGTGGCGATGGCGTCCTTGTGGAGTCCGTCCGCCTTGGCCAGGGCCACGGCATCTGCCCACTTGCCCTTCTGCTTGAAGATCTTGGCGCCGACGCGGCGGAACTCGACCGACTTGTGCTTGGCCAGCGTCGCCGCGAGCGCCAGCGCGTCGAATTTCGTGAAGTTGGCCACCGACTCGCTCAGCGCCGCGGCGTCCCCGTCGGCGATCAGCAGCTCGTTGACCGCGTCGTTTACGGCCGGAACGTCCTGCTTCTGCACCGCTAGCAGGTAGTCGCGCCCCAGGGCCAGGTGCCCTGCCTTCCTCAGGATCGAGACGACGCGGGCGTGGTCGAGCCTGGGTTCCAGGATCTTCAACAGGTCGACTAACAAATCGGGGTGCTCGGACAGATAAAAGGCGACAGCCTTGTAGTGCACGTCCGGGTTGGCGACTTTGACGGCGACGTCCTTGAACTTGGCGTGGTCCCAGGCCGAGGCGGGGTGGGACATCATGACGAGCGCGGCGTTGTCGTGCTCGTCGTAGGTGCAGTAGAGGAAGACGAGCTCCTTCCAGAGGGCCGCGTCCTCGCAGGTGCGGATCAGGCGAGGCACGTTGAGCCTCTGGGCAAAGAGCTTCAGATGCTCCATCAGCTTCTCCGGGGTGCGGCGAGCGTACAGAATGCCCAGCTCGGTGAAGATGCCCATGTGGGCGCGCTCGAGCCCGATGGCGGACTCGAGCAGCGCCGCGAGCTCGGCGTCGAGCCCCCGCGACGAGTAGCGCTCGACGACCTCGGCCAGGTCGTCGGCCGCGACGACGACGTTGAGCGCCGCCAGCTGCGCCATCTTGAACTCCTTCTCCTCGACGCATGCCCAGCAGACCTCCTTCCAGCACTTGGCGGTGTTGGCCTTGCGGGCCGCCTCGATGGCAGCCTGGAACTGGCGGAGGTGCACGAGACAAGAGGCCAGCTTGCCCCAGTTGGGGATGCGGGCGTAGACGACGCGGGCGGCGTCGAACGAGCCCGAGGAGAAGAGGCGGTCGGCGACGGGGCCCAGCGAGGCCTTGTTGGGGCCCGCGAGGAAGACCTCGAGGGCCGCGGTGTCTCCTGAGGCGGCGTAGGCGTGGACCTGGAAGGAGGAGAGGGGGTGGTGGTGGTGGTTTGAAGAAGAAAAAAGGAAAGAGTGAGTTTTTTCTGTTTTTTTTTTTTTTCGAACGAACGAAAATTTCGACCTCTCCCTCTCCCCCTTTCTCTCTCTCCCTTTCTCTCTCTCCCTTTCTCTCTCTCTCTCTCCCCCTCTCCCTCTCTTCACTTACCAACTCCGAATCGATCGCGGCGGGGTCCCCCTTGAGCGACCCCGGCGTCCCGCCGGCCGCGGCCTTGGCGCGGGCCATCAGCAGGTACTCGATCAGCGGCGCGTGCGCCTTGGCCTGCGTCGCGGCGGCGACGACGTCGGCCAGCCTCGAGCCGTCGCCGGCCTTGGTGTAGGCGGCGATCGCGGCGGCGGCGTCCCCCGCGGCGAGGTGCGCGTGGCCGAGCTCGGCCCAGACGGCAGGGTCTTCGACCGAGGCGGCGTAGGCGTCCGCTTTCGCCAGGGAGGAAGGGGAGGCGATCGAAGGGGCCGAAGAGGGCGAAGAAGCGGACTCGCCTCCTCCTTCTCCTCCTTCGCCTCCATCCTTTTGGCTGCCCTTGCCCTTGCCGTGCTCGAGCAGCACCTTGATCGCCTGCGTCTTGAGGCCAAACTTCTTGTAGATCTCGAACGCCTCGTCAAACATCTCGTAGCCCACGGCGATCTCGCCCACGGCGGGTCCGTCGAAGTTGTCGAGCCTCGAGATGTAGTCGGCCACGCGGCCCTTGTCGGCCTTGATCGCGGTGATGATGAGCAAATTCTGCAGGTTGTGGTTGTTGGCGAACGACGAGTTGGCGAGCAGCACGATCTTCTCGAGCAGCTCGATCAGCTCCGACTGCAGGCCCGCGGCCATGAAGGCCTTCACTGCCACCGAGACCTGCTCCGGGTTGCGGCACTCGGGCAGGGCCGTCGAGACCACCTGGTCGACCAGCGGCCTGCGACCCTCGGCTTCCTCGTCGAGCACTTTGGCCCACAGCTCGGCGTCGGCGCGCTCGACGACGTACCGCGCCTGCGCCTTAAACAGCGCGTTGGCCGTCGTGCAGCGCACGAGCTCGTCGTCGCACTGGCCGCGACGGTAGGCCACGCAGGCCAGGTGCGGGTCGCGCTTCTCGCAGTACTTGCCGACGGCGCGGGAGTCGTAGTAGGGGTTGGTGGTGAGGAAGTGCTCCGCGTTGGTGCCCGCGGCCGAAGTCGAAGAGGAGGAGCCTCCGCCTCCGCCCGACGCGGCGCCGCCGCTGTCGACCAGGATCTTTCCCAGAGCGGAGTGGACCCCCGCGTCCTTGGAGCCCTCGGCCACCAGCTGCTCCAGAAAGGGCGTCAGCAGCTTCAGCCTGTTGCGCTGCTCGACCTCCTCGCAGAGCGCGTCGACGGGCACGAGCGAGCGGACAGACAGGATCAGGTTGGTGACGAACTCGTCGGGCGCGTCGGCGTCGAGCAGGCCGCCGACGACGGCGGGCGCGGCCGAGGGGTTGACCTTCTGGACGTAGGCCTCGATGTAGCGCGTGGCGCCCGTGGACCAGAGGTAGGCTGGAGGTGTGTGTGTGTGTGTGGTTTGGTGGTGGTGGTG
>Ga0210003_1000918_pt1 | contig 26236 bp, 27 predicted proteins | sample LantaG_FD_182804 | JGI IMG/M metagenome (GOLD analysis project Ga0210003, IMG submission 182804) | Deep subsurface microbial communities from Baltic Sea to uncover new lineages of life (NeLLi) - Landsort_02402 metaG (SPAdes) (version 2) | ecosystem: Environmental > Aquatic > Marine > Oceanic >... | reverse complement strand
CCCCCCCTCTTTCTCTCTCTGGCTCTTTCGATCCGTTGCCATGCTCGCCGCCGCCACAAGGCACGGTCTCTCGAGGCCTCAGTTGGCCGGAAGCGCCCCGGCCAGGCCGGCTAGGTCCCCTCGATGCGTCGGCGTTTTCGCTTCTTCTTCTTCTTCGACGACGACGACATCATCATCGTCGTCGGCATCAAAGCCTCGCATTTCCCCTCGCCGCCACGCCCACCAGGGCCCCGCGCAGGCAATCGGCGACGACTCGTCGATCCAGCCTTTCGCCTCGACAGCTCTCCCCTCGTCGGTCGCCGCGGCGGCGCTCGCCTGGCTCGCCGCGGCGCCCGCGGCCTTTGCAGACGACGACGCCGTCGTGGCGGCGGCGGCGTCGGCGGCGACCGATTTCTCCAAAGGCGGCTTTGCCAAGGAGAGCTACTACGTCACGCTCGGTTTGTTCCTGCTGTCTCTGCCAGGTTAGTTTGTTATTTTGATTTCTCGTGCCTGTCGTTGTTGCTGATTGGGGATTGGAAGATGGAATGAGCGAGAACGAGAGAGACGTTTTTCTTTTTTTCCATCTCCACATTCGACTAGTTTTTTCTTCAATTTCTTCAACCTCTTCTTCCTTCCTTCTTCTTCTTGTTCCTTCTTCGTCGTCGTCTTCTCTCAACCCCCCTTCCACTGTCGTCTCAAAAAACCACTCCACTACTCAACAAAACAGGCCTGTGGTCCCAGATCAAGCGCGCCCCCAAGGCCAAGCGCGTCCGCCGCGTCTACGAGGTCCCGGGCCCGGCCTCGCCAGAGGCCATGCCGCTCGACGAGCGCGCGAGGCAGATCTTCCGGTACTTCAAGCAGTACAACTACTCTGTCGCCAAGCCCGGGGAGGGCGGCAGCAGCAGCAATGGCGGCAGCAGCAGTAGTGCCTCTGAAGACGGCCCTTCGACCTCTTCCTCTCCTTCGCAGTCATCGGACGTGATTCGGTTCGTCGGGCGCTACGCCGCGTCGCGCGGCCAGGCCGCGGCGCTCGTCTTCTACGTCTTCTGCGGGCTCGCGTCCACCGCGCTCGTGCTCTCCATCGCGGCCCCGATCGCCGGGCACGGCGAGTGGTGGTACGCGCTGACGGTGCTGTCGCCGCTCGCGGGCCTCTACTACTGGCAGCGCGGCGACCGCGACGAGGAGTTTTTGGTCAAGATGACGACGGCCGACGACGACTCGGTGACCGACATCTCGGTCGAGGGCGACGCCGAGGAGGCCGACCGGATGGCCAAGACGCTCGGGCTGGCCGAGAAGGGGAAGGTGTACGTCAAGGGCATCCTCGGGTGACGATGATGATGATGTGAGAAAGAGAAAGAGAGAGAGAGAGAGAGAGTAAAAAGAGAGAAAAGAGAGAAAAGAGAGAAAAGAGAGAGAGAGAGTAAAAGGAGATGATCAAATGAAAACAACAACAACAACAACAATTTAAGGTTTCTAGTTTTCTCTTTGTTTTCTCTCTCTCTCTCTCTCTCTTTCGTTCGCATTTCCTCGCAGAGAGCTCTTTGCGCTCTTGGTGAGAGAGGCACCAGGGTGTGATTCTTGATTTACATCGGTTTTTTCTTTCTCGGTTTCGTTTTCGTTTCCGTTTTTCGTCGCGTTCTTTTTTTAACGAAAAGAACCAACCCATTTTAATGAGGCATCGCCGAGGCCTCGCGCAGAGCCGCGAGCACGCTCCTGAACGCCGCGTCCTTGGCCGCAGGTCCCGCGCCTGGGAGGGCCTGGAAGCGTACTCTGTGGAGCATCGGAGCCACGACCGAGGTCGCAACTGTCGCCGAGAGCAAGTCCTGGTCGGCGGCAAAAGCGGAAGCGGAAGCGCCGCTGCCGCGGCCCCAGCTCCAACCACCTCCTGCTGCTCCTTGCCGAAGCTGCTGCTGCTGCTGCTGGGAAAAGCGCAAAGCGTCTCCTCCTCCTCCTCCTCCTCCTCTCAGAGCAGAAGAGGCCGCTGCGGCTGCCGCCTTCCTCGCCGCGGCGGCCTCGCGGCACAGCGCGGCGGCCTCCTTGGCCTCTGACCTGGAGAGGTCGCCCCTCGCGAGCAGCGCCCTCTCCGCCGCCGCCGCGGGCAGGCGCGGCGCGGCCTGCAGCAGGGCCGTGAACGCCAGCGCAGCGGCGTCGGCGCCGTCGGCGGCGACGAGCGCGGCGACGTCGGCCAGCGGGCGCAGCGCCCTCGAGATGGCCTCGGGGCGGCACGCCGCGGCGAAGGGCGCGGACTCGAGCGCGGCGGCATCGGAGCGGATTCGTTCGGCGTCGCTCGTCGTTGCTCCTGCTGCTGCTGTTGCTATCGTCGTCGTTGTTGTTCCGGGGAACGGAAAAGAAGCAGCAGCGGCAGCGGCAGCAGAAGCAGCAGCGGCAGCAGCAGCCTTGTTGGCCACGGCCGCGAAAGCGTCCTTCTCTCCAGCCGCCGCCGCCGCCGCCGCTTCCTTGCTCCCTCCGGCCGCCGGCTTGGCGAGCGCCAGCGGCCCCGCGGCAAAGTGCGCCGCGGCCTCGGCGAGCACGCCCTCGGCCAGCCTGCGGAACAGCGGCGCCTCCACGAGCCTCGAGTAGTCCTCGAGGTAGTCCGAGAGCGTCGCGACGATGTCCCCCGTCGCGGCCCCGGAGCGCCACTCCGCCGAGCAGCCGACCTTGGCGAACAGGTCGCCGAGCGCGGCGTCGGCAAAGACGCGCGCGCAGAGCTCCCTCGAGGCCGCGGACGCGAGGTCGAGGAAGCCCCGGGAGATGAGCTCGACGGACTCGGCCGTCGTGGAGGTGGTGACGATGATGATGTTGCCGTTGTTGGAGGACGAGGTGGAGGTGGAAGAGGTGGCGGCGGCGGAAGTCGACGACGAAGAAGAAGAAGAAGAAGAACCCGGGTTTTGCTCGCCGGCCGAAACCGCGACGCGCAGCCCGACCTTGCCGCGGAGCGCCGGCTCCAGGCTCGCGTCCACGCTGTCTCCAAACTCCAGGGCCTCCCTGTACGCTGCGGCGTTGCTGTTGACGAGCGCGCAGAGGAGGCCGTCGCTGAGAGGCGCCGGGGACGACGATGACGATGGGAAGGGCGAGGGCGACGGAGGGAAGGGCATCATCGTCGTCGTCGCCGATGTTGCTGCTGCTGCTGCTGCCGTCGAAGACGAAGGAAGCTGCTGCTGCTGCTGCTGCTGCTGCTGCTGCTCTTCGTGCTGCTGCTGCTGCTGCTGCTGTTCCGCAGAAGCAGCAGAGGCGAGAGCAGCCGCCGCGGCGGCCCTCCGGTTGGGCGCGGCGGCGTTGACGGAGCCCGAGACGATCGCCGAGGCGAGCGCGGCCTGGTGGCCCGCGATCGCGCCGAGGACGTCGGCCGCCGTGCCGAGCAGCAGCTCGCCGCGCGTCGCGTCCTCGACCACCTGCAGCTGCTCGTGGGCCGAGGCGAACAGGTCCGTGGCCCCCGAGGGAGTCCAGAGGAGGCCCTCTGGGTCCTGTTGGAGAGGGAGAAAAAGAAAGAGAGAGAAAGCGTGAGTTTTCTCTTCTTCTTCTTCTTCGAGAGGTCGAGGTCGGAAAAACGACAAACGGCAAAGGAAATTAAAAGGGAAAAAAAAAACTCACCTGCCGAGGCTCAGAAGTCAAGTCGGCGCGGAGCATATTGGCGCACCACGACGCCAGAGAGCTCCTTACCCTTCGGCGGTACTCTTCCCTCAGCGGCGCGAGGGCAGCGGAGAGGGATCCGGGCGGAGGGGACAGCGGAGAGGAAGAAGTTGAAGTTGAAGACGACGACGACGACGACGACGGCAACGTCCAAGTCGAGGAAGAGCTTCCTTCTCCGCTGCCGAGCAAGACGAGCCCGCCGACGCCCAGGTCCGCGAGCGTCTCGGCGTACGCGTCCGCCCAGGCCACGAAGGCCAGGATGTCCGCCGAGGCCAGCGAGGGTGCCGCGGCGGCCGCGGCGTCGACGGCCCCGCGGCACCCGTCGTGGACCGCTGCCGCGGCCGCCACGAAAAAGTCCGCCGGCCGCGCGAAGCAGGGCGCGGCGCGGTCGAAGACGTCGGCGAGCTGCGCGACGTGCGCCTGGCAGCCCTCGAGCAGGGCCCGGACGCCCGCGGCGGTGTCCTCCCCGGCCGCCGGGAGCCTCGAGGCCGCGGCGAGCAGCGGCGCGAACGACTCCTGCACCGACGCGGCGACCTGCAGCTCGAGGCGGCGCCACCACCTCTTGGGGCGGAGCGGGAGCAGCAGGCTCGCGCTTCTTCCGGCGGCGGCGGCGGTGCTAATGGTGCTGCTGCTGCTGCTGCTGCTGCTTCCTTGTGCGTCGGCTGATTCATTTGCTGATGCTGATGCTGCTAATATTGATGAAGGCGATGACGAGGCGACCAAGTGGCGGTCGACCCTCTCCTGCGCCTCGATGACCCTCGCGGCGTCGACGAGCGCGCCCGGGTCCGTGCGGCAGAGCTCCCGGAACGCGCGCACGCGGCTCCAGAGCCTGTCCTCGAGCAGCCGGGAGGCCGCGCGGACCCTCGCGATGTAGGGTGCGAGCGCCTCGAGCGGAGCCGAAGAAGGAGAAGCTGGAGAAGCGGAAGAGGTTCCTCCTCCTTTTCCTCCTTTTCCTCCTGCTCCTCCTCCTTTCTCGGCTTCGGCTGCTCCGGCCGCGGCCCCCGCGAGCGCTCTCGCCGCGGCGGCTGCGGTCCCTTCGAGGCAAGAGATGCACTCGTAGGCCTCTGCAAGACGTATCGAAGAAGACAAAGGCGAAAGAGAAGCGTGGAGCGAGGAAGACGAGGAAGCAGAAGCGGCGGCAGCAGCAGCAGCGTCGCCGACGCGAAGCATCGTCTCCGCCCGCGCCGCCTGCTCGGGCAGCGCCGCGACGGCCCGAGCGCCGCGAAGGGCTTCCCTCGCGGCTGCGTGCGCCGTGGCAAGCGCCGAGATCGTCTCGGGCCTCTCCACCAGCGAGCTCGACTCGATGCAAATTTTGTCGATCGTCTTGGGAGAAGGAAGAAGTAGAAGAAGAAGAAGAAGAAGAGAGGACGAAAAGTCGAAAAGTGGTGAGAAGAGAAAGAAAAAAGAGAGGGCCCCCGGAGAACGAAAGCAAAGAAAGAAAAAACTCTCAGCCTTACCTTGTAGCACTCGCGGAGCCTGGCGACGGAGGAAGAGGCCGCGGCCAGCAGCGCCGTCGTGGCCCTGGCTGCGTCTACCTGGGCCCCGACGGCAGACGAGAGGCGCGCGGCGTTGGCCTGGTGGTGGTGGTGGTGGTGGAAGAAGAAGAAGAGGTGGTCGGGGTTGAAAAAAAAACGTTCGATGGCCGTTTTTTTGTTCGAAGCAATCGATTCGCCCCTTCTCACCTTTCGCTTCGCTTCGTACTCGGCGAGCAGCTGCGGGAGCCTCCGGAGGTGCTCAGGGTGCTGGAGCAGCCTGCTGACCTCTGCGAAGGCCGCAGCTCGCGCCGTCAAGGCCAGCTCGGGCACGCCGACGGCGGCCGGGGGAGGAGGCAACGGCGATGAGCGCATGGCTTTTTTCTTTTTCTTTGTGGAGGAAGCGGCGCGACGAGAAGGGGAGCGGCAGTTTTTTCTTTCTCTTTCTCTTTTCCTCGACCCGTCCGTTACGAGACCGGTATTATTTCATTTTACAACATAAACTCAAAACGTAGAAATGCAGGGACTCTCTTTTTACATCGCGCGTCGCTTCTTGTGCTCAAGTTTGTAGGCGGCCTGGCGGATCCGTTTGATATCGCGGTCGAGCTGTTTGTTGTTGGTTTTTGATTTAGCAAGGATGAGCTTTCCAGCCCTCCAAAGAGGTCGAAACCGCACACACTAAATCATGTGAACTCACCTCGATGGATGGCATGAGGCGCATCTCAAGCTTTTTGTGCTCAAGGCCCTGTGCGACGGCAAAACGAGCGTTGAGGGAGTGCTCGTCCTTGATAGACGCAACTGTCGACACGAGCTTGTCCAAGGACTTGAGCTTTCGGAAGGGCCATCTCCCAATGTTGAAGATACGGCAGTACTTTTTCAACACCTGTGTGTAATAGCGCGGCATGTTGTGAGTGTTGGGCGTGCGTGAAATGAATGCGGGAATGCTCAAAGCTCTGGGTTTCAACAAAAGAAAAAGACTTACCGTGAGGCCGACACCGAGTTCGGCCGCAGCTTTCGAGATAGGCAGGTGGAAGACAGACTTGATCGCGTCCTCCGAGATCGTAACGCGTCTGTTTTTTCGCGAAGCGTCCGCCTTCGATTGTTTGCGCGCGCTCAAGAGGCGGACGAGATTCTCGGCGGAGTTGTCCAGGCCCATGGGGCACGTGCAGCGGTCTTGTGTTAGTATGGCGCTTCGCAAGGAGCGGGTCACGATAGAAACCACCTCTTCGGCGTCGATCGTCTCTTGCTTCACGACAAGATCATCAGGAGGTGGACGGATGTCTCGCTTTTTCTTCGCTTTCACGCCTTTTTCTCCAGCTCTGCACGCAGTCATGGGCTGATGCGCGAGACTTACGGAGGGAAAAAGGAGTAAACGCGCTCGAAGCTCCTTAACGGACGTCACGTTGTTGGATGTTGAACGGCGATGCCGGCGAAAAGTCTGCCCCGACGAAAACAAAAGTGAGCGAGAACGTAAGAACCACTTCTTTTTAAAAAACATTTTACACTTCTTTTAAAGCCCTCCGCAAAGCCCCCACGCTCGCCGGCAGCCTCCCACCCTCGCCCGGAGACGACGCCACCATCTCCCCTCGGCAGAAGAGTGCGAGAGCCGGGAGCGTCGGCGGCGATGGCGACGCTGCTGCTGCTGCTTCGGCGGCGGAGGAGGAGGATGAAGAGGAGCCACTGGCGCTCGCCGTCTCCCAGCTCGCGCCGAGCGCCGCCGCCGCTTCCGGCCACCGCGACGCGTCGAGCCTGCGGTAGAGGACGAGAGGTTGCTTCTCGCCGGCAGGCGCTGCAGAAGCTCCGTCTTCTTCCTCGGAGAGCGCATCGAACGCAGCAGAGACCGCAGCGGCCCGCGGGCCTCCCCGCGGGTCGTAGAAAAGGACCGCGATGAGCGGCGGCGAGAGGCTCTCCTTGCTCTTGTTGTTGTTGTTCTTCTTCGTCTTCTTCGTTTGCTTCTCCTCTTCTTCTTCGTCGTCGTCTTCGTTCTCTTTTCGAGATGCTTCCGCGTCGAGCTCCTGAGCAAGCGCGGCCGGCGTCGTCTCGATGACAGCGCTGCTGCCACCGCCACTGCCGCCGCGGCCGACGCCGCTGCCGCCGCTGCTCGCGCCACGGCCACCACCGTCGTCGCTCCAAGACCAAAGCAACGCCGCCGCGGCCGACGCCGCAAGCAGCCAAGCCGCCGCGGCAGGCCCCACGCGCTCTCTGCCTCCGGCCGTCGCCAGCAGCGTCACCCCGCAGGCCACGGCCATCCTGGGCGCGCCGGCGAGCCTTCCTCCGGGGGTCAGGCGCGCGACGGCGTCCGTCGCCGCCGCCGCTCGGGCGAGCACCGCGGCGGCGAGCGCGGTGGCGACCTGAGGCTCCCAGGACCTGAGCCTCGCCAGCGCCGAGGCGTCCACGGCTGCGATCCGGGCTCGCAGGGCCACGTAGAGGAGCGCGAGCGACGCGGACAGCAGGAGCGAGGTGGCGACTGCGGCCGCCGCGGGCTTGGCGGCCGAGGGCATGTTTTTTTCTTTTTGGAGGAGGAGGAGAAGAAGAAGCGAAAAAGGACGAAACGAATGCGAGAGAACAAAAAAGAGCTCGAGCTTTCCTCGCTGTTTGCCGTGGAATTGCGATCAGCGCTCTGCTGGGTCGATGTTGCTTATCCGCCTCTTGAGGAGGAGCGAAAGAGAGAAAGAGTGATAAAGCGGAGACTGAGCGCGGAGAAATGTGCGAAGAGAAGAGAACTCGAATTCAAAAAAAAAAAAAAAAAAAAAAAAAAAAGGAAAGGAAAGGGAAGAGTGACGGACGCGCTAGCCGCAGAAGTTTTGAAAAAAAAAACTCGAGGAAAAAAATGTGCCCGCGAGCAGCGCCCATCTCGAAAGCGGGCAAGGCGGCCGCATCTGCAGCTGTCCGGTTTCTCCGCGCGTTCGAGGCAGAGCTCGCGCCGGTCGTCGAGGCTCTTACGCCGCCTGGAGCAATGGTAACTTGTCCTTTTTTCAATGGCTTGAGCTCGATCTAATTAAATGCCTTCTCTCTCGCGCTCTCTCTTTCGCGCTCGCATTCAAAGGACAAAGGCTCGCTTTTTCTACTATTTCTTGACGTGGATTGCAAGAAGGCTTTAGATCGCAACGATTGCGTGTTCGAAAAAGAGTGAAGAAAGGCCCCAGCTTGTGTTTTGAACGAGCGCAGAGAGAGAAGAAGAGGAAGAAGTTTTTTTCCTTTTTTTTTTCAAACGTCCCAGGGTCGCAAACGGGTTGCTTCTTTTCTCTTCCCGCCCCGTCACCTGTTGCTCTTTCTCGAGAGCCAAAAATAGGGAGGCCTTTCTAAAAATCAACTCGTTCAATCTCCACGATCAAACTCAAAAACTGACAGGGAGCGACTGCGCCTCGCTGGGACGCCGCGGCGCGAGCCCGGGCGGCCGCCGTCGTCGAGCGCGCCCGCGCCCGAGGGCTCGAGATCAGCAAGAGCTGCTCCTCGTCTTCTATGCGCCCGTCGTTGCGATCTGAGGTGGAGGAGCACCGATAGGGCCCGCCGGAGTCCCGCCCTCCAAGACAACGCACACGCGCACTTAATCACGCAAAAAACGAAACGCCATTTTATCTCTCTTTATAACTGCTGTTGTTTGTTATTTCATTCAGAACCAAAAATCAAAAAGAAAAAGGTTGAGTTTTCTTAAATTTTATTCGTCGCTTTGATCTTTTGAGCCAGCGCCGCGACCTCGGGGCACCTCTCCGTCGACATCTTGTCTACCTCGTCGAAGAAGGACCAGCCCTTGTTGCTTTTCATGGCGTTCCCGCGGAGCATTTTGGCTGCGTACTCTTCTTTCGACTTCAAAACAAAGTGTGCCAGAAACGCGGGAGCGTGTGGCACTTTCGGGGCTCTTTCGCCGGGGGCGACGCGGGAGTAGGGCCCGTCAATGCGGTCCCCTTGGACGTCGACGGCGAAAGGCTGAGGAGGCGGTGGAGAAGGTCGAGAAGAAATAGTGTCGGAAGCGGAAGCGGAAGCGGCAACGACACCGTCGTCATCGCTCTCTTCCTCTTCCGCCGCCACCGCGCCCTCAAAGTCCCAGTAGGCGAAGTGGTGCGCTCCCAAGCAGGGCTCGGCGACGTCGAGCATCCTCGTCGCCGCCACCGTCTTGATGTGCCTGTTGTTGCCGTTGTCGCGCGGCAAGCAGGCCTCAAAGGCCTCGGCCGTGAGCGCCAAGTCGGGCTTGCGCGAGAGCCTGCCTCCCGAGCCAAACATCGACCAGTGCAGCGCCAGAGCCGCTGCCGCGCCCTCATAGTTGGAGAGCAGCAAAGGAAAAGAGGGCACGGCGCTGAATGGCGTCGAAGAAGAAGGTGAAGAAGCGGGAGACGAAGAAGCGGAAGAAGAAGCAAAAGAGGCGTTCGACGAAATCACGACAAACTCGTCGACGTCGAAGAACGCGAGCCACTCGTGCTCGGCGCGGTGCGAGGCGACGCAGGAGTCGTAAGCGGCCAGCTGCGGGATCTTCGAAGGGTGCACTGCGATATGGGCTTCCGTCAGAAGCTCGACGTGGATTTTGACCTCGCCCTTCGTCGCTGGCGGCAGCATCGAAGCTGCCTCGAGCGCAGAGACGGGCGGAGCCGAGCCGTGGTCGTAGAGGTAAAAAGTCTCGACTCCCAAAGCCGCGTGCCAGGCCACAAACTCCGGGAGATCGACGCTCTGGTCCTTGAGGACGACACAGATGGCGACGTAGTCTCGATGAGAGGGAGCGAGGCGCTCGGGCGGGAAGAGCGAGCGCGCGAGCGCAGACGGCGTCGTCGCTGACGACCCAATTCGGCTGCAACGAAGGCGACGGAACTCGACCTCGGCCGCGACCGCCGCCGCGCGCAGAGAGGCCACGCGCTCCGCTCGCCCTGCGGCGCCGTGAGGTGTGGTGTCCTCGGTCGGAGACTGCTGACTGAAGATGCGAGATCGCAGCGCGAGGAGCAGCTCGGCGTTGCCATCGTTGTGGTCGTCGGCCGCAGCAGCACTGGCGTTGCTCGCGGCGGCGAGCGCGGCCGCGACGGCGGCAGAGGTTGTTTCCGCCAAGGAGTTCTCTTTATCGCCTTTTTTCGCCCTTTTGATGTTCCCGAGGTCCTGTGAGGGCTCCTTGGAGTGCTTGTGGGGAGCGACAGTGTCCTTTTTGGCGTCCGAGGTGGCAGCGGAGAGGCCCAAAGTCGACGCGGTTGCTGCTGCTGCTGCAGCGGCGGCGGCGGTTGAGGTTGTGGCCGGCTGCGAAAGCAACAGCGACAGCCTCTCTTTCGCCGCCGCGTCCGCGTTTTCGCCCTCGTTCTTGAGCACGGCAGTTGCAAACAAGACAAGAGCGACTCCAGCGAAGAGAATGAGAAGTAAAGATCGGCAGCGGTTCCTGTTTTGGTGGTGGAAAGAGAGAGAAAGAGAGAGAACGAGGGGGTGGCGCGTGAGAGAGGGAGGAGCAAAAGAAAGAAAGAAAAAACTTTGCGTTGTTCCTCTCTTTTTTCGTTCTCTTTTTTACCTCTTAGAGGAGAATTGCGTCGTCGAGGACGAGGAAACGGGCCCAAGGATGGGCAGAACGGACGGTGAGGGAGAGAGACGAGGCATATTTCCGGGCTTGAGAGTTTTTTTTTTTTCGTATTGTGATATAGAAGCCAAAATTTTGTTTTTTTCAATTTTCAGACGAAAGAAAAAAATCGACCCACACCTCAAAAAAAAAAAAAAAGTTCAAGCCACGCTCGCAGGCAACACGATTGCCCCCGATTCCCGGATCTTCTTCGCCAGCTCCGATGCCTCCGAGCACGTCTGCGTCGAGGCCCCGTCGACCGCGTTGAAAAAGGGCCAACCTTTCCTGTTCCTCATCCCGGAACCCCGGGCCATTTTGGTCTCGAAATCCTCCTTCGACTTGAGAGCAAAGTGAGCCAAAAAGGCAGGAGAGCGAGGCACCTTTGGAGGCTTCCCTCCCGGCGTTGAGGGACGGGAGTAGGGTCCGTCGATGCGTGTTCCTTCGACATCGACGGTGAAGGGCTGCGGCCGTCGCCTCCGATGTGGATGAGGCGGGTGCCTCGGTGGCGGCGGCTGGGGCAACGACGGCAGCGCCGGAGACAGAGAAGGCGAGCCTGCGACGACGGCGACGTCGGCCTCGCTCTTCTCCTTCTCCATCTCCTTCTTCTCTGATTCTTCTTCCGCTTCCGAAACTGCCTTTTCGAAATCCCAAAAGGCGAAGTGGTGCGGCCCCATGCAGCTCTCGGAGATGTCGAGCATCCTCGTCGAAGCTATCGTCTTGACGTGGCGGTTGCTCCCGCTGTCGGCAGGCAGGCAAGACTCAAACGCCTCGGCGGTGAGCATTGAGTCGGGCTTGCGTGCGGTCCTGCCTGCGGAGCCGAACATGGACCAGTGAAGCCCTAGAGCCGCTGCTGCTCCTTCGTATCTGGAGAGGAGTAAAGGGAGCGAAGGCACGGAGGACGACGGCTTCCCGCTCGTCGCTGCCGACGGCAAAAGAAAAGAGGCGTTCGACGAAATCACGACAAACTCGTCGACGTCGAAGAACGCGAGCCACTCGTGCTCGGCGCGGTACGAGGCGACGCAGGAGTCGTAAGCGGCCATCTGAGGGCGCCGTGTCGGGTGCCTCGAGATCATCTCCCCGGTCAGCGGCGTTACGACGACCTTGGTCTCGCTCCTCGTCGCCGGCGGCAGCGCCGACGCGGCTTGCTCGGGCGAGACCGCAGGTGAGGACCCGTCGTCAAAGAGGTAAAAAGTCTTGACTCCCAGCGCCGTGTACCAGGCCACGAACTCCGGGAGATCGACGCTCTGGTCCTTGAGGATCACGCAGACGGCCACGTAGTCCGTGTGAGAGGGAGCTAAGGGCACGGGCGGGAAGAGCGAGCGCGAAATCGGTGACGGCGGCAAAGACGAGAGACCGTTCGTATTCCGGCTGCGACGGCGGTACTCGAGCTCCGCAGAGACCGCCACGGCGCGCAGCGGCTCTGTGCGCTCAAATCTTCCCTTGGCCCCATGGCGCGTTGTGTCCCAGGTGAGAGGCTGCTCGCTGAAGATTCGAGAGCGAAGCTCCAGGAGGTCGTCGTTGTCTTGGTCTGCGTCATCGTCGTCGCCGTTGGAGGAGGAGGAGGAGGCCTCGGTCTCGGCGTTGCCGACAGCTGCTAAGGTGGTCTCGCTTTCGGCGTTGGCTTTCTCGTCTTTGGTCTCTTTTTCTCCGGAAGAGAACACGTTCGAAGTTTTCTTGCTGTTATGTTTCGGGAGCATCCACGAGGATGCGTCCTTGCTGTCTGAGAGAGAGTAGAAAGCGTCGTTGGCCGCTGCTGCACTTGACGAACGCGACGGCGACGGCGACGAACGCTGCTGCAGAAGCAACGCCTCGTTGCCACGTTTACCGTTTTTAAAAACAGATATCGCTGCCACCAAGAGCACAAGGCCCACTGACGCTGTCAACACCTTAGTTCGGCGATCTCTTGAGCTGCGCAGCGAGAGAGAAAGAGAGAGAGAAAGAGAGAGAGAAAGAGAGAAAGAGAGAAAGAGAGAGGTGAGAGGGAAACGGCGTTGAGGCAAAAAGGGAAAAAGAGAGGTCGAAGGGGTGAAGCTCCCTTTCTCTCTCTCTCTTCCATTCTCTCTCTCACTCACCTAAACGGGATCTTCGAAAAGGTAGTCGGCGAGGCTGGCCGTGACCCTCCAAGGATCGGAAGCAGCGTGGAAGACGACGGCCGCGTCATGTTTTTTGGGGGGTGGAAAGAGTGTTTTGCCGGGAGCGGTTTTTTTTTCTTCGTTCGTTCTTCTTCTTCAACTCCCCCTCTCACTCTCTCTTTCCTTTTTTTCTTCGACGCCCTTGCTCTTTTTTTTGTTTTTCTTTTGAATCGAAAACGGAGAAGAAAATGTCCAAGCCCGGTGGCCGCTCAGCCCTGACGGCTGCCCTCACGGGCACGGGAGGCGAGGGAGCAGACGCCGCGCCGGCGACCTCGGCCTCGGCCGCGGGCAGCCACGTCCGGCTCGATGCCGCGGCGTTCCCGTGCCTGGCGTCGGTGCTCGGCAAGAGCAGCAAGCCAGTGCTCGCCGGCGCCGCTGCAGCCGCGGCCTCCTCGGCAGCCGCTTCGGACACGGTCGGCGAGCTCTCTTTGGGCTTCGAGCGCGTCAAGCTCCGAGGGAACGACGCTCTGGCGGGCTCGGCACCGACGGCGCACCTCCTGCCCGACGGGTCGGCCGCGGTAAGTGGCTGGTGGAAGGAGAAAGAGAGGAAAGAGAAAGAGAGATGGAATCGAGATTTTTTTTCGTTTTTTTTTCGACGCTCGACCTACTTTTAGGGCACGCTCTTTCTCGCCTGCTTCCTCGCGTCGCCAGAGCTTCCTCTTGTCAACGGTGGACATAGACACTCGCAATGCGCGCGGCATAATAGAAATCGAGAGCAGTTGCCTTGCTAAGAGAGAAGAGAGAAAGCGAATGTTTTTTTTTGCCTTCGACGTTTGACAAATGCCCGAGCACGTGACCTCTCTCTCGCTTTTTCCTTCCCTCGTTGCTGCTCGCTTCCTCCCTCCGATGGACAACGAAAAGAGGCGAATTGCTATCGCCCCTCTCGTCTGGATTGAGTTTATGTTCTCGTGGTGGTGGCCGCGGGAGGAAGAGCCTCGAAACGGAAGGGAGACAGGATTGCGGGTGGCGGCTAGCTTTTTTTTCCCTTCGAAATCGGAAGAAGCTGCGTCGTCGACCTCGACCTCTCACCTTCCTTCCACCTCCGCTCCACACTCCACCTCCACACTCCACCTCCTCCACCTCCTCCATCTCCCCTTCAGGCCGACTATGAGCTCAACCCGTACCGCAGGCGCGGAGGGCAGGAGCGCGTGCCCTCTCTGGCGTCGTCGCTCGCCGACGCGGCGCGCTGGACCTCGCTGGGCTCGGCCTCGCTCACGACCAACCTGATCTCCGACGCGTCGATCGGCTCGCTGCCGGCCGGGCTCACGCTGGGCGAGCGCGAGCGGATCCAGCTCGCCACGCCCATGTCCCCGGCGCTCAACATGCTCGCGTCGCTGGGGGCCCCCGACCGCGTCTCCGCCCGGGACGCCGAGGGAAAGCGCCTCCGGCGCCAGGCCCTGCGGGGCGCCGTCGTCGTCTTCGTGACGGCCGGCTACTCGGGCAAAAAGTTCATCTTCGAGAAGGCCAAGGAGCTGGGCGTGCGCTCGATCGTGCTCGACGGCCCGGACTCGTGGGCGCAGGCGCTGGTCGCCGAGGGCGTCATCGAGAAGTTCGTGCCCGTCGACTTCGGGGACGCCGACGCCGTCTTCGAGCGCGCGCTCTCGGGCGTGCTCGCGGCGCGCGCCGCCGTCGGCGGCGAGCTCGACGGCGTGTGCACCTTCTGCGAGATGGCCGTGCCGCTCGTCTCGCGCCTCGCTGAGCGCCTGGGCCTGCCGTGCAACTCCCCGGACTCCGTCGACGCCGCCAGGGACAAGAGCTCGACGCGCAAGGTCATGGAGGCCGCGGGCCTGCCCAACCCGAGGAGCTTCCTGATCGAGGACGCTGCGCAGATCGCCGAGGCGGCCAAGCACGTCGGCTTCCCGGCCGTGATCAAGCCCATCTTCGGAGCCGCGTCCATCGGCGTCGTCCGCGTCAACTCCGAGGACGAGCTCGTGGCGGCCTACAAGAGGGTCCAGAAGGAGATGAGCTCGGCTCGGATCGTCGCGGGCGCGCTCCAGCAGGGCGCGGACGACGACGATAACGATGAGGAAGCGGCTAAGGCGGCGGCCTCGACGAGCGCGGCAAATGGCGGCAGCGACGCCGGTGCGGCGAACGGCGACGCCTCCGCCGGCGCGTCCCCTGCCCCCGAGGCAGCAGGAGATGCTGCCGCTCCTCCTCCTGCCGCCTCGGCCTCGGCCTCCACCTGGATCAAGACCACGCTGATGGTCGAGGAGTACCTCGACGGCCCCGAGGTCGATGTCGACCTGGTGCTCTCCGAGGGCGCGCCCGTCTACGGCTCGATCACCGACAACTGGCCCACCGTCGAGCCCTACTTCAACGAGACGGGCTCCAACTGCCCCTCCATCCTGCCCGCGGAGCAGCAGCGCGAGCTGATCGACCTCGCCGTGCGCTCGGTCCACGCGCTGGGCCTCTCGATCGGCGTGTTCCACGTCGAGCTCAAGCAGACGTCGCGCGGCGCGCGGCTGATCGAGGTCAACTGCCGCATGGGCGGCGGGCCCGTCAGGGCCACCAACCTGCTGGTCTGGGGCGTCGATCTCGTCGAGGAGCACCTGCTGACGGCAGCCGGCATCCCGTCGAGGCCGCCCGTGGCCCCGGCGCCGCTCAAGTTCATCGCCGAGTACTCGCTCAACGCGAAAAAGACGGGCAAGATCGGCGCGACGGACTTCCTGGAGAAGTACGAGTCGCACCCGGACGTGCTCTACGCGCGCCCGCTGGTCGCGGTCGGGGAGAAGGTCACCGCCGTCGAGGACGGCATGCCCACGTGGGTCGCGGAGCTGATGGTCGAGAAGCCCACGGTCGAGGAGGCGATCGACTTTGTGCAGCAGATCGAGCGCGAGACGGTGGTGCCCGTGCTTTGATTTGATTTGATGAGATGGAGAAAGAGAGAGTGAGGCAAGAGAGAGAGAGAGAGAGTTTTATTTTTTTAGGACACGTGTGCGTACGTGAGACAGAGAGAAAGAGAGAGGGACTAAAAGAGATGACGATGATGAGAGAGAACTAGAGAGAGAGGTGAAAGTGTGTGAGGAAAAAAAAAAAAAAAAAAAGGGGGTCGAGGTCGAAATTTTCGAAAGAAAATGAAATCACTATCTCCATTCGATTTCTTCTCCGCCCCCTCGCCTTGCGTTTTGCCTTGGACAAGAAGAGCCAATTTACCGATTCTCCAACGCTGATCAGCTGCTCGCTGTCGCCCTCGTGCCCTGTGACGTAGCGATTCGAGCAAGCAAGCGCTGCTCCTCAGTCTTTCATTAAAAAGAAAGGCGCTTGAAAAAAAAGAAAACGAGCGAAATGTTGATAGCATCGATGTCGACGACGACAGCTCTGCCAGCGTCGGCGGCGGCTTTCACCTTTGCGCGGCCGTGCCGTCGCATCCAGTCTCTGCGAGCTTTTTCAAACCGTACCCAAGCTCGGTCACTGCTCGTGCGATGCTCTGCTGAAAAGGTGAACGGGATCAGTAGAGCGCGAGCGTGTGGAATTGAGACCTTTTTTTTAATTTGGCTGTTGATCGATCGATTGATCGACTGACGACAAGAAGAAAAAAAAACTCAACCTCGACCCCAACCTCTCGACCCCAACCCGAACCCTCCTCCACCAATCTCTCAGGTCCACGTCCTCGTCGTGGGCTCCGGAGGGCGGGAGCACGCCCTCTCTTGGAAGCTGGGAACCTCTCCTCGCTGCGGCTCGCTGTTTTGCGCGCCGGCCAACGCCGGCATCGCGCTCGAGCCCGCGGTGACCGCCGTCCCGAGTCTCGACGTCGCCGACAACGCCGCCGTCGTCGCTTGGTGCAAGGAGCAAGGGATCGGTCTCGTCGTCGTCGGGCCCGAGCAGCCTCTCGTCGACGGCCTGGCGGACGACCTCCGCGCTGCCGGGGTCCGCGTCTTCGGGCCCTCCGCCGCCGCGGCGAGGCTCGAGGGGTCCAAGAGCTTCCTCAAGGACCTCTGCGCCGAGTACGGCATCCCGACGGCGGCCTACCAGCGCTTCACCGACGCCGCGGCCGCCAAGAAGTACGCCGCGTCCCTCGGGGCCCCCCTCGTCGTCAAGGCGGACGGCCTGGCCGCGGGCAAGGGCGTCACGGTCGCGTTCTCGGTCGAGGAGGCGCACGCGGCCATCGACGACGCGCTCGTCGCCCGCAGGTTTGGGGATGCCGGCGCCGAGATCGTCGTCGAGGAGTTCCTCGAGGGCGAGGAGGCCTCCTTCTTCGCGATCATCGACGGAGAGACCGCGCTCCCGCTGGCCTCGGCGCAGGACCACAAGGCCGTCGGGGAGGGCGACACGGGCCCCAACACGGGCGGGATGGGCGCCTACTCGCCGGCGCCCGTCGTCACGCGCGAGATCCAGGAGCAGGTGATGGAGACGATCGTCCGCCGCACGGCCGCGGCTATGGCGGACCGCGGCTCGCCCTTCACCGGGGTGCTCTTCGCCGGGCTGATGATCAAGGACGGCGTCGCGACGCTGCTGGAGCACAACGTGCGCTTCGGCGACCCGGAGTGCGAGGCGCTGATGCTCCGGCTCGAGTCGGACCTGCTGGAGCTGCTGCTGGCCGCGAGCGAGGGCAGGCTCTCCGAGGCGAGCGCGCCGAGGTGGTCCGAGGACGCCTCGATGACCGTGGTGCTGGCCGCCGAAGGGTACCCCGGGGACTACAAGAAGAACACGGAGATCCGGGGCATCAAGAGGGCCGAGGCGGCGGGCGCCAGCGAGGCCACCAGGCGCGGCTCCAAGGCCGAGACGCCGGCCAAGGTCTTCCACGCCGGGACGAGCGAAAGCAAGAAGAAGAGCGGCGACGGAGGAAAGGAAGAAGAAGACGTCGTGCTTTCTTCCGGGGGCCGTGTCTTGGCCGTGACGGCGCGCGCGCCTCGAGTTGCGGACGCGCAGGCCGCTGCCTACGCCGCCGTCGACCAGATCGACTGGCCCGAAGGCTTTTGCAGGAGGGACATCGGCTGGCGAGCAGTCGGAAAGTGAGAAAACAGAAACAGATTTTTTTTCCTTTTTGTTCGTTTCATTTCATTTCTTTTCTTTTCTTTTTTTTGCAAAGAAAAACAAAAACACGGCAATTCTACTTCTCTCTTTCCCTCTTTCTTTTCTACAAGCGCAAGCAATCACGCACGCACGCACGCAAGCGCGTACGCACCTCTTTCCAAAACCCCACATCACATCGATATCACCGCTTCACCCGCTGCCTGTTCTTGACCTCGGCCTCCTGCGTCGGGTGCAGCAGGATGTGGTGCTTGGCGCCCGCGGCGGCGCCCTGGTCGCCGTAGCCGTGCGACCAGTCGTAGCTCACTGCGTAGCTGTAGATCGACCCGTCCCGGTTGAAGGCGCCGCAGGGGATCGGCGCGTTGCTCTTGGCCATCGCCTTGAGCCGCTGCTTCGAGTCCTTGTCCCAGAAGTTGTACGCGCCGTCGCCGCCGGTCGTCACAAACGTGCCGTAGAGCGGGTGGAACGAGATCGAGTTGACCGCGAAGATGTCGGCGCCGTCGCGGTGGCACTTGAACGTGAAGTTCTTCGCGGCCTGCGCGTCCTCGACGTGCTGGACCGCCACACGCCCCTCGATCGAGCCCACGAGGTAGCCCGAGGTGTCCGGGAACGCCGCGATGCACCGGGTCTGGAACTTGAGCGGGCTCTCGATGTCCTTGTAGGGCTGCTGCGGGCTCGTCAGGTTGAAGACCTGGATCCGCCGGTTGGCGGTCCCGACGACCAGCAGCGGCCACGCCACGTCGGCGGCATAGACGCGCTCGGGCATGGGCTGCGTGTGCGCCGGCGAGGCCTGCCTGAGGTCCCAGTACTTGACGGTCCGGTCCCACGACGCCGTGACGAGCATGTTGGAGAGCTCCTTGACGAAGAAGGCGTGCTTGACCGGGGCGTCGTGCGTGGCGACGACGCGCGTCTGGTTGGTGGCCAGGGACCACATCTTGACGGTCTTGTCGCAGGAGCCTGTGGCGGTTTTGGAGAAAGAGGGAGGAGGAGGAGGTGGTGGTGGTGGTGGTGGTGGTGGTAAGAGAGAGAGGGTCGACGGCGAAGAAGAGAGAAGAGAAAAGCGCATCGTCGATTTTTTCTCGTGCCTCTTTTTGTCTGCAAAGCGGCCAAGCTCGTGCAAAGATGTCCCATCTCTCCAACTCAGCGCATAGGGATCGACGTCCTCTCGACCTTCTCGGGCAGAGAGAAGAAGAGAAAGGGAGAAACAAGGGGTAGAAAAGAGGGCTCGACTGATTGATTGATTGATTGATTGATGTCGAGTTTTCGCCGGAAAAAAAAAACAAAATCGACGTCAAAACTTTCAATCATCATCACCATCTTCGCCTCTCTCTTTCCGCACCTGAAAAGACCGTCGTGCCGTCGGCCGACCACGCCGTGCAGAGCACGGGCTGGTCGTGCTGCGTCGCGGCCTTGGGCAGGCTGGTGCCGTTGGGCTGCACGTCCCAGCAGCGGACCTGGTTGTCCCACGAGCCGGCGACGAGAAGATTGGCGACGGGTGAAAACGCCAGGCTCGAGACGCCGTCCGAGGGCGGCGACGTGACCTCAAAGTCCTTGTTCGGGTTGTGCGTCGGCACGGGCGCTGCCGCGCCAAAGGCCGTGCCGAAGGCCGACATGGAGAGAGAGGGCGAGAGAGAGAGAAGAAGAAGAGAGAAGAAGAGAAGTGGAGCTTTCTCCCTTCTTTTTTTTCAAGTTTTTGTGATCGATGGAGGGGGAGTGAAAAAATCTCTTCTTTTTTTTTTTACTTCTTTTCTCTCGCCTTTCAACCTCCTCCGTTACCATGACTTCACCCTCGTCCTCGTCCTGAAAACACTTCGCTCCCTTCCGTTCTTCTTTCTACTTTATTATCATGCCGCGTCGCGGGAGTACTGGTCCATCTCAGCAGCGGCCTCAGACCACCACCTCACGCGAGCCTCTTCGTCGCCGTCGCTGCTGTCGCTGGCTCCAGCTTCGTCTCCGATCTCGGGGGAAGAAGGAACCAGGACGGCCAGCCTGTGGACGACCGCGACGAGGGAGTACCGCTTGAGGATCGGAGCGTGGTACTTGCCGGGCCTGCCGACCCAGTCGTGGACCAGGAGCACGCCGCGGGCGTGGTCGAGGTGCCACAGAGCTTTCAGGGCGCAGGCGACCCGGAAGCGCCCGTCGACAAGCACGACGGTGAAGGCGTTGGTCGACGACGTCTTGACGTTGCTGGCGGCTGCGGAAGCGGCGGCGGCGGCGGAAGCGGAAGCTGAAGCGGCGGTGCTGGTGGTGTTTTCTTCTTCTTCACTTTGTTCTTCACCTCCTCTGTTCGCGCTTGCGCGAGAGGGCAACACCGCGGCGGCGGCCTCGTCGAGCGCGTCGAGGTAGTTGATAAAGAGTTTGGGGTCGCTTTTTCCCGTGGGCGTTCCGAACCTCCCAGTCACTCCCGTGTCGACGCACAGGTAAGTCAAGACGCCGTCCTTGATCCAAAAGTCGACGTCCAGGCTCGCGATCATCTCGTCGCACCAAGATTTCTGGTTCTCGATAGAGACTGCCCGGCGAGCCAAGGGCGCCGCGAGCACTGTGGAAGCTCCGGAGCCCCACTCGACGTAGGAGCTTCCTCGGGCGTAATGCTGGAGAGTCAGGAGCTCGGCAGAGGTGAGGAGAGGCTTGCGAACGACCGCCAGCGGGAACCCGGTGCCGGCCTTTCTCGAGAGCACCGCGGCAATGACGGCGGAGTCGGCCGGCGGAAGCGGGTGGCGTTGCAGGAGTTTTTGCTCTTGCTCTTGACGCTGCGCCCAAGAATTCGAAGCTCCCAAAATCTCGCTGCGAGATCCAGAAGCAACGATAGTGACAGCGACGAGTGCGAGAGTCAAGCAGAGCGCAAGGGAGGAGCTTGAACGGTCGCCGGAATGCGACACCGCCGAAGACGAAGACGACGCCGGCGAAGGCGAGGGCGTTGCCGAGACAGGGAGCATAAAGGCTTTTTTACCGTGCTTCTCGTCGACACGCACACTTGAAACAGCTGCCGCGTGCTCTTTGCTGCCAAGAGCGAAGGGAAACATGCTTTGTTTAGGCGTTGGGGCACGTGCGCGAGGAGGAACGAGGAAGCGTTTTTCCGATTTTTTTCTCTCGAAAGAAGACGAAGAGGTTTCTGAAAAAAAATGAAGAAGCGAAAGCAAAAAAAGGAAAAACACCACTCTCGTGCAAAGAGAAACACACCAAATCTCTTTCCCCCGCTCACTCTCGACTCTTGCGCTCGCGCCCACGGCCTCCTGCAGCCACACGCGCATCTGTTCGCTGCTGCTTGTGAATCGGAATTGGAGCCGCCGCTGGCGCCCTCTCCCTCCACCAAGATGCAGAGCCGAGCGGCCGGAACACGGCTCCATCGGCCAATGCCGCCCCGGCGAAACCGACAAAAAGAGCCGGTTTTGAGCAGCTTCAAGGCTCTTTCTGCTCCTTTTTCGAGGTGAGGAAGGTAGCGGAAAGAACTCTTGCACGGATGCTGGGCGCCGTGGCGTATAAATGCAACAACGTTGAGCGCTGGCCGTCGAGCGAAATCAATTCGACGTCAAAAAACGCCCACCGCTGTCGCCGCCGCTTGTTCTTCAAAAAAACTTGACCTCTTCTTCTTCTTCTTCTTTCCGTCTCTCACTCCATCTCTCTCTCTCTCTTTCTCTGCTGGCTATTCAACTCCTCCATCCAGCTCGACACGAAGACGGCGGCATGCCACGCTCGTGGTGAAAACGCTCGCTGCAGCGGACGGCTTGGATCCTTCCACAACCCCACCTCCTCCTCCTCCACCTCCTCCACCTTCAACCACCTCGCGCACCAGGCTCGCCACCACCATCCTCACCGTCCCGCGCCGCGTCGACCTCTACTTCGCCGGCAAGCCCATCCGCCGCGCCGTCTGGACGTTCATCTCGTTCGGCGTCGGGTTCTACGCGGCCAACACGGTCTCGCTCTCCTTTGGCGCGCTGGCCATCAACGATGTCGTCGCCGCGGCGCTGAGCGTCGCCGGGTACGAGGTCGCGTCGGCGTTTGTCTACGCCAGCCCCGGGGCGACCAGGAGCCTGAGGCTGCGGCTTCTCAACGCCTTCAAGATCGGGGCGTCCTGGGCGTTCATCATGGACGCGTTCAAGCTGGCCGGGTGAGGAAGGAAGGAGGAGAGAGAGAGAGAAGAAAACGAATGATAAAGAAAAAACTTGAGACTGCCTTTTTTATAAGAAAGAACCTTCCCTTCCCCACAAGAATTCAAACCGTGTAACATTATCCACCTGCTTCCAGGCTTTGAGGCCCGATTCTGAGAGTGTCTTGTTGTTGTTGGTAGAAAAGAGCAAAGACGTGGGAAAAGTGCCCCCCGAAAACACGCTTTTTTTTGCAACTTTGGCGTGTGTTTTGAGCTTGTTCTGCTTGCTCCCTTGGTTTGCTTTTACTGAATTTGTGTTGTTCTTTCCTAATTATATCGTTTGAATGTAAAATTGAATGAAATAGAGGATTTTTAGAGAAATCGCGCGAGCGGAAGGCGAAAAAGACCAAAACACCGTCGACGTCGAGGGGGGGGGGTGAAAGAAAGGGACGGGCGGCGGTCGCAGCAAAACTCCAAAAGCGCGCCCGAATATTCGAGCTCTTCTATTGCGCACGCCACCTACTTCATTGGAACCAGCTTGATGAGCTTAATGCGCTCATGGATGTTTCGAAGCGATTTAGTGAGAGGAAGATGGGAAAAAGAGACTCGTATTTCGAGTGGCTGGAGGCAGGAGGTTGGTCGGCCGCCCCCCTCGACCGCGCCGACGTGCGTAAAGTTGCTTCAGCAGACCCGAAAATTCGAGTACGGTAAATGGCTCGAGAATGGTATGCAGGGCGTGAGAGAACCTGCTTGTGCGCCCTGGGTGGGTGGGAGAGCACGGGGAGGCAGAAGAGAGGGCGCGGATGGACTGGGTTTGGAGGTGTTGAGGTGGTAGAGCGGCGACGACGACGCCAGCGAGCGAGGTTCAGAGAATTTTCAAACTCGCAGCTGCGCCCCTTCTCCGCACGGCTTCAAGTCTGTTTTTGAGATCATCGCACGCGTGTCTCAAAGTTCATGGCGGTGTTTTATAATCGGAAAGGAAAGACGCTACGCTAGTGCGGCGAATGAGAGAGGTTGGGTTGTTCGAGATCGGGTCAAGTGCGCCGCAAGAGCCCTTCCACATCGCTGCATCCTTTCTCGTTTGCTTTCGAGTTTTTTTGCGCATTATGTAAAACGCAACTGCGCAACACTAAAGCCGTTTAATAGAGCACTTGCGAGGCAAAGAACAAAAACTCAGCAAAGTCCGCAGATTCGTTTTTTTTCTCCCGCGTTACCGCTAGCGTTTGCGGCGAAGGCATACGCGCATTGTAATGCTTGCGACGCATTGTGTTGCAAAGAAAACGTCGCGCTCCTAATGCGCCGCACGACGATTTCGCAGAGTAGAGCACTCGAACACTTTGCTCCGCATGCGCCCTCCTGAGCTCTCGCGCTCACTATTGGTGCGCCAAAAAGCTTGTGTACGACCGTAATGCGTCGCACGCGCAGTTTAAACCCTCAGCTACCGACGGAATGCGGCGTTTGGCCGAATTCGGAGCGTTATACAAGACTGCTTTTCTTGCTCCGCATCCTGAACGGGTGCTGTTTCTCTGAAATGTGCGCGTGCGTCGCATGATGCGCTTCATGATTACATTATGCTGATGGATGCGGCGAAAGAGCAAGCGGACAAGCCTGCTTTGGCGGTTTGGCTCTTAGAGGCATGCGCCGCATTTTGCGCAAGTCGCGCCGTTCCGCTTCTTTTCTTGCGCCGCAAGTGCATTCCTTGGCGTCATCGATGCGTCGTATGAGCTTCGCATGCGACTTCGGAGCTCGCCGCGGCCTGCTTCTGCTTCAAAGTCCACTTCGCCGCAGTTTCGGCTCTCCTGACATCTGTTTGCGTCGCGTTCCGCCTTGCTGTTGCTAACACGCTTTCGCATGCGCTGCTTTTCATTATTTAGTCGGGCTGTTTGAATTTCCGCAGGTTACAATGGATGCGAGGCTGGTGCGCAGAAAGAAAACGGGGGGAGAAAAAAAACTCCACTGCAACGCTCAACTTCGGAGCAGCTTTTCTCAAAACCTCCAAAACTCTTCTGCTCCCCTCTTCGCCTCCAGCGAACCCGCCGCTGCCCATGCTGTGAATCTCGTCGTTCTCTCTGGCTTTTCGGTATCGGTTTTATCGCGCGCGGCGATGATCAAAATGCACTCCGCCGTCGCTTTCCTCGCCTCTCTCTCTCTCTTGCTCGTCGTCGGGCTCTGCTACCACTCCTCCTCACTTCTTTTTTCATCCTCTCCATTTCGCCTTGTTCCGCTCCGTTGCAAGCTCCCGCACCCACATCATCGTGCTCAGCACACTCCAAATAGTCGATCTACGTAGTCGGAGTGGCGAAAGCGTGACTCGAATTCACGGGGCTCGCCGGGCACCCTCCGACGCGCCGGCACTCGCTTCCCTCTTTCCAAAAACTCGACCCGTCTTGCTCTCTTTTTTTCCCACTGTAAACTTCGTCTCCTCCCAAGCCAAGCACGCCATCACCTCGAGTCCGTCAACGCTGATTCCAGAGAAGTAAGCGAAACGCGAAGAGAAGCGGTGGGCTTGGATTTATGAGATCGTGAGAGAAGAGAGAGAGAAAAGAGAGAGAGCTCGACTAAAAAAAAACGAAAAGAACTCCTCCTCCTCCTCCTTCGCTCTCAACGCCAAACAGCGCGCTCCATTCACCCCCACTTTTGCACTCAACGAGTACCTCATGATACAGTGATAACAATTTTACACAAAAGAGATAGCAGAAAGCAGCGCAGCCTCCTTGAAAGCGACGGGAAACGTGCACAAAACGTGTTTTTTTAGTGGTTTCTCCCAATTTTGAGGCGCTTTCGACCTCTAAATCCTCTTCGATTCGCTACAAATCTTCGCCAAAAATTCACGTGTCATCCATTCAAAGGCCCGCTGTGGCAGCGATGGTAAGGGAACGAGCGAAAGAAGGGCAAAAGTCAAATTTTCTTCTTTTCACCTCTTTTCATGCACCCTTTTCCATCCTTTTCCACGCCACCCGCTTCACCTTCCTGCCTCTTCTCCGAGATAAGGAACGCCAAGACAGACGGTGCTGATGCCTCGGGTCCGCCGCCGGAGACGAGAGCCCTTGCCAGCGAGCGGAGGCGCGTTTGTTTGCTCGCCGTCGCTCTTTTCGTCAGCTCTCTTTTTCTCGCCTCCACCGCGATTCCCTGCGGCTGTTGCTGCTGCTGCTGCTTCTGTTCTCGTCGAGCATCACCATCATCATCGCCACCAGCATAAGAATCGTAAGCGCCCCTCGTCGTCGCCTCGTAATCACGCAACGCCAGCGCGTTTCCATCACTTCGCAGAGCCGCGACGCTCTCTGCCGCCGCGGCAGCCGCGACGAGCCCACTTTTGTGCCTCGACAAAAACGCCGCGGCCTCGTCGAGCTTGCTCAGGGCCATCAAGAACGCGCTCAGATTGTCGCCCCTTGGCCCGGCAAGCACGACGGGCTCTAGCCTGCGAGCCGCGTCGAGGTGTTCGAGCGCCGTTTCGGACGTCGCGAGAGACGCTCGGATTTCGTCGCGAGCGGCGCGCAGGGCCTGAGTTTTTTTAAGGCAGTTTTTTGTGACGAGTTGGATCCTGTTAGAAGCATTATCTAGGTGATTCATCCCTGTTCACCATGCTCTCGGCGCCGCGAGCACGGGAATGGAAAGTCAAAGGTTGAAGGGAGGGAGGGAGGGAGGGGTTGAAAAAAAAGAAAAAAGAAAAGGTTTCGACGTTTTTTTCGTCGTGAACCTCCCTCACCTGCGTCCTCGCGACCGTGAGCGCCACCAGCTCGGCCGCACGCCCCAGGTCGGACTCGCAGCGCGCCAGGGCGACATCCGTCTCCGCGCCGAGGGTCTCGGACCGCGAGAGCAAGGAGCGGAGGCGCGCCGAGGAGGAAGAAGAGGAAGAGGCAGAGGAACGAGAAGCCATCGATCGATTCCGAAAAGTGAGGCAAAAAAATCGAAATGCCTCTTTTTCTTTTCATTTTTTTTTCATTCTCTTTCTTCTCCCAAACGAAACGAGTCCTCTTTCACCCCTCTTTCCCCGAAGTACGCAGCGCCTTCCCTCTCCGCACGTCGTCAGGGGCACATCGCGATCGATCCTCTCGAAATCAAGAGAGAGACAGAAACAGAGCAGCAGCAGCACAAGAAAACAAAAGAAGTTTTTTTCCTCGAAATCTTCGATCGACGGCTCTAGTAAAAAGCAGCAACAGATGGCGTCTTCTCCCAGCGAAAACAGCAACCCCTTCGCTGCTATCGCCGCCGGTGCGTTGATGGGGATCGTGGCAGTGCTCTGGGTGTATTCGTAAAAGAGATGAACAGGACATAAGGTGAACAAAACTGACCTTGAAAGATCAAAACTCAAAAACTCAAAAAAAAAAAAAAGAGGCCACCTCTTCTTCCTCCTCTTCCAGCAAGGACGGCGCGCCCCTGACCCCGGAGCAGGTCGAGCGGAACATCCAGGAGGCGCTGGCGTGCCCTTGCATCGCAGACTTTC
>Ga0210003_1000917_pt1 | contig 26261 bp, 23 predicted proteins | sample LantaG_FD_182804 | JGI IMG/M metagenome (GOLD analysis project Ga0210003, IMG submission 182804) | Deep subsurface microbial communities from Baltic Sea to uncover new lineages of life (NeLLi) - Landsort_02402 metaG (SPAdes) (version 2) | ecosystem: Environmental > Aquatic > Marine > Oceanic >... | reverse complement strand
TCATCTTCATATACTATATCAGATGATATCTCCTTATTTATGATTTTGCAAAAAATACAATTCATAATTCTATTTTTTTAGCTTCTTTCTCATCTCCGCCACCACTCTATTCAGTTTCACTATTTCCTGCTTCCCGTTTTTCATATTTCTAATTATAATCATCTCTTCCAAAGATTCTTTCTGTCCAAGAATAAGAGCATATTTTGCTCCAATCTTATCAGCCCTGCTCAACTGGGCTTTTAAAGAATCTCTACCAAAAGATTCAGCAACCCTTATTTTTGCTTTTCTAAAATCTTCTAAAAGCTTCAAGCTTTTCCTCTTTGCTAAACCACCAAGTTGAGCTAAAAATATCTGAGTTTCAGTTTCTTTATCCCCCTGTTTTATCTGTTGGGATTTCATCAAACTTATAATTCTTTCTATTCCAATCGCTGCTCCGCAAGCCGGCGTTTCTTTTCCCCCCAAAAGTTTAACTAACTTATCATATCTTCCCCCGCCCGCCAAAGCAATCCTAGAACTTTCTTTCTTTTCAGCTGACCCAGAAAAAATTTCAAAAACAGTTTTAGTATAATAATCAAGGCCTCTAACTAAATAAGGATTAAGATTATAAGGTATTTCAATTTCGTCTAAAAACTCCAGAACCTCTTTAAAATGTAAGTGGCATTCTTCACAAAGATGGTCAAGTATCTGAGGCGCCTCAGCTTTTATGGGTTGACATTTTTCTCCCTTGCAATCTAAAATTCTTAAAACATTTTCTCTAAGCCGTTTTTTACAATCGGCGCACAATGAGGCCTCTCTTGTCCTAAAATAATTTGCTAAAAGTTTTTTATAGTAGGGCCGGCAATTACTATCGCCAATACTATTTACCTCAACAATTAAATTTTTTAACTTAAGTTCCCGTAAAATATTATAAAAAATCTGGATAATCTGAGCATCTATTACCGGACTTTTTTCTCCTAAAATCTCAAAGCCAAATTGCCAAAATTGACGGTATCTGTTAGCTTGGGGCCGCTCGTAGCGATAACAAGGACCAAAATACCAAAGTTTTAATGGCTGAGGCAAGTTTTGCATGCCATTTTCAATATAAGCCCTAACTACCGGAGCGGTCCATTCTGGTCTCAAGCTTAAAAAATCTCCTCCTTTAGTTTTTAAACTATACATTTGCTTTTTTACAATGTCGGTGGCTAATCCAACCCCTTTTGAAAAAAGTTCTGTTTCTTCAACAACGGGAGTATCAATTTTTCCAAATCCATAAAAATCAGCGATATTAGAAACTATATCATAAATCTTTTTATAATATTTCTGATCTTCTGGCAATATATCATGCATCCCAGTTGGACATTGAAATTTGGGTTTCCTCATGATTGGATATTGGATATTAGATTTTGGATTTTGTTTTTCCGAAATTAGTATCTAATATCTATCACCTAATATCTAATAGGTAGGTGCCTCAAGTCTGGCCGCAGTAGCAAATGGCCAAGCTCTGAAAATTACCCGGCCAATAATATTTTCTTCGGGTAAGGTCCCGAATCTTCTTGAATCAAAAGAATAAGAACGGTTATCGCCCAAAACAAAATATTCATCTTCAGCTAAGTTAACGTTGATATTTCCCGATGTCAATAAATCAGAAAAAAGATATTCTGATTCGTCTAAGGATTGAGAGAAACTATCCTTATAAATTATTATTTCACCATCTTTGATCTTCACGGTTTCTCCGGGAAGACCAATAACTCTTTTTATAAAACGTTGGGAAGGATTTCCCGGATATTTAAAAACAATTACCTCTCCTCTCTGAGGAGCCTTAAAGCGATAGCTAATTTCATCTACAATCAAATAATCGCCGTTTTCAAAATTTGGGTCCATTGATTGACCTTTTACAAAAAACGGCTGAAATAAAAAATATCTAATCGGAACTACTATTATAGCAGCAACGACAACTATTTTTGCAATCTCCCAGATGAAAGTAATAAATTTTTTCATACATTTATATATTATTTTGTATTGTAACAAAGATCTTTTATTTGTGCAAACAAAAGAGGGCTAAAAATCTTAGCCCCTTTTTAAAATTTATTCGGCAAATTCTTTCTTAGGTTGAACCAAAATTAACAAATTATATTAATACTGTTATAATGAAAAAATGATAATTATTATAGGTCTCGGTAATTCCGGGAAAAAATATAAAAATACTCGGCATAATATTGGTTTTCAAATTATTGATGAATTCGCTAAGGAAAATAATTTTCCCGAATTCAGATTATCCAAAAAATTCAATTCTCTCGTTTCAGAGAGTATTCTAAATAATGAAAAAATAATTTTAGCTAAACCCCAGACATTTATGAATCAATCAGGCAAAGCAGCAAAAGCTCTAACCAGTTTCTACAAAATTACGCCGCCGGGTCGCGTAGTGATTACGCGGCCGGGTCGCGTAGTAGATCTTGTGGTAGCGCATGATGATATTGACTTGTCTTTAGGAAAAATCAAAATTGTCAAAAATAGAGGAGCGGCTGGCCACAAGGGCGTGGAGTCAATAATTAAAGAATTGGGGACGAAAGATTTTATTAGGTTTAGAATTGGGATTCAACCCGATAAGGGAAAACCAAAAAATGTAGAAAAATTTGTTCTTCAAAAATTTGACAAAGAAGAAAAAGAAATATTAAAACAAATTATTCAACAAGCTTTAATTCGCATATGCCCGTTCGTAAAGAGTTATTCACATACATAAAAAGGCTTAGCTGATTATTCAGCTAAGCCTTTGGCGTCAACGATACCCAATTCAATAAAATAAATCACTGCCTTTTTTTTGTCGTTCACCCAAGCCTCAGCATTTAACCCAATTGCTTGTTGTCTTGACCGCCTTGGCCTATCTTCACTGCCAATAGTTTCAATCCTAGGATTCCCTTCCTCGTCTGCTTCTTCGTTACGTTCTCTTACAGATATCTCTATTCTTAAAAGATCGCCGGGAATAGAAAAATTAATAGATTTAAAGCTAGCTTTTCTTAAAAAAGCTAATTTCCCATCAAGATTAGAATATTGATCTACCTGCTGAGCTAGCCAAACCCCTAAAAGCTGAGCTGTCATTTCTGGGTAATCCACTCCTCTAAACAATAACTGGCCTCCGATTTTATGACCTTTGCAAGATTTCGATGTCACTAAAAATTCGCCGATAATTTTCTTGGCAGTTATTGTAACTCGGTCTAAAAAAAGCTTTCCTTTCCTATGAGGAAGAATAGACATAATTTCCTTTTTTTTAATAATTCTTTTTTCTTCCTTTAAAAGCTTTACACCCGCTACAACTCTTTTTCTTACACCCTTTCTTGGTTTTCCATCTTTTTGGTCTTGGTTATCTGATATTTTATTATTCATTTTTTCCCTTTCAATATAAATTGTCAATGTTCTTTTTAATCTCTAATAATACAGGAAGTCAGAAAAATTTCAAGGTCTTTTCATTTTACCCAGCTAGAGGTTAATGTTATGATTCAAGAATGGAAAAAATAACAATAGAGGATAAAAATTATCCAGAACAGCTCAAAAAAATTAAAAATGCGCCAAAAGCTCTTTATTTTAGAGGAAAAATTAAGCCAGACGAAGTTTGTTTTGCTATAGTGGGAACAAGGAGGTATTCTTCTTATGGAAAGCAAGTAGCCATGGAAATTGCAGGCAACTTATCTGAATCTGGACTTACTATTGTCAGCGGTTTAGCTCCGGGAATTGATACTTTTGCCCACACAGCAGTAGCTGAGCAAGGAAGAAGAACAATTGCTGTTCTTGGCACCGGTCTTGATGAAAAAAGCATTTACCCAAAAGAAAATATTAAATTAGCCAGAAAAATAGTTGAATTGGAGGGTCTTTTAATTTCCGAGTACCCGCCGGGAACTCGGGGAACTCGTTTCAGCTTCCCTCAAAGGAATCGGATAATTTCCGGACTTTCAAAAGGCGTGTTAGTTATAGAAGCTAAACAAAAAAGCGGTTCTTTAATTACGGCAAATTATGCTTTTTCCCAAAAAAGAAAAGTATTCGCTATTCCCGGCTCAATTTATTCTTTAAATTCTCATGGTACCAATTTTTTAATAAAACAAGGAGCAAAATTAGTTGACAGTGCTAATGATATTTTAGAAGAATTAAATTTATCTATATCTGTTCCGCCCGCCACGTCAAATGCGACGGACGGAACCCAAACCCTTGAAGAAAATTTAGTTTTGGATACTATAAAAGAAGAATCTTTACATTTAGATAAAATTATTGAAAAAACAAAATTAAATCCTGCCACCATAGCCAGCACATTGACTATTTTAGAGCTTAGGAATAAAGTAAGAAATTTAGGAGGAAATATTTATGCGCTAAAGCGCTAAAATTATGAACTTGATTATAGTAGAGAGCCCAACAAAATCTCATACCATAGAAAAATTTTTAGGGAAAGAATACAAAGTTCTCTCCTCTTTCGGACATATCCGAGATCTGCCAAAAGGCGAGCTTGGGGTTGATACTGAGCAGGGTTTTAAGCCAAAGTATGTTATCCCTCCAAAATGCAGAAAAGTTATCAGGAAGCTAAAAGATGAAGCTAAAAAAGCAAAAGTAATAATCCTTGCTAGCGATGAAGATAGAGAAGGAGAAGCAATCGCTTGGCATCTTAGCCAGGTTCTTGATTTAAAAAAACCTCAAAGAATTGTTTTTCATGAAATCACTAAATCAGCGATTGAAGAAGCTCTAAAAAATCCCAGAGAAATTTATATGGATTTAGTTGATGCCCAGCAGGCGAGAAGAATTTTAGATAGAATTGTCGGTTATAAACTCTCGCCTTTTTTATGGAAGAAAGTAGCCAGGGGATTATCTGCCGGAAGGGTCCAGTCAGTTGCTGTTAGATTAGTAGTTGAAAGAGAAAGAGAAATTGAAAGTTTTAAACCGGCTGAATATTGGAGCATTGAAGCCCTGCTAAAAAAACAAAAAGCAGAAAATGAATTCACCGCCTTGATTGTAAAAAAAGATGAAAAAATTATTCCCAAGCTGGGAATTAAATCAAAAAAGGAATCAGATAAAATTGTGAAAGATTTAAATGAAGCAGAATTTAAGATTGAGAGGGTTGAGAAAAAAGAAACAAAAAGAAATCCCCTGCCGCCATTTACTACCAGCACTCTACAGCAAGAGGCCTGGAAAAGATTTAGGTTCCCAGCAAGGTTTACAATGGGTCTTGCGCAACAACTTTATGAGAAGGGACATATTACTTATCACCGAACTGATTCTTTAAACCTTTCTCAGCAATCTTTATTCTCAGCTAAAAAATTCATTGAAAGCAATTTTGGTAAAAATTACTGGGTTGGATTTTTAAGAAAATATAAAGCGAAAGGCAGAGCCCAAGAAGCCCATGAAGCAATCCGTCCTAGCTTTGCTCAAAAAACCCCTGAAGAAATAAAATTAGAAAAAAATCAGCAAAAATTATACGACCTTATCTGGAGAAGATTTATTGCTTGCCAAATGGCACAGGCCGTTTTCGATTCAACTTCTGTAGAAATCAAAGCTAAAGATTATACCTTTCGAGCTACCGGGCAAACTTTAAAATTTGATGGATTTCTCAAAGTTTACCCAATGAGATTTGAAGAAAATGAATTGCCTTCTTTAGAAAAAGATGAGCTTTTAGAACTTCTGAAACTAATCCCCTCTCAGCATTTTACCCAGCCACCATCAAGATATAGTGAAGCTACATTGATTAAAACTTTAGAAGAAAATGGAATTGGCCGTCCTTCAACTTATGCTCCAACATTATCAACAATACAAAATAGAAACTATATTGAAAAAAACGAACAAAAAAAATTCCGCCCTACTGAAATTGGAACAGTGGTTAATGATCTTTTGGTGGCCCATTTTCCGAGAATTGTAGATATTAAATTCACGGCTAAAATGGAGGACGATTTAGATAAAATTGCTCAGGGAGAAGAAAAATGGACCATGGTTTGTGAGGATTTTTACAAGCCTTTTGAAAAAAACCTCGAGGAAAAATATGAGAAAGTTTCTAAAAAAGACATCACCGATAAACCGACAGAAAAAAAATGCCCGAAATGCGGCGCTCCTTTGATAATAAAACTGGGAAAATTCGGCAGATTTTACGCCTGTTCTAACTTTCCAAAATGCAAATATACTGAATCATTAAAAGAAAACACCTTAGGAATAAAATGCTCAAAATGTATCAAGGGTAAAATAACTGAAAAGCGGACCAGGAAAGGAAAAATTTTTTACGGCTGCGACCAGTTTCCAAAATGCGACTTTGCCTTATGGGACAAACCAACAGGAGAAAAATGTCCCAAGTGCGATTCCTTTTTGGTTGAAAAAGGAAAGAAAATAAAATGCTCAAATAAGGGTTGCGACTTTGAAAAAAATATGGCAAAATAAGTTGACTTTAACTTGCCGAGGTGATGAAATTGGCAAACATGCGGCACTCAAAATGCCGTGGGCGCAAGCCCTTGAGGGTTCAAGTCCCTCCCTCGGCACAAAAAGCACATAAAAAAATGCCTCAAATGAAGCATTTTTTTATTGTCTACTAAAATTGACGGCCGTCAATTTTATGAGACAAATCTTTAAAACTTTTTAGATATCTTATATACTAGCCAGCCGGAGAATACTCCCACCATTGCTCCGGCCAAAACGTCAGAGGGCCAATGGATACCAACAAAAACTCTGGCTAAACAAATTAGAAAGCTGGCTATAAAAAATAAGATGCCAGCTTTTTTATCGTAAAGATAAACAATGGTAGAAAGAGCAAAAAAGAAAGCGGCGTGACCGGAAGGGAAAGAAGAGGAATTATGAGTTAAAAGTAAATTAACATGATTATCTATAAATGGCCTCGGTCTTTGCCAAAGCCAGCGGATAAAATTAACAATCACAAATCTCGCTAAAACAGCCGAAAGAAAAGCCTGAATAACCATTTTCAAGTATTTTCTAAAAGCTACAGCTAAAAATAAAAACAAACAACCAACCAAAACATATTCAAAATAATCAGCAAAAAAAATACCTAAAGTATCAAGCCAGAACCATTTTAAAGCAAATTGGTTTATTAAATTAAATAAATATAAATCCATTATTTCTTAGACTCAACTAAGTTTTTTAAAAGACAAGCCACAGTCATCGGACCAACTCCGCCGGGAGTAGGAGTCATATATCCTGCTCTTTCGGAAACAGATTCAAAATCAACATCTCCACCAACATCAATTATAATTACCCCCTTTTTAATCGTTTTTCCCTTAATAAAATTATGTTTGCCTATTCCAGAAATTATAATATCGGCTTGTTTAATTCTATCAACGTCTGAATATGAAAACTTTAAATTTTGTTTTTTCAGCCAAATAGCCATAGGTTGACCAACCAATCTTCCTTTGCCAATTAAAACTATTTTTTTATTTTTTAAAGATATTTTATATTCTTTTAAAATTCGGTCTATTGCACAAACTACCGGTGAAATAATTTCAGCATCTTTTTCTTCTGGAATTAATTTCAGGATTTCGTCTGTATTAATATCTTCCGGCAAAGGCAATTGAACAACTATTCCTGAAATAGAATCATCTTTAATAATGGTCTTGATTTCCTTTAAAAGATCTGCTTCTCTAATTTTTTCCGGAAATTGGAATAATTGGAAATCTATCCCAATTTTTTGACAAGCTTTTTTCTTTTGCCTGACAAATATTTTTGAATTTGGATCTTCTCCAACCAAAACAACAGCTAATTTCAATTTCAGCTGTTTTTTTTCTATTTCTTTCCTAAGATTTTCTAAAATCTTTTCAGATAATTTTTTACCATCTAAAACCTTCATAAAAAAAACTTCGCTGCCGAGTAATCTATTGAGGAAGCGGAAATTTTTGGCAGAATTTTTTTACCTTGTTTCTCATTTTTGAACAATTTTTAGCATCAGCTATTACATCATTAATCCAAGAAGCAATTAATTTCATTTCTTTTTCTTTCATTCCCCTAGTTGTAATAGCCGGAGTTCCTAACCTTATTCCCGAGGGCTTAAATGGAGGATTTGGGTCAAAAGGAATACTATTTTTATTTACAGTAATACCTGCTTTTTCTAATCTATCTTGAGCTTCAGCCCCAGAAATTCCTTTATTTATTAAATTAATTAAAATCAAATGATTGTCTGTGCCTCCACTAACTAAATTAAATCCATATTTCAAAAGCTCTAAAGCTAATGTTTTACTATTTTCTACTATTTGTTTCCCATATCTTTTAAAAGCTGGCTTTGATGCTTCTTTCAAACAAACAGCAATAGCAGCGATGTTATTTTCATGAGGACCGCCTTGAAGACCGGGAAAAATTGACCTATCAATTTTTTTAGCAAGCTCCGGATTTTTTTTTAGTCCTTTTTCTGTCACCATTATCATCCCTCCTCGAGGACCTCTTAAGGTTTTATGAGTTGTAGTGGTAACAATATGGACAAATGGAACAGGGCTGGGGTGGACGCCGGCAACAATTAGACCAGCAATATGAGCTATATCGGCTGCAAGATAGGCACCAACCGAGTCTGCAATTTTGCCCAATTTTCTCCAATTAAAAATACGAGGATAAGCGGTAGCTCCTACCCAAATAAGTTTTGGCTTTACCTTTTTAGCTAATTCTTCTATCTCTTGGTAATTAAGCAAATTTGTTTTCTTATCAACACCATACTGAACAGATTTAAAATACTTCCCGGAAAAACTTACTTTCCATCCATGAGTTAAATGGCCTCCGTGAGGAAGAGACATCCCCATTATTGTATCTCCGGGCTCACAGACGGCAAAATAAACCGCCAGATTTGCCGGTGAGCCAGAATAGGGCTGAACATTAACATGAGCCACTTTAAATAATTCCTTTGCCCTTTCCTGACAAAGGGTTTCAATTTTGTCATAAAACTTCAAACCGGCATAATATCTTTTTCTGGGATATCCTTCAGCGTACTTATCAGTTAAAACCGAACCCAAGGCCTCTCTAACAGCAGGTGAAGTGTGATTTTCCGAAGGAATCATTTCAAGAGAAGTTTTTTGCCTCTCTATTTCTTTCTCAATAAGCTTTGCGATTTGAGAATCTATTTTTTTAAGTTTCATGATAAACTTAATTACTTGTTTTACTCCCCTTTTCTTAAAATTTTAGGTTTTTTCCCACTGAAATCAACTACGGTTGAAGGAAAATTCTTTGGCAGGTTGCCGGCATCTAAAATTAAATCTGGTTTTACCTCTTGGTCTTCAAACTGTTCTAAAATCTCTTTAATTTTTGTTGAGGAAGTTCTACCGGAAATATTTGCCGAAGTCCCGGTTAGTGGTTTGTTTATCTTATTAAGTATTTCTCTTATTAATTTATTATTTGGGATCCTTAAACCGATTGTTTTCTTCCTATTAGGTAATAATTTCGATAAACCGCAATTTTTTTTTCTTTCTAAGGCTACTGTTATTTTCCCGGGCCACAGCTCTTGTAAAAATTCTTCCATGTCTTTGTCCATCTTAGCCATTTTTTTTGCCATCTTTATATCCTTAACAAAAACAGGGACGGCTTTTTCTTTATCTCTTCTCTTTATTTCAAAAACCTTCTCTACTGCCTTATCGTTGGTGGCATCAGCTAAAAGTCCGTAAACCGTATCTGTGGGACACATTATAACCTGCCCCCTTTCAAGAAATTCTACAGTTTTTTCAACTACATCTCGCGCCCGATAAGAAATAATTTCAAAATCTTTGTACTTCCAAAAAAGTTTCTTGAATTTTTTAAAAGACCTTAAAAAGTAAGAAACCTTTATTATGTCTGCCGGATTGCCAAAATCCAACCAAAAATCCTTAATTTTCCGAATTTTCACTTTCTTTTTTCTTGCCAAAAGATTAATAGCGTCTGTAATTTCATATTCACCACGAGGAGATTTTTTAATTTTTCCAAGCTTATCAAAAATATCAAAAGTAAATTTATAAAGGCCGGTATTAACTAAATTACCTATAAATTCTTTCGGCTTTTCAACAATTTTTAATAAAAATCCATCGTCTCCGACAAGAACACCGTATTTCTCAGGATTTTTTTGATAAATACCGGCAATATAACTATATCTCCCTCCAATATTCATTGCCTTCAAATCTCTTACCGAATAAAGATTATCTCCGCAAAGATAAAGAAATTGACTCTTTTTAACAATATCTTTTACACATTTTAAGGGACAGGCAGTGCCGTACATTTTATCCTTAGGACCCAAAATCTCATACTGACTTATCGTCCTTATTTTATACTGGTCTTTTCTTAAGCTCTTTAGGGGCGATTTATATCTTTTTAAAAACTCTTCTATCAATTCTTCTTTAAAGCCGGTTACTAAAATCAAATCCCTATAGCCAGCCAAAAAAAGATTATCTAATAAATATGCTAAAAATGGTCTTTTTTTGATCTCAATAAGATGTTTAGATTTTTCTTTGGTAAGATGAAGCATACGGGTCCCCTGACCCGCAGCAGCAATAACTACTTTTTTAATCATTATATTTTATTTTATCAGGTTCTTTATTACTAAACGACAAAATTAATTAATCTTTCGGGAACAAATATTGTTTTTTTAATCTTTTTGCCTTTTGTCCATTTTATTATTTTTTCTTGAATTAAGGCAAGTTCTTTTACTTTCTTTTCAGATACACCAGATTCTACTTCTATTTTATCACGAATTTTGCCATTAACCTGAATAACCAAAGTTATCATCTTTTCTTTAATTAATTTCGGATTATAGTTTGGCCATTCTTGATTACAGCACAATCCTTTAATTTTTGCCCTCTGCCAGAGCTCTTCTGTAATATGCGGAGCGAAAGGGCACAAAAGAATTAAGAGTAATGAATAATAATTCAAAGAAATCTCTTTATAACCGCTCATTTTGTTAACTAAAACCATTAAAGCAGAAACCGCTGTATTATATTTTAAGCTTTCAACATCCTCCCCTACTTTTTTTATTGTTTTGTGAACTAATTTTTCTAATTCAGGGCCATCGCCTAATTTTTGGCCAACCCTATATTGCAATTTCCAAACTTTCTCCAAAAATCTTCTTACTCCTTTTATCCCTTTGGTATCCCAGGAAATCATTTGCTCGAAAGGACCTATAAACATTTCGTAAACTCTCATAGTATCAGCTCCGTATCGCTTTATAACTTCATCGGGATTAATCACATTGCCTTTTGATTTTGACATTTTAATTCCTCCTTCTCCAAGAATCATCCCGTGAGAAGTTCGCTTTTTATAAGGTTCTGAACCAATAGATTTTGGCACAGCTTTAATATCCCATAAAAATTTATATATAAAGCGGGAATATAATAAATGCAAAGTAGCATGTTCCATGCCGCCATTGTACCAATCAACCGGCATCCAATATTTCAATAACATTGAACTGGCTAATTTTTTATCATTTTGGGGATCGCAATAGCGAAGAAAATACCAGTTGGAACCCGCCCAATTCGGCATAACATCTGTTTCCCTTTTAGCCGGCCCTCCGCATTTGGGACACTGAGTGTTTAACCAGCTTTCCACTCTCGCCAAAGGCGACTCGCCGGTTCCAGTTGGTTTGTATTTTTTAACCCGGGGCAATTTAATCGGCAAATCTTTCTCTGACAGCGAAACCCAACCGCACTTCTCACATTTTACCATTGGTATTGGCTCACCCCAATATCTCTGTCTGGAAAAAATCCAATCTCTCAATTTATAATGAACTGCTTTTTTAGCTAAATCCTTTTTAGCTAACCACTGGCCCATCCTCTCTCTGGCATCTTCTGATCTCATTCCGATAAATCTGCCAGAGTTGATTAAAATGCCTTCTCCTTCATAAGCTTGTTTTGAAGGGTCATACTTAAAATTTTCTGGTTTGATGACTTCAATAATAGAAAGATTATATCTTTTAGCAAAATCAAAGTCACGCTGGTCGTGAGCTGGCACTGCCATAATAGCGCCGGTGCCGTAATGCATCAAAACATAATCTGCCACAAAAATAGGAATCTCTCTGTTATTAACTGGATTTATAGCTTTAATGCCTCTAATCTTTATACCAGTTTTTTCCTTATCTTCGCTAATTCTCTCTTTCTCTATTTTCTTTTTTGATTTTTCAATATAATCTTTAACGTGTTTATAATTTGTAATTTGGTTTTTAAGCTCATCAATCAGCGGATGCTCCGGCGCCAAAACCAAATAAGTACAACCAAACAAAGTATCGGGTCTAGTAGTGAAGACCGGAATTATGAATTCAGAATTATGAATTATGAATTTTATTTCAGTTCCCTCGCTCCTTCCTATCCATTCTTTTTGGGAAATCTTAATTCTTTCTGAGTAATCAACTTCATTTAGACCTTGAATTAATCTCTCAGCATATTTAGTAATTTTTAGCATCCATTGTTCTTTTTCTCTTCTCATCACTTTTTCTCCACAACGCTCGCATTTACCATCAACCACCTCCTCATTAGCTAAACCAATCTTACAAGCCGGGCACCAGTTAATTGGCATTTTAGCTTTATAAGCTAAACCCTTTTTAAAAAGCTGCAAGAATATCCATTGAGTCCATTTATAATAAGCAGGATCAGTAGTGTTAATTTCCCGACTCCAATCAAAAGAAAGCCCTAAACTTTTCTGTTGACGTTTAAAAACAGCGGTGTTTTTTCTAGTAGCTGCTGCCGGGTGAATTCTGGTTTTAATAGCATAATTTTCTGTTGGCAAACCAAAAGCATCCCAACCCATGGGAAACAAAACATTAAATCCATTTAATCTTCTCTTTCGAGCCAAAACATCTAAAGCGATATAACTCCTACAATGCCCAACATGAAGGCCTTGGCCCGACGGATAAGGAAACTCAACCAAAACATAATATTTTGGTTTTTTTGATTTATCTTCTGCGGCCCAAATTTTCTCTCGTTCCCAAATCCTCTGCCATTTTTTTTCAAATTTTTTTGGGTTATATTTCTCCATACTATTTTTTATGATAACACATTTAAATTTTTAAAAGAAGTTATTTTAACAAAGGACTATTGACAAAAGATAAATTATCTAACATTATAAAAACCAGCAAATTAATAAATAAATATTCAAGAAAGGAGAAAAGAAATGTTTAACTTTATTGTTTTTAGTATATTTTGTTGGTTTGGTTTGTGTGTTTTGTGCACAATTTTAATTTCTCAAAAAAGAAAGGAAACTTTATTATTAAGATATTTTCTTAAAATAGCCAGAAATCAAAATCCTGGAAAATGGGTAATAAGAAAATATATGGGAAATTCGAGATTCTATAAAATCGATGGACTACCTAGAGAATACTCCATAGAAACAGATAACTTTTGCTTAACAATTGGGAAATACCTAAAAAACAACGATAAGACTATTTGTTATTTTTATCGAATGTTTATATCAACAAGAGAAGGAACTAGCACAATTTTTAATGATAATAGAAGAATAGCAAAAACATATAAGCAAATCGACCAAAAATATAAAAGAATGGAAAAAACTATTGGAAAACAGCAAAAACTGAATGCAAAAGTAAAAAGAGAAAATCTCCTTTTGAGAAAATTAGGAGAAACGGCCTAAAAGTCCAATAGAAAAGCGCGTTTTAAACAAACGCGCTTTATTTTTAATTCGAAAGGTTCAAACAATTACAAACTTTTTCTTCTTCGGAGCCAACCTACTACACCTACACCTAGAGCGCTCAAAAGAATAGCACTAGGAACAGGAATAACCGTGGCCGTATCTGGCACTTTAATAAATGTCCCATCGGGGCATGAAAATCCTGAATTCCAAGCAGTATTGAATCCAAGCTGACCAGCTTTGCCGTCTTTGGCATAGAAACTTCCGTCCATGGAAGCTCGCGTGCTGTCAAAACTGATTATACAGGGATTGCCCGAATTACCGTCAAACTTTATTCCAAAAATATCACCTGGTATATAGGGAGCGCTAGGCGCAGAACCCCACCAACCAATTTCCGGACTTCCTCCAGAAACGTTTAAAAGATCGGCTTTTGTAAAATTCAGAGATGTTTCTATGATCATGTAGCTAACATCGCCCGGAGGAACATTAAAATTATACTCGTAGTGCCAAATATCTTTAATTTGTTCTACATTGTAACTGAATATTGCTGGCGTTGAATTACTAACCCAGTTTCCAGTGCCGATAATAGTTTGGTCAACAGTTGAAAGGTTAGCTGTAAAACCAGCCTGGCACAAAACAGAAAAAAAAGCTGTCAAAATCAATATCATCACAATTTTATAATCTTTCACAATAGATCCTTTCTTAAAACTTGGTTTCATTGACGTTGTTCATTAATAATATTTTCTCTTTCTATAATCACCTCCTTTCTAAATTTTTTAAAGAACCTTATTCTAATCATATTTTATACTAATGAAATACGAAAATATGTCAAGATGCTAAATGCTAAACAAATCAGTAGCGTTTTTAAAAGTTGCTTGAGAAACTTTTTCAAAAGATATTGCTTTTATTTTAGCAATCTCTTTAGCAATATATCTGACAAAAATTGGTTCATTGCGTCCACCTTTCATCTTCTCACGATCGTGAGAAGATGAAAGTATGCTCTCGGGGGGTGCAAGATAAGGACAATCTGTCTCAACTAAAATCCTATCTAAGGGCGTCTTTTCAATCACCTCTTTTAAATCCAATTTATAAATTATTCCATTGAGACCTAAATAGAATCCCATATCTAAATATTGTTTTGCCTGCTCCCAACTTCCAGTGAAGCAATGGATGACTCCCCCTAACTGTTCATTGTTCTTTGTTCTTTGTTCTTTAAGGATTTTCAGCAAATCCTCGTGAGCCATTCTACAATGGAAAATCACTGGCAGATTTAATTCTTTGGCTAAGCCAAGCTGTTTTAAAAAAACTTCTTTTTGTTTTTCTTTAAATAATTCAAGTTTTCTTTTTGTTTTCGGCTTATAATAATAATCAAGGCCAATTTCCCCAATTGCTACTACTTTTTCTGACTTCGCAAGCTCTTTGTATCTTTCGCTATCAAAATCTTCTTCGCTCGCTACAAAATTACCCTCTTCAGGATCAGTTTTTATTTTGACTATTCCAGCTGTTGAATAAATAGGATGAAGCCCGATTGCTGCATATATACCTTTTTCATATTTTTCAGCAATCTCAATTGCTCTTTTGCTTGTCTCATACTTAGTCCCAACATTTATCATCCAAATATTTTCAGCAAAAGAATGCTCAATAACTTCATTAAAGTCATCTCTAAATGCATTAAAATTAAGATGAGCATGAGTATCAATTAGCATGTTTAAATTCTTGGGAACAATAATTTGCCTCTTTTGTTTATAAATTTTCCGGATTTTTTATCTCTGGCTACTTCTTTAATAATCCTCTCCGAGGTCTCCGGTAAAAACGGCTGAAGTAATTCAGCTATATTATCCAAAACAACCAATAAATTACCTAAAACTTGAGGAGAATTTTCTTTTTTCTCCCATGGTTTTTCTTTTTCAATATATTTATCGCAAAAACTAATCAAGCCCCAAATTGCTCTCAACGCTTCATTGAATTTAAACTCTTCTAATGTTTTTTTATAATTTTCCCGAGTTTCCTTAATTTTCGGCTCTATAATTTTAAGATTATTTTCTTCAAATCCTATCCCATCCGCCATAACTCTTACTCGGGCAAGCAAATTTCCGATGCCTGATGCTAAATCAGAATTATATCGTCCTTCAAATTTTTCATAAGTAAAGTCGCCGTCTTCGGTTGGAGGAATTTCTCTTAAAAGAAAATACCTGACAGCATCAGTCCCATATTTCCTAACCAGCCCAAAGGGATCAATCACATTCCCTAATGATTTAGACATCTTTTTTCCTCCAGAAGTTAGATAACCATGAACAAGAATACTCTTAGGAAGCTTCAAGCCCAAAGAAAGAAGTATGGTTGGCCACAATAAGGAATGAAATCTTAGAATATCTTTGCCAATACAATGAACATCAGCTGGCCAAAATTTCTTGAATCTTTCGTTATTCTCTGCAAATCCTAAAGCTGAAATATAGTTTATCAAGGCCTCAAACCAAACATAGATCGTTTGGGCATCGTCGCCGGGAACTGGTATTCCCCACTCTAATTTTTTTCTCTCCCTTGAACAACTTACATCCTCTACTCCTTGCCTAATAAAACTTAAAGTTTCATTTTTTCTTGATTCAGGAATAATTTTTATCTTATCCTTTTTTATAACCTTTTCTACTTCTTTTGAATATTTTGAGAGACGAAAAAAATAATTTTCTTCTTCAACTACTTCTGGCTTTTTATGATGAATTGGACATTTTCCGTTCAGTAAATCTTTTTCTAAAATAAAAGCTTCACAACCTATACAATACAAACCTTTATATTTTTTCTTGTAAATATCACCTTTTTCTTTTAATTCCAGCCAGACCTTCTCTGCCGCTGGCCAATGACGTTTTTCATCAGTAGTTCTAATAAAATCATTGTTAGAGATGTTTAAGGCTACCGTTAATTCCTTGAATTTATTTGAGATCTCATCAACAAAATCCTGAGAGTCTTTCTCTAATTCTTTTGCCTTTCTGGCTATTTTTATTCCATGCTCGTCAGTACCAGTAAGAAAAAACACATCTTCCCCTAAAATCTTGTGGTAACGAGCTATTCCATCTGCCTGAATCAATTCCAAAGCAAACCCTACATGAGGAGGGGCGTTGGTATAAGCGATACTAGTTGTAATGTAAAACTTTTTCATAATCTTAAAAGGAGGGTTTAACCTCCTTCTTAATTCAAGAATGTATATTCATACAATAGCGAATCAAGGTTCTCGAGCAAAGCGAGAGGTTCTTACTTCAAGACTATATGTTTTTTATACCTTAGCGAATCAAGGTTCCCCCGCCTTGGCGAGGGGTTCTTACTTTAGCATAATTTTAAGTTTTTATCTAAACCACTTCGGCTTTTCTGTCTTTTCTTTTTTGGAGGAATTCGCGGAGGAATTCAAATAATATTCCAGACAAAGGAACAGCTAAAATTGCTCCCAATAATCCCCAAAGTTTTCCTCCAACAACTAAAGAAATTAAAACTAAGGCGGGAGGAAGCCCAACAAATTTTTTCATTAATATCGGAGACAAAATACTGTTTTCAATCTGCTGAATGAGAGCAAAAGCAACTAAAACAAAAATGGCTTTAAACATTTCTGTTGGGAAAATAATCAAAAAGAGGATAATCCCGGTTAAAAGAGGCCCCACATAAGGAATAAAATTAAAGACACCGGCGAACAATGCTAAAGTAAAAGGATATTCTACATTAAAAAGTAAAAAAGTAATGTAGGAGGCGATTCCAACAAATAAACAAGCTAATATCCTTGCCCCAAACCAACCTGAAACTTTTTTTTGGCATCTTGTCCAAACATCTAAAACCTGCACTTCATATTTTTTGGGGAAAAGAAGAATTAAGGCCTTCTCAGTCGTTTTTTCTTCCAAAGAAAGAAAAATTGCCGTAATAATAACAAATAAAGTTGTGAAAACTCCACCAAAAATAGTAAATAAAACACTAAAAATATTATCTGCCATTCCTTCCAAAGTACTTCCCAAAGTTTTTAAAAAACTCTCAATATTTTCAAATGCCTGAAAGCCAAGTCCTTTCAAAGGAGGAGAGATTTTTTCAAAATACTGGGGGAAAGATTGCAAAAATCCTTGAATTTCAGAAGCAAACAAAGGGGTTATTAAATAAACTAAAAAACTTAAGATTCCAAAGAAGCCGATATAAACAAACACAACCCCAAGAACGCGGGGGATTTTTCTTTTCTGTAAAAAATTAATGGCTGGATTAAACAAAACTGAAATTGTCAAAGCAAAAATAAACCAAATCAGAATATCTTTAACCGAATAAAGAACGTAAAAACAAATAGCAGTAATAGAAATTTTCAGAATTGTTTTCCAGGAGATGTCTAAAATTTTTTCACCATCCATAAATTAGATTTAAAACGTCAATAATTTTTGAAACTTTGTTTTATCTTTAAACGGTCCTATCAAGGCCAAATTTAATTTTTGAGGTTGGAAAATATCCCGGCTAAGTTTCAAGATATCATCGGCGCTCACTTTATTAATTTTAGCATAGATTTCTTTTTGAGTTAAAATTTTATTTTCCAGAAGTTCCTGTATTCCGTAAAAAGATGCCTGAGCATCAGAAGCTTCCAAAAGCAAACTCATTCTTCCTTTTAAATTATCTTTAGCTTTTTTAAGTTCTTGAAGCGGAATTTTCTTCCGAGAGATTTTCTTATATTCTCTTAAGATTGCCGAAATTGCTTTTTCTACTTTTTGATTATCCACTCCAGCCTGAGTAACCAGACATCCAGTGTCGGTATCAGCAACAGAGACAGTTCTTACATAATAAGCAAGCCCTAATTCTTCTCTAATCTTCATAAATAATCTAGAACTCATCATCCCTCCTAAGACTGCCGCTAAAAGTTCCTGGCTGTATCTCTGAGGATGAAATAAATTATACCCCCTTACTCCTAAACAAAAATGGGTTTGGTCGGTTCCTCTCTTGTCTAAAAGGCATTCCGGGGTTGTTTGTTTTTCAATAACCAAGGGCTTTTTAATCGGCTTTCTAATTTTTATTCCGGAAAAATATTTTTTTACCTTGCTTATCATTTGGGAATTTCTTGATACATTCCCTGACAAGCAAACTACAGTATTGGAAGCAACATATTGATCTTTCCTATAGGAAATAAGCTGTTTTCTGGAAATTCCTAAAACATTCTCTTTCTTCCCCGCAACATCCCATCCGGCTGGCTGGTCTCCGTAAAGCAACTTATTCCAAAGAACCTGGACATAAGACATAGGGTGGTCATGTTGCATATTAATCTCTTCAATAATCACCCCTTTCTCTTTTCTTATTTCTTTTGGGTCCAATTTTGAATTCAAATAAATATCAGAAATTATATCCAAAGCTAAATCAAAATGTTCCGCAGCTACTTTAGCGTAATATCCAGTATATTCTTCTGAAGTAAAAGCATTGTAAACCCCGCCAACCCTATCAAGCGGAAGGACAACATCAATAGGGGTCGGCCTCTTTTTTGTTCCCTTAAATAATAAGTGTTCTAAAAAATGAGAAATACCGTTTACTTCCTTTTTCTCATATTTAGAACCGGTCCCAGCCAATACCAAAACAGTCACCGCTTGAGTACTTTTTTGAGGAACAGTAATAATCCTTAAACCATTTTTAAGAGTAGTTTTTTCCATATTATTCAAACTCTTTTTTATTTGTATATATCAAAACTCTAATTTTAAAAAGCTGCCAAAACATTTTCATTCTGTTTCTAAATCCTTTTAAGAAACCCCATTTTTTTTCTTTTATTACCACGGTCAAACCTTTTAATTCAGGATAAAGCACCTTTAATTTTTTCTTTAGACAGCAATAATTCAAAGATGTTTCAACGGCAAATCCCTGGATAAATCTTTCGGGTATGCTTTCAAAAACAAAACGTCTCATCGCTCTTTCTCCTCCAATAGCTAAAATAGGATTAATTTTAATAAAAAGTTTTGGCAGGCCCCAGTAACGTCCTCTTACTCCAACACACATTGCAGCTTTATTTTCTAAAACAGGCCGCACCAATAAAGAAACGTGCTCTGCTGTAAAGCCAATCAAGTCAGCATCAAAAAAAACTATTATATCAGCGTCAGTGTTTTCTATTCCTTTCTTCATTGCGTTTCCCTTGCCGCTGCCCCCTTTTTTGGGCAATCTTATTACTTTCGCTCCCAATCTCTCGCCTATCTCAACTGTCTTATCCTCAGACCCATCATCCACTAAAATAACTTCACCAAGATCTTTCGATTTTAAAAGCACTTTTAAAACATTCCCAACATTTGCTTCTTCGTTTAAAGCCGGAACAATAGCTGTAACTCGATTGTTATTCATTTATTTTTTCTTTTAAAACTTTTACTAAATCTTTAATCTTTACTCTTTCTTGCTTCATTGTATCACGATCCCTGATAGTTAGGTCATCCTTTTCTAATGTCTCGAAATCAATCGTTAAAGTAAAAATAGTGCCAACTTCGTCTTGACGGCGATATCTCCGGCCGATTGAACCAACCTCGTCATACTGACAAATAAAGTGGGGCTTTAGCATTTGATAAACTTCTTCTGCTTTTTTTACTAATTTCGGTTTGTTTTTCACTAAAGGCAAAACCGCTATTTTAATTGGAGCCAAAGATTTATCGAGTTTAAGCAAAATCTCAACTTCCTTTGCCGACTTGGTAGTTTTTGTCCGTCCTCCTTCTACTTCTTGATAAGCATCGCACAAAAAAGCAAAAAGAGACCTATCTACTCCAACCGAGGTCTCAATAATATTAGGGAAATATTTTTCCCTAGTTTCCTCATCATAATATTCCAAATCCTCTCCGCTGTATTTTGAATGATTTGATAAATCCCAATCTCCCCGATTATGAATTCCTTCAACTTCCTGCCAGCCAAAAGGAAATTTATACTCAATATCACTTGCTTTTCTGGCATAATGAGCAAGTTCTTTTTTAGGAACCTCTCTTATTCTTAAATTTTCTTTTTTAATACCTAAATTTAAATACCAGTTTAGCCGCTCTTTTTTCCAATAATCAAAAAGTTTCGGAGCTGTTTTTGGCTCGCAAAACCACTGCATTTCCATTTGTTCAAACTCTCTAGTTCTATAAATAAAATCTTTGGGATTAATCTCGTTTCTAAATGCCTTACCAATCTGAGCGATTCCAAAAGGAATTTTTAAACGCATTGTTTGCAGAACATTTTTAAAATTCACATAAATCCCCTGACAGGTCTCAGCCCTTAAATAGGTTGCTGCTGCCTTATCTTCAACAGGTCCCACAAAGGTTTTCATCATTAAATTAAACTTTTTTGGTTTTGTTAAGATACCTCCGCAATCTGGGCACTTGTTCCACTTTAAAAAATCTTTTCTAAAACGATGGTGACAACTCTTACACTCTACTAATTCATCAGCAAAACCGGCAGTTAAGTGACCAGATGCCTGCCAAACTTTTGGACTCATTAAAATTGCCGCATCCAAACCAACAATATCATTATGCTTTTTAATCATATCATCCCACCAGGACTTTTTAATATTATTTTTCATCTCCACTCCCAAAGGCCCAAAATCATAGCAAGAGCCAAACCCTCCATAAATTTCAGAAGAAAGAAAAATAAATCCTCTTCTTTTACTGAACGAAACAATTTTCTGCATTAAGTCAGTCATTATTTTATTTTAACTTATTTTTCCGAAAATGTTAAGTTCTTTAAATAATTGTGGCGTTCGGTCGAAGAAGAAAAATAAGAACCTCTCGCTTCGCTCGAGAACCTTGATTCGCTAAGGAATAATCACATAATCTTAAATTAAATTTTTTCCTCCCTCGCTTACAATTATAAAAAAGGTCTGAATTAATTTCCAGACCCTTAAATAAACAAAAGAGGCAAGCAACCCAAAATAATCAATAAGCTTCCTACCATTGCTGTCTTTATTCTTGCTATTTTTAAGTTCTTGGAACTACCGAAAAAATTTACGTACTTTACAGCATCTCTGATAGCTTCAACAGAATAAGAACTGTCAGGATTTCCCGAATCTTTTGCTACTCTCGTCAATTTTATTGACACAATCACCATAAAACAGAAGAAAGTCCCAATCAATATACAAGCTAATCCTAAAATTATTAACATCGCTGTTCTCCTTTTTTTTAAAGAACTTTGCTATCCGCACACATTTACATTTACAATATCATAACATATCATAGATTAATATATATATCAATAAAAAAAGGCAGATAGCTCTTGCTAAACTGCCTTTTATTTCTCTCAGAAACGGTATTTCATTCCCGTTCCATAGACCATTTCGGTCTTACGACCATCGGAAAGCGATGTAAGGGGGTCAATAGCTTTGACAGATATCAAATCAATCGTAGTTGATTTAGATATCTGCCAGCTGAGATCACAATAATACTGCCCCAAAATCCCGCTATCACCGAGAGCGCCATCATCAAAGAACAAATTAATTTTTTGGTTGAAAACAAGCTTTGGACTTATCTGCCAAGCATGTTTAACGCCAAAACGAGCAAAAAATCCGTGCCCAAACTCATTTCCTTTAGCTGAAAAAGGAAATTCAAAACCTATGTAGGGTGTTAAACGATGTTTCTCGGAGACATCAAACTCTTTATTTATCTCCAAATAGGGAAGAATCAAATCACCGCGTGGCGATTCAAAAAGATCAATACAATCAATGTAAGCAATTCCGATATCTAAATTGATCTCTTCCAATTTCCCGTTCCAGCCCACAAGATAGTCAAGTTCGTCACCGTAATCTGAAGATAATCCTGTTCCATCAAGTCCAATAGAATTCCAAATTTCCAGATAGAATCCTTTCGGCAATGTAATAAATAAATCATTTTGAAGGGAAGGATCGTCGTCGCAAACTCTTCCAGTATAAGATCCCAGGTATTTCGAGTAAACTCTAGAAGAGAATGTAGCTGAAATCTTCTCATAGGAATCATCGGCAGATACAAGTTCTGTCATTCCAACTATCAAAACAACCAAGCAAATTATTCTTTTGACTATGTTCATGTTTTTCTCCTTTCACTGTTTGGTTAATAATGTTCAAAACGCCAAACAGTGAGGAACGAGGAACACAGTCAATATTATCTGGTTGTCTGCTGTGACAAATCTTTTTTAGAAACTCAACAATCATTACCGGTAATGGAGGTTCGGGTAGTCCAATCTCTGGAGCTATTCCCATTTCTTCAACTTGATGGGTGTTTTCGTCAGTGCCATCAGTCAGGCTCTGTTCTGTATTAGTTTGATTCTCTATTTGACAGAGTATTAATCCTGGGCTTCTGACTCTCTTTTCTGAAGCTCTGAGATTAGAAGAAACTAATAGATGAATAAACAAGGTTGCCATTAAAGCTAAGAATAGTCCTCTTCGGAAGTCACCTCTGTTTTGCTGACGAAATTCAGCTAACCATTGTTTGTAAAAACTACTATTGGCAACTTCTCTGACTAATCCTGCTTCTCTGGCAGTAAATGCCTTGAATAATCCTTTTAATCTACGCAGTTCTGCTTCTACTCTTATCTCACGGGCTACGTTGTATGGATACTTGAAGAAATATACTGGCCATAATATTGTGGCTAATACAAACTTCTTCTTTTCAGCAAGTAGGGTTTCCAAGATAGTACTGCCAGATCTTTCAGAAATCCGGATAAGATACAGAAACAACACGATAAATATCATTCTTAAATATGCTGTTTTTGCCCAATGGATAAATTTATCCAATTGAATAGACTTCATCTTATAAACCAAACCGTATTGCTCAACGTAAGCCCTACCATCCTGTTGACGAAACTCTTCTCCTGCCTTTTCTACGTTTCTCCATTCAAAACGACCCAGAAAAACATTCTTACTTGCCAACTGGTAAAAATCTACTTGGGTATCTGGGAAATGAATAGCTAAGTTTTCGTCAATTCTAAGTTCTTCCTTTTTACTTTCTATAGAAGATAAGTCAGCAAAATACATAGAAGGACTATAGTTTTCATTCTTTTCTCTTGCTTGTTCATACAGCTTATTTCTAAAACTATAAAGTTCTTGTACTCTTGTTTTTTCTTCTTCAAAACTCCAATTTTTATACCTTTCTGCATTGTTTTTCATGGACTCTTTAGCTGGTTTAGCTAATTGACAAGCCCAAAGAGTGCAAAGAAGAAATAAGCCAATCCTAAGCGGCCACCCAAATTTTCTGAGAATATATTCTATTCTTTTCATTTTTATCCCTTTCTGAATGTGTATTTTTTATTCCAGATTTAAATTTCAATGAACTTAACGTGCTATTTATAGCATACCCTTTCTTTTTTGTCAATGGGCAAAGATCAAAAAAAAGGAGCTTAACTCCTCTTTTTATTTCCGTCCTATTTCAAGATTATATGTTTATGCCTTAGCGAATCAAGGTTCTGACGAGCGTCAGCGAGGCAGGTTCTTATATAACTAAACCGAGTTTGCTTTGGGCTTATTTAACAATTTCTGAAGCTTTGCCTTGAATAAACGATTCTGTCCACTGGTCTTCTCCAGTAATTGTTGCTTCGCTAATAATTGTCTGGCCAGACGTTAAAGTAACTTGGAAAGAAATATTTGGGGCCTCATTAAAGATTCCTGTTCCTGCTTCTATGTCTCCAACCATCCAAACAATCTCTCTACTTCCGCTATCAAAAGCAAATTTTGATGATTCGCTTTCAGGAGATACATTGCCAAATAAGTTTACGTCTGAAGGTAAAGTTGCTTTTACTTTAATGTTTTTAACATCATTTAAATAATTCTTTGCTTGCCAGGTTATAGTATAAATATCACCTTGTTGAGAAGCCTGCTGAGAAATCTCTAACTTAGAATTAACCTTTGTTTCAAACTCTTCTTTCGCTTGAGAAATCAAAACCGAACTCTTCAATAAGGCGTCTTTTTCTCCTGAACTCCAACCTTCTTTTAAATTAATCCAAAATTCTACTTTCCCTTCTTTGCCTTGATCTAAAAATTTAAGTTTTGGTACACTTCTCCAGTCCCAAATTATTGAATTATCTCCTTGCTGAAACTGACCCGATTCGGCTTTAACTGTTTCAAGATCAAATCCATCTCCATCAAGAGTAAGCACTAAAAATAAATCTTGAAAAGGCTCATCGCTGATATTTCTGAAAAAGATTTCATAATGAAGCATATCTCCCGGATTAGCAATATAATTAGACTGACTGTTTATATGCTGGAAAACAGAAAGTTGGGGCTTAGTAATCTCTGTCCCCCTGGTTATTTCTTTTAAAACAATGAACTCGTCATTTTTCCAAATTCCAAGAGCAGCTTTAAAAATTTTCTGTTCTTTAACTTCCCCTGACAACTTTCCTGTAATCTCAATTCTTCCTCCTTCGGCTTGATTTAAAAGAGAAATTTCCCATTCGGTTTTTGCCAATCCTTGAGGATCGCTTCCTAAAAATTCAAAGCCTGAAGGATATTCAATTTTTATTCCTAAATTAGAGAGCGGGTAGTCTAAACTGGAATAATAATTCAAAGAAAATTTAAAATCTCTGCCTGCCTCTATTTTTGAAGAAAGGTCAAAATCAAAAGTCAAAGGCACAGATTTAATCTCAGTGGTAAAAGTGGTAGTTGATTCATAACGAGCTTGAAGATTTTTAGGACGATAACTCAACCAGGCCTTAGCTGTTTTTATATCGCCCTCTTTTCCAAAAAGCCGGCCTTTAAACTGAATGGTTTTTTCCTCACCAGGATAAATATCTCCCAATTCTTCGGGCCCTATTTCTTGCCTTCTTGAAAAACTCTCCTCCAGCAAAGTATATTCTGGGAACTCAAAAATAAGACGGGGCTCTTCCAATCTAACATTGCCATTATTTTTATACTTCACCGTATACTCAACTTCCTGAAAAATTGCTGCCTCTCCAGAACCTAAAATTTCTAATTTCAAAATTTCTTTTGAGTAAGGATTTCTCTGCCAATACCAAAACCCAGCTGCCCCCAGCGCTATACACAAAATAATAATAATAAAAATAATTTTCTTCATATTTCCTACAAATTATTTCGCCAGAAACCCGACTTCTGTCAGCTTTCCTGCTCGTTGACGACTGTCGTCAATTAAAGTCGTTTTCTACTGCTAAGTCCTTCTTCTTTGCTCCTTCCACGTATAGTTTTCTAATCTGAGCTGAGCTAAGAGCTTCGCTGTAAATGCGGACGTCATCGATAAAACCACTGAAATAAGCTGACCTATGGCCGATATATAAATTATCAGAATTATCTGACATAACAGAAAAAGCACTATCTAAGTTACTATCCAATTTTAGCTCGCCATTAATATATCCTTTTGTCCAAGTTCCATCCCAACTAATTACTACGTGATGCCATTGACCAACAATATGATTAATGTAAAAATTTGCTCGCCAGTCATTATCTAAATTAAATCTAAAACGATATTGGGTTGCCCCTACTTCGGTAAGCCATCCACCATTTCTCCAAAAGATAGAATCTTGGGGCACGTCAAATTTTGCCCAGAATGCTATAGTAAATTGAGTAGCGCCTCTAAGATTATCAAAAGGAGAAACACTAACATAATCACCCGCTCCATCAAGGTCCAAAGCATAACCCTTTCCACTTGGAGTATCAGCAGTGAAGGTGGCGCCGGTAATGGTACCGTGGTTGTCGTAACCACTGGCATCTGCTGTAGGGTTTACTTGATCATCTAAATCCCAGATTCCTACGGCATAGGCTCCAAGAACGTGATGAACTTGGGCAGCAAAATTAAGACTCTTGGCAATTTTGGCTCTTTCTCTGGCTC
>Ga0210003_1000916_pt1 | contig 26302 bp, 25 predicted proteins | sample LantaG_FD_182804 | JGI IMG/M metagenome (GOLD analysis project Ga0210003, IMG submission 182804) | Deep subsurface microbial communities from Baltic Sea to uncover new lineages of life (NeLLi) - Landsort_02402 metaG (SPAdes) (version 2) | ecosystem: Environmental > Aquatic > Marine > Oceanic >... | reverse complement strand
AAAAAAAAAAAAAAAACTGCCGTTGAAAACGCATCCGCTCTCAGCTCAAACTGACATCCTTCCCCTAGTCGATCTTCTCGAAATGACTGTTCCTTTGGGTGAAGAGGCCGAGCTCCCACTCGTCGAAAGCCAAGGGGCGGCGGCGACAGCAGCAGCCGACGAGAGAAGGCAGCAGGGGCCGCCCCTCCTCACTCCGGCGCCGACGCCTCCTCCCCCCCCTCCTCCTCTTCCTCCTCCTCCTCCCGCGTCCTTCCTCCTGCCCCCGGCGGCTCCCTTCCCTCCCTCTGCGCTCCATTCCCGCGACGAAGGAAACGCGGCCATGAGATCCGGAGACTTCGCCGCGGCGGTGGTGTCCTACTCGAGGACGCTGCTGTCGCTGCTCGAGAGCGAGCGAGAGGGAGGAGAGAGGGAAACGCACCGTCTCGCCCGCGCCCTCGTCCTCAGCAACCGCGGCGCGGCGCGCCTGAGCCTCGGGCGGTTCTCGAAGGCCGCCGCGGACTCGCTGCAGGCGATCAAGCTCTGCCCTTACTGGTGGAGGCCCTGGGAGAGGCTGGCCAGGGCGAGGGCCGGGGCCGGGGACGCGAGGGGGGGCGTGCGGGCCTGCCGCGAGGGGAGCGAAGCCGCCGCCATCGCTTCGGCGGCAGCAACGAAAGGCCTCCCCTCCCTGCCGACGAGGGAGCGCGTCGAGGCGCAGGCGGCCCTGAGGCGCGAGGCGGACGCGATTACTCTGGAAGCTGCTCACGAGGGGAGGTTTGACGGCTTCGACGGGGCAGTTTTGGAGGTGAGCCGAGAAGAAAGAAAGAGTTTCCCCCCCCTTTCGACGTCGGGGAAGGAAAAAAAAAACCGACGGAAGAAAAAAAAAGAAAAAAAAATCAAACGAAAAAAGGTCCGTCCCGCCGAGTCCGGCTCCGAGTGGCTCGGCCTCCCCGCCCCTCCTCGAGAGGACGAGTCAGACGACGACGACGACGACGATGGCGCCTCACAGCGCAGGATCTGCAGCAGCAGCGGTAGCAGCGGCGGCGGAAACGGAAACGGAAACGGGAACGGAAACGCCTTGGCCTTGGCCGCTCTTCGCCCCCCGTCGTCCTCCCCTGCCCCGTCGAGGGAGCGGCGGCGGCGGCGGCAGACAAGCTTCCGCTCCCTGCACGACGCCCTTGCCGCCGCGGAGGACGGGGACGTGATACGGATGCTCCTCGGCACGCACAACAGCCTCGGGAGGAGCGCCGTCATCGACAAGAGAGTGCTGATCGATGGAAGAGAAAGCGCCAAAGGAAGCGGAGGCGTTTTCGCCGGCGGCGGCGGGTTTTCCCCTCCTTTCCTCTCGACGGCAGCGGGGGCGACCCTCGACGCGAGGGGCAACGTCCCGGCCCTCCGCTTCCGCAGGCCCGCCGCCGTCGTGGGCCTGGTCATCGACGCCACCGGCTTCCGTGAGGCAGTGCGAGTGGACTCGCTGCGAGCCGGAGACAGCGGGAACAGGAGCAAAAACGGCGCACCGAGGGCGCTCCTCGCCGGCTGCTCCGTCGCGAGCTCGGGCGACGACGCCGCCGTCGCCGCTGGCAGGTCCGCGTCGCTGACGCTGCTCGGCTGCGAGGTCACGGGGGCCAACAGGGCCGGCGTGCGCGCCTTCGCCGGGGGCGACGTCGAGCTCCGGTGGTGCTCCATCGAGCGGTGCGGGACCCACGGGCTCGCGGCGCAGGCGCTCTCGCCGTCGTCGCCGTTCCTGGCCGCGGGCCCGGCGGCGCGGCCGCGGCGGCTCGAGCTCGGGGGCAGGGTCTCTGCCAGGGAGTGCCGGGTCTCCGCCTGCCGCGAGGAGGGCGCCCTGTGCTCCGGCCGCGGCTCCCGACTCGTGCTCGAGGGCGTCCGCATCGACCGCTGCTCGGGCCCGGCGGTGGACGCGAGCGGCGCGGGGTGCTCGGTGCTCCTCAGGGGGGGAGGCAACGAGCTCGCCGGCTGCTCCGGCGGCGGGCTCTGGCTCTGGCAGGGGGCGAGGGCGCGGGTATCTGGCGGAGGAGGGAACGCGATCTCGTGCGAGGAGACGTTTGCGCTGCTCACCGACGGGAAGGGCACGGGGCTGGAGATCGACGGCGGGTGCTGCGAGGTGAGGGGCGGGGCGAGCGGGGCCGAGGCCGAAAAGGCGGCAGCGGCGGCAGCGGTGGGAATCGACGCCGGCGACGGCAGCGACCAAGAGAACGGAAACGGAAGCGGAAACGGCGCCGTGGCGGAGCAGCAGCAGCAACTGCAGCGGCGGCATTGCGGCCCCCCGCCAGAGGTGGGGCCCTTCCGGTGGGACGGCCCGGACCCTCTCCGTGCGGAATGAAAGGAAGAAGAAAATGCAGAGAGAGAGAGAGAGAGAGAGAGAGAGAGAGAGAGAGAGAGAGAGAGAGAGAGAGAGAGAGAGAGAGAGAGAACTGAAATCAACCCAAGAGAAGTTTTTTTTGTTTTTTTTGTTAATGGAAGTGGTAACACAGATTGGGGCTGGATAAAACAAATCGAGACGCAGAGGAGGGAATGAAGCACAGGAGAAGAACCCAAAGACGAAGAAGGAGAAGAAGCGAAGGCAGGAGCGGGGAGAGGTGGTGACGGGTGTTTCCTTCCACGTACCCTCTCTCGCCACCCACGCCCTCTCTCAAACTCCCTCTTCCAACTCTCTCCGACCCCCGTATCCATACCACTCCCTTAAGCCTCGATCTGCTCCCTCAGGCGCCTGATCGTCGACCGCACCGTCACCGAAGAGCCCGTGTTGAGCGTGTAGGCCCCCCCGGCCTGCGTCTTGCTGCACGCCTTGCACGACCAGATGCCGACTGCCGTGCGGCGCATCGCGAACTTGCCGCAGAAGTTGCAGAAGTACTTCGAGTGCTGCGAGACCTCGATCTTCTTGATCTGCTTGCGGAGCGAGGCGCCGTAGCGCGTCCCGTACTTGCCGACGATGCCGACCTTCTTGGTGCGCTTGGACATTTTGGGTGGGTTTTCTGTTTTTTTGTTTTTTGGGGGGGGAAAAAGGGCAGGAGGTCGAGGACGAGGTGAGCGAGAAAAGAACGAAAACAGAGGGAGGGAGAGAGAGAAAAGCCGTCGCGCGCGACAAAGTCGACAAGTCGGATCATCACCGCCCTCCATTGCAGCATCTCGAGCTCGCCGGATCGGCTTTTTGTCTCCAGCGTTGGATGCAACGACGGTGATTTTATCCATCGGCGGGCAGAGAAGAGCGAGGCGAGGAGCGCAGAGAGCTCAATCACGGGCGGCGAAAGATGCGTTGCAATGATGGAGGCGGCGGCGAGCGGCGGCGGCGGCTGCTCGGCGATAGCGCAGGACGCTTCCTGCTCTCGCTCCGAGCCCTGGTTTTCGCTTTCTCGCGGATCTCGGGCAGCCGATCGAACACAGTCTGTTGCATCCAACGAGGTTCGCGGTAACGAGAGAGCAAAAGCAGCCAGGGAGGAAGGAGCGGGCGCGGCTTCGCTCCTTGTTGCAGCCGATCGGCGGGGCGATCGCAGGAACGAGCGACGACCAGAGCGACTCTCCTCTCTGTCGCGCCTTCTTTCTTTCTCTCGCTCTCTCTCTCCCGGAGACACGTCGCCGCTGAAGCGACGAGGGCCTCCAGAGCGAGAGGGAGGGAGGGAGGGAGCGAGAAAGGCTGGAACAGAAGCAAAGGCACCAGCCGTACCTTTAGACTGGGGGAAAAAATAAACCGCGAATCGAAGAAGTGAGCAGAAGAGAGAGGGAGAGAGAGGGCTGAGCAAAGTCGACTTCGATCGAAGTCGACTTTGCCTCGCCCCTTTCTCTCTCTCGACCTCATGATGGTTGACGACGAGCTCACTTTGTTTTCAAGGTTGGCTCTTCGTTGGCCTTCTCTTCGTTGGCGAGGGCCAGGCTTCGGAACGGCGCTGAGCCTCTCTCGCACTTCAAGAGGCATCGCTCTTCTCTTGCGCGCTCTCTCTCTCTCTCTCTCGCTCCCTCTCTCCCTCCCTCTCTTTCTCGCAGAGGCGCCTGCTTGGAGTTGAACGTTTTTTTTTTGGTTCAATGTCGCACCAGCAACAGGAGCCTCCTGCTCCTCCTCCTCACATTCCACCGCCTCCGGGCCATCCGCTGGCCCACAACCAGCAGCACTGGCAGAACCAGGGCATGCCTTACGGCGGTACCTACGCTCAACCGCAGGCGCAGATGCCCGGGCCGTTTCCTGGAGCTCCAGGAGCCGCGCCAAGACTGGTGCCGATGATGCCTCCGCCTCTGGCCAGGAGCCTTGCTCCTCCTCCTCCCCCGCTTCTCCCTTCCACTTCCGCCTCCGCCGCCCCCGCCCCCGCCTCCGTCGCCGCCCCGGCCTGGACAGAGCATCGCGCCCCGGACGGCAGGCCCTACTGGGCCTGCCCCGCCACGGGCCAGCGCTCCTGGTCCCGCCCGGCGGGGCTGGGGGGCGCCTCTGCCCTCGAAGCCAAAGCCGAGGCGCTCGCAGAGTCGAGGACGAGATGGCGGCGCTACAGCCGCCCGAGCGACGGCAGGCTTTACTACTCTCACCTCGACTCGAGGGCGACGTCGTGGAGCGTTCCGGGGGAGCTGGCCGAGGCGAGGGAGGCGGCGAGGCGGGAGGTGGAGATGGAGGAGGTGGCGGCGAGGGCCAAGGGGGCCGCGGCGGCGGCGCTGGCTGCTGCCTCCGCCGCGGCTGTCGTTGCGGCACCGGCAGCGGCGGCGGGAGCGGCGCCTCCTGCCGTCTTCGCGAGCGGAACATATCCTGCTGCTGCTGCTGCTGCTGCTGCTGCTGCTGCTGCTGCAACAGCAACAGCAACGAAAGAGGCGGAACCAGCAAAAAACGCCGCCGCCGCCTCTGCTGCCCCACCGCCGCTCCCGGGCGCCGCCGAGGCCGCAAAGAGGCTCGCGAGGCGGAGGGCCGAGGGCCGGGACCACATGTACGACACCAAGGCCGAGGCCGTCGAGGCCTTCTTCGCGCTGCTGTCGGGTGTGTCTTTGGGTCGGCGCGAAAGCATGCCTATTTTTTTTTGCTTTCGGGTCGAGAGCAGCGAGGAAGAAGACCGAACGGAAAAGAAAAAAAAAACTCACTCTCCGCTGCGTCTCCTCCAAAAAAAACAAAAAACACACCCCCACAGCCGCGGGATGCACCGGCTCGACCCGCTGGGAGCAGGCCAGCGCGCCCAGCTCCACGGCGAGGCGCGACCCGCGCTGGGGAGCCCTGCGGTCCGACGGGGAGCGCAGGGCGGCGTTCGCCGACTGGGCGTCGCGCAGGAAGCGGCGCGAGAGAGAGGCTCTGGGGGCAGCGCGAGATGCCGAGGTGGAGGCGGCGGCGGTGGCTCTGGGGGCGAGGTGGCGGGCGCAGCAGAAGGAGCGCAGAGAGAGGAAGGACGCGCGGGAAGCGGGAAAGGCAGCGGCGCTTCCGTCGGCCCCTTCCCCTGCTCCTTCTTCGCGGCGCCTCCTCCCTCACCCGAACCGTGCGACCGTCGCTTCCGTCTCAGCCTCCTTCAAGGGAGTGAGCGGCGGCGGCCCTTCCTCCGCGGCTGCGTCGGCGGCGTGGAACTCGCTGCCCGACGAGGAGGCCAGGCAGCTCGCGATCGAGCGGTGGAGGGCGGGCGCCGCCGCCGAGGCGTCGAGGGAGGCCGCGAGGGCTCGCGCGGAGCAGAAGGAAAAGCTGCTGCGGCTCTTCAGGAGGGAGGGCTCGCGGATAGAGCACGGCACGAAATGGGAGGAGGCGAGGGCCGCGCTGGAGCGGAGGGCGAGGAGCGCGGCGCAGGCGCAGAGGGCCGCCGCGGGGCGCTCCTCCTCCCCGTCCCCGTTTGCTCCGGCGGACGAGGAAACGGGGGAGGGGGAGGCCGAGCTCCTCCTCCTCTTCGCTTCCGCTCCGGCTTCGGTCGCGCTGGAGTCCTTCGAGGAGCACGTGCGCGGCCTCCGCGTGCGCTGGAAGGAGCGGGCGCGGGAGGCAGAGGAAGGGAGGCTCCGCGCGGAGCGGAGGAACCGGGACGCGTTTCGGGACCTGCTGGCGCGCCGCTTCTCCTCCCCTTCGGGAACGACGACTCCGGCAGCAGCGGCGGCGGCGGCGGCAGCAGCAGCAGCAGCTCCTCCTCCTCCCCCCTTTCCCCCCCTCGCTCCGCGCTGCCGCTGGTGCGAGGCCCGGCGCTCCCTGGCCTCCGAGCCGGCGTTCATCGCGGTGCAAGCCAACCTGGAAGGGTCGACGCCGCGGGAGCTCTTCGAGGCCGCGCTCTCGGAGAGCGAGGACGCGTTCGAGGCGGCGAGGGCGGCGCTGCTCGCGGCCGCGGCGGCCAAGGGGCTCTCTCCGGCGACGGCGGGCGAGCGCGGGGAGGGAGCGCGCCCGCTGTTCGACGCCGCGGCGGACGAGGCCGGCGGGGCTTCAGCTTCCGCCCCGCCCGCCGTGCGCGCGCTCGTGTGGTCGGAGCTGGTCGCGGGAGGGCGCGACGCGTTCTCTGCTGCCCGGCGGCGACAGCAGCAGAAAGGGGGAGAGAGCGGCGAGAGAGTCGAGCTGCTTCAAGGGCAGCGAGGGCAGCAGCAGGGCGAGGGGAAGAAGAAGAGGGGCAGGCGCGGCGGGGAAGATGATGAACGCGTCGACGAAGACGACGGCGGCGACGGCGGCGACACGAAGAAGCACCGGCGGGCCCGGAGGCGGTCGGCTGACGAGGAAGAGGAGGAGGGGCAGCTCTGAAGAGTTTTTTTTGCGTTTTTTTTTCAGTTTTTTTCATTGCAACTCACTCACTTTTCAAAGAAAAAAAAACAGATATATTCTCTCTCTTCTGCACTCGCCCTCCTCTGCGCACTCTCTCTCCTCCACCCTAAAGAAAGAACGACAAGCACTCCCTCAGCACCCTCTCTGCGGATTCTCTCAACAAACTGCGTGCAAATAACAAAACGCGCAAGAAAATAAAAAGAGAAAAACTAGAAAAACACGCTTCGCTTTCAACTGAATGACACTGAGATGTTCGGGTTTTCCGCGACCAGCTTCCTCATGAAGCCTCCGAGGTGCGCCCATAATTCCGGAGTCAAAGGCGGCGCATCGGGGCCTCGGGAGAGCCTCACATCTCGCAGGCGGGGGCAGCCCTTGATCAGGATGTCGAGCGTGGCGTAGATCTGTCGGTTATAGGAGAGTTCGAGGCGCTCGAGCGACTGCAGCTCGCCGACGAACGCAGGGACGGTGCGGAGGCCGCAGCCGGCGAGGCCGAGGGCTCGCAGAGATTTCATCTCCCCGAGCTCTGCAGGGAACGCCTCGTCTTGGGTCGTTATCCCTAAATTCTCGTTGACGGAGAGATCGAGTGTCGTCAGTCCCGTGAGCTCGCCCAGCTCTTTGGGCAGCGAAGAAAGGCGGCAGTAGTGGAGGTCAAACTCTTTGAGTTTTTCCAGAGACGAAATCTTGGCGGGAATCGCTTTGATTCAGAAGTGACCTACCAGCGCGAGGCGCCGCAGCTCTGTGAGAGCGCAGAGGGACTCAGGAAAGCGCCTCAGCCGAAAATCAACGCCTTCGAACCCCCCAGGGCGATCGAAGTGCGGATCCAGCACCAGCTCCTCGAGGCTCCCTGCGAGCTGCCCGAGGGAATCGACGTCGGACTCTGAAACGTCGGCGAAGACGCCCTTGACGGCCAACGAGCGAAGCCGGCCGGCGCGGACGACGGAGCCTCGCAGCGACTCCCAGAAAGGCTTTTTTTTCTGCGCGTAGGGGCCGACGCGAATCCGAATTCCGGTCAAAGAAGGGGCCGCGACAGCGACGATCGTGCCCAAGTCCAACGAGCTGAAGTCGTTGAGAGCTCCGCGGAATCCCCCCTCGAAGTGCAGCTTGCGCACCGAGCCGGCTCGCCTCTCGGCCCACGAGATGACCCTCGAGGCGTGGACAACAGGGCGGCGACGAGCCCGCTCCTCCTCCTCCTCCTCCTCCTCCTCCTCCTCCCCCTCTCTCGCCGCTGCTCCCTCGGCTTCCTTTCGAAAGTTAACCTCGAGCGTCTCGTGCAGAGGGCTCGCGTCCTTTGAGCGGTAGAGCTCAGGCCAGGCCCTGCAGACGAGGGGGAAGGTGTGCCTCACCAAGCGCTGGTCCCCGACCGCAACGAAGACCGACACGAGCACATCATTCGGGAGGTCGTTCATGGTCTTCGGGCGGTCGTCGTCGACGGGGAACTCGACGTCGTCGAGCGTCGCGGCGAGCTCGCGGGTGTCGAAGGCTTCGGCCATTGTCTCTGTTGCTTCGACGCTTTTCGGAAAGCGCCGGTGTTATCCCTGTTTTGCTTTACAGACCTCGCTCAAGGGCACGAGAAGACTCTGCGCTGTTCGACGGGTCGACAGGCGGGGAAGAGAGAGAGGGTGACGGAGAGAAAACGAGGTTTTGTTTTTCGGTGCAATGCGCTTTGTCGTCCAAGACGAGGCGGAAAAAAGTGAAAAAGAGAAAGAAGGAAAAAAACTGTTTTTTCAAAATTTGTTTTTCTCAAAACCTCGAAAAACTCACTTTCCCGCCTGACCTTCTTCCTAGCTTTCTCTTTGCCTCTCTCTCGAATTATCTTATGCTCCTCAGGGGAACGCTCTCCGCGTTCTCCGCTGCTGTTTCTAAGCCTCGACCTGCAGCCGCCCGAGGTGAGAGGGAGGGCCAGAGAGAGAGAAAGAGAGGGAGGGGGAGAGAGCGCAAGGAGAGAACAAAAACGACGGGGGGCATTCGACCGCTGTCCCCAAACAATGCTCACCTCTTTTCCTGTCTCTCTCTCCCCTTGCCCCGCCCCCTCACACACAGCCTCCCGCTGCTGTCTCGCGTCCCCTTTCGTCTCCCGCCGATCCCTGACAGTATCTGCTATGGCGCAAGGTGGGCGTTCGGATCGAGTTCGGAATTCTCTTTTTTCTTTCACGAGCTCCAACAGCAGATCGGCTCTCGCTCAAAAACTTCGACCTCACCCTCGCCCTCGCCCCCACCCCCCTGGAAAAACAGCGCCCACCTCCAAGACCATCCTTGTCGCCGCGGCGGCCCTCCTCGACGACCAGGGAAGGGTCCTCCTCGCCCGCAGGCCGCCAGGAAAGTCGATGGCGGGGCTCTACGAGTTCCCGGGGGGCAAGGTCGACGCGGGCGAGACGCTCGAGGGGTGCCTCGCCCGCGAGCTCCGAGAGGAGCTCGGCATCGAGGCCGACGTCTCGTCGATGCGCCCCCTGACCTTTGCGTCGCACGCGTACACAAAGGGAGACGGCAATAACGAGAGCTTCTATCTCATCATGCCGCTGTTCGAGGTGACGAGGTGGAAGGGAGAGCCCTGCGCAAAGGAAGGGCAGACCCTCGAGTGGGCGCCCGCGGGCAAGCTGCGGTCCTTCGAGATGCCGCCGGCCGACCTTCCGCTGCTGGAGGCGGTGGAGGCCGCGGCGATGAAGAGGGCGGTCCCCGCGGTTGCGGACGCGACGTGAGGAGAAGGAGGATGTAAAAAAAAGCGGAAAAAAGGTACCCTCTTTTCGTTTCACAAGAAAAAACAACGCTCCGTCTCTCTCTTTCTCTCTCTGTCTCTTAAGCGACGTCCGCCGCTGCCCCCCTCTCCCTTCCCCTCCCTTCGGGGAGCACCAGCCACGTCCTCACCTGCAGCGGCTCCAGCGTCACCCACAGCTCCTCGTCCGCGCACCCTTTGGAGCACTCGAGGGGCAGCCGAGCCGCCCATCGTCGCTCCTCCCGCCGCCTCGCCGACTCCTTCCGGGCCGCCCTCGGCTCCTCTGGCACCTCCTCCGTCGCCCCTCCGAGGGGGCCGGACACGCTCCAGCTGACCCGCCGGACGTCCGAGAGCGGCTTCACGCCGGGGACCGTCATCTCGAGGGCTGCCCTCCAGCGGACTCCCGGGAGGAGCGCGTTCAGGTCGAGCGAGGCCGGGGCGGCAAAGTCCCCGCCGTCTCCGCCGTCGTCGCCGCTGCGGCTGTTATGGTCGCCGCCGTCGGCAGAGGAGGAGGAAGAAGAGGAAGGGCCCCTCGTTCCTTTCTTCGCCGATTTCTTCTGCAGCTTCTCGCTCGCTCCGAACGAGTGCGCGATCCGGAGCAGGAGGGCGCCCTCCGGCGCCGGTCTTGGGGCCGGGGCGAGCGTCAGGAGGTGGAGCGAGGGAGGGAGGGCCGGGATCGACGGAGGAGAGGTCCAAGAGGAAGCTCCCTCCTCCTCCTCCGCCGCTGCCGCCGCCGCTCCCTCTCCTCCTTCTGCTGCTGCTGCTGCTGCTGCTTCGCCAAACAGGACCACGGCGGGCCTCCCCGCGCGCCCCGCCGCGGCCCTCCTCGCCACCGCCGCCTCATCGCCCCTTCTCGCCGCGACGACGACGTGGTCCCCCGCCGCGACCAGCCCCGCGCACGCGCAGCCACGGCAGCCGCAGGCCGTCTCGTTCAGCGGCTCGGTCACGCCGCGGAAGTCGTCGAAGAGGAGACGGCGGTGCGCCAGCAGCTGGACCTCGCCGTCGACCAACGAAGCGGCGCCCTGCGCGCGGTCGACGACGACCGAGAGCGAGGACAGGGCGGGAGGGGGGCCTCCTCCCCCCTCTCCACCGTCGCCGTCGCCGTCGTCGCCGCCGGCCTCCTCGAGCGACGCGAGCGAGGTCACGGGGTAGAAGTTGCCCGCGACGGGCTCGGTCACGTTGAGCCTCCAGGTCGGCCTCGCGTCGCGCCGGCGGCGGAGCAGCCTGCGGCCGTTGGAGTCCGTGAGCAGCTCCCCGTTCGTCTGCAGGGGCGACGAGTAGACGATGACCACTTCGGTGCCTCCGGACTGGCGGGGGTGGGCCGGCAGGGGCCCCGCGGACCAGGAGACGTGGGCGTCGGCGGAGCCGCTCCAGACGGCGACGTCGACGCTCGCGCTGCCGCCGCCGCCGCCGCCCCGAGGACGAGGGCAGTTTCTTCCTCCCTCGCAGTCGCAGTCGCCGCCGCCTTGGCCGCCGTCGCCGCCGCCGCCGTCGTCGTCGTCGTCGGAGAAGTCCTGACGCACCTCGGCGAGCACGGGCCCGAGGACGGCGTCGCGGGAGACGCGGCGGTAGCCCCTCGGGGGCTGGGCCGCGGCAGACGAGGAGGAAGTCAAAGAGCCGGCGTCGGGCGGCGTCGGGCGGAAGATGTAGGCCCCGCTCGGCGACGCCCCCGGCGCCCCCTCGGCGCTCCCCCTCGCCGCCGAGCCGTCCGAGGCGTTGTACCACTTCGCGGAGAAGCTCATGGGGAGCGCCGACCCGCGGGTGAGCAGGGAGGTCGGCCGCAGCGAGGCGCCGTCGAGGACGAGCGCCGCGGTGTCGGCCCTCCCCTGGCCTCCCGAGGCCCCGCCGCCGGCGCCGCCCGTCGGCGTCAGCAGGACGTCGGGGTGGCGCGGCCTCGGAGGGGGAGGAGTTCCTTCTTCCTCTTCCCCTTGTTCGAGCAGGACGATCGACGCGAAGGACGCCCCCGGGGAGCCCGGCTCGACGGGAGAGACCAGGAAGGTCGCCGCGCCGAGCGGCGGCAGCGAAGGGGTGACGAAGGCGAGGTGCGTGTCTCCCGCGGCTCCCTCGTCGCTTGCTCCCGCCGCGACGGCGGAGTCTCTCGCGCGCCTCGCGCCTTTGGACAGCGGCACGACCTGCGAAGGGAGCAAGGCGCCGTCGGCCTCTGCCGTCACCTTCCACGCCGAAGGGGAATCAGGCACGATCGACGACGACGACGACGACGAAGAAGAAGAAGAAGAAGAAGAAGAAGAAGAAGGCGAAGAAGAAATGGGAACTCGGAGCCTTACCACCCTCTCCTGTGCCAGAGGGTTGTACACGGCGACGCGGAACGGTTTCCGCTCCTTGGAAGCGCCGACGGAGACGTCACAGATGCTGGCGTTGGTGCCGGGGCAGGAGCGCAGTGGAGGGGGAGGAGGGGGCGGCGCCGGCGAGGGGGGCGCGCCGGCGACCTCCTTCGCCGCCGCCGCCGGCCTCGTCGCCGCCCTGAGCGCGACGGCGCCGGCCACCAGCCCCTCCACCGCGGCCCTGCCCCGGGACAGCCTCACCGCGTAGTCGCACGCCACGTGCTGCTGCGAGGTGCCCGTCACGGCGTCGTGATGCTGCCCGAGCGCGACGGCCTCCTCGAGCTCGTCGAGGGCCCGGGCCCAGAGCGACGGCGGGGGCGGCCGCGGCGACGACGGCTCCCAAGAGAGCGAGTCGAGCGCCGCGAGCTGCTTCGCCGCGGCCAGCAGCGCCCCGCTCCTCCTGATGTCGAGCTTCAGCGAAGGGCGAGACGCGAAGTACCCCGTCCAGAAGCACGAGTCGCAGTCCGAGTACGGGAAGAAGTCGTCCCTTTTGACCTTGAATGCCAGCGCGGTCGGAGCGGCAGCAGCAGAAGAGGGGGCGCCGTCGTCGCCCCTTCCCCCCTCCGCGCTCCGCGCCTTGGCGGCCACGTAGGCCTGCGGGCTCGAGTAGAAGACGTTAACCCTGCCGTCGGCGTTGACGTGGTGGATCAGCCGGTCGAGGTTGCGGAACCACCAGGCCGCGGCGGCGAACTGGAAGTCGGAGCCCATGGTCATCATGACGTCGCCCGTCGCGCCGTCTGCGGCGCCGTCGCCGCCTCCGCTCCCGCTCTCGTCCGCGCCCCCTCCTCCCCCGACGACGGTCTTCGCCAGGGCCCGGGCCGCGGCGACGAACGCGTCGACCTTGGCGGCGACGTTGTTGGTGGCGGGGCCGCCGCAGGTCGAGTCGACGATCGGGTCGTCGCCCTGGCCCCAGTCCTGTTTTTTTTATTTGAAAGGTTTTTCAGTGAGCCTCTCTCTCTCTCTCGCGCGCTCTCTCGCCCTCTCGCCCTCTCTCGTTCGTACGTCTTGATGCGTACCCAGTTGAACCCGGGCGGAGGACCGTAGTTCCCCGAGGCGAACGTCCCAGCGAGGACCCCGCCGCGGGAAACCGAGGAGGGAAGAGACTCGTCGCCGCCGCCGCCGCCGTCCCCGCCCTCCCAGACCACCTCGAGGTCGCCCTCCCTCGCCCGCAGGGCAAGGTCCTGCGCGTCGGCCCGCCCGAAGAACACGGCGTCCATCCCCGCGCCGGCCACGAGGAGGTCGGCGTGCGTCGCCGAGTGGCCGAAGGGGTCGACCTGCCACCCCACCGTCGGGAGCACGCCCAGGTCGGCAAACGTGTCGGCGAGCCAGGCGTGGCCGCGTGCGGTCTGGTCGACCATGTCCTCCCAGAACGCCGCCGCCTCGTCGTGCTGGACCCACCCGCCGTTGACGAACGAGAGCTGCCGCCCCTGCCGCTCGGGCGTCGTCGCGGCCCCCTCGCCGTCCCCGCCCCCCTCGCCGACCCCGCCCCGGCCTCCTCCGTCCACGCCGAGGACGAGCGAGCGGACGGTCTCGCGCTGCGCCGCCGAGGCCTCGCGCCACCAGCGCGAGAAGAAGGCGATCTCGCCGTACGAGAACGTGCGGTCTCGGTTTTCGGCCAGCGCAGCGACTACGGCGTCGAGCAGGACCGAGACGCCCGCGACCTGGATGGTCTGATTGAGGGCGTAGAGATACTAAGAGCGGGAAAGAAAAGAGAGGGGGAAGAAAGAGAGGGGTGTGAGAACAAGGAAAGAAACGGCGCCGAGGTCGACAACGTCAGAAGGTTGGGGCGGCCAAAAGGAAGAAGAGGAAAACCCTCTCTCTCCCCACCCCCAGCCCCCCGGGAAATTTCCTCTCTTTCCGTCTCTCTCTTCTCACCTGGTCCACCGTCTTGAGCCACCCGGCGTCGTCGTGCGTGTGCGGCACGAGGTGGACGTTGAGCTTGCCCTTGGCGCTGTTCGTTCGAGTTTTGAGGTGGGAAAGCGGGGGCGGGGAGGGGAAAAGAGTTGGGTCAGCGTTGTCGGCGGGGGGTGCTTTGGGCAAGGAGGCGACGATGATCCATCGAAACTCGAAAGAGCGCGTTTCGCCCCCTTTCGATCGACACTTTTGCTGGATTCGAATCTTCAGTGCGTGTCCTCACCGTTTAGAGGTCGTGTTGTAGACTGGAGGGACGCATGTCTGCTGGCTCGCGTCGTCGTCGCGGCGAGAGCGACGATGGTGAGCATGCTCCTCGCGCTGATGGCTGAGATCGCTCCTCCCGTCGCCTCCTCTTTGCAGGAAGCGAAGAGGAGAGAGAGACGAAGCCTTTTTCGTCGACAGCTGCAGCGTGCTCTTCGCGGCGCCCGCTGCGCTCGCCGCGAGGAGCAGCGCGAGGAACAGCGGGAGCAAAGCGCGCGGGCGACTGCGAGGCTCCATCCTTGGCAAGCGGGTCGAGTTTTTTTTTTTTTTTCGAGAGTGAGAGCGCAGAGCAAAACCTTTCCACTTTTCGCTTCTTTTTCTTGTCGACGTCGACTTCGACGAAGGAAGAACCTCTAGTAAAAAATGACGCGCCCCCAGGAGCCAGCAGCAGCTCGCCTTCCCGCCACCGCTGCCGCGGGAGGCAGAAAGAAGACCAAACAGGACTCTGCTGCGAGGCCGATGAGCTACGCCGAGAAGAAAAAGGTAGGACAGAAAAGCGAAGAGGAGAAGGGAAGCGCGACCATGTGCCGAAGAACCTTCGACCCTGGCCGTCGAATGATGGCTCGTCTTCTCGAACGGCTTCCGCGCGCTCACCTCTTTTCTTTTCTCTGAAACGATATTTTTTACACCAATTCGCAGATGGAGAGTCTCGAGAGCTTCCTGTTTGGCGACAAGGGTGAGGCCGTGCGCGACCTCGGGCGCGAGGAGGCGCTCGCGAACGAGGCAGCATTGGCAGCGTCGACGGCGGCGACGACGGCGACGACGGCGGCTCACAGGAGCATTGCCGAGCCTCTGCTGTTCTTCGAGGACCGCAACGGAGGGAAAGCAGCAGCCAACGGCGACGGATGCGACGATGGGGCATCTGCCGCGGCTGCTGCGGCGAGAGTGACGAGGAGGAGCGCGGCAGCAGCGGCGGCGAAGGGAGCAGATGCGACGCCGCCGCCGACGCAAACAGCCGCCGTCGTCAGCGCCCTCCCCCGCTCCTCCTCCGCTGCTGCTCCTTCTCCCGCCGCCCCTTCTTCCTCCACCGCCGCCGCGTGGTCCGACCCCTACGTCGAGACCGCCGTCGTCGACCTTGCCAGCGGCGCCGCCCGCTGGCGCAAGCTCAGGCAGGACGACGAGGGCGAGCGGCGCAACGTCCCCGTTGGCGGCGGCGAGTTTGAGCGCAGGCTGCGCCGGCGCGTGCAGCACTCCTCGGGCAGCAGGGCGCGCGCGTGGGCGAGCCGGGCGAAAGCAGAGGCGGCGAAGAGGGGGCTGAAAGACGCTCGCGACGAAGACGACGACGGGCCCTCGACGCCCGACGTCCTCACCAGCGGCGCCAGCCTCCTCGCGGGCGCTTCCTCCGCCTCCGCCTCTGCCGCCGCTGCGACCGCCGCGGGCTCGGCGCGCCTCGAGGTCTCGCGCCTCCTCGACGCCAACGCCGCCGACGCCTCCGACGCTGTTGTCAGCGCGGTCGACTTCCACGACTCGGGGCAGCTGCTTCTCACAGCGGGAATGGACAAGCGGCTGCGGTTCTTCCAGGCCGACGGCGCCAGAAACTCGAAGCTGCAGAGCCTGTTCCTCCGGGACATGCCGATCCGCCAGGCCGCCTTCTGCGGCGCTTCGGGCAACCTGGCGCTGGCCGTGGGCCGCCGCCCGTTCCTGTACGTGTTCGACCTGGGGTCGGGCAGGGCGGAGAAAGTGCAGAAGCCGCTGGGGAGGGAGGAGAGGACGTTCGAGGCCTTTGCCGTGAGCAAGAGCGGCGGCGTTTGCGGCGACGTCGTCGCCCTCTTGGGCAACAGGGGATGCATCCCCTTGCTGTCGCTCAAGTCGCGCTGCCTCGCGGGCGAGCTCCGCACCGCCGGAGGCACCGTCCGCTCGGCGGCGTTCGACCCGAGCGACGGCAACGTCCTCGTGGCGACGGGCGGCGACGGCGTCGTCCATTCCTGGGACCTGCGCACCCGGCGGTGCCTCGGCCGCAGCAGCGACGAGGGCGCGGTCTCGGGGACCGCGCTGGCCTGCGGCGGCGGGTGGATCGCCGCCGGGTCGGACTCGGGCGTGGTCAACGTCTACGGGAGGGGGCGCGGCGGGACGCTGCTGAGCAGCTCGGACGGCGGTTTGAAGGCAGGAAGGGTCTTGGTTGGGGGCGACGACGGCGGAAACGACGGCTGCGGCGGCTCCTCGCTGTTCCGCTCCCCCGCCTCGGCCGCCCGCCCCAAGCCGGCCCGCTCCCTCCTCAACCTCACCACGACCATCGACACGCTCGCCTTCAGCCCCGGCGGAGAGCTCCTCGTGCTCGCCTCGCGCATGCGCCGCGACGCGCTGCGTGTCTGCTCCGGCGCGGACCTGAAGGTCTACGCCAACTGGCCGAGCTCGAGGACGCCGCTGGGGCACGTGCACTGCGCCGCGTTCAGCCCTGGAGGGGGCATGCTGGCGATCGGTAACGCCAAGGGCAAGTGCCTGCTGTACAGGATCAACCACCTGCCCGTGGTTTGATGGAAGAGAGTGAGGAGGGAAGAAATGAAAGGGGGGGGAGAGAGAGTGGAGAGGACGAAAGAAAAAAAGTAGAAAAAAAGAACGAAATCATTGAACCTCATTTGTCTCTCGCCTTTTCGCCGTTGTTTTTGCTTTGGTCACGAGCGCGTTCTCTTCCTCTTCGCCTGCCGCTGCAGACAGACGACGAATACGCCTGGCTGCCCTGAGAGAATGGCGGACAGCCTCCGCGAGCCCTCCGACCAGACGGCGATCGCCTGGCGCGACGATGCCTTCCTTTCCACCTACCCGCTCGACCGCCGCACGGTCCTCGACTACTTCGCCGGCTCGCCATTCTACGATAGGAGGTGCAACAACGAGGTGGCGAGGAGCCGGGGGCTGGGCGTAGAGAGCCTGCCGTAAGTTTGGAGAGAGAGTTTTGGTTTGAGATCGAGTTTGCTTTCGAGAGTCGATCGATCGATCTCACCTTCCAACCTCTTCCCCCCCCTCTCTATCTCCATTAAACACACACACACACACACAAGGCTCATGCCCGCGGGCCCGGAGTACGTCCTCGCCGACTGCCAGGAGCCGCACCTCTTCGTCATCCGCAGGCAGCTGCGGGGCGCGCCGGGCACGCAGCCGACGCCGCAGGCGGTCTACTACGTTTTGGACGGCACCGCCTACCAAGCGCCGGCCGTCGCTTCCGTACTGAAAGCCAGGCTCGACCGCTGCCTGTTCTCCGCGCGGAAGGCCTTCGAGCGGATGCAGGGCGACCTAGATCCCTTGCTGAGCGCCGAGAGGGAGCTGGAGAGGGCGACCAAGGTGGCTTCGAGGGCGGCGAAGATCGAGGAGGAAGAGGAAGGAGAGAGAAAGGGGAGGGAGGAGGCAGCGGGGGCGAGCGGCGGCGACGCGCCTCGGTCCTCTGCGAAGCCCCTCATCCCCCTGGCGCTGCTCGCGGCGCCCCCCAGGAGGCTCACGGAGGCCGAGCAGAACAGGCTCAGGCGAGGGGAGCGCGTGGTGGCGACTGTGCTGTCTCAGTTTCCGATGCCGAAGCAGCAGCAGCAGCAAGCGGGGAGGTGAGAGAGCTGATGATTGAAAGACGTCGACGCCGGCTCTCACTCGCTTCCTTGGTGTTGTTGTTCTTCTTTCTTTTTTCTCGGAAACGCGCCAACGAAACGCACGTGCCCCTTCACTTGTCTTCACTCGCTGTAAAATTATTGTCCAAAAATGTATCGATGACATCAGTGTTTTGAGCCTTTCTTTCGTTTCGTTTTTTTCTTAAAATCAACTCGTAAACCGCTCCATCTCCACGGCAAACTTCCCCTTCTTCGTCGTCCCCACTCCGACCACCTTGACCCTCCCCTTTCCGCGCCACGACATCAGGTCCCCCTCGGAGACGGCCGCCGAGGCCTTCGCCTCGCCGTAGTTCAGCTTCAATTCTCCGGCGCGGGCCGCCGAGGCCGCGGCGGAGCGCGGGGAGCGGAAGCCCGCCGACGCGACGGCGTCGAGCCGCATGCTCGCCTCGACGGATCGAACAGCCACGGGAGCCGCCGGCGCCATTGCTGCTGCTGCCGCAATCGGGAAATCGAGCTCTTTCAGAGGGATCTGCGTGGCCTCCACAGTCACGGACCGGACCCTCGTCAGAGAGAGCGCCAAGGCTTCCGCGACGTCGGAGGAGACGAGCGCCGTCGCGCCGCGCTCGCCTCGGACGACGACGTCACCGCAGACCCGCCTGTCGATGCCCGCGGAGTTGAGTACCGCTCCCAAGAAATCCCGGTGCGAGGCCTGATCGAAGGCGAAGTTACCACTGATGGAGACGGCGGAGACGCCGCCGACGGCAGGGTCGGAGAGGTCGAGGACGTTTCGGGGCTTTCTTCTGTTCCTTGGCCGCCGCCCTCGCCCGAAGCCGCCTTGTTCGTCGTCGTCGCTCCACCCCTCTCCTTCTCCGCTGCTGCTGCCGCCATCCTCTCGTTCTTCGTCTTCTTCATCTTCTCCTTCTTCTTCTGCTCGGACAACTCTCCTCAAGTCCTCGGGGCGTCCCACGATGATTCTCGTTCGCTCGGCGCCGGCGAAGCCGCCCCAGGCCACGCCGGCGACGTCGCCCCTCGGTTCCAACGCGGCCAGCGCCGCGGCGACGGTCGGAGGAGGGAGGAAGCAGCTCTGGTCCAGCGTCCAGCGGGCCGCGGCCCTCTCGGCGAGCTCGAGGACGCGGGAGACCTCCTCTCGGGCCTCCGGAGTGAGGCGGTGGGCGGGCGGGGGGCGCTCCGCAGCCGCGGCGGAGGGGGCGGAGAAGGAGAGGAGGCGGCGCCGTTCCCACCGTCGTGGTCGGACGACGATCAAGCAATTCGCTGCTCTTGCTGCTCTCCTCCCGCTGCCTCCGTCGCATTCTGCGAGCTGCTGCTGATGCTGCTGCCTCCACAAAGACGACGAGCAGCTACGGCTGGAGCCAAGCGACCGCCGCAGAGACGACACGGCCGCAGAGCGCATCGAAAGTCGGTGGCCTGGGGCGAACGGGGAGAATAGAGAGAATCTGGTGGTGCTTTGTTTTGAAAAACAAAGACTCAGCGTCTGGCCAATCAAACAAATGCATTTGTTTTGAAAACAAAGCGAAATCTCTTCTCGCGGCTGCGCGTCTCTCCTGCTGTTAGTCGCATTCTTGTATCCTCTAGAAAGAAAATAGACTCGATAAACATGCCGCTCTCAGAAGAGTCGGAGGCCCTGACGTCCTACGTTTTTTCCGTCGGCGGACATCTGTCGTCGTCGCTCGACTTCCTCTCTCCCAAGGGCGCCGGCGGCCGCGGCGTCGTCGCGGTGAGCGCCGTCCGCAAGGGCTCCAACCTCGCCGCCGTGCCCGTGAGGGCGTGCCTGTTCGTTCCGAAGCAAGGCGAGCACGCGTCGACGCCCGCCGCGAGCTTTTTACGGGATTACATCGGAGAGCAGGAACAGCGGCGACAAGGAACAGGAGGAGAAGGAGAGGAGCCGCTCTCGCCCTTTGCCGCCGCGGCCGCGCTCCTCCTCGCCGAGGCCGCCGCCGGGGAGCGGAGCCCGCACTCGCGGTTCCTCGCCTCGCTGCCCTTTGGGGGATCCCTGGTGGACGATGGCGACGACGAGAACGACCCGGGGAACGAGAACGGCTCCGCGGTCAAGTGTCTCGACTGCGTCCTGGCCTGGCGACCCGAAGAACTCAAGCTCCTGTCAGCCACCTCGGCGCACGACGACGGCGGAGGCGCTCGCAAGCTCTTTGTCGGGTCCATGAAGCCCCTCTACGCTTCCAGCCCGCAGTTCTGGCCCAGGCCCTACGATTCCTTCGCGGCCTTTGTCCGCGCGGCCTGTCTGGTCCAGTCGCGCGCCTTCCACCTCCGGGCGACCAACTTCGCGACGGGCGCCGAGAGCGACGACGCCGACGGCGGGACGCTTTATCTGATCCCGGGGATCGACCAGCTCAACCACGCTCGGAGGGTCAAGATGCGCTCAACGGCCCTGGAGCGCGTGTCGGCTTCGTCGGCTTCGGGCGTGAGAGGCGAAGAAGAAGGAGGAGATGCAAAGGGGAAAGGAAGACAGGCCGAGAAGGAAAAGGTCGACTTTTTTTCGATGAAGGCCGACCGCGACATTGCGGCCGGCGAGGAGGTATTCCACGGCTACGGCGATTCCCTGTCGGATTCCGATCTGCTGACGACCTACGGCTTCATTCCTTTGCAGGAAGAAGAGGAAGAGGAAGAGGAAGAGGAAGAGGAAGAAGAAGAAAGAGCCGTGCTGCTTTCGGAAACGCTCGTCGGAGCCGCGAGGGCAGTGACCGGCAGCGACGAGGGGGTATCGGAGCGCGCTGCCGCCCTCAGGGAAGCCGGGGCCCTCCCGCGAGCCTTCTCTTTCACGCGGGGAGACCCGATCCCCAACGCGCTCTTCGGCGCGGCCTCGCTGCTGTGTCTGGGGAAAATCGCCGACGCCGACGCCGACGCCGACGCCGACGCCGGCGGGGAGGCCGGCGGGGAGGCCGGCGGGGAGGCCGGCGGCAGCGGCAGCGTCGGGAAAGGCGGGCGCGGAGAGAGGGCCGCCGAGGCAGAGGCCCTGTGGCTCGAGGCCCGCGGGGACCTCAGCTCCGTCGCCGTGAGACTCTCCGTCGACGAGGCCCTCGAGGGCGCACCCGAGATCGCCTACGCCGCGAGCCTCGCGATCCAGGGCGCCGCGGCGGCCGCGGTCGAGTCCCTGCAAGCCGGGGGGGCCCTCGAAGCAGCGGCAGACAGAGAATTAGAGGAAAAGAAAGGCGCCGGCGACGTCGTCTTCGCCCGCAGGACCAGGCTCGCTCGCCTCGTGCGTCAGCGGGAGATCGACATGATGCGGATGCTCCGGGTCTCGGCGATGGAGGTCGCCGCGGCGGCGCTGGAGGAGGAGGAAGGAGAGAGTGATAATGACGAAGACGACGAAGACGACGACGGAGAAGAACAGGAAGAGAAGCGAGCGATTAATGCTGTTGACGCTCCCTCTTCTGGGGAGAGGAAGCGCGCCGCTGCTCCTCCGAGCGAGGAAAAGAAGAGAAAAAAGAGGGGCGACTGAAAAGGAAGAAAAAACAGAGTCTGAAAAGTCACAGAAACAAAAAGAGAGATCGACTCAAAAGTCACCAGCTCGGCAGCGGAGGCAAGCGCCCTTCCTCTTCCAGGACGACAGTCAGCTCGTGCTTGGTCATGATTTTGGAGCCGGGGCCGGAGCTGCTCTCGAACTGTTTTTTATTTATGTTTTTTGTAACATTCGAGGAGGTCAAGAGGAAGAGAAAAGAGAAAAGTGTGAGTTTGTTCGACCTCGGCCTCGACCTCGACGGCTCCCCGAAAGGGAAAGAAAACGAGTATCAAAAACGACGCACCCAAAACTCGCCGATCACATTTTGCCTCCTCTGATCTGCGGCTCCTTTCCCAATGCTTATATCGCGTCCTTCTCCGTCACAGCCGAGGATCGAAGGGAGCCAGAATCTGTCGTCCTGCCACATCTGCTCGTAGGGAACTTCGTGAACTCCAAACCACCTCGGCTCCATCTCTTCCGTCTCTTCTGGTTCCCCCTCGATCCCCTCGCCGCTAAACAGATGCGTCTCCCAGACCTCCGAGGGCGTGTCCAGGAAGTGAAACGAGAGCACGCCGCGCCTGGAGAGGCCCACGGGCGCCACTCCCGCCTCTTCTTTCAGTTCCCGCAGCGCCGAAGAGACGACATCGGTGTCTTTGTCCTTCTCGATTTTCCCGCCAAAGCCGTTGAAGTTGCCTTGGCCGATGCCGCGCTTCTTTCGACCGAGGAGGACCCTGCCGTTTGGTTGGTCGTGGATGAGCACGAGAGTGAAGAGTTTTTTCGTCGGGGGCGCGGTTGAAGGAGTCATGGTGACTGATTTTCAAAACGGAGGGAACGAGCGAGCCGAGCGAGGAAGTGAGCGAAAGGAGCAAAAGTGAGAGTGTTTATCTCTCTGCCCCTTAGCGTCCTCTTCTTTTCGCTAATTGCGCTCCGCAAGGCGATGGAATGCCGTAGTCTGCTGCGATGATGCGCGACAGCTGCGAGATTTCAGGCCCAGGCGAGCGGGGAAGCGAGCAGGGAAGCGAGCTTCAATGCTCGATCTTGAAAAACTTGGGATTGTGTGACTGCGAAAAAATGTGCTTTTTTGTGCGCCCTTGTCTTCTTCACAAACGAAAAACTGCGGGCGATCGCGCTTCCCTCCTTGCCAAGTTACTCTCCGAGGTGGAAGGACGGGCCTGCGAGAAATGAACGACGACGGAGAGGAAAGCCCAGGCGGCGCCGCCTGGCTCGCCCCGGAGAGCGAGAGAGAAGATCGACAGTCGGAGCCGATCGATCGCGTTCACATCTTCGCCTCCTCTTCCCATGCTCGCCCCGTCTCGCAGCTGCTGGGCTCCCTGTCTCTCTCCCACGACGCCGACGCCGAAGAAGGCGCTGAGATGATTCACGGGCGCTCCATCTCGTTCGCGGACGGGCTGGCGTCGCTCGCCGTGGCCTCCTCGGAGGCCTCGCCCGCGAGAACGGCGGCGGCGGGAGCGTCGACCTCTTCCTGCTGTTCTCCGAACAACAAAAACCACCAGCAGCATTCTTGGCAAGGCTTCGCCGACGTCTGCGGCTCCCCGGCGCTCTCGTCCGGCGGGGACAACTGGGTGGAGGCGATCGACAGGGCGATCGCGGAGATGGTGAGCTGGAAGAGACGGAAGGAACGAGGTCGAGGCACAAGGGAAAACTCTCACCCGCTCGTGCTCACCTCTCCTCGCACTCAAAACAAAACAAAACAGGGAGATCCCTCCACGCTCCCCGGCGCCCTCGACCGCCTCTCGGCGGACCCCTACGCCCCCGGGGACATCTACGAGTCGGCCCGCTGGAACGGCTTCGTCGATTCGCTGCCCCGGATGCTCCTCGACGGGAGGAGGGCAGTGGCGGCGGCGGCGGCGGCGTTGGCGGCAGCAGTCATCGACGAAGCGACCGGGGGAGGAGGGGCGGCCGGGGGCGGAACCGGCGACGGCTGCTGCCCGGCGCAGCTCTCGGATCTTCTGGGAGCTGCCGCGACGGCGCTGGGGCAGGCCTGTCGCCGAGGAGAGAGCGACGGCGGCGACGGCGACGGCGACAGAGCTGCTTGCGCCGCCTCGGCCTTGCTCGCCGCGAGAGCCCTGCTGGCGCTCCCTCGCAGCTGGGCCGCGGCCAGGGAGGGCGTCCTTTCTTGCGCTTGCCAGGCCGCGGCGTCGCTCCTCCTGCCGCCGGGCGGGGAAGGAGGGGGCGGAGAAGAAGAAGAAGAAGAGAAAGAAGCACTGACGCCGGCGCCTCCCGTCGCGTTCCTCGTCGCGGCGCTCATCGAGGAGCAGGGAGAAAATTCGCTTTCTTGTTCTTCTTCATCTTCCTTCTCTTCCTCGCCCGCGCTCGTCTTCTCCTGGCTGCACAGGTGGGCAGGCACCCCTCGGGTCGCCAAGCACCTGTTCGCGGCCCTGGGCTCCTCCGTCGTCGAGGGGCACGCCGCGGCCGTCGCTCGGCTCTCTCGGAGGAACAGGAGCGGCTCCTCAGCCTCGTCTTCTTCCTCCTCCTCTTCCTCCTCCTCCTCGTCGTCCCCTCCGTTGGCGCTCTCCGTGGCCCTGGTCTCTTCGGCGCTGGGCTCGGCTCACGGGAGGCGGCTGCTGTCGGACCCGGAGGGGGCCGCTGCCGATCTCTGCTCGCTCGCGACGGCGGCGGCGGGCTCTGGTTCATCTCCTCCGGGAGAGGCCGAGGGAGAGGCTCGAAAACTCAAGAGCGGCGACGGCGGCGGCGAAGAAGAAGAAGAAGAAGGAATCGTCTGCTCCACTGCGAGACTCGGGGTGCTGCAGCTCGCGACTTGCTCGGCGCCCTCGTCACCCCTGCTGCGCAGCGAGAGCATCGGGAAGCTGCTCGGCCCGCCGCTCTCGCTCGCGGCGGCGGCGGAGGCGGCGAGACAGGAGAGAGAAGGAGGGAGGGCGGGAGCTCCGTCGGCCGCCTCTCTGTCCTTCTCCGTCCGCGCCCTGTGCCTCCTGTGCCGCACGCCCGCGGGCGTCGACGCTCTCCTGCGGGGCGGAGGAGGAGAGGAAGGCGGCATCCCTTGGCCTCGGGCCGCGACCCCGACCTCGACCGCCGCCGCTGATGCCGACGCCGCCGTCGTCAGGCTCCTCCTCTCGCAGAGGGGCGAGCCGAAGCAGGGTCCCCTCGCGGCCCTGGAGCGCGCCCTCCGCGGGGACCCTCTGGCGAGGCTGCACCTCGCACGCGGCGGCGGTCGCTGTCCTCCGCCGGCGGCTGAGGAGGTCGCCGTGGCGCTCGCCAGCCGCGGCGCGCCCGCGGCGCTGCCGGCTCTCGCCGCCGCGGGCGCCGGTGACCCTTTCTCGCTCGCCAGGGCGGTCGTCGACGAGGCGGCGGCGGAGAAGCAGAAGAGGAGGGAGGGAGGCGACGGCGGCAAGGGGGTTCCGTCGCACGTCGCGGCAGCCGCCGCAGCGGTCGCTCTCGCCGAGGCCGCCGAGGCGGCGGCCAGCTTCGGGGCGGCGCTGCTCGTCCGCGGCGGCGGGGAAGGAATAGAAGAAGAACAAGGACAAGGCCAAGGGGGAGGAGAAGGAGGAGGAAACGCGAGACAAGCGCCGTTCCGCCTCCCGGAGTTGGCGGTCGCCGCCGCTCTCGCGGTCGCCGCCGCTGCTGCCGCCACTGCTGCTAATGCTGCCGAGGGCCCTATTCTCCCTCCCTGGTGCGCCCGCGAGATGCCGGCGATCGAGGCGCTTTTGGCTCCGTCGTCTTCGTCGTCGTCATCGTCGTCGTCCTCTGGTACTCCCCCTCCTTCGATCAGGGGCAAGGATACCGCGGAGCTCGAGTCCTCTTCTTCCACCGTCGCTCTCACTGCCGTCTCTCGATGAACGGAAAACAAATTAAAAAACACATATTTTCGCCCTGCTATTCGTGTCCCCCGCTCTTGCTTTTTTGTATCACTGCCTTGCTTTTGGAGGCAGTGATACAAAAATTCGTTATCACTGCCTTGCTCTCGTTTCTCCCCCCGCCACGCGCGTCTATCCCAAAGAAGAGAACAAAATATAAAAACGCCGAATGTAATCTGTCTTAAGAAGTTAACACTTATAAAATGAGCGCACGAAAAGGTTGAATGAACGTGTCTCTCGTTCTTGTCTCTCCCTCCCTCCCGTAGCGCGGTTGCCCCGCGCGCATATCTCTCCGCCTCTCCGCCTCTCTCTCTCTCTCTCTCTCTCTCTCTCTCTCTCTCTCTCTCTCTCTCTCTCTCTCTCTCTCAAGCGAACCAAAAACAGGCACTTTGTCTCTCTCTTCTCTCTCTCTCTCTCTCTCCCCCCCTAACGCGCAAATATTTAAAACCCTTTCTTTTATTTTTTTGACTTTTCCCCTCCTCTTCCGTTCCTCCCTCTCTCCCTTCTCCTTTTCTTCCCTTCACTCGTGCGCCGCCTCGACCCAATCCGGGTTGGGCTTGAGCACCACCACACCCTCCAGCACAGGCGCCAGCGGCAGATACCTGCTCGTCGCCAGCTCGGCGCGCTCGCCGGCGGCGAGCAGCACGGGCGTCGTGTGCGTCTGGAACCCCGTGACCGTCTTGGGCCTCCCCGCCTGCGCGACGGTGTCGACCGCCTGCCCGACGCGCACGTCGACGGGCAGCGCGTTGCCCTCCTCGTCGACGGTCGACAGCATCCTCGGCCGCAGGGCCGGCGCGAGGAAAAACAGGGCCTGCGGGCTCCTCCCCGCGATCGAGCTCCGGGCGTCGAGGCCGCAGTGAGCGACGGCGAGCAGGCCGCCCAGCGCGAGCGTCGACAGCAGCGCCCCGTCGGTGTGGCGCGGCGAGAGCGTCAGCAGCCCCTTGCCGGCGTGGACGAGGCCCTGCGACACCCGCGTCAGGAACAACATCGACGGCTCCTTGTTGTGGTAGGAGGCGAGGCCGCGGAGGAGGCCGGCGAGCCTCGCGTTGTTGGTCCCGCCGCCGACAACCCCCAGCGAGAGCAACGCGGCGCGGGCGACGTCAGCGTCGGCGTCGTGGGCAAGCCGCGAGAGCGCGTCGACCGCTCCCGCGGCCGGGTCCGACGCGTGGAGCAGCGCGTGCGCGAGCGGCACTGCCCGGCGCGCGTGCGCGTCGCCGTACTGGAGCACGTGCTCGAGGGCCCTCCCCGCCATCGAGACGCCGAGGTCCTCGCCCATCGCGATGAGCGCGACGCCGAGCACGGCCGCACCGGCAGCGGCGCCGCGCCAGGGCTCGTCCTTCTTCTCTGTCGCTGCTGCTGGTGCGGCTGCGGCGGCAGGAGCGGCAGCAGCTTCGGGAGCAGCAGCGGGCGCGGCAGCGCCATCGGGGGGGGCAGACGTCCCCGCAGCGGCAACCTCGGTCGTCGCCGCCTCGGCCGTCGCCGCCGGAGCAGCAGCAGCAGCAGCCGGAGCCGCCGCCGCCGCCGTCCCCCCCGCCGCCCTCTCCTCCTTCTCCCTCTCGGC
>Ga0210003_1000915_pt1 | contig 26341 bp, 25 predicted proteins | sample LantaG_FD_182804 | JGI IMG/M metagenome (GOLD analysis project Ga0210003, IMG submission 182804) | Deep subsurface microbial communities from Baltic Sea to uncover new lineages of life (NeLLi) - Landsort_02402 metaG (SPAdes) (version 2) | ecosystem: Environmental > Aquatic > Marine > Oceanic >... | reverse complement strand
TTTCGGGACTCGCCGAAGGAAATCGCCGTCGTCGTCGATTTCAGCCGTCGCCGCTGCCGCTTCGTCGTCGTCATCTTCATCGTCGTCGTCGTCGTCGTCGTCGTCGTCGTCGTCGTCGTCGTCGTCGTCGTCGTCGTCGTCGTCGTCGTCGTCGTCGTCCCCACCTCCACCCCCTCAGCCAGCGGCCCCCTTCTCCTCCTTCAACCCCTCCGCCACCCGCAGCCCGCGCATCAGCCGCGTCGACGTGCCCTTCGCCGTCATCTGCCTCGCGGACGAGCTCTACGCGCGAATGGTGGAGTCGGACGTCTCGAGCGCCGAGGGCGCGGCCGCCGCGGCGAGGAGCCTCGCGCAGGTTCTGCCGCCGCCGTCGCCCAGGGACGTCGCAGCCGCAAATGCAGCAGCAGCCTCCAGAGCTGAAAGCAGTAGCAGCGATGCGGGAAGATCTTACACGCCCCCGAGGCCGGTGCTGATCCAGAGCTACGCCACGGGCAGGTCGGGCCCCTCCCCTCGCGACGTCCCCTTCTTGTCCGAGAGGGACATCGTCGCCATCTTGCGGCGCCTCGGCCGCTTGGGTGGGCCCGGAGCAGCCCTGGCCATGCGCGACTTCCTGGAACAGACTGGGAGGGGCTACGCGACGAACACGAGGGCCGTGGGAGCGGTGCTTCTCCACGTCGCCGGCCTCAACGCGTCACCGCAGGCCGCCGACGAGGTCAGGGCGCGCATGGAGCGCGACGGCGTCGAATTGGACGCCGAGTGCTGGAACAGGTTGGTGTACGCCAAGGCGAAGGCCAGGGACTCGAAGGCCGCGATGAAGGCGACCGACGAGGCGTTTGCGGCCGGAGTGGTGGTCGACGTCGTGACGTACGCGGCGCTGATGGCCTGCCTCGAGCGCGAGACGGGTTTGCTCCCTTCGAGCGCCGCGCCGCTTTACAAGGCTGCGGCGGCGGCGGCAACGGCGGCGGCGCGAAGTGAGGGTGAGGGCGGCGCCGACGCCTCTGCCGCCGCCGCAACTGCCGCAAACGCCACCGCCGAGCTGCTGCGGCAGCTCCGGGCCACGGCGCAGCCCTGCCTCGACCTGTGGCTGCGCATGCGCGCGTCGGGCCAGCGCGGGAACGAGTTCGTGCACCGGGCGCTGGTCGGGGCTCTCTGCAGGGCGCGCGACACGGAGCGGGCGCTGGCAGTCGTGCGCGAGCTCTACCCCGCCTGCGCCGTTGAGTGTTCGGATTCTCTTTCTTCTTCCTCTTCCTACGGCCCGCAGTTCCCCTCGGTGCACGTTGCGGGACAGCTGATGGCCGGGGCGTTCAGGGCCGGGGACGCTGCCGTGGCCAGGGCAGGGGCGGCGATGGTCGTCGACCCCCGCGCGGCGCCCGACGCCGCCTCTGCGGGGCGCCCGATCGAGCTGGTCGTGCGCACGGCCGCCGGCGGGCCCTCTCTCGTGGGTCCCTTGTCTGCCTCGTCCGCCTGGAGGCGGAGGAAGCTGCGTAAGGGAACGAAGAGCAGGTTTCGAGGGAACAACAGCACGTTCTCTTCGGCGACGTTCTCTTCGACGGACAGCGAAGACGGCGAGAGCTTTATGGACGACGAAGAAGATGAAGGAGATGACGACGACGAAGGCGGGGAAAACAACGAGAGCGGCAAAGAGGCTCTCTCGGGTTTCTCTGACCCTCGAGCCTTCCTTCCCTCGCTCGAGGACATGCGCCTGGCGCTGGAGCTCTACGAGACGCTGCGCGGGCGCTACGCGGCGGAGTGGTGCAGCGGCGAGAGCGGCGGCAGCGGCAGCTCTGGCTCTCAGTCGCCGTCGTCGTCGCCGTCGCCTTCGGCGTCCTTCTCCTCCTCTCCTCCACCTCCATCCTCCCGCGCCGGCAACCCCAACAACAGCGGCAGCAACAGCAACGCGGCAAACGGCGTGGCCGCGCGAGCCGTCCCCGTGGTCTCCTACGGCCACCTGATGTCGCTGGCGCACCGCCTCGACGACGCGGACGCGGCGGCGAAAGTCCTTAGGTGGGCAGAGGAGGACGCGGCCTTCGCTGCGGCGGCGGCGAGCGTTTCTTCCTCTTCTTCTTCCTCGTCTCCTCCTCCAACTCCCGTGTTGGGGTCCAGGACTGCAGCCCGAGCCGCCCTGATCTTCCTGGAGGCCGGCCGCTTTGTGGAGGCGGCCAAGGTCATCGCCGGAGAGAGCAGGGCCCGCGGCGAGGGCTTCTCCCGCTTCTTGGCGCACCAGATCCCCGTTCTGGAGGCGGCCGCCGAGCTCGAGGCCCGAAGCGGCTCCGCGGCTGTGACCGCCGCGATGGAGCGCGAGCTGGCCGCGGTGCGCGCGGCGCTGCGGACCTCGTTGATTCCCGAAGGGGCCCAGGGGGCGTCGGCAGCCCAAGCGGCGGCGGGTGCGCTGCCCTCGGGGGCGGCCGTCGCTTCTTCCTTGGCGGGGGGGAGCGGCAGCGTTGCTGGCAGCGGCGGAAGCGGAAGCGGAAGCAGTGGAGGAGGAGGAGCAGGAGGCGAAAAGTACAGCTACGCCGAGGGCGCCAACAGGAGCCGCACTCGCTACTCGTACAGCTCCTCGCCCTCCTCATCTTACTACGGCGGCGGCTCTCGCGGCGGAAAGGGAGGAAGAGGCGGTGGCGAGGGGTGGGGCTCGGCGGCGGCGCCGCCGGCGCCGGCGACGACGACGGGGAGGTCGCAGCGGCTCGCCGCCGCCGTCGGAGGCAAGGAGCGCGCTTCCTCCTCGTCGTCATATCCCTCTCTCGGGGGCAACGGCAGCGGCGCGGGGAGGGTCCCGCCGCGCAGGCCGGGGCCGGGGCTCGGGTTCTCGACGCCATACGGCTCTCAGCAGGAGCAGCAGCTGCAGCAACAGGCATCGGATGTTTCTTCATCTCCTGCTCCTCCTCCTCCCACGATGATGACGGCGAAGGAAGAAGAAGCACTCCCTCTCGTGCCCCAGAAGATCCCGGGCAAGCGCGGCGCCGGCCGCGTCGCCGCCGCGGCGCTCCTCACTGCCGCCGAGGCCGAGGCCAAGGCAGCCAAGGCCGCCAAGGCCGCGAAGGCCAAGGCCGCCGCCGTCAAGGCCGCGAACGACGAAGAGGCCAGGAGCGCCGCTGCTGCTGCAGCTGATGCTGCTTCCTCCCGCCGCGGGACGGCCCCGCTGCCCCCTCGGGGCACCTCGAGGCCGAGGGCTCGCCCCTCCGGGAAAGTCTCGGCCGCGGGCATCGAGGCCGCGGTCGCGCGGCTAACGGCCTCGTTCGTCGCGGGCGGGATCGCCCCGCTCGACGGCTTCGGGGCGCTGGACGTGATCAGGGCCGCCGCCGAGTCGCTGCCGGCAGACGCGGAGGGCAGGGAGGCGGCGGCGCGGGCCGTGGAGGCCGCCGCGGAGGTGATGAGGAAGGGGCCGCCGAGCCCGCCGCCGACGCCGACGCCGACGAAGACGACGCCAAAAAGGTTGTAATCAGCAGGACTCACAGATATTTAGAAGGGAAAACAGTGCTGTTTGTTTACAGACTCGACTTTTCTCAACAAAAAGACGACGAAGGAATTTTTTTATTTTTTTTTCGTTTTTTTTTTCGTGTTTTTTTTTCGTGTTTTTGTTTCATTCGTAAAAAGAAGGTGGAGACCTTTTTTTTAATCCTCTCGTTTGCGACAAGCAAGGTAGAAGGAGGGGTGACCAGAACCAAAATAAACAAGGCCCTGGAACTATTCCTATTTTCAGGGAGACAAAAAGAGACGGTGGTGGAACAAGGGAGGGAGGAGGAAAAGAGGGGAGACAACAAAAAAAAAACTCCTTTCTTTCTTCCCCCTCTGCTCTTCTTCTCTTCTGCTCTCGACTCGATTTCCCAAAAGCCCCCACCTCGACGCACGCCTCGCAGACAGAAATGAACTCGAAAAGAGCACGATTCCCCGCAGAATCAAAGAAAAAAAGAAAGCCCGCGCGCCGAGAGGAGGTTGAAAGAAACGAGTTAGGAGGGAAAAAAGACGGAGAGAAGGAGAAGGAGAAGGAGAAGAAGAAGGAAGCGGGGAGAGAGGAAGAGGAAGATGACTTCGTTTCTTTTTCTTTTCTTTTTTCTTTCTCTCAAGCAGAGAGCAGCAGTCGTCGCCCTCCCGAAGAGGTCTTGGCTTCGTCAGCAACAGCATCAGAGGTCACGACGGAGCTCACAGAGACGTCAGCGGCCCTCGGCGCGGGCTCCGGGGAGCTTGCCGCTGCCGCCGCCGCCGCAGGAGCGTTCGAAGTCGCGGCCGCCGGAACCGCCGCCGCCCCCGCCGCCAAACCTCCCGCCCCTCCTCCTCCTCCGACGCGCGGCGCCACCGAAGGGCCAGGCAGCGACTGCTCCACCGCCACGGTCCTGGCCTTGTCCCCGGCTGCCTTCCAGCTCTCGGCCAGCGACTCGCGGGAGCGGTAGCACGCGACGCGCTCGAGCACGGAACAGGGCTTTGGCGGTTGGCTGCCGTAGGAGGCCTTGAGCTTCTCGAAGCCCTCGCGGTCGAGGGCGCCCAGCGACGAGTCGTAGCCATTTCCGGTGCACCACTCGCCCGTCACGGACCTGGCCGGAGTGCCCGCGTCGGCAGAAGAGACCTGCGTCTGGTCGGGCAGCGCGCCGTCAAAGTTGAGGTAGCGGCAGAAGCCCGCGGCCGCGGCCGAGCCCTCGCACGAGGCCCCGGAGCCGACGCAGGCGTCGACGGGCTTGCCCTCGATGTTGACGTTGCCCGTGCAGAAGAAGAGCTGCTGGTAGTGGGGGAACTCGCCCTGTGGGATGGATGGTGGAGTTGGGTGGGTGGGAGGGGGAGGTTGGGGAGAGAGAGTTGAGGGTTGGAGAGGAGTGAGTGCCAGGTGGAGAGAGGTGGGTGGAGGGTTCGAGCGTCGAAAGGGTCGAGAGAGAGCATGAGAAGCTGCTTTCTGAGAACAGTGAAAAAAGAAAAACCTCTCTCTCTCTTCGTCTCTCTCCTCTTTCGTACCTCCAGCCTCGGAGAGCTCGACACCCACGTCGAGCTGCTCTGGTCGCAGACGGTATGGCTCAGGGCGTTGGCCCCGGAGAAGAGGGCAAGCAGGCCCACGGCTGCAACGAAGGAAGTCGAGTGGCGCATGTTACTAAGAAAAGCGTCGACGAGATTCCTGTCGTGGTTTTGAATAGATAACGGGGTGAATTGGTGTTTTCTGAGCTGGTGAGCGGGTTCAGAGACAGAGCTAGAAGCTCCCCAGGGAGTTAGAAAGGGATGCGAGCGAGCGGGCAAGGAGAAAAAGAGGGGGAGGCAAGGCTCGAAGAATCGCCTGTCGGGCGTTTTCTCGTTCGTTCGTTGTCGAGCGAGGTTTTTCAAACCCGCGCTATCATCGCTGTGCTGCTCCTCTCTGAGGGGTCATTTCAACACGTGCAAAGAGACAAAGCACCAGAGTGCTCACCTCGAAGAGAAGAGAGAGGCCTGAAAGAGCTCGAGGCAAGAAGAAAAACGGGGGTGAGTGCCCGAAAGCGAAGAGCAGAGCGAGTGGAAAAAGTCGACGACGAAGAAGAAGAATGGTCCTCGTCGACGCATTCGACCTCTTTTTTTTACAAAACCTCCACCGCCTCCCCTTCCCACGCCACGCCCTCCTCGACCCGCCCTTTCAGCACCACGCAGCGCTCCACGGTCCCCGTGCCGTCGACCAGCTTCATTGCGAACGGCTCCCCGGAGAAGCAACACTCTTCGATCTCGACACCTCCGCCTCGCACCAGCAGCCCGCCGCTGCCGCCGTTGACGTCGCCCTTGCTCCCTTTCCCGCCTCCCCCGGCGAGCTCGCATTTCTGGAAAGTGGTTCTCGGTGGGCCCGGAGCAAAGACGGCGGCTCCGAACCTCGAGCTGGAGGAGAGGCGGGAGCAGGAGACGCGGGCCGGGGCGTCGAGGCCGAGGGCCGTCCCCGAAGAGGAAGCGACGTCGCAGTCGGAGATGACGAAAGATGAATCAGAGCCCGCTGCCGCTGCTGCCGCAGCTTCCTCCACCACGTGAACGGCGTAGTTGTTGGCGACGGAGGGGCTCGAGTGGCGGATCGTGAGGCCGAGCACGCGGCACCGCGGGGCCGAGACGGAGACGGTCGATTCGTAAGGGTGCTGCGTCTCGTGCGTCAGGGTCGCCCTCTTCCCGCGAGGGCCAGCAGAGGCCTGCACTTGCTCCCTCGACGTAGCTCTGTCGTTCTCCTCTTCTGCTTCTGGTTCACTCCAGTCGAAGCCGAGCGTGGTGAGCGTCAGCCCCGGCTTGGAGAGCAGCGCCCGCCCCGAGTGGGTCCCTTCGACCCCGAGCTCGAGCGCGACGAGGTCACCCTCGCTCGCCGCGGAGACGGCCTCTTCGACCGTTGCGAAATAGAGGATGTCGGAGGCGCATTCGAGCTTTTTCGTTGCGTCTGATCCTCTCCTTGGGTCGACGATCAGCGTTCTCCTACTCCCTGGGCCCGGAGGCGCGGGGCACGAGGTCGTCGAATCAGAAGGAGAAGGAGAAGAGGTCCTCGAGATCGAACCCTCAGCGGGTACCACCGCTAGCGTCGTCGTCGAAATCCCGACAACCCCGAGCACGAGAGCGCTTCTCCTATTCAGAATCGAGAGTTCTGAATTTGCTTGAGACGTCCTGACGATCACAGATCGATATGCGTCACAGGGACGGAGTTGTGGCCTCAAACGACATGCGAGCATGATTTTGATTGGCTTGAATTTTTTTCTTTTTTTCGAAATGTGAAATTTTCACTTTTTTCTCTTTTTTCAATGCTCGCTTCGCCGAGGGGCCGGCTCTTCTTCCTCTGTACTTCGGCTTCGGCCTCTACTTGCTCGGCTCGGTCTTACGCTTTTTCCTGCTCGCGTGGCGCGTTGCTCAGCTCCGCTGCGTGCTCGCTCTCCCCATTTTCGAGAGCGAGAAAAGCCTCATCTTTGTCGTCGTCGGCGGCGTCGCATCAACGTCAACTTTCTTCTTCTTCTTCTTCTTCTTCTTCTTCTTCTTCTTCTTCTCTCGTGGCCCGTTCCACCCCCGGTGCCTCGTCTTCCTCCGCATCCGAGTTTACTAAAGCCCAGAAGGAATCCATGGGCGTCGAGAAAGCTGGCCAAGGAGGCCTCCGCACGATGGTGTGGTTTCGAAAGGTGAGTTTTTCTTTTCCTGAGTTCGCTTCTTTCTTTTCTCATCATCGTCGTGACGCAAAAAAAAAAAAAAAAAAAACTCAACCTCAACCTCTTCTCCCTCTCCTTTTCCTCTCCCTCTTCCCACCACCACCAGGGCCTGCGCCTCCACGACAACCCGGCCCTACTCGAAGTGGCCACCGTGGGAAACCCCGCGGCGATGTTCCCGGTCTTCGTGCTCGACCCGCATTTCCTGAAGCCGGCCAACGTCGGCGTCAACCGATACAATTTCCTGCTCGAGTCCCTGCGCGACCTCGACGCGAGCCTGAGGGCCCGCGGGTCGAGGCTGCTCGTGCTCCGCGGGAAGCCCGAGGAGGAGCTCCCCAGGGCGTGGAGGGAGTGGGGGGTCAGCAAGATGACGTTCGAGAGGGACACGGAGCCCTACGCGCGGGCGCGGGACGCTAGTATCCAGGAGCTCGCAAAGGGAGCCGGGGTCGAGGTGCTGAGCTTCTGCTCGCACACGCTCTGGGACCCCGACGCTTTTAATTCGGGTGGAGCTTCTTCTTCTTCTTCTAGCTCTTTGCCTCCGCTGACCTATCAGGCGTTTCTGAAGCAGGCGCACACCAAGCTGGGAGCTCCTGCCTTACCGCTGGCGACGAAAGTGCCCGACACTCTGCCCCCGGCCCCAGGAGAGGAGAAGGAGAAGGAGAAGAAAGACGATGACGAAAGCCAAGTCCTAACCTTCCCGGGCCCCTGTCCCGTGCCAGAGCTCGCCGACCTCCCTGCCTACGCCGGCCACTCCCCTACCTCCCCCTTCCGCGGAGGGGAGACCGCGGGACTCGCACGCCTCGCGGCAGCCCTGTCCGACGACGCGGAGGTCGCCAAGTTCGAAAAGCCCAAGACGGACCCAACAGCACTGCTGGCTCCGTCGACGACGGTGCTCTCTCCCTATTTGAAATTCGGGTGCGTCTCTCCTCGGGAGGTCCACCACCGAGTGCAAGAAAGCCTTGCCCGCGCTCGCAAAAGGGGCCTGAAGCCCACAGAGCCGCCCGTATCCCTCGAAGGGCAGCTCCTCTGGCGCGAGTTCTACTACTGCGTCGCCGCGGGCGTCGGCCCCTCGTACTATGGCTACGACGGCAACCCGATCTGCCGGCGGATCCCGTGGGACGACGACCGGCAGCTGCTGGAGGCGTGGAGCGAGGCGAGGACGGGCTTCCCGTGGATCGACGCGGCGATGACGCAGCTCAAGGTGGAAGGGTGGATCCACCACCTGGCGAGGCACGCGGTGGTAAGGAAGAAAGAGGAAGAGAGGGTTTTTTTTTCCCGTCGATTTTTTATTTTTTATTTTCATTTTTCGCGCTCACGAACCAAGACTCCTCCGCTGCCCCTCTCCCTCCACTCCAACCCGTCTTATTTCACTTTTTAACAGGCCTGCTTCCTCACCCGCGGCGACCTCTTCCAGCCCTGGACGGCGGGAATGCGCGTCTTCGACCGCCTGCTGCTCGACGCGGACCCTGCGCTCAACGCCGGGAACTGGATGTGGCTGTCGTGCTCGGCCTTCTTCCACCAGTACTTCCGCGTCTACTCTCCAGTGTCTTTCGCCGCGAAGTACGACAAGAGCGGTGCTTACGTCAGGAGATGGCTTCCCGTGCTGGCCAAGCTGCCGGACAAATATATTTATTGCCCCTGGGAGGCGCCGGAGAGTGTGCAGCGGGCTGCCGGGTGCGTCGTCGGGAAAGATTATCCGTCTCCGATCGTCGACCACGCCTCAGCGAGCAAGGAGTGCATGCGGAGGATGTCGGAGGCGTTCGCGGCAAGCAAGGAGGGTGGTGGAGGTGGAGGGAGCGGGAGCGTGCGCGGGAGCGGGAGCGGGAGCGGGAGCGGCAAGAGGCCCGCAGAGGCGGGAGGATCAGCAGGAGCAGGAGCAGGAGGAGGGAAGAAGGGCAGGAAGTAAGCAGAAGAAGTTGACCTTCTTCTCTCCTACTTCTCCTGCTCTTCTTCTTCTCTCCTCTCTCTGTCTCTCTCTGCGCGCGCCAGCGCGCGCGTGTGTGTAAAAAACAACAGGAGCGGTGGTGTGGGGAAATCAAAGAAAATCAACGAGAAAAGAAAATCTGGTCCTCTTCTTGGTCGGCTCTCAAAGTGACGACGTCCTTTGATTTTTTTTTCGATTCTCTCTCCTCTCATTTTTTTTTTCTCGACGCAGCAGCAGCTTCTTCTTTTTCCCGCTCTCGCTTTCTTCCTCTCGCTTATCTCAGCTTCTTTTCGCTCCCAGCGTCGACAAGCTCCGACCTTCGTGCAAGTCGAAACAAAGCACAAAGCAAAGGTTCTCCACCACAGCAGACGCGAGAGCCGTCGGGCAAATCTCTCCTTTTTTTTCGCCGTCGTTGGAGAGCTCCAAGGGAAAAAAACGAAACAAAAAATAAGCAAGGAAGAATGCGCCGCGCCGTCTCGGTCCTGCGCTCCAGGGCGCTCGGCTGGCGGTCTGAGGCGACGCTCTCCGACGGCGCCAAGACGACCTCACGAGGAATGGCGATGGCGGCCCTCGACGACGACTGCTTCTTCTACTCCTCGTCCCGGAGGAGCTCGCTCGATGCGGCGGCAGCGCCCTCTGCTTCTTCCTCCTCTTCGTCGTCGGTTGCTTTCCCAACTTCTTCTTCTTCAACTCCCTCATCCGTCCGCTCAGCACACACCTCCGCCCCCGCTGCTTCCGCCGCCGCTTCCGCTGCAGCAGCAGCGGCAGCCACCACGTCCCCTCGCTTCTTCATCACGGGCGCGCGCGGGCAGATCGGCATCGAGCTGACGCGCGAGCTCGCCAAGACGCACGGCGCGGCGTCGATCGTCGCGAGCGACCTCCCGGCGGCGGTCGCCGCCGGGAGGGCGCTGCCCGGCGGGCTCGTCGACGGCGTGCACTATGTCGCCTGTGACGTTACCGATCGCGAGGGATTGAGTCGGGGTGAGCAATTGGGATGGAGGAGGGACTGGAATAGAGGAAGAGAACGAGAGAGAAAGTACCATTTTTTTTTGCTAGCAACGCCTCTTTTCCTTCTCTCTCTCACCACCTCCACCACCTCTCCAAACCGCCAATCACGAAACAGCGGTCGCCGAAAGCGGCGCGACGCACATCATCCACCTTGCCGCGATGCTTTCAGGTAAGAAGAAGAAGAGAGAGCGAAAGAGAGAGCGAAAGAGAGAAGAAAAGAGCTGCAAAGAAACACTCTTTCTTTTAATTTTCTCAACTCACCCCACCACCTCTCTCCTTCTTCTTTGCTCTCCCCACTTCCACCTCCACACCTCACACCACCACCACCAACAGCCGCTGGCGAGCGCAACCCGGCCGCAGCCCTCGCCGTCAACGCCGGAGGCACCTCCAACGTCCTCTCCTGCGCGGCCGCGCAGGGGGCCCACAACGGCACCGGCACGCCGGCCGCCGTCATGGCCCCCTCGACGATCGCCGTCTACGGCTGCCCTCCGGCCCCGCGCGACTTCTGCGGCGACGACGCCGTCCAGAGGCCGACGACGATGTACGGCCTCACCAAGGCCCACCAGGAGCTGCTGGGAGAGTACTACTTCAAGAAGGCCGGGGTGGACTACCGTTCCTTCCGTCTTCCCGGGGTGATCTCTGCCGACGCGCCTCCCGGAGGGGGCACCACCGATTACGCATGCGCCATCTTCGCCGCCGCTCTTACCACTAAAAAATTCGACTGCTACCTGAGCGCGGACGCCGAGCTGCCCTTTGCCCACATGGAGGACGTGCTGTCGGGCGCGGCAAGGCTGCTGCAGGCCCCCGGGGCTCGGCTGTCCAGGAGGACCTACAGCGTCTCGGGCTTCAGCGCGATTCCTGCCCAGTGGGCAGGGGCCGTCGCCGCCCGCGTCCCGGGCTTCAAGGTCTCCTTCTCCCCGGACTTCCGCGACGGCATCGCGCGGTCGTGGCCCGCGTCGCTGGACGACTCGAACGCGCGCAGGGACTGGGGCTGGAACCCGCTGCAAGGGTTGGAACCAACGACCGACGCGATGCTCGCGCGCGTCGACTCGATCCTCAGGTCCTCGGACGAGGCCGCGAGAGCGTGGGGGGTCCCGCCGCTGAGGGGCAGGAGCGTAGTGGTTGGGGGGATGGCGGCGGCAGCAGCAGCTTCGACGACGACGACGAGCCTTTCCGCGGCTCCGTGAAAAAAAAAATCTTTCTTTGAACCTCGACCTTCCCTCTTGCGACAGCCAACCGAAAAAACCATTCTTTCTTCTTCTTCATTCTTTTTGCTCTCAACAGCCCTTGCATTCATCATTCATCATCACCATCACCATCAGTGTACTTCCTTCTGAAAAGAACGGCACTTGCGAGCGACGAGACAACTCGAGAGAGAGAAAGAGAGAAGCAGGAAACAAAAATTTTGTCAGGAAAAAAAAATCAGTTCCAAAAAAAAAAGGAAAGAACACTTTCTCTCTCTTTCGAAATGATCTAGTAGTGGAAGAAAGGGCAGCTTGTTCGTTTCCGTCTCTCCCTGTTTGATTTCTCCTGCACCTGTTTACGCATAGACCTCGTCGTCCATCGTCGCGATGCGGCGCGGCAAGGAAGGTAAAAGCACGGGGAACAGGGCGCAATTCCGATTCCGAACGAAGATGGAAGACGTTTTTTTTTTTCGATTGGTTCTTCTCACTCGATCTCTCTTTCTCTCTTTCTCTCTCTAACAGCCGCGTCCCTCCCCTGGGGCGAGTCGGCGATGTGGGGCGCAGGCGCTAGCGGGAGCGGCGGCGAGGCGGCGAACGCGACGGCGAGGGATGGAGCAGAAGGCGGAGGAGCAAACGCCGAAGCAGCGGCGACGACAACGGGACCGCCGTCGAACTCGTTGACCTCGACGACCTCGACGACGTCGACGACGCCTCTCGTTCAACCTCTTCTCGCTCAACCTCCTCTCGTTCAACCTCCGCCTCCGCCGCTCCCTCCACGCCCGCGGCGGAGGCCCCCGGCCCCGCTGCAGCCTCCCCCACACCCGTCGTCGTCGTCACCGCTGCCGCCACCGCCGCCTCTCTCGGTGCCCGTGCCTGTGCTTCCGCAGCAGCAATTTCAGCAGCAGCAGCACTTGCAGTTTCCGCCGTTTGCGCCGCTCGCAACCCCGGAAAACCCGACTTCGCGCTCGTCGCTCTCGCAATCGAACTCGCACTCCCACTCCCTCCGCGCCTCCTCCTCCTCCCCGTCGGTCCGCTTCGAGGCCGCCGACGCGGAGGACGCGCGCGTCGGAGCCGACAGGCTGTGGCTGACCTTCCTGCTGGCGTGCTCCGCCGAGGCGCTGGTGCGGAGGGGCGGGCTCGGGGGGAGGAGAGGAGGAAGTGGAGGTGGAGGTGGGGCGGCGGCGGCGGAAATTTCCTCGCCCGCTTCTTCTTCTTCTTCTTCTTCTTCTTCTTCTTCTTCTTCTTCTTCTTCTTCTTCTTCTTCTTCTTCGAGCGAAAACTCCAGCAGCAGCAGCAGCAGCAGCCTTCTGCTCCTCGTCGCGGAGCTGCTCCTCCCAGCGCACGCCGCCGCCCTCCTGCTGCTGGGGGCCGCCGCTCCCGCCACGTACGTTCGGTGGAGATCGAGGCTGGTCGCGGCGGGCAGGGTGCTTCACGCAGCGGTGGCTCTCGCGCTCGCTTCCGCCGCGGCCGCCGCCGCTGCCGCCGCCTCTGTCGCTTCTTCGGCTTCTTCGGCGAGAGCGAGCAGCAGCAGCAGCGGTTCCTTCCCCCCGGTCCCTCAACAAAACCAGCACCACCAGACCCCTACCTGGCCCTTCCTCGACCTCTTCACGGGACCGCCGCTGTTCTCGTGGCCCGAAGGGAGCGGCGAGTATCTCGCCTCGCTCTCTGCGTCCGCCGCTTCCGCCGCTGCTTCTGCTCCCGCCTCCCCCGCTGCGTCGTTCGCCGCCGCTCTCTCCGCGGCCGCGGCCGCCCTCGCGGCCCTGGTCTCGGCTTCCCTGGCCTCCGTCGGGGCCGCGGTCTCTCGCCTGGCTGGGGCTGCTGCTTCGGTGAGGGTGGAGCTGCTCGCTTGCCTGGCGCTGGGGTGGAGGCTGCCGATGAGGTGAGGAGAAAGTTTCGGTTTTTTTTTTTCGAGGTCGAGGTCGAGGTTTTTAAACGAAAAACAAACTCACTCTCTCTCTCTCTCTCTCTGTTGACCTTTCCATTCAAACACTCTTAAAAAACAAAAACCAGTTGGTCCCTGCCCCTTCAGGCCGCGATCGGTGCGGCCTTCGCCTCGAGGGCCCTGGCCGACGCCAGCGCCGCAGCGGCGGCGGCTGTGGCGGCGGCGACAGCAGCTGCTGCGAGGAGCAGCAACAACGACGACGACGGCAACAACAACTCTTCTTCCTCTAATATCGTCTTCGCCGGTCGCGCCGCCGGGCTCACCGCGGCTCTGTGCCAAGCCATCTTGGGCTGCGCCTTGCCGCTCTTCATCAGCGGCGCCGCCGAGTCGAGGCGCAGGAAGGAGCACGCCGCGGCGGGCGAAGCGGCGGCGGCGGAAGCGAGGTCCGTCGCGGCGAGAGCTGCGGCCGCGGCCGCGGCTGCTGCAGGAGGAGACGCCTCTGCTGTCGCCGCCGGGGCAGCTGCGGCCTTTGATCAAGTCACGGTAGCAGCAGCAGCAGCAGGGTCTGCTGCAGTGGTCCGAGACCCCACCAGCGGCGTTCATAACGCTTCTCATATCGGTCTTGCTCTCCCTCCAGCGACGACGACGACGACAACGACGGCGGAAGGAGCCGCCGCCTTTCTCGCACTGCCGGTGCCTTCGTCGCCGACGCTGCTGCGGTCTCCGCTACTGGCCTCTGCCGCTGCCGCCGCCGCCGACGCTCTGCCGGTCGTTTCGGTGGTTGTTCTCGCCGCCGTGGCCGTAGCTGCAGTGCATGACTCGGGGCTGAGGTCGCTGCTGCTGTAGTTTTTTGTTGTTACCGAAGAGAGAAGATAAGAGGAGAGGAGAGAAGAGAGGAGAAGAATGGAGAGAAAAGGAAAAAATGTAAAAAAACAAATGTGATTTTTTTTTTATGAAAAACAAAATGTTTCGACCGCGGCCGTCATTCGTCTCGAACGAGACGAAGACGGCCTCAAAAGCGAGCCGAGCCACGCTGCGACAGACGGGTGAGATCCATTACACGGGTTCTTTTTGTTTTTTTTTCCTTTTTGATGAGTTTTTTTTCCTTCTGTTTCTCACTTCCTTTCGTCGTTGATATTAATTCAAGGAGATGGGTGGAATGGGTTTGGGGGAGGGGTTTTCGACGACCGAGCAACAGTCGAGGAATTCGGGGCGCGAGGGTGAAGGTGGAGGGAGGGGAAAAGAACCCCTCCTCCTCCCCGCGGGGTCCCCCCGATGAAAGAGCCCCCCCTGGGGCGTGTTTTGTTTTTTGTTGTCTTAGGTAGTTTTTTTTTTTTTTTTTTGGCGTGTGCAGCAAGCCGCAGACGGAAAACCTCATCTCTCTCTCTGATTCTCTCTCTCTCTCTTGTGAACATTGGTATTTTACCCCCGGCAAGAAATACAGTTTTTTGTTTGGCTCTGGCTCTCCTTCAAGCGGCGGCGGCCTCGGAAGTGGCGGCCCCCTTCGGCCCGAGCCTCACGACGACCGCCGTCGCGTTGTCGGGGCTCCCGCGCTCCCACGCCTCGCGCGTCAGCGCCCGCGCCGCGGCCTCGAGGTCGCCCGCGTGCGCCAGCGCGACCGCCGCGGCCTCGTCGTTGCCGAGCGCGTCCCAGACGCCGTCGGTCGCCAGGATCAGGAGCGGCGCGAAAGAAGAGGAAGCACTAGAGAAAGAGGTCGACGAGAGATTTAACCTTTCCTCGTGGACATCGGGCTCGGCGACGACGCCCGAGGTCAGCTTGAGCGCCGAGTCGCCAAACGCCCTCGAGACCGCCAGGACGCCGCCGACGCGCCAGGTGCCCGCCCAGAGCACTGCCCCACCGGCGGCCTCGATGCGGGCGCGCTCGTCGGGGCGGTTGGGCTTGTGGTCGGCGGAGAGGGCGCGCGCGGTGAAAGGCGGGAGCGGAGGAGGAGGTGATGAAGTCGGAGGCAGAGGCGGCGGCGGAGGAGTCGAAGAGGCTTCGTTCTTCTTCCCGCCTCGCCACGAGCCCTCCCTCTTCTTCGTCTTCCCCGCCTCCGGAGCAGCAGCTCCGGCGGCGACGGGCTCGACCAGCACGGCCCTGCTGTCCCCGACGTGAGCCACAAGCAGCCTCTCGTCTCCGAGGACGAGCGCGACCGCGGCGGTGCAGCCGTCGTCCCTCGCTGGCGGCCTCTGCCTCGAGGGGGAAGGGGTCAGCGGGAAGGGCGAGGGCGAGGAGTTGCCTCCTGTTCCTGCTCCTGCTCCTGCTCCTGCTCCCCCTGTTCCTCCGGTGCCGCTGGTGGAGCGCGCGAGATCGCCCTCCGTCGGGGTCAAGGGAGGAGAGGCGGCGGAAGATGACCTTGTTGTTGTTGTTGTCGTCGTTAAGCCTCCTCCTCTGCCGTTGATTTTTATCCCCCCTCCTGTTCCTGCTCCTGTTCCTCCTCGCCCGTGCCCGCTGCCCTCGCCCGAGGACATCGAGCTCGAGCTCGGGGCCCCGGAGAGAGTCGCGGCCATCATCGACGAAGCCGGCGGCGGCGAGAGGCCAAAGTCGTTGTTGCCGCTGCCGCTGCCGTTCGCCGTCATCTCCCCGGAGATGTTTCGGCTCTTGTTGAAGATGCTCTTCACTTTTCCAAACACCTTTTTCTTCCGCGCGGCCTCCTCTTCCTCCGCCGCCGCTGCCGCCGCGGCGAGGCTCTCCTCGTCCTCGGCGAGCAGGTAGGCGCGGTCCGTGGCCAGGAATCCGGCGGTAAGCGCCCCGGCGGCGTCCCCAGAGGCGAACTCCTCCGACGACAAAATCGAGCGGAAGAGCTCGCGCGAGACGAAGGCCGCGGCGCGGTCTCCGCCGTGCCCGTCGAAGACGCCAAAGGTTCCCACGGTGTCCTTCCCGGGGACGGAAGGGTGCGTCTCGAACTAAGTTTTTTTTGTAGTTGGAAAAGAGGAAGAAGAAGAGAGAAAGTGAGAACAGACCCCGGTGAAGAAGAAAAAAAACGAATTCTAAAAAAAAAAGCTCTTCCTCTTTTCTCTTTCCCTCTCGTCTCACCCTCGCGGCGTGGAAGTCCTCCATCACCAGCCTCCTCCCTCGCGACAGGGAGAAGCCGAACTCGATCGCGCCGTCTCCAGGCCTGGGAAGGTTTTGGGTGAAAGAGAGAGTTTTGTTTAAAAAAGAAAAGAAGGGACACGTGAGAGGAGGAAAGAAAGAAATGAGGGCGCAAGGTCCGACATCTCGAAGAAGGAAGAAGAGATCGAATCCGATGCGCGAAGGAAAGAAAAAAAGAAAAAAAAGATTTTTCCCTCCCCGACTCGATCAGCGATCTCCCCTCGCTCTCTCCGCCTCCGATTCCACGCACCTGGAGCCCCTTCCCGTCTCCGACAGCGGCACCGAAGGGTCGAAAGGCCTCTTCTCGGCGAAGAGCTGCGACAGAGAGAGCCCCGCGTTTGGATTATTTGTCGTCGTCGTCGTCGTCATTGACGTCGATGATGATGCCTTCTTCGCCCGAACAGACGTCCCCAAAAAGTCCACCTCAGGCTCCGGCTCGGAGATCGCCGACCCTCGCCGGGATCCCAGCGGGGTCTGCTTGTTCGAACCTCCGGGTTTGGAGGCGCTGCTGGTGCGGCGGGAGAGGGCGAGGCGCATGCGGCCGAGGAGCGTCGAGGTCGACGTCGGCGTCGGCGTCGGCTCTTCGTCGCTGCTGCGGCCCGCGACGAAGCCCGCTCCTCCTCCGCCGCCGCCGCTCTCCATGACGCGGGCCACCGTGGTGTCCGCCCTGTGGAATGCGTGTCGCTCCCGCTGAGAAAAAGTGGAAAGAGAGAAAGAGAGAAAACGGCCCGCTCTCTTGCAAAGAGAGAGAGCCCCTTCTCTCTTTCGGTTGGGAAAAAGAAAGTTCGAAGTGAAGAGAGAGCGAGCGAGAGCACGAGGACGGCAAAAGGTGCCCTTGTTCCTCTTCGCCTTGCTCACTCTCTCTCTTTCTCTCTCTCCTCGCTTCCGAGGGCCTCTCCCCCCTTTTTTCTCCGGAGCGATGGGGAGGAGGCGGAGCAGGAGAAGAGCCCCGCGACTGCTCCGCGGCTGCTGCTTCGTCGCCGGGCTTCTGCTGCTGCTCCTCCTCGATCCAACTCTGGCGCGGCAGCTCTCCTTGAGAAAGGTCGAGGTCGAGAAAACTGCCGCGGCGGCAGCGGCTTTAGCTCCGGCTCCGGCTCCGTCCTCGACAGAGGAGGCCCCTCTTCCTCTCTCGCTTCCATCCGAGAGCGCTCAGCCTCCTCTGGAAGCCCCCTCGCTGGAAGAAGAGGAGGAAGAAGGTTTCACGATCACCCTCAGCAGAGACGGCAGTTTCGTCGCCGCCGGAGAAGAGGTCGAACAAGCTCCTTCGACTTCCGTTTCTTCCTCTTCTTCCTCTTCCTCCTCCTCTTCCTCTCCAGTCAAGCCCTTCTCGCTCGACCTCGTCCTCGTCTCCAAGAAGAGCTCCTTGCTCGATCCTCTCTACGGAGAACAGGGGGAAAAACTCTCTAAAAGCAAATCGAAGCTCCCTCCTGTCGCGGAGCAAGCGCTGGCTGCTGCGGCCGCGCTGGCGGCCGGCGTCGGCGTCGGGGCCCTCCTGGCCCTGCTCGCGACGCGGCTTCTCGACCTGTGGAGGTACCACCGCGCCGGCGGGCGGATCATCATGCACGAATCCATGGACTGGGCTCGATGGGTGCGAGGGAGGGTTCGCGTGCGGAGGACGGCGCTGTAAAAAAAAAAAGGAAACGTTTTTTTTCTTTTTCTTCTTCTTTCTTTCGGTTTCGATTTTTTTCTTCAGTTTTTTTCAACAAAAAAAGCAAAAAAAACTTCTCTTTTCTCCTCTACCCCCAGAACGCCGCGGCGGTCCGCTCGCTCAGCAGCGCCTCCATCGCGTCGAGCGAGCTCTTGTGCGCCGTGCTGCCCCCGCCGCCGCCGGACTCGACGCTGCTCGAGACTCCGCCGCCGCCGCTGCTGTGGACGGAAGCGTTGTGGTGGAAGCGGCCGCCGCCGAACGGCGGAAACGGTGGAGGAGCAGGCGGAGGCGGAGGCGCCCTGGGGAACAGCAGCGCCGTTCTCGCCTTGAGCTCCGGCAGAACGAGGCAGCCGTCGCTCTCCGTCGCCGCGGAGGACGACGACGACGACGACTTGAGCGGGATCGCGGAGTAGCGGTGAGGAGCTTGCAGTTGGCTCTCGTCGAGGAGGTGACCTCGAGGAGACTGCTTCCAAGACGCCGCCAGCGCCGCCGCCTCGGCCCGCTCCGCCGCCGACCTCGCCCCCGCCGCCTCGGCTCTGGCCCCCCGAGCCTCCCTCTCCGCGGCCCTAGCCCGCTCGCTTAGCAGGAGAAGCTCCTGTCTCTGCGACTCCAGGGCCACGCGGAGGCGCTCGGTGCCGAACAGGAGCTCTGCTCGGGTGTCGGAGGAGAAGGCAGCGGAAGCGGAAGCGTTGTTGCTTTGAGGTTGAGGAGGAGGAGAAGAGGGAGGAGGCAAGGAGCAGCCCTGCTGCAGTTCTTCTTCTTCACTTTCGCGTTCTCTTTCTTCTTCTTCCTGATTCTGTTGTTGATGATTCGCCTGGATCTCGCGCAGCGGTGGCCTGGCAGGAGGAGGAGCAGCAGCAGTTCCTTTCCTCTTTGCCGCCGCGGCTGCGACCGCCGCAGCCGTTGCTGCGGCTGCGGCGGCAGCGGCGGCGGCCTTTGCAGAAGCGGCGGCGGCCAACGCCGCTGCTGCTTCCTGCTGCCTCGAAGAACCGCTCGATCCACTCATTACCGTCGCCGTCATCATTCTTCGAGCTTGTTCCTCGATGGACGCGTCGTGAGCTGCCTCGGCAGCCTTTTCGGCGAGCTGCGGAAGAAAAAAAACGGAAAAAAAAGGTGTGAGTTCAAAAATGTCTAACCCTCATTCTCTTTTTTACTTTCAAACCAAACTCAACTTTTAAAAATTATCCTACCTTTCTCCTTCGCTTTTCCTCGATCTGCGCCTCCAGATCGCGCTGGAGCTGCTTCGCTGCCTCTCTTCGAGCTGCCGCGACGGGCTCGAGCTGTTGGAGCAGAGAGGGATCCTGTGGGGGCGTCGGCGGAGGAGGCGGAGGAGCCGCGGCGAGCGAAGGAGGGTTGCCGAGCAAAGGAGGCGGCGGCCGTCGCTCGCGCTCTCTTTCTTCTTCTCCTTCTCCCTCCTCTTCTCCTCCGTTGCCGTTGCCGTTGTCGCCGCCGCTGCTGCTCACGCGCACTGGCCACGCCGAAACGTCGACTTTGACCTCCTGTTCTCCATTATCGTCGCCGTCGCCCCAGGGCGTTCTCCGAGAAAAACCACCAGCGGCGGCAGCGGCACTCGCTCCTCCCTCGGCGGCCTTCTCCTCCGCCTCGGCCCGCTTCCTCGCTGCCTCCCTCGCCGCGATCTCGGCGCGGAGCTCCGCCCCGTAGGCTTCCGCCGCGAGCCTCCTCTGGAGCCTCTGCTGCTGGGACTCTTCTTCATTGTTGCTCCTCAGGGAGAGCGCCGGGGGAGGCGGGGGCAGGAGGCTTCGGCGGCTCTGGCGGCCTCCCGTCGTCGCTGTCGTCGCAGAAAAGCCCCTCCCTCCACCACCTCCTCCTCCTCCTCCCCCGTTTCCTCCCTCCCACCGCAGCGCCCTGGCTACTTCGGACGAGGCCTGGAAGGCGCCGGAACGGGACGCGCGCCTCGCGCGGGGCATCTCTCTCTCTCTCTTTTGGTGTTTGGTTTTTTGGCTTTTCTCTGAGAAACTGTTGCAGCAGGCGTTTTTGAAAAAGAAAACAGTGAAACGAAGAGACTCGCCATCCATTTTTTCCCCTCTTCGAAAACTTTGAAAAACTCGCTCGTCGAATCTTCCTCAATTCCCAAAAATGGCCGGCTCCTCCTCCCACCACGAGCACGACACATGCCTCGTGCTCGACTACGGCTCGCAGTACACGCAGCTGATCGCGCGCAGGATCAGGGAGAAGAGCGTGTACTCGATGCTGCTGCCCGGGGACGCGGAGATGGTGAGAAGGAGAGGAAGAAGAAGAGGAGGCGCACCTCGAATCGCCGACGGCGAAAGAATCGATTGATGGGAGATGCCGGTCGCAAGCGCTGGTTTCCCGCGCGTCGCTTTCACGCTCTGCCCTTGCTTTCTCTCACTGCAAGCGCTGCCATGAGAAAGGCCTCGACGCGCTCAGCACCGCAGCGATGCGAATTGGACCATCGGAGTCGCTCAGGCTTCACGATTGCCGCCGAAAAAGCATCAAAGCCCTTTTCTCGGCCGCCGGAGTTGCTTCGAAAAAAAAAAAAAAACAGACGGAAAAAAAAACTCAACCTCAACCTCAACCTCGACTTCCTTCTTCTTCTCCACCGCCAAAACCACTCACCCACCCATCTAATCAGTCCCGCATCTCCGCCGCCAAGCCCAAGGCCGTCATCCTCTCCGGAGGGCCCAACTCGGTCCACGCCGAGGGGGCACCGACCGTCCCCGAGGGCTTTTTCGAGTGGGCTTCCGCCGAAAACGTCCCCGTCCTCGGCATCTGCTACGGGATGCAGCTGCTTGTCCACGCGCTGGGAGGGAAAGTGGAGGCCGCCGCCGGTGGCGGGGAGTACGGCCGCATGGGGATCAACACCATGCCCGGCACTGAGCTCTACGGCGAGGACAAAGGAGGGGAGACCAACCGACAACAAGTCTGGATGTCGCACGGCGACGAGGCCGTCAACCTGCCCGAAGGGTTCACGGCCGTCGCGCGCTCCGACCAGGGCGCCTGCGTCGCCGTCGAGTGCGCCTCCAAGAGACTCTTTGGCCTGCAGTACCACCCGGAGGTCATGCACTCGGAGCGCGGCGGGGAAACGATCGAGCGCTTCCTGTTCGAGATCGCAAAGATCAAGGCCGACTGGAGGATCGAAAACGTCTTGGAAGAGGAAATGGCCAGGATCGACGAGATTGTCGGGCCCGACGACCACGTGATTTGTGCCTTATCCGGTGGCGTGGACTCCACCGTGGCTGCGACGCTGGTCCACAAGGTGATCGGCGACAGGCTGCACTGTGTGTTCGTCGACAACGGCTTGCTGAGGCTGAACGAGGCCGACCGCGTGATGGAGACCTTCGAGAAGCACCTCCACTTACCGGTGACCAAGATCGACACCACCGAGCGGATGATGTCCCGCCTCAAAGGCGTTTCGGACCCGGAGAAGAAGCGCAAGGCGATCGGGTCCGAGTTCATAGACTGCTTCGCCGAGTTCGCCAAAGAACTCGAGAAAACCGTGGGTCACGAGCCCAGGTTTTTGGTCCAGGGGACTCTCTATCCCGATGTGATCGAGTCTTGCCCTCCTCCCGGTTCCGGGCAGAAGCACTCTCACACGATCAAGTCGCACCACAACGTCGGGGGCTTACCGGAGGACCTCAAGTTCACGCTGATCGAGCCCCTGCGCCAGCTGTTCAAGGACGAAGTCAGGGCTTTGGGGAGGCTCCCGGCCCTGGGCGTGCCCGAGGCGTTTGTCGCCCGCCACCCGTTTCCGGGGCCGGGACTGGCAGTGCGCGTCTTGGGGGACGTCACTGCCGGTGAAGGGTCGGCCTTGGAGACCCTGCGCCAGGTCGACGAGGTCTTCGTCGAGGCGATCAGGGAGCACGGCCTCTACGACAAGATCTGGCAGGCCTTTGCCGTGTTCTTACCGGTGCGGTCCGTGGGGGTCCAGGGCGACCAGCGGACGCACTCGCACGTCGTCGCGCTTCGAGCGGTGACGAGCGCCGACGGCATGACCGCCGACTGGTATCCTTTTGAACCGAGCTTCCTGCGTCTCGTGTCGACGCGGATCTGCAACGTGGTCAAGACGGTCAACAGGGTCGTCTACGACATCACGAGCAAGCCTCCCGGGACTATTGAGTGGGAATAAGGACAACGGAGAGAGAAAGAGAGAGAGAAATGGTTTTTGGAGAGAGAGTGAGAGAAAAGAGAACAAAGAAAAGAGAGAGTTTTTTTCTAAAGTCTTCCTAAAACAAAAACAAAAAACGTGTGAACCGTGCACAGAAAACGAAAACTCAATTCCAATCACCAGGAGAGAAGCAGAGAGGCAGAGGAAAGCGGAAGTTTCAATGAAAGAGTGGTAGTGTTGCAAGGTTTTGGAAAAGAAAAGAAAACGAAAAGAGAAAAGAAGATGAAATAAAAAAAGTTCAACTCTTTCTCTCTCTCCTTCTCTCTCTTTCTCTTCAGATAGGAACCGCGGAGTGCATCGGCGGCGGCCTAGGTGGCGTCCTGCGGCCGTCTCCTCCTCCAAACATTATCCCGCCGTTGCCGACCGCCGCGGCCTGCCCGTCGAAGGTCTCGACCGAGGAGCGCAGCATTTCTTCGAGGGCCTCGGCCGGCGTCGCGGGTTTTTTCGGGCCCGCGGCCGAGGGGGCTTTCTTGACCGGGTGCCAGGTGAAGACCGGCGGGGCGGTGATGATCGCCGCGGGGGCAGCGAAGTCGGCGGGGAGGTCGGTGGGAGACGAGGTAGACGGCTCTGCCTCTTCGGCTGCCTGCGAAAGGACAGTCGCTGGCGAGGCGGAAGTCGAAGCCGAAGAAGACGAGGGAGGAGGCGGAGGAGCGAAGGCGTCGTCGTCGCCGAACGAGAGCAAGTCCGACAGAGGAGCTGCCTGCGTCTGCGTCTGCGTCTGCGGCTGCGGAGGAGGAGGAGGCGGCGTCGGCGTCGGGGACACGTGCGCATGGTCCGCAGCGGCAGTCGCGGCGGCAGCAGGAGCAGCAGGAGCAGCAACGACCTCGGGTGCCGGAAGGGCCAGAACCCGCTCCGGGGCGGGGAGCTGCGGGAAGTTGCCTCCCCCGCCGCCGCCAAACCCGCTGCCGCCGCTGCCCCTCGCCCTCTCCCTCACCATGCGCGACACGGCGCGCGCCTCTTCCAATGCTGTAGGGTCGCGCATCAAGGCTACCAGCCTCGCCGCCGCGGTCCTGACCCCTTCCCCGACGTCCCTCCCCGTCTGCTCGTCGTGCGCCTGGAACCTCGCCGCCAGGCCGTCGAGTAAGGTTGCGGTGGCGAAGGCGACGCGCGCCGACCCGGGTCCGCCGCTCGTGACCAGGTGCTCGACCACGGCCAGGGCCTTGGAGGCGCGCCGCCAGGCCTGCGCCGGAGGGTCGAGCCTGCGGGCCAGCACGCCCGAGACCTCCACGGCGGTCGATGGCGCCTCGCAGAGCAGGGAGACGGTGCGGAGCTTTAGTTTGGAGGGGAAGAAAGAAGGAAAAAGTGAGTTTTGCGCACGAAAGAAAGAAAGAAAGAAAGAAAGAAAGAAAACAACCCGAAAACGAAAAAAAGGAGCAAAACTGTTTCTCACCTCCGAGAGCGTCGGGCCCCAGGCCGGGGACGCTCGGGTCGCGGCCCGGACGATACGTTCTGCCTTCGTGAAGGGCGTGAGCTGGCCCTTGCAGATCACGGCGGTGGAGTAGTCGTGGCTTGAAGTTTTTTTTTTTTTTTTTTTCGAAGTGAAAGGTCGAGGTTGAGAAAAAAAGGTGAAGCGACGTGAGCGACGACGATGAGGGGGAAGAAAGGGACGCATCGAAGCGCTTCTCCCTCTGTTGCTGTCCCACGGTTCCTGGTTTCGTCGCCCACGATGGAATACTACTTACACCCACGAGACGCTCTGCGCAAACATCGAGCGCAGAGAGGACATGACGCGAGCTCAGGAGACAGAGGCGCTTGAATTGGTTTGAATTGATGGAAGAGGCCTCTGGGGCGAAGCTCGTCGTGGGGAATTTGCTTCTCTCTCTCGAGACACGCGAGCTCGCTCTTTCTGATCGCTCCGAGCTCGCGGGCGATGTCGAGCGGAGAATCAGAGTCGCGTGACGAGTAAAGAACGCGAAGTTGAAGCTCTGACGGAGCGGCCAGAAGGACACGCGGAGAAGAGAAGCTGCGACGATGCGAAAGTGAAAAAACACGGAGAGCGTTGTCGATTTTTCTTCTTCTTTTGCCCTTGTGACCTCCGACCTCCTCTCTTCTCTCTCTCCCCGCTTTCCACAAACCTCTTTCATCATTTCAAATCTCTTCTCCTCCTTCGTTACATAAAATCGACGTCGTCATCCAGCGGGTCGTCGTAGACATAATCGTCCAAGCCGGCAGCGCCTCCAGACCTCCCGACGTTGAGCTTCTTCTTGTTCTTCTTGCCCAGACCCGCCGCGGCCTTGGCCGCCGCGTCCGCCTTCACCTTCTCTGCGCGGACTGCCGCGGCGGCCGCCTCCATCTCCTTGCAGGCCGGAGCGTCCAGGTGCTGCATCGATGCCTTCAGCACGGCCTTCGCCAGCGTCTTGAACTGCGGCGAGGCGGCGTGAGGGGCCAGGAACATCGCTGCGAGAGCCCGGCCGTACTCCTCTGCTTCCTTTGCCGTCGCCGGCGCTTTGCCGCTGAAGGAAGCCTTTGAGCTTTCCGTGTTCGTCCCGAAGAGCTCCTTGGCCATCTCGAGGTCGGCCTCCTCGACCAGCCTCTGCCTGCGGAGCTTCTCCGCCAGGGGGTCGTCCAGCACCTCGTCGTCTTCGGGTGCGGATGATTTCGTCCCTTTGGTGTAGGTCTTTGCCTCGGCCTTCTTCTTGGGCTGGGGCGGCGGGGCGGAGGGGCCTGTGTCGTCGTCTTCGTCGTCTTCCTCGTCTTCTCCCTCGAAGGCGGAGGGCTGGAATGTTTTGGGAGATTGGACAAGGTCGAGGTTGAGGTCGAGGTCGAGGGGGTCGGGGTTGAGAGTTTTTGATGAGGGGAAAAAGCGAAGAAGAAAGAAAAAACGCGCCGATCGTCGATCGCCGTCAACGACTCTCTTCTCTCTCGCATTTCTCGCGCGCGTCGTTCTCCTTCGCCTCGACCCTGAATCTGCTCGTCCTCTCCACGAAAGCATAGATCATATCGAATCAAAGCGATCTACGAAAAGAAGGACCTTCGACTCTTCCGCTCTCTTTACCTTTTTCGCCGCGGCGAGGGGCTTGACGGCAGCAGCGGCGGCGACGCCGGGCAGCGCCGGCTCGAGCCCCTCGTCCTCCCAGTCTTCCCAGTCGTCGGCCATTGATTTTGTTTTCGAGTCTGAGGCGGGGTAGAGGACGAGGAAGGGGCTCTTTGCCCTCAGAGGAAAAAAAGGGGAAAGAGAGCGCGAGGAAGAGGGTGGAGACGGGAGGAGGAGGAAAAAGTTCTGAAGAGGAAAAAAACTCGATTGGTTCGAGGAAGGCCAAGGCGAGAGGGAGTGAGAGTGAGGCGAAGGCGAAGAAGAGCGGAAAAAGACGAAGAAAAAAAACTCACAATTCTTTCCAAAAAGCGCGGCGTATACTTGTTTTTCCCCGAAAGACTGCGCTCGCCTGCGCTCGCCTGCGCCGCTGAGACGACGTCCCCTGCGTCCTGGGCAGTGCAGCTTCCCCCCTCGACACGTGGCAGGAAGCCAAAAGCAAGAAACAAAAAGAAAAAGAGGCCGATGACTCTGCCGACGACGACGTGAACGAAAAAAAAAGAAAGAAAGAAAGGAGAGAATTGAATAGAGAAAAGGTAGGATTTTCTTCTCTCTGCTGCTATTCTTCTTGCGCCTCGAGCTCTCTGTGTGATCGGAGAGCGCTCTAAGAAAGAGGAAACGACGCAGAGCTCCTAAGAAGAGCAGCAAAAAAGCCAAGAGAGGGAAACTCTTTTTCTTTGCCGCCGTCGACGTCGATGCCTTTTTCTTTTTGGCTCAATTCCATCACCCTCTTTTCCCCCTCCCCACCTCGCCAAAAGCAGCAGTTCTCTTCTTTCCTTATATGCTTAACTCCGGCGGAGGTGGACCCCCTTATCCAGGCAGCGGGCCGTTTGGAGGCGCGCCAGGCTCGCAGCAGCAGGGGCAGCAGCAGCAGCCCGCCGGATCGGTGCCGCAGCAGCAGCAGCAACAGCAAATCCCTTCGTCGTCGAGCTTCCCTGCCTTGGGCGGAGGAGGGATGCAGCCCCAGCAGCAGCAGCAGCAGCTCGGCGGCGGTTATGGAGGCCTCGCTGGAGGGCTGAGGTGAGTTTGAGAGAGGGGTGAAGAGGGAGAGAAAGAGAAAGAGAGAGAGAGGGAGAGAGGCGATGAGAGGCGAGATCGCCGCCGTCGTTCGTTCGACCTCTTTCCTCTTCCCTCTTTTTTTCGTTTCGTTTTCCGCTCACCACCACCCTCGCGCCTTGCTCTCAATTCCAACTACCGAAACAACACAACGAAATAAAACAGGCCCGGACTCCAACAGCCCCCCGGAGCACCTCAGCAGCAGCAGCAGCAGCGCTTCCCTCCACCGGGCAGCGGCGGCGGCCTCGGCGCGGACGGCGGCGGCGGG